>Ga0247837_1000065_pt1 | contig 173328 bp, 152 predicted proteins | sample LaCtaG_2_FD_187115 | JGI IMG/M metagenome (GOLD analysis project Ga0247837, IMG submission 187115) | Freshwater microbial communities from meromictic Lake La Cruz, Castile-La Mancha, Spain - LaCruzMarch2015_14.5m | ecosystem: Environmental > Aquatic > Freshwater > Lake | place: Spain...
CCCGCTTCGTCAGCTTCTTCTTCGCCACGAAGTCGAGCGACGCAAAGCTTAGCTGGTCCATCGGCAGGCCCCCTCGAATCAAAGACCCCAGTGTGCCATGATCCGCGGGCTGTTCAGAGGTTCCTTAATCCTCGATGATGGAGATTCGACGCGTGGTGGCAAAACACGAAACCCACACCAGAGACAGAGCAAGGAAGCGTCGCTTTTCGTTCCAAGACACGCCATCCGACAAAAAGTCTCACGGTGGATTACTCTTGAACGGCTTGTTTACGCTTGTCGGGCAATCTCGCGTCGTTGCGTGAGCATTTCGTGGACGACCGTCTGGTGTTGAGACAGTCGTCGGGGTTCACGCGTGGCCCCATTTGCGTAGGTTGGTCGGCGTTCCATGTTGAAACGAGTTCTCGTTGTCGATGACGATCCGGCACAACGGCGGATCCTGGAAGAAGTGCTGAAGCGTCTCGGCTACGAGACCAAAAGCGTTGCGTCCGGCGAACAGGCTCTCGCGGTCCTCGACGGCCCCGAAGCGGCCTCGATCGCGATCGTGCTGCTTGACCTCATGATGCCCGGCGTCAATGGCATGGCCGTGCTGACCACCTTGGCTGAGAAAACGTCGATGCCACCCGTCATCGTTCAGACGGCGAACGGCTCGATCGAAGCAGCGATCGCCGCGATCCGGGCTGGTGCTGTCGATTTCGTGGTCAAGCCGGCGAGCCCTGAGCGGCTCGACATCTCGATCAAATCGGCGCTCAAGATCCAAGCGCTTTCGGGCGAAATCACCCGCATCAAGAAGAAGGTCGAAGGCACGCTGACCTTCAACGATCTCATTATCCGCAGCGAAGCGATGGCCCGCGTCATCGGGCTTGGCCGACGGGCGGCAGCGTCCAACATTCCGGTGCTGATCGAAGGGGAATCGGGCGTCGGCAAAGAACTGATCGCGCGCGCTATCCAGGGCGAAAGCGAACGGGCCGGCAAGCCGTTCATCACGGTCAATTGCGGTGCGATCCCCGAAAACCTGGTCGAGAGCATCCTGTTTGGCCATGAGAAGGGCTCGTTCACGGGTGCAACGGATCGCCGGATCGGCAAGTTCCAAGAGGCCGACGGCGGTACGCTGTTCCTCGACGAGGTCGGCGAACTGCCGCTCGATGCACAGGTCAAGCTGCTGCGCGCGTTGCAAGAAGGAGAGATCGACCCCGTTGGCTCGAAAAAGCCCGTCAAGGTCAATTTCCGCCTGATCTCGGCGACCAACCGCGACATGATCCAGCAGGTCAAAGACGGCAAGTTCCGCGAGGATTTGTACTATCGGCTCAACGTGTTCCCGATCAACATTCCAGCCGTGCGCAACCGTTTCGAAGATGTGCCGGAATTGGCCCGCCATTTCATGGCGCGGTTTGCCGCCGAAGAGGGAAAGCGCGTGATCGGCTTTTCGTCGGATGCGATGCGGCTGCTGACGACCTACACGTGGCCGGGCAACGTCCGCCAACTCGAGAACGCGGTGTTCCGTGCCGTCGTGCTTGCCGATGGCGCCGAACTGACTGTCGACGAGTTCCCGCAGATCGCGGCCCACGTCGTCGGCTTCGACACACAGGTACCGGCCGCTCCCGCGCCCGGACTGCTGCAGCGGCCAGCTTACACGGGGCCAGCTTTGCTCGGCGCTGAAGCGACGATCCCGCAAACCGTCGAAGTCCGGGACGGCATCCTCGGCATTCCTGCTGTGCGGCAGGATGGGGAAATGCGGACGCTCGAGGAGATGGAGGCCGACATGATCCGTTTGGCGTTGGGGCGCTATCGCGGACATATGACCGAAGTAGCAAAGCGCCTGAAAATCGGCCGCTCGACCCTCTACCGGAAGATGCAAGATTACGGGTTGGAACCTCGCCCCAACTGACCGGTGCTCTGAAACCTTTCGAGCTCAACTTGCGTTAGATGTGAGGCCACCGACCGAGCTACGGTGTCGCTCCGTTGGCCACGTTGCGTCGTTCGACATGTCGCGCCTGAGGACGGTGGCTGCGCCGTGCTAGCGCGGCCACACAATATTTCGGATTTCGTGTCTCGTATTTCGTGCCTCTTGCCTTGAATTCGTGCGCCGCGCGTCGCTCCGGTCATATGGTCGCCCCGTCATCAAGTGATGGTATGATTGACGCTGGTTCTGCTTTGGAGGTCATGATGCGCGCCGCTGCCTGCATGCTGCTTTTCACGCTCTGCCCCCTCAGCGCAGCGGCCGAGACACGACCTCCGACGGTGTCGGCTGCGGTTGCCATGGCGAGCCCCGTAGCTGCACCAGTTGCCGGGCCCGATCCAACGGCGGCGCGTAACGCCGTGTCCCAGTATCCAGATCCGCCGGACACCGGTACGCCGGAACCGGAGCCGCCTAAGCCTGAAGTCCCCAAGCCCGATATACCGACGCCCGGAGCCCCGAAGCCGGACACTCCAAAACCAGGGCTGACCGAACTTGCGCCCGAGCGCGCCGAGCCATCACCCGTTATCTTCACGCTGGTCCGCCGTCTTGGCAGCAAGACGTTCGGATTGACGGCAGACGAACAGACAGCCGCCGCTGCCATTTACAACCAGCGCGCCGAGCCGTTGTGGACCAATAGTAAAGGCCTCAGCCCAGCGGGAACCGCAATCGTCGCCGAATTGCGCCGGGCCGACGACTACGGCCTGCCGGTCAAAGACATCGTGGCAACCGACCTGCTGTCGGCGCTGCCCTCTCAACTGGCGTCTGGAGACGCTGGACCGTCGCCGCTCATGTTGGCTGACACCGAGATCAAAATTACAGCAGCCATCTTCGAGTACGCGAAATCGGCCCGCGGCGGCCGCATCCGCGAGCCGTCAAAGCAGCTTGCGACCTTGATCGACCGCGCACCGCAAATACTGAAACCGGCCGACGTGATGGCCCGTGTGACGACAGCGTCGGACCCGGCAGCGGCCCTGCGTGGATTGAACCCTCAGCATCCCGAATTCGAAGCCCTGCGCCGCGCCTATGTCGATCTGCGTGGCAAGGCTCAAACGGCCGCCGCATCGCGCCTGGGTAGTGGGCCAAGCCTTCGGCCCGGCGATCGGCATCCCCACGTTGCCATTGCTCGCCGCATCATGGCGGCCCGCGCTCCGGCAACTGGACCAGGCGTGGCCGCAGGTCCGGTGGCCGCTATCGCCCCCGCCGACCTGGACGTTTACGATCCCGACTTTGCCACTGCGGTTCGTGCATTTCAGACATCGAGCGGTTTGATCCCAGCCGACGGCATCATCGGCCGCAAGACGCGGGCTGCCATCGACGGCTTGGCCGGAGAGCGTGGCCCATCGGCGCGTGAATTGCTGGTCAACATGGAACAATGGCGCTGGATGCCCGACGACCTTGGCGCAACTCGCGTCGAGGTCAATATCCCGGAGTTCACCATCCGCCTGATCAAGAATGGCAAAGTGGTATTCTCCGAACCCGTTGTCGTCGGCGAGGTCGATAAGCAGACGCCGCTCTTCTCGGATCGGCTTCAGACGATTGTGCTCCGGCCAGACTGGATCTTGCCGGAGAGCGTCAAGGTGCGGGAAGCGATTCCAAGCCTGCTTGGCCGTGGTGATTTCTTCAAACGGTATGGTCTGCGCGTGAAGCGCGGACAAACGAGCGTCGATCCGCGATCCGTCGATTGGTACTCGGCCAACCAACGCGTCTATACGTTTTATCAACCGCCGGGCCAAACCAATGCGCTTGGCAAGGTCAAGTTCCTGTTCCCCAACAAGCACGCCGTCTATTTCCACGATACGCCCGGAAAAAGCCTGTTCGACAAGCGCGAGCGAACGTTCAGCCGGGGCTGAATTCGTGTGCGCAATCCGGTGACCCTCGCGGCAATGATCCTGGAGCCGGACCGCGGCTGGACGGCGCAGAACGTCACCGATCTCGTCGAACGTGGTCCCGACGACAACCGCGTCGCTCTCGGCACGCCGATCCCGATCCACATCACGTACTTCACGGTTGTGGCAGGCGAGGGTGGCAAGCTTACGAAGCTCAAGGACATTTACGGTCACGACAAGCGGATTTCGCTGGCCCTCGACGGCCGCTGGAGCGACATCGACGTTCCCGAAAATCACCTCGCACCGATCGAAGATCGCGAATTCGAATGGCGGGTGTCATCGACATCGTCAATCCAACCGCGCCGTCAGTCCGAGGCTCAGCGGCGAACCAGCCAGTATCAGACCAACCCGGTGGAAAACTTTTTCCAGTCGTTGTTCGGACAATGACTAAGGGCGGCAAGCCGGGGCAGGGCTAATTAGCGCGGCCGAGCCTGACGCCTGCCCGATACACCCGGCCGCAGACCTTCACCGGCTTGTCCGCCGAGCGCCACGAGCGTAGCTCGGCAGGCGTGAAGTTCGCGAATGGCGGCGTTGATCAAGCCTTCGACATCGACCGCAGCCGCAGCGGCCTTCCCCTTGCCTCGACGCAGTCCGACAATCGGGCGAATGCGCCCGCCACGATCGATCTTGTTCGATCTGCCAGCCTTTTGAGGGGCCGCAGCGAACAGCTTGACCTCTTCGACACCCTGCTCGCGCAGGATCTTCTGGACGCCTTTGATGGTGTAACCCTCGGCGTGCAGCAGATTGCGGATGCCGCGCAGCAGCACGACGTCCTCGGGGCGATAATAGCGCCGACCGCCGCCCCGCTTCATCGGCTTGATCTGCGGAAACTTCACTTCCCAAAACCGCAACACGTGTTTTGGAATATCCAGTTCGTCGGCGACTTCACTGATCGTCCGGAAAGCTTCGACCGATTTATTCATTGCAAACATCCCGCGTCCACTGCCAACGCGCTGCGCGATGGCACCCCGTGAGCCTGTTGGCCCACCCTGAACGCAAACTGAGATCAAAAACCGGCCAGAACCCAGCCGGACCGTCGAACGAGGCAAATACGTTCTCGCCGACATCTCGCATCACGCATTATATGCAAGAGCCCGGCATGAAATTGTTTCGATCAGGCTTGGTTCGGATCAGGCTTGTCGCTCGCTCGTAACCTTGCCCGATGCTTTTCCGGTTTTGGCGGGACCAGCCGCCGACTTTCCAGCAGACTTGTTTCCCGGCGTGGCCGGTGCCGGTGTTGATTTTGTGGCGGTTGCAGGCTTTGCCGACTTGCGCGCGGGTTTTGCGTCTGGCGCCTCCTTGCCGCGCTTCACCCCGACGTTGATCCGCTCTTTCATCACGTTGCTGGGCCGGAACACCAATACGCGCCGCGGCATGATCGGTACTTCCTTGCCCGTTTTTGGGTTGCGCCCGACCCGCTGGCCTTTTTCGCGGATACCGAACGACCCGAACGACGAAAGCTTGACCGCCTCCCCCGACGCTAATGTCACCGAAATCTCTTCGAGTATCAGTTCGACGAGATCTTGCGATTCATTGCGCGGCAGACCCACTTTCTGGACGACGGCGTCGGCCAGATCGGCACGCGTTAACGTCTTGCTCGCCATGTCATTTCGCCTCTCAGCTTACCACCGAAAAGCATACGCTAGTCCAGCCGGGCTGGCGAGGTCAATGACCGCAATCCCACAACCGTCTGATAAACATTACGGAATTGCTTAGAATGCAAACAGACTGTTGCGCCCTACCAGCGCAGCAGCACCGCGCCCCAGGTAAATCCGCCTCCCATAGCCTCCATCATGACGACATCGCCTTCCTTCAGGCGGTGCTGTTCGAAGGCGTGGTTGAGGGCCAGCGGGATCGACGCGGCCGACGTATTGCCGTGTTGATCGAGTGTAATCACGATTTTGCCCGGCGATACGCCGAGCTTCTGGGCGACGCCGTTCAGAATGCGCTGGTTGGCCTGGTGTGGAATGAACAGGTCGATCTCGTCGGCGGCAAATCCGCTGGCGACGAGCGTTTCCTCCATCACGCCGGAAATCTTCTGTACCGCGTGCCGGAAAACCTCACGCCCGTTCATGCGCAGATGGCCGACGGTCTTGGTCGATCCAGGTCCGCCGTCGACGTAGAGCTGCTCCTCATAGCGGCCGTCCGACCTCAGCCGCGTCGACAGTATTCCTCGGTCGTCCCGCGTCCCGTGCTGCGGTGTAGCTTCGAGCACGACGGCCCCGGCTCCGTCGCCGAACAAGACGCACGTCGACCGATCGGTCCAGTCGAGTATGCGCGAGAAGGTCTCGGCCCCGATAACCAGGGCGCGGGTCGCTTGGCCCGTCCGGATCAGGCTGTCGGCGATCGTCATACCGTAGACAAAGCCCGAGCACACGGCCTGCACGTCGAATGCTGCCCCTTTGATCACGCCAAGGTCGGCTTGAATGCGAACGGCTGTGGCGGGGAACGTCCTGTCAGGCGTTGCGGTCGCACATACGATGAGGTCGATGTCGACGGGATCGATCCCCGCGCGGACAAGCGCCTGCTTGGCCGCCAGCGTGCCGAGCGTCGAGGTGAACTCGGTCTCGTCGGCGATATGCCGCGCGCGGATGCCGGTACGCTCGACGATCCAGTCGTCGGTGGTGTCGACGATTTTGGCCAAGTCGGCGTTGGTCATTCGGCGCTTGGGCAACGCGGCGCCGACGCCGCGGATCACGGACCTGATAACGGCCAAGGCAACAGTCCCTTCCACTCGGATTTAGGTTCGCGAACCGGAGCCGGGCGCGTGCGTTATCAGTTAGCGCGGTTCTGTGCCCCGGTTCGCGCTGCGACGTCACAGCGCGAGCGCGATAACCAAGGCATCAAGGCATCAAGGGCACCCGGCTTCGCGCGATCCGGTGTGCAGACGATGCTCACCGGCGGCGATGCTTATACCGCCGCCCGCGACTTGTCAGCGCGGATTTTAAGCTCAGCCCGGCGTCACTTTTTTTGCAAGGTCGGTCACGATGCGGCCGAGCTCCTCTGTCTGCTGCTGGAAGGCCTTGATCTGGCCCTCGGCATAGCGCTGCTGGATCGCTGCGTATTCGCTGATATCGCGGGCCCGCGCGAGTTCGGTGGCAAAGCGGAAGTTTGCCTCGATGTTTTCTTGCGCCATCCGCATCGCCTTGGCCTGAGCGTCGACGACCGTCTTCACGCCGTCCCCCTGGCCCTGGACCATCATCATCTGCGCCTGCTGGGCGAGCATCATGAACTGGCTGTAGGCTTGGCGGGTCTGTTCGATATTTTGTTCCGCCATCTGGCGTACAGCGGCCGGTATTTCCATCGATGGTTTTTCAAACATGTTTCTCTCCCGATTTCTCCGCAACACAAACATAACCAACTGGAAGGGCAACGCCAGCGCGAACGACGATCGAGACGGCAGACGTTATGGACAAAACGTGCCGCACCGCGTCAAATACGCGAATGACAGACCTGTCACACATGCGGGATCCTCCCCGGCCTGAGCCGTTGAGCCCTGATAAGGCTCGCGCGGATCAGGCTTATCCGGAAATTGCTCGCCCGGAACAAGCGCAACTGGAACAAGCTGCGGGCTTGCATGACGGTGCGGTCTCAGGCCCCGCGCTGGCGCGATTGGCACACGAACTCCGCACGCCATTATCGGCCATCACGGCTGCCGCTGAACTGATGCGCGATGAGCGGTTCGGCCCGATCGGCGACAGCCGCTATCGGGGCTATGCCGGTGACATCCATGAGAACGCACGCCACGCAGTGGCCGTCATCGAGCGAATGCTCGAGCCCAGCGCTTCCGCGCGGCGGCGAGACGCGCTTAACAATGCGGCCGACGTGGCCGACCCAGATGACCCGCGCGATACTGTGCCGTTTGAACTCGTGTTCACCGAGGTCGACATTACGGAGGTTGTCGAACGGCTGGCATCGAGCGTCCGCGCCTTGGTAGAAGCCGCTCGGCTTAACTTGAAAATTGACGTCGCACCCAACCTGCCGCGCCTCGTGATCGACGCCGTCACCGTCCGCCAGATGCTGCTAAATCTCGTTCAGAACGCAGTCCGGGCCACGCCGCCAGGCGGCACAATCGCCCTGTCGGTTCGATGGACGGCGCCCGCAACACCCGACACCGAAGCTGCTCGATCGTCTGACCAGGAGCGTCGACCCGCCCCGCTGGTCATCACCGTTACCGATACCGGCCATGGTATGGACCCGTCGCTGGTTGCTGGGCTGCTGGCCGGTCAAACCGCCGGCGATGACCAGCGGACCTTCGATCATGGCGCCGGGATCGGTTTTCCGCTCGTCATGCGGCTTGCGACTGCAAACGGCGCGCGGATCTCGATCAACAGCGAGCTCGCTCAGGGCACCCGTGTCGCCATCGCGTTCCCAGCGTCCCGCATCGTAATGTGACGGCCGATCATCGTGCTTGAACGCGGCGGCGGCGATCCTGTCCCGCTCCTTGCTGGCGGCCGAAAGCATAGAGCGGTTCTAATCTGGAGCTGTTCTAATCTGGAGCCGTTCTAATCTAGACTGCGGTGGTATGGATGGGTTGACGCCCCGGTATGGCGCAGCTACGGTCACGGTGGTCCGGTTCAAAACGAGGCGGATCGATTGCAACCGATGCCAGGGCCTTGAACCCCGGAAATTGGAGATGAACATGTCTGACTTGCCGCGCGTCCGCGCGCACGACGCCGCACAGCTTAATCTTGCTAAATCGGCGTTTCGATCCTTCCCTCTCTCTGCAGTTGCCGCCGTGATGGCCGTCGGGGTCAGCTTGGCTCCGACCGCTGCCCTCGCTCAGGCCCAACCGGCTGGCGAGGTCAACATCTACTCGTTCCGCGAACCCAAGTTGATCCAGCCGGTGCTCGCGGCCTTCACGAGCAAAACCGGCATCAAAGCCAACATCGTGTTCGCGCCCAATGGCCTCATCGAGCGAATGGCATCCGAGGGCCGCAACAGCCCTGTCGACGTGCTGCTGACCAACGAATTTGGCCTCCTGCTACAAGCGGTTGGCGCGGGCGTTACGCAGCCGGTCAAATCCGACGCACTCACGGCAGAGATCCCGGCGAACTTGCGCGACAGCGACGGTCACTGGTTTGGACTGACGCGCCGCGCTCGCATCATTTATGCCTCGAAAACGCGCGTCGCCCAGGACTCAATTACGTACGAAGAATTGGCCGATCCGAAATGGCGCGGCAAGATCTGCATTCGCTCCGGCCAGCACACGTATAACGTCGCTCTCGTCGCCTCGATGATCGCCCACCTCGGCGAAGCCAAGGCGGAGGCGTGGCTCCAGGGTCTGAAGGCGAACTTGGCGCGCAAGCCAGCCGGCGGAGATCGCGAAGGCGTCCGCGATATCGCCGCCGGGCAGTGCGACATTGCCATCGGCAACACCTATTACATGGCCGCGATGCAGGCCAACCCCGAGCAGAAGGCATGGGCCGACGCCGTGCGTATCATCTTCCCCAACGTCGGCGATCGCGGGTCGCATGTGAACATCTCCGGAGCCGCACTCGCTGCACACGCTCCAAACAGTGCCAATGGGGTCAAGCTGATCGAGTTCATGGCGTCGAAAGATGCGCAGAAGATCTATGCTTCGGCCAATTCCGAGTATCCCGTTGTCGAAGGGATCGAACCAACGGCGGGGCTGAAGGCTTTGGGTGCGCTCAAGGCCGATCCGATCCCGCTCAAGACCGTTGCTGGCCTCCGCAAGGCGGCGTCTGAGCTGGTCGACAAGGTCAAGTTTGACCAAGGTCCCGGGAGCTGAGCGCACCTGCCCCAGAACCGGCGCCTGAGCGCGGACACCACAGCATCGCAACGTCCGTGCCGGAAACTGTCTGGCGTTACCTGAGAACCGCCAGCTGACGAGCGCCAAACGTCCTGCCGTCGTCAGCCTGGGGAGACCGTCATGTCGAATGATCCGCCCGAGCGTCCGGCGCAGCGGAGGGCCCGCCGGACGCTGATCGAAGTCCATCATGGGCTGCCCGATCCGACTCGCGAACTGAACCGGCTCGTCGGTTTTGGGTTCCGTTGTGGTATGACCTGTTTGCAGCCCTCGGCGAGCGGGGATGCACACAACGCCTGTGAGGCGTTGCGCTTCGGCCTATGCCAGTCCGGGTTGAAGCACACGACGGCCAGTGGCTTCCTCGCCTGGAGCCTTGCCGTTCTATCGGATGCGAAGCGACCGATAGTGGTGCTTCCGATCACGGCGGCGGGATTCAGCCGCGACGAGTGCCTTGCGGTCTCGCTTGTCGCGGCCTGCCAACACGACACGTGTCCAGCTTTGCGCGCCTGTGCGATGGCCCTGCTCGGGACAGACGACCCGTCGCGGGCGCTGGCTGCCACCGGCGTCCTTGCCATGAGCCTGCTGGTCGACAATCGTCGGCTCGAGCCTGCCTATATCTCGACGCCTGAAGGATTAACCGCATCAGCCAACGCCCAACAGGCACGATTGCTGGCGGGATTGACACCGAACGATAGGCCCAACTGACGGCATGACGTATCTTACTCCACCGGTCTGGCTGACGCGCGGCTTGGTTCGCAGCCGCGCCCGGCTGACCACATGGCGGCGCCAACGGCGTGCCTCGCCATTGTGGAGCGTTACCGTCGGCGGGCTATTGGTGCTGCTGCTGCTTCCGATCCTGTCGGTCGCCGTACTGGCGTTCCAGCCCACCGACAATGTCTGGCCCCAGCTGCTTGCAACCGTGCTTCCTGCCGCGTTGCGCGATACGCTGTTGCTGGCGAGCCTTTCCGGGCTCGCGACGCTCGTCGTCGGCACGGGGGCCGCTTGGCTCGTGACGATGTACCGGTTTCCGGGGCGGGCGCTGCTCGACCGGCTGCTGGTCATCCCGCTCGCCATGCCGGCCTACATCCTCGCCTACGCCTATTCCGACCTGCTCGCCTATGCCGGACCCGTTCAATCCGCGATGCGCGCGGCGTTCGCGCTACCGCCGGGAACGCCGGCATTGCTGCCTGACATCCGGTCGCTGGGCGGCGCGGTGTTCGTCATGTCAGCGGCACTCTACCCGTATGTGTACCTCGGCGCGCGGGCGAGCTTCGTGCAGCAATCGGTGTGTGCGCTCGAGGTTGCCCGCACGCTGGGGCGCACGCCGATGGGCGCGTTCTGGTCGGTCGCCCTCCCGATGGCGCGGCCAGCACTCGTTGCCAGCGTTGCGCTGGTGATGATGGAGTGTCTGGCCGACCTCGCTTCGGTGCAGCACCTGGGCGTCACCACGTTGACGTCGAGCATCTACACGACGTGGCTTCAACGCAGCAACATCGGCGGCGCGGCCCAGATCGCGATGGTGCTCCTGGCCTTGGTTGCGGCTGTCACCATGCTCGACCATGCCTGCAGCCGGGAGGGGCGGACGCATGCAACCACGGGCCGCTATCGGTCGATCCCGTTCCACGAACTGACCGGCATCAAGGGCTGGATCGCGTTTGGCGTGTGCTCCCTACCATTCGTGATCGGCTTCCTTGTGCCCGCGCTTGTCCTCGCCCGGCACGCCATATGGAACTACGCCGAGGCGCTGTCGGCAGGGTGGCTGTTGGCTGCCTGGCACAGCCTTGCTCTTTCGGCGGTCGCGGCTGCCGTTGCCGTCGCGATGGGGCTGTTGTTCACCTACGCCCAGCGCGTCGCCCCGAACGGACTGACCCGGCCGGCGGTGAAACTTGCCGGGCTGGGCTACGCGCTGCCCGGCACGGTGCTCGCAATCGGATTGCTGATCCCGCTCGGGGCCTTTGACAATGCGCTCGATGGCGCCATGCGCGCCTGGTTCGGTGTGTCGACGGGCCTGATCCTAACCGGGTCGATCGCCGCCCTGACGCTCGCTTATGTGACGCGGTTCCTCGCGGTTGCGATTGGTGCGCTCGATGCTGGACTATCGCGCATCTCGCCCAACCTCGATGCTGCCGCCCGCGCGCTCGGCGAGACCGCGCTATCGGCACTGTTTCGCGTTCATCTGCCGATGCTGACACCCGCACTCGCGGCTGGTGCGCTGTTGGTGTTCGTCGATGCGATGAAGGAACTGCCCGCAACATTGCTGATGCGACCGTTCAACTTCGACACGCTGGCAACCCATGTTTACGCGATGGTCGCCGTCGAGCAATTCGAACAGGCGGCACCCGCCGCGCTGATGATTGTTGCCGCCGGACTCGTGCCGGTTCTGCTGCTGCACCGTACGCTCGCGGAAGGGCGGTCCGGCGGCGGTTGAGGGCGCGGCGATCAGGTCTTGGTTCTTGCCCGGACGGCGGCCTCTCGCTTGATGGGGCGGGCTACCGGGCAGACGTCCTGAACGAAGCCGTTGAGCGTGTTGACCAAGTTGTTGGGCACCAGCGAATAGTGCACGTATTGCCCTCGCTTTTCTTTGGCAATGAGACCGGCCATCTCCAGCACGCTCAAATGTTGGGAGACGGAGGGCTTCGACATGGCGAAGCGATCGGCGATTTCGCCAGCAGTCAGGCTGCCGCCTGATAGATAGGCGAGTATCTTGCGGCGCGGCGCCGATGATAAGGCCTCGAACACACGTTGCATTTCACGAGGCTCCTCAACGGGTGCACTCGCAAGAACGGTTGAGGGCTCCGGCAGTTTTCCGTTACCCATTAACTCTGCTCCTAATTTAGGCCCTTGCCTAACTACCTTGGTTTGTGTCAGAAAGCAATTAGGCGATTACCTAATCATCTATCTAGCTTCTTTCCTTCCAACAAACGGGTTCGGGCGCTTTAACGCGCGCCTGCTGCCGACTTGCATCTGGAGCTTTCAGTGCCTGCACTCTCCACGGATCGAATGATTGCCCAAAGTGAAAGCTGCCCGGTGGCCGGACACGTCGCATGGTCGCCGTCCAAATCGATTTGGACAGGCGGGATGACCTTGATCGCACTGGTGGCTGGCCCGTTGACTATCACGTGGGATGCCGTCGCATTGTTCCTCGTGACAAGCGCCGTGACGATCTGTGCCGGACATTCTGTAGGCATGCACCGGCTGCTGATTCACCGCTCGTTCGAAGCGCCGAAGTGGGTCGAGCGGTTTCTGGTCTACCTCGGCACTCTCGTCGGCATGGCGGGACCGTTTGGGATGATCTACGCACATGACATTCGCGACTGGGCGCAGCGTCAGCCAAATTGCCACGACCTCCATGCCCACCGCCGCGGCTTCTTGCACGATGCCTGGTGGCAAATGCATTGCATAGTGAAACTCGACCACCCGCCCCGCTTCGTTATCGAGGAGCATATCCGTCAGGATCGCTTGTTTCAGTTTCTCGAACGCACTTGGATGGCGCAACAGCTACCGTGGGCCTTGCTGTTTTACGCGTTGGGCGGCTGGAGCTGGCTGGTGTGGGGCATCGCGGTGCGCGTGTCGGTTTCGCTGACCGGGCACTGGCTGGTCGGACATTTCGCGCACAAGTCCGGTCACCAGTCGTGGTCGGTAGATGGCGTCGCCGTTCAGGGTTACAACGTCCCATACGCTGGACTTGTGACGTTCGGCGAGGCGTACCATGGCAATCACCATGCGTTTCCCGGCTCTGCCAACCTCGGCTTAGAACGCGGGCAAATCGATCTGGGATGGTACTTCATCAAGGGTATGGAACGGTTCGGGCTTGCGCGTGCCATAGCAACGCCAGCGACCGTCGGAGAACGCGAGGGTTTGCGGCGCGTTTAGCTTGACGATCAGAGGGTCGTTAGGGATTGGTCGCGGTTCGCTGCTCGCGATAAAAAGGCCGCCCCACGATTGATCGGGAGCGGCCTGTAACCAACCTCAGTTCAGTTTACCGGCTGCCAGCCTGAAGCGCGGCGATGCGGTCTTCAAGCGGCGGGTGGGTCGAGAACAGCTCCATCAGGCCAGGCGAAGCGCCAATGCCCATGGCGGCCACGCTTTGCGGCAACGCTCCGGTCTGCATCTGCTGGAGGCGGGCCAAGGCCGAGATCATCGAACGGGGCTCACCCATCAGGGCTGCCGCACCGGCATCGGCGCGGAATTCGCGGTGACGCGAGAACCAAGCGACGATCATCGACGCGATGACGCCGAACAGGATCTGGAACACCAGCGAGACCGCAAACGAGGCGATGCCATCGCCGTTGCCGTCTTTGTTGATCGCCTTATCGGCGAAATAGCCGATGATGCGCGAGAAGAACACGACGAACGTGTTCACAACGCCCTGGATCAGGGTCAACGTGACCATGTCGCCGTTCTGGATGTGGGCGACCTCGTGGGCGAGGACGGCCTCGATCTCGTCGTGGTTCATGCTTTCCAGCAGGCCGGTCGAGACGGCAACCAACGCCGAGTTCTTGAAGGCGCCGGTGGCGAACGCATTCGGGTCGCCCTCGTAGATGGCAACCTCAGGGGTCTTCAAGCCGGCGCGCTCCGACAAGCGGGCGACGGTGTCGACCAACCAGCGCTCGTCGGCATTTTGCGGATCGGTGATGACCTGCGCGCCGGTCGACCACTTGGCCATCGGCTTCGAGATCAGCAGCGAAATGATCGAGCCGGTGAAGCCGATCACGGCGGATAGGGCCAACAGGGCGCCAAGGTCGAGACCGCCCGGTCCGGCATAACGGCCGATGCCGAGCAATTGGACGACGACGGCGATGACGACGAGGACCGCGATGTTCGTCGCGAGGAACAGGGCGATACGCTTCATGGACAGGTTAGCTCCGTAGTTTTTACGAGGACCCGCGGCGGTGCGGACCCCTCTCGATGCCGGGATATGGGTGCGGTCTGCCCGTTTGTGTAGGGGTCGGGTGTTAAAGCGGGGGAAGGGGCCCGAGCGCCTGTCCGAGTGCCGGTCAGCCGCCGAATTTTCGGAAAAAGCCCCATAGTTCGGGGGCGGCGCGGTCAATGGGCATCCGGTCGAGCGACCGGATCTGCTCGATGTCGGCATCCGGGTTGCAGCCACTCCATTTGGCCTTGGTGACTTTGCCCAATTGCGTCGTTTGAACGAGTGAGCGGCAGCCGAGGTTGCGTGCGAGCGCCGCGGTTGGATCCGGGATCGTCGTGGCCGCGGTACCGCCTGCCACGCTCCCAGCGACGCTGGTCGACGCTGTGGCGGGCTTGCGAGCCTCATCGGCCGTCGTACCCGAGATCAGCGACACGCGCGGCGGCGAGGGCTTGCAATCGAAGGGCGGTGCTGTGCCGACCACGCCATAGGCTGCGAACCGCGAGCCTTGGCTGCAGGCCAGCCGCAGGGCCATGTGTCCCCCGGTCCCGATGCCCGCTAAATAAAGGCGGTTGGGATCGGCGACGTTTTGCGAAACCAGCGCGTCCGCCAGCCGGTTGAGAAAATCGACATCGCCGAGTTCGGTTGCATCGGCACTGTTCCACCCGGTCCCGGCGGCCTGCGGATAAACCGCAATGAACCCCTCAGTGTCGGCAAGCTTATTGAGGCCCAGCATCGCGCCGGTCTGGTCGGCACGCGTACCCGAAGGGTGCAGCGCGAACACCACGGCGCCTGGTTTTCCAGATACCAGCAGCTTGTTGGGCGTGTACCTGACGAACAGCCGAATCTGCCCGCTGACGAGAACGCTCTCATAGCCGGGCCCGCCTCCGACGACCGTGCGCGCGCCTCCGATCGCTGGCGCCCGTAACAACCGGCCGCGCTCGACGCGGGTCAAGATGCGGTCGCGAATTTGTGACCCGGTGGCGGCCTCAGCAGGGCTTGGACCGTAGACGGCCGGTAGCACCCAAGTTGCGGAAAGTACAACAGCGGCGACCCACAGACGAGCGTATCGCGACATCTTTGGACGAGCGTGTCGCGACATCTTTGGTCCCGTGTCTGGTGTCATCATCGGCCTGCAGATACGGCTTAGACCTTTGTGCGGCTCTCGACCAGCACGCCGCGGTCCATTTTCAGCACGCGATCCATGCGGCCGGCAAGATCGAGGTTGTGCGTTGCGATCAGCGCCGCCACGCCGGTCTCGTGGAACAACGAGATCAACTCGCGGAACACCAGTTCGGACGTTTCGGGGTCGAGATTGCCGGTGGGCTCGTCGGCGAGGATCAGCGCGGGATTGTTGGCAAGCGCGCGACAGATCGCCGTTCGCTGCTGTTCGCCACCGGATAATTCGGCTGGACGGTGGTGAAAACGCGCGCCGAGCCCGACGGCCGACAGCAGGTCTTTGGCCCGCGTTTCGGCCGCAGCCCGCGAGCGGCCGAGGATCATCTGGGGGATCACGACGTTCTCGAGCGCGGAGAACTCGGCCAGCAATTGGTGGAACTGGTAGACGAAGCCGATGTCCTGGCGGCGTGCGGCCGTCCGCTCGCGATCGGTGAAGCCCGTGCAGTCGCGGCCATTGACCAGAACGCGCCCGCTATCGGCGGTCTCCAAGAGCCCCGCGATATGGAGCAAGGTCGACTTTCCCGAACCCGACGGGCCGACGAGGGCGACGGCCTCACCCCGGCGGATGGTAGCCGACACGCCGTTCAGGACGTGCAGCGTCCGCTCGCCTTGGCGGAATGCGCGGCGCAGGTCGTGCAACACCAGCACTGGCGGCGCCGACAGGTTCGTATCGCCCTGGCCGGAAGCGTGCGGGGCTGCGGCCTGGTGGTGCAGGGCATCGATGACGGGAGCTTGGGTCATTCGTAGCGCAGTGCCTCTACGGGATCGAGGTTGGCGGCCCGCCACGAGGGATAGAGCGTGGCGAGGATCGAGATCATCAAGGCCATCAGCACGATCCCTGCGGTCTCCACGGCGTCGATCGCCACCGGCATCTTGGACAGATAGTAGACGTTGGGGTCGAACACGGTTCGCCCCGACAACCACTGGATGGCTTGGCGCACCTCCTCGATATTCCAGCAGAAGATGACGCCGAGGACGAAGCCAGCCAACGTGCCAACCACGCCGATCGCGGCTCCGGTGATCAGGAACACGCGCATGATCGATCCGCTCGACGCACCCATGGTGCGCAGCACGGCAATGTCGCGGCCTTTGTCCTTCACCAGCATCATCATGCCAGAAATGATGTTGAGCGCAGCGACGATGATGATCAGCGAGAGGATGATGAACATCGTGAAGCGCTCGATCTTCAGCACCTCGATGAACGTCGCGTTGCGCTCTTTCCAATTCTGGCTGACGAGCTGACTATCGACTGCGGCCAGCGCCGGGCCGAAGCTTTCCACGCCTTCGGGATCTTTCACGAGTAGTTCAAGGACGTCGACGGTTTCGCCGCGCGTGAAAAACTTCTGCGCCTCAGGCAACGGCATGAACACGATCGACTTGTCGTATTCGCTCATGCCAACCTCGAAAATGGCCGTGATCGGGTACGGCTTGGTCCGTGGCGACGTGCCGAACGGCGTGGTCGCCCCGCGCGGGGACACTAGCGTGATACTATCGCCGAGCTTGAGGCCCATGTTGTTGGCAAGCCGGATACCGATCGCAACGCCTTGGCTGATGTCGAACCCGTCGATGGTGCCATAGCGCACGTTGCCGGCCAGAATCGGCAGCGACTTCAGGCCGGCTTCAGGGACGCCGCGCACCATCGCCCCGGTGCTATGGGCCGGTGACGAGGCCAGAACTTGGGCCTCGATCAACGGCAGTACGTGATCGACGCCGGGCAGAGCCTTGAGCTTGGCGGCGGTTTCCTTCCAGTCGGTGAACGGGATACCGCCTTTCGACGCGATGACATGCCCGTTGAGGCCCAAGATTTTGGCAAACAGTTCGGTCCGGAAACCGTTCATCACGGCCATCACGATGATCAGCGTGGCAACGCCGAGCATGATGCCGAGGAACGAAAACCCGGCGATGACCGAGATGAACCCTTCCTTCCGCCGGGCACGCAAATAGCGCATGGCAAGCAGCCACTCGAAGGGAGCAAAGGCGCGCGTGTTGAGGGCACCCTCGTCAGCGGCGGCCGATTTGCGTGCGGCTTGCGACAGCGTGGTCGACACGTTCATGCGTTCCCCTGTGGCCATTCTCCCCGCATCCAATCGCCAGGGTCCAAGACGTTCAGCCCGTTTCACAAGCGCCTGTGTCCGGGTCAAGGCACCGATGATCGGAAGGCACGGGTTATCCCGCCCTCCTGGCCTTTAATATGACCGCGCGATGAGGACGTATTCCTTGGCCGGATGTCCGGTGAACAGACAGGGCCCGGCAATGGCTGGCTGATCGAGTGGCGCATTGCGGATCGTGAGCTTCAGCGTCTTGAGCCGGTCGGCGATTGCCTCGAGGTCGGCGCCCTCGGGCCGCGACCAAGCGACCCGCGCCCACCCTTTGAAGCTGCCCGCTTCGTCATCGGCGTCTGGCGTACCAAAGAACGCTGCAAGCCCGTCGAATGTGGTGATGTCGGTTGCGATGTTGCCGTCGAGCCGCGCCTTGGCTTCGGCAAACAGATTGGCCTGGATGGCGTCGAGCAAGGCTGGCGCCTGTGCGACAAAATCGGCCACCGACGCTGTGTGCATCGCGACCTTGTCGCCATCGCGCAAGGCATCGCGGCGCATGTAGGTGACGTTGCCACCAGCTGCATCCCGTCCGCCGACCTCGACGATCACCGGGCAGCCGCGGCGCACCCAGTTCCAGCGCTTATCGGCGGTCTTGGTCGGCTTGGTATCGACGAGCACGCGAATGCCGACAGCCTTGAGCTGCTTCTCGAGCCCAGCGCAAAAATCGATAATCGGCGCGTCCTCGGGCTTATCGCGCAGCATCGGCACGATCACGATCTGACGCGGGGCGACGCGCGGGGGCAAACGCAAGCCGTCGTCGTCGCCGTGCGTCATGATCAGCCCGCCGATCAACCGGGTCGATACGCCCCAGCTCGTCGTGTGGCAGTATTCGAGCTGGCCTTGGGCGGATTGGAATTTGATGTCCTGGGCTTCAGCGAAATGCGTGCCGAGATAGTGGGACGTGCCGGCCTGCAGCGCCTTGCCGTCCTGCATCATGGCTTCGATCGAATAGGTATTGTCGGCGCCTGGGAAACGCTCGTTCGCAGGCTTCTCACCAGCGATGACCGGCATCGCCAGAACGGTTTCTGCGAACTCTCGGTAAACCTCGAGCATCTTGAGCGTCTCGGCCATGGCGTCGGCCTTGTCGGCATGCGCGGTATGGCCTTCTTGCCACAGGAATTCCGTCGTGCGCAGGAACAAACGCGTCCGCATCTCCCAGCGCACCACGTTGGCCCACTGGTTGATCAGCAGCGGCAGGTCGCGATAGCTCTTGATCCAGCGCTGGAACGCATCGCCGATGATCGTCTCGGACGTCGGGCGGACGATCAGCGGCTCATCGAGCTTGGCGGTCGGGTCGAGCACGAGTTTGCCGCCCTGGTTCATCAGCCGGTGGTGGGTGACGACCGCCATTTCTTTGGCGAAACCTTCGACGTGCTCGGCCTCCTTGGCGATGAAGCTCATCGGGATAAACAGCGGGAAATAGCAGTTCTCGTGCCCGGTATCCTTGATCCGCTGGTCGAGATCGGCCTGGATGCGTTCCCACACGCCCCAACCCCACGGCTTGATGATCATGCAGCCGCGCACCGGGCTGGTTTCGGCCATATCGCCGTCTCGGACGATCGCCTGATACCAATCTGGAAAATTCTGCTCGCGAGTAACCGGCAGCGCGCGCTTGCTCATTATGCGTTTCCCTGTTCGCAACAGATCGTGGTGGCTCGTCGGCAAATAGCGTAAAGTCGCGTTTCGGACTGTGTTTTGGGCCGGGGGCTACAGTTTGAGTGAACGAACCATGGCCGGGCTTAGCCCAGGGCTGACCCGGCGCGCAATGGCGGCGCGGACGACGATGTCGGGTTGTTGGCGACCTTTGCAGCGGATCGGCCTTCATTCGCCCACGGAAATGGGTCTATGCCGTCGACATGCCGGTCACGTCCGGCCGACGGGCCATTGGGGAGCGGATCGCATCATGTCAGGGAACGGGTTTCGCGGCGCTGCCGCCAGCATTGGCCGCCGTCTTGCGTCTTTCGCGATGATAGTCATCGGCTGTGTCGCGGGCGGCATAATCATGCCAGCGTCTGCAACAGCCCAACCCGTCGATACGGCTGAGGCCGCCGCGCGTCCGCCTGTGAGCATCGGCGTGCTGGTCAGCTCGCGCACCGACGTGTGCTTCGACACCGGCCAGGTCGGCGCCATCACAAAGTTCGTGAAGCTCGAGCAAGAGCGCATCAACAAACGCGGCGGGATCGGCGGGCGCAAGCTCGAGATCGATATCCTCGACGATGCCAGCAAACCCGAGCGGACCGTGGCCAACGTGCGGAAGGCTTTGACCAACCCGTCCGCGCTTGCCGTCGTCGGCCTGACCAATTCCAATCGCGCGAAATCGACGTTCGACGAACTCGGCAGCACAATTCAAGCCAGCGGCGTTCCGTTCATTTCAGACATCTCCGTCAACACGATCTTTGCCAAATATCCCAACGTGTTCACCACCCGCGCGACGCAGGACGACGAGCGGCTGCCCGTCACCATCGCCTTCGTCAGAGCGCTCAGCTTCCAACGCGTGGCGTTCGTGGGTGTCAAAGACATGGTGTTTTCAGCCTCTTTCGCAGACGGATTGAAAGCGGCCGTGGGTGAAAAAGGGTTAGCGGCCGAACATCGGCTCACGATGACCGACGACAAGTTCGATCCCGCTGAAATCGACGGGATGGCAGCCGATCTCAAGGCTAAGAACCCCGACCTCGTCATCCTTGCCGTTAGCGGCGCGCGGACGCCCGACATCCTCAAGGCGCTGACGTCTGCTGGGGTGACGCCGCCGGTCCTACTTTTTGGCCGCATCGATATGCTGCCACCCGACGTGTCCAAAGCCTATCAGAATGACCTTTACCAACTTGCCTGGGACAGCCTGCCGGACGTCTACAATGCCCGGCTGCGCAAGCGGATTGGCGACGACGCCTCGGAGACGTGGGTGTTCGAAGGCGGGAAAATCGCTGCGGCTCCCGGCTGGTCGAAAGGCGAATGCAAGGAGCGCACGGCCGCCGAGCCAGACCCATTGGAGGCAGCCAACCTGCGCGCCATTTCGTTTGGCACCCAATTCGCCGACATGATTGCGCTGATCGCCAAAGCCGCTGCGGTGGAGGGGCCGAAGTCTGAGATTTCGGCGATGCGAGGCCTCGTGTTGCGCGAACTCGGATCGACCTATGCGTCCGGGCGTGGCGTGTTTCGTGGCTCGTTTGAAACGTGGTCGTTCGACCGTGCCTCGCGCGCCGCATCGCGGCTGCCTTTCATCGTCATGCAGCCGACCGGGCTCGGCCGCCGCCAATTGGCCCCGATCCAGTTCACACGGTCGAAGACCGGCGCGCTGCGCCAGATCGCGACGCTCTACGCCGATGTCGACCTGATCCGGACCTATAACATCGACGACAACGACAAGACGTTCTTTGCCGAATTCTACCTGTCGCTGCGATCCACCACAGCAATCACCACCGACGACATCGAGTTCGTCAACGCCTACCTCGATCCGCGCACCGGCGGGCGGCAGATCACTGTGACAAGCCTCCACGACGGCGGACCAAGCGCCGCCTATCCGGCGGGCATGCGCATTTACAAGGTCTCCGGCCGGTTCCTGTTTCAGCCCGATCTCGCGAATTTTCCATTCGATAGCCAGACGTTCCAGATCTCGATCCAGCCCAAGCGCGCCGACGCGCCGTTCCTGGTCCAGCCGCCGCCGTTCGATTTGCGCGACAAAAGCGTCGACGCCGACGGTTGGGAAGTTCGCGCCCAGTACGTCGGTTACGACAGTGACTTCGTGCCGATCGTCGATGCGTTCACCCTCGATCCGTCAGTGGTGCCATTCTACACCTCCAGCTTCGTCTGGCAGATGGACCGGCAGACCACCGATTATTACTTGCGGGTCGTGGTGCCGCTGGCATTCATTCTGATCGTTGCCTATCTGTCGATCTATATTCCACAAATCCATTTCGAGGCGATCGTCTCGATCCAGGTGACCGCACTTCTGTCGGCCGTCGCGCTCTATTTCTCGATCCCCAAGGTGTCGTCCGACAGCGCGACCATCTCGGACCGCATCTTCGTCTTCGACTACATGCTGGTATGTCTGATGATCGTTATCTCGATCTTGAGGGTAAACCGGCACGTGGCCTCGCGCCCGTGGCTCAAAACGTCATTGCTCGTCATCCACGTGGCTGCCTTTCCAATCCTCGTGGCAGCCATGGGTTGGTACATTATGGACATCACCACTCGGGTGCGATGAGCGAAAGCGGGAGGCGCTGCGGGGAATGTGGGGTGGTGGTAGAAGGTAACAGCCGAGTGCGAACAGCGGGTCGCGTTGCCCGGAACAGCACGAAGTTCGCTCGTGAACCCATGGCCGCGTTTCGCTCGTTTGCCGGGCAAGTGAGCAGGGCTGCGGTCGCTGAACCGCTGGACCTGCAAAGCCCGCACCTTCCCGGCGAACGAGGCGGCCGTTGACCGCTCGTCAAAAGACGGCGATGCCAAGCCTGTTTGGTAAAGTAGGGGGGCCCTGCTGATTTAAGCCTGGGCCAAGGCCAGGGCCGACCCGGCGCTTGTTGCCTCGAACGGCAGGGCAAGCACCCGTTGAGACGAACGACTATTCGGCCTGACAGGCGAGACAGAAGCTGATCGTGACATTCTGAGCGTCGACAGAAACCCGCGAGAAACGGACTTCGCCCACCGGGCCGAACCGCAGGAACGGACGCAAGCCATCGGCGATTTGTGCCTGAGCGGCCGGGCCGTTGATCACATCACGAAGCTGTCTGCCAACTTCCGTCTTCAACGTCCCAGCGACACTCTTTGCCTTCGGCAAGACGAGCCGGCAAACCGAGCCGGAGAAGAAACCGCCGCCCGGGCACTGGGGAACAAATGACCCTCCGACATCGACCCGCTTCGCATCGAGCGACAGCTTACCGTTCACCCAGACCGGCGTCAGATCGATCGTGACCGACGGCGCCTGCCACTCGAGTTCGGGAAGCGAAGCCGCGGATACGCACAACCCGCTGATGCAGCGGCCGACGACCTCGGGCAATTCGCTTTCGAACACGATCGTGACACGCAATGCGGAAGGCACGGCGGAGATCGTCACGCTCTGCGAATTCAGTTCGTTGATGTAGTAGCCGTAGGCTGCACCGGCGATTTCGAACGATCGCGGCTCGACGCCCTGAAGGGGAACGGTCCCTCCGCCAAGGCTGAACGACGACGCAGGGGTCAGGTCAAGCAGGCCGCCCGGCAAGTTATGCAGGCGCACCTTCGGCGACTTGAGCGTCGCGTTCAAAATCCGAGCAAGTTCGGCAAGCGAGATCTTGAGATCAGCCGCTGCGGCGGGCCGCACCATCGTCGTCGCTGCGATCAGCGCGACGACACATGCAATCCAAAAACGCGACATCGTCGACCCCACGCGACACCCCACGAACACCTCACCAACATATATCCCCAGGCTATCAGAGGGTGTTCGCGGGTGCTCCTAAAACCGCGCCTAAGGCGATTCGGCATGCGGGAGACGTTGCGGCAGGGCAACACGATGGCTAGGCGATGGCGGGATTGCGACGGGATTGGGCGCGGTTACTGCGGTTTGCCGGTTGCCACGCCAGCTGCGCTTTGAATGTGGGCCTCCATTTGCGCATTCAGTTTGCGGAACTCCGCTTCGAGCGCAGCACAACCCTTAGACGTCCCACGACACACGATCTCCATCTGGAGTTTGAGGTGTTCGCCGTCCTTGACCGGCTTGCGGCATACCGCAGCGGGGTGCGATGGGCCCTGGGCCGGACGCGTGAACGTGAACATCGCCTCGCTCTTGGCATCCTGAAATGCGTAATATTCAGGCCCGTCGTAGACCTTCTTGACGCCATCGGCCTTCGCCAGCGCCTCCTCCAGTGCTGCTGGCTCTCCAATCGGGCGACCACAGAAGTCTGCCGCAGGCTGCGCCGTTACGGTTGCGGCCGACACTATGAGTATAGCGACTGCTGCCGCCAACGGGCGGGCTGGGAAATTCAACGACATAGGCGTTCCTCGAATTGTGTTTCTTGTTTTTGCCTGATGGCCGACCTAACGGCCGGTTAACGGAGACGGCGCCAAAAATTCGATCGTCTGACATATTAGACCGGCTTCAGCATTACGGACCGCGCCCCCCGTTCGACCGCTGCCAATGTCGTGATCTCACGGATGCTCAACTGGCGAGCCTGAGTTCTATGGCCTTCAGCGCATCGCCAGCTTTTGCGCCATCGGGGCCTCCCGCCTGAGCCATGTCTGGCCGCCCGCCGCCGCCCTTCCCGCCAAGCGCTTCGGCACCAACCTTGACCAAGTCGACGGCAGAGTAACTGGCCGTCAGGTCTTCGGTGACACCGACCGCCAGACCCGCCTTGCCATCTTCGGTCACACCGACAATCGCGACGACGCCGGAGCCGACCTGCTTTTTGCCCTCGTCGACAAGACCGCGCAAATCCTTCGGGTTGAGCCCCTCGACCATCCGTGTCAGCAGCGTGACGCTGCCGATTTGACGGGTGGCCTCTCCTTTGGCCGGACCGCCATTCGCACCGGCCGCGCCGCCGCCGAGCGCGATCATACGCTTGGCATCGGCAAGTTGCCGTTCGAGAAGCCGCTTTTCGTCGACGAGTATTTTCAAACGATCGACGAGATCGTCGGGCCGGGTCTTGAGCACGCCAGCGGCCTCGCGCACCATCTCGTCGCATCGGGTCAAGTAGGCCCGCGCACCATCGCCGGTCAGCGCTTCGACGCGGCGGACGCCGGCCGAACTGCCGGTTTCCGCGACGATCCGGACGAGACCGATGTCGCCCGTTCGCCGCGCGTGGGTGCCACCGCACAGCTCGACCGACCAAGCCGACCGCGCCGATCCCGCATCGGGGGCGCCCATCGAAACCACCCGGACTTCGTCGCCATACTTTTCGCCAAACAGCGCCATGGCTCCGGTCGCGATTGCGTCATCCTGCGCCATCAGACGCGTTTCGATCGCGGCATTCTCAAGAATTCGAGCGTTGGCCAGGGCCTCGGCTGCGCGAATTTCATCGGCCGTCATCGGCTTCGTATGCGAAAAATCGAACCGGAGTCGCTCGGACGACACAAGCGAGCCCTTCTGCGCGACGTGGAGCCCGAGAACTTGGCGCAGCGCCTCGTGCACGAGATGGGTCGCCGAATGGTTGGCGCGGATCGCCGTCCGTCGGCCATGATCGATGGCGAGTTCGACGGCGTCGCCGGGCTTGAACGTTCCCGCCTCGACCGTACCTTGATGGACGAACAGGTCGCCCAGCCGCTTCTCGGTCAGGGTTACGCGGAAGGTTGCGCCCTTGAGCCCGGTGATGACGCCGGTGTCGCCCACCTGTCCGCCGGATTCGCCGTAGAACGGCGTCTGGTTGACGACGATCTCGGCCTCGTCGCCAACTTTGAGGCTCTTGCCCTCTTTCCCGCCCTTGACCACAGCGACGATGACGCCCTCGGCCTTTTCAGCGTCGTAACCGAGGAATTCCGTCGCGCCATCGCGCTGGCGGATGTCGAACCAAACCTGATCGGTCGCAGCCTCGCCAGAGCCCTTCCACGCGGCGCGCGCGAGCGCCTTCTGCTGCTCCATCGCGACGGTGAAACCTTGGGTGTCGACGCCAACACCGCGACCGCGAAGCGCATCCTCTGTCAGGTCGAGCGGAAAGCCGAAGGTGTCGTACAGTTTGAACGCGACGTCGCCAGCGAGCACGCCGCCCGCGTTCAACCCGCCAGAGGCCTCGTCCAACAGTTTCAGGCCGTTTTCGAGCGTCTTGCGGAACCGTGTTTCCTCGAGCTTCAGCGTCTCGGCGATCATCGCTTCGCCGCGGACGAGTTCGGGATAGGTGTCACCCATCTGGCGGACGAGCGCGGGGACCAGCCGATGCATCAGCGGATCGTGCGTACCGAGCAGGTGGGCGTGCCGCATCGCGCGGCGCATGATCCGGCGCAGCACGTAGCCGCGGCCTTCGTTGGACGGAAGCACGCCGTCGGCGATCAGGAAGGCCGTCGAGCGGAGGTGGTCGGCGATCACCTTATGGCTCGACAGCGCTTCGCCTTTTGCGTCGACACCGCTGGCTGCGACCGATGCCCCGATCAACGCTTTGAACAGATCGGTCTCATAGTTATCGTGCGTGCCTTGGAGCACGGCGGAAATGCGCTCCAACCCCATGCCGGTGTCGATCGACGGCTTGGGAAGCGCGACGCGATCGCCGGGGCCGCGCTGTTCGTATTGCATGAACACGAGATTCCAGATCTCGATGTAGCGGTCGCCATCGGCGTCAGCGGAGCCCGGCGGGCCGCCTTTGATCTTCGGCCCGTGGTCGAAGAAAATTTCTGAACAAGGACCGCACGGTCCCGTGTCGCCCATGCGCCAGAAATTGTCGTCGGACGCGATGCGCACGATGCGCTCGTCCGGGAAGCCGGTGAGCTTTTTCCAAATCCCGAACGCTTCGTCGTCGTCGTGGTAAACGGTGACCCACAGCCTCTTTTTATCGAGGCCGTATTCCTTGGTAATCAGCTTCCAGGCCATTTCGATCGCGACGTCTTTGAAATAGTCGCCGAACGAAAAGTTCCCCAGCATTTCAAAGAACGTGTGGTGGCGCGCCGTGTAGCCGACATTATCGAGGTCGTTGTGCTTGCCGCCAGCGCGGACGCACTTCTGCGATGTCACGGCACGGTTGTAGCTGCGTGTTTCCTGTCCGGTGAACACGTTCTTGAATTGGACCATACCTGCATTGGTGAACATCAACGTCGGGTCGTTGCGCGGAACCAGCGGGCTCGAGGCAACGGCCTCGTGGCCGTGCTTACGGAAGTAGTCGATGAACGCTCTGCGGATCTCGTTGACGCCGGTCATGTCTTGGCTCTTGGCGGGTGTACCCTGACGGGAGCCCGAATGATCGGGCATCGCGCCGTTGTAGTGAGCCCATCTCGGACTGTCCAGGAATGCGGCCAACGGCGGCATCTGCCGAGGGCGAGCCCGTTTGCGCGCACAGGCATTGCCCACTGGCGGCCGGGGCTGTCCCCGTAGTGCGGGGTGCCCGCCCGCCTTCACTCAGGCCTCAGCGCTTGCGTCCTTTTGGGGCGACCTCGGCAATGGCGGTATCGGCTTCGATAGCCAACGGGTCGTCGCCATCGTCCTCGCCCGGCTCAGGGGCGGCCAGCATCTTGTCGACGATCAAACCCGCATTCTGGCGGATCGCCTTCTCGACAGCCGCAGCAACCGCGGGATTGTCTTTCAGGTATTGCTTGGCGTTTTCACGACCCTGGCCGATCCGGGTTCCGCCATAAGACACCCAGGCGCCCGTCTTCTCCAAGATCCCGGCTTTGGCGCCAAGGTCGACAAGTTCACCGACCTTCGAAATGCCCTCGCCGTACATGATGTCGAACTCGACCTGCTTGAACGGCGGGGCGACCTTGTTCTTGACGACCTTGACTCGAGTCTGGTTACCGACAACCTCGTCGTGATGCTTGATCTGGCCGATCCGGCGGATGTCGAGACGGCAGGACGCGTAGAATTTCAGGGCGTTGCCACCGGTCGTGGTCTCCGGGTTGCCGAACATTACGCCGATCTTCATGCGGATCTGGTTGATGAAGATGACCATCGTCCCGGATTTCGAGATGTTGGCGGTCAGCTTGCGCAACGCTTGGCTCATCAGCCGTGCCTGGAGGCCGGGTAAGCTGTCGCCCATTTCGCCTTCGAGTTCAGCCTTGGGCGTGAGGGCTGCAACCGAATCGATCACCAGCACGGAAATCGCACCCGACCGGACGAGTGTGTCGGCAATCTCCAGCGCCTGTTCGCCGGTATCGGGCTGGGAGACCAGCAAATCCTCGACGTTGACACCCAACTTGCGGGCGTAAACCGGGTCGAGTGCGTGCTCGGCGTCGATGAACGCGCAGATGCCGCCCTTCTTTTGAGATTCTGCAATGACTTGTAAGGTCAACGTCGTTTTGCCCGACGATTCCGGGCCATAAATTTCAACGACGCGCCCGAGGGGAAGGCCACCGATCCCGAGCGCGATATCGAGACCGAGCGAACCCGTTGAAATTGCCTCGACTTCGGCCATCCGCTCGTTTGCGCCGAGCCGCATCACCGACCCTTTACCGAATGTCTTGTCGATCTGGGCGAGGGCGGCTTCGAGCGCCTTATGCTTGTCCATACGTTCCCCTTTGGCATCGTCGCTATCACGGGCTACGACGCGCAGTGCGGCTTTATCCATATGGCACCTGTGGGCTCTAGACTATGGGGAGAGTTGCGGATCAGCAATGTTCTTTTATGTACTAATTTTGTTCTTATTTGTCCAGAGTGGAAAAATCGCATCCAATCAACGGATTGGGCGTCGTGGCACCGAAATGCCACGCACGTCGAGAACGCCAGATGGAGTCTACGTGGCCCCGGGCGGCGGGGCTCATCGCGCCAGCTCTTCCTTAACCTTTTCGGCCAGCCGTGGCAGGGAAAACGGCTTCTGCAGGAAGACGAACGACCCATCGCCACCCATGGTCTCGCGGAACGCGTCGTTGGTGTGACCCGAGACGAAGATGATCTTCAAGTCGGGGTAGAGCGGACGCACCTCTTTCAGGAACGACGGACCGTCCATTTCAGGCATCACGACATCGCTGACGACGAGGTCGACTTTACCGGCCTCCAGCGCGATCGCATCGAGGGCTTCGCGGCCGTTGCCAGCTTCGAGCACGCGATAGCCAAGGCGGACGAGCTGACGCTTGGCGACCGAACGGACCATGTCGTCGTCATCGACGATCAGCACCGTAGCACTACCGGTCAAATCCACGGGTTTGACGTCTTTCTTCTGCTGGGCGCGAGCGGTTTGTGCCAACTCTGCCTCGGCGTCGGGATGGGCGCGCGGTAGGAAGATGCGGAACACCGTACCGCGACCAGGCTCGCTTTCGACGAAGATGAAGCCCGAAAGCTGCTCGACGATGCCATGGACCGAGGCGAGGCCGAGCCCTGTGCCCTTGCCGACATCCTTGGTCGTGTAGAACGGGTCGAATATCCGTTGCCTGACCTCGGCCGGCATGCCAGCACCATTGTCCTCTGCTTCGATCAGCAAATACTCGGCAACCGTCAAACTGCCGTCATGGCGCTGGAGGACTTCGCGCTCGCTGACGTTGCGCACGGTCAGGCTGAAGGTTCCGCCAGCGGGCATCGCGTCGCGCGCGTTCGAGGCAAAGTTCATCAGAACTTGCTGGATCTGGGTGCGGTCGGCTTTGGCGTACCAAAGCTCGCGATCGGACGCGATTTTGAGTTCGATCTTTTCCCCAAGGGCTGCCTTCACCGTCGGCTTGAGCTCGGTCAGCCATTCGCCGAGATGGGCGTATTCGAGCCGCAGCGTCTGCTGACGCGAGAACGACATAAGTTGGTTGACGAGTTCGGCGGCCCGGAATGCGCTCTGCCGGATGTTCTGGATATCCCTGTGGGCCGGGTCGGACGCGCGGAATGTCTGCAGCATCAGTTCGGCCGAGCCAATGATGGCGGTCAGAACGTTGTTGAAATTGTGCGCCATTTCGCCAGCGAGTTTGCCGATGGCTTCCATCTTCTGGCTCTGGGCGAACTTGGCTTCGAGTTCGCGCTGTTCTGTGGTGTCGACGACGTAGAGGATGGCGGCATCCTGGCTCGCTTCCGAAGAGGCGAGCGGCACGGCGTAGAGACGGCGGGCGGCGACGCGACCGTTGCGCTCAGCCTGGAAGTCGACCGGCGCGAGGCCGCCTTGGCCAGCGATCACGTCGGCGAGGCAAGCCTCGAGCAGCTTTTTGGCGTCTGGTCCGCAATCGCGAGCCAGCACGTCGGCGGCGCGTTCGTCGATCCCGCCGGTGCCATCGAGGATCATGCTCGAAAAGGCGCTGTTCGAGGACGTGATGACGCCACCTGCGGTCACGGTCGCGATACCGAATGGCGCGGCCTGATAATGGCGCGAGAACGTCCGGTCGGCGCCATCCGAGGCTGCCAGCGCATCAGCCCATTCCGCGCGCACCACTGTCAGCACGCGGCAGCCGCCAAGTGGATCATCGCCCACCGATGGTGCCGTCGCCAACACGCGGACCGGTAATCGGCGTCCTCCACGGAGTGCCATGTCGAGGGGGCAGTGGAAGGCGGACAACGGATGACGTTCGAGATGGCGCCTTAAAATTTCCGCGCCGTGGGCGGAAAATACGGCTTCGAGCGACACGGGTTCATCGTCGCCAGACTGGGGTGCAAGCCCGATCCAGCTCTCGACGGTTGCGTTCATGTGGATCACGGCCTGGGCCGGATCGACGACCAGGAGTCCGGCAGGTGCGGTGTCGTAGGCCTCGAGCCGCAATTCGATGGCCTGGGCAGCAAGCCGCTTTTCATCATGCTCGCGCGTGATATCGCTGATCCGCCACAACACGAGTGGAACGCGGTCACGCGATCCGAAATCAAGCGGCGTTACGGCGATGCGGTACGTGCGGCGCGCCGATGTCGCTGCTCCGGCGTGGGCTGGCAAGTCGATCTCTTCGGTTCGGCTTTCGCCGCGTTCGCCGGCGCGGACAAGACGAAACAAAGCTTCCGACGCTGCTGGTTCGCCCGAGAGCCACAATTCCAGTGACGGCAATCCACCGGTCGCACCCGTGGGGACCAAACCGGCGAAGGCGGCGTTGCCATAGACCGCAAGTCCGAGCCGGTTGGTGATCAAAATGCCGTCTGGCCATGCGTCCGCAATGGTCTCGTGCGTGCCAGCCCCATCGGCAAATTCGACCCGGCCGCAAATGGCCGCCAGCACGAAAAACAATCCGGTCGCAGCAAGCAGGCACAGCAGCAGCAGTGGCAGCGGTTCGGGGAGAAAGCTCGCCAATAGGCCAAGGCCAAGAGCGGAGGCGCCATAAGTCGCCGGGCTGAGCCAGGACGGCCCCAAGGCCTCTTGGACAGCGCGTGCGGCCGGCAGCGTTCGGGCTGGTTTACTTTTTTGCCATGCTTCCATAAGCACAGGGGTTAGCCGATTCTGAACGTTCGCAGCGAATGCTGCATAGGCCCTCAACGCCTTCATCGGCATAAATTCACAAGTTCGAAACGCTAAAAGACCATGACCAGCGCCGGTTGTGGGTGCCGCCATCACCCTACTTCCCGCAACGCGGTTAAAATGAAATAAACTGGCGCTAACGTTGGCGAGAATCAGACGACACGTTCGAGGCCGACAGGCCAGCAGCGCAGACACACGAGAAGCGCCGGCACAGGCGACGGATGCTCCGCGCCGCACCTTTTACGGAGACGCGTGGATGCTTGAAGTCATCATGTGGATCATGCTGTTGGCCGTGCTCGCGGGCGCCGGCTTCGTCGGCTACGTGTTCCTCACCGGTCAAGGAGCCGGGTTCAACGGCGGCGGTGCGCTGTTTGGTCCAAAACCGGAAAAGCGTCTCGACGTCGTCGACCAGACCAGCATCGACGCTCGGCGTCGGCTGGTGCTGATCCGCCGCGATAACGTCGAACATCTGATCATGACCGGCGGGCCGGTCGATGTCGTGATCGAAACTGGCATTGGCGAACGGCCGCAATCTATCCAGCCTGTCGCGCGGCCGGTTGCAGCCGAACCAACGTTCGCCGCACGGCAGCCTCGGTCTTTCGGCTCGGTCCAGCCCAGTTCCGTGTCGACGCCTAAAGCCGCCGAATGAGCAGGCCGGCTCTGGACGGCAACACGCCATCAACGAGCTTAAAAGAATAGGCGCCACGTTTTGATCTCGGCGGTGTGGTCGTGGTAGCTGCCCTTAACTGCGATCTGATCCAGAAGCTCTGACCGGCACGGTGGTCTCCGCTTTGTCCATCCTGCGATCCGTGTCGTGTTGTGAAATTTGATCAGGTCGGCGTGCGGCTGTGCCCGGAAGGATGCCCATCGTGTTGCGTCGCGTTGCATTGGTCTCGAAGTGTCTCTGGCGGCGCATCGCGATCGTATTCGTTGTCGGTGTCTGTTCGCTAGCCACGATCGAGGGCATCGGCGCAGAACCGGCCCGCGCGGGGGGCGCTGGCACTACGGCGCCGCCAGCAAAGGCGGTCGAGGCCCCATCACCGGCTGCGGCTCCGCAGGCGGTTGTTCCGGGTCAAGCCAGCCAACCGGCGACCGAACCCGCAACGGCGGCACCTCCCCCGCCGACGATCGAGCCGTTGCAAATCGACGAGCTTCTGAAACCGGTCCGTGACGCCGCCAGCACGTTCGAGACGATCGAGCGGGTCGTCGAACGGGTCAAAGTGTCCGATGCAGGCTTGGCTCAGCAGCGCGTGCAAATCGACGCGCTCATGGCCGAGATCGACAAGGCTGGGGAAGCGATCCGGCCGCGGTTTGACGCGGCGAAGGCGCAACTCGATCAACTTGGACCCCCACCGCAAGCTGGCCAGCCAGGCGAATCGGTCGAAATCGCAGCACAACGCGCTCGCTTGTCGGCGATGATGACCGCCCTCGAAGGCGCAACGAAATCCGCAGAACTCCTCCGCGTCCGCAGCCGGCAACTGGCCGCCCACATTGGCGAGTTGCGACAGGCGCTCTTTACGCAAAACCTGTTCGAGCGTTCGGCATCGCCGGTGCTTCCTGGACTGTGGACGGATATCGCGTCCGCCAGCGAACGCGCCGGTTGGCAACTCGAAAGCGTGTTCGGCACGTGGCGCGCGATATTGCTCCAACGGTGGTCGCAACTCGTTGCGGTCCTCGGCGGCGCGGTGCTCCTCTACGCAGCGCTTTGGCTTGCCACACGCCGCATTCTCGGGCGGTTGACGCCTCGGATTGTGGAGCATCTGCCGACTTACACCAACCGGGCCAGGGCCGCGACCTTGGCCGCACCGCTCTACATTGTTCCCGGCATTGCGGCTGCATCTGCCGTCTACCTTGGGGCAAAGACGCTCGACCTTACCTATTCGCGTGTCGATGCTCTGGTGCTCGACATCTTTCAGGCCGTGATCACGTTCGCCGTCGTGTCCGGCCTCGCCAGCGCAATCTTGACGCCGCGCAAGCCCGCTTGGCGATTGCTCGATGTTTCCGACGCGACGGCGGGATCGCTCTGGCGCAGCATCCGCATGATCGCGCTGATCTACGTCGTCGATCTCGTGCTGAAAGAGATGATCCGCATCCTCGATCTGCCGCTGGCGTTCAGCGTAGCGCTGGCGTTCGTGACGACCATCGCGTTCGCAATCGTCTTGCTGCGTATTGTTGCGACACCGTTTCAGCCGGCAATCCACGTCATTGCCGATGCCCCTGCGCCGGTGTTACCGGCCGTATCCCGCTGGGCGCCGCGGTGGCTGAAGCTGCCACTGTTGTTGATCGCTCTATCGATTGTTGCAGCGGCGCTGCTCGGCTACGTCGCGCTGGCGCGCTTTGCGGCTGGACAGGTCGTCATAACCGGCAGTGCGGTGGTCCTCGTTCTGTTGTTGCATTACGCGATCCGAACAAGCGAGAAATCAGCGGTCTCGCCCGACTCGTTGCTTGGCTCGTGGTTGGCCGATGGCCTCGGGCTTGGCGAAACGCACCGCAGCATGGTCGGCCACACCCTGGCTGCTGTGCTGCATACCGCACTCGCCGTTGTCGCGATCCCAGGGCTGATGCTGGCGTGGGGCTTTTCCATCGGCGACGTGATGATCGGGGTGCGTTCGGCGCTGTTTGGCTTCGAAATCGGGCACTTCCGGATATCGCTGTTCAAGCTGTTGCTCGCGCTCGCGTTGTTCTGTGCGCTGCTGTTTGCGACGCGGCTCATTCAGGGCTGGTTGCGCAATACCTTCTTGCGGCCCGACCGAATGGATGCGGGCATTGCCAACTCCATCTATCAGGGCATCGGCTACTTCGGCTTTGGACTTGCTGCGCTGGTCGCGATCTCGTTTGGCGGCATCGATATCACCAACCTCGCGATCCTGGCTGGCGCACTGTCGGTCGGCATCGGTTTCGGATTGCAGTCGATCGTCAACAATTTCGTGTCGGGGCTCATCCTGCTCGTCGAGCGGCCGATCAAGGTCGGCGACTGGATCGTGCTCAAGGATGGCAGCCAAGGCTATGTGCGTTCGATCTCGGTCCGCTCGACGGAGATCGAAACGTTCGACCGGTCGAGCCTGATCGTGCCCAACTCCGAATTGATTTCTAGCGTGGTGACCAACTGGACGCATCGCAACGCCCTCGGCCGCGTGATCGTCAAAGTCGCGGCATCCTACAAGTCGGATCCTGAAAGGGTGCTCGCGGTGTTGGCCCAATGCGCCAAGGATACCACCGGGGTGATGCAGCAGCCCGCGCCTCTGATCACGCTCGATAATTTCGGCGGCGATGGTCTCGAATTCACCGTGCGCGCAGTGGTGCCTGACATCAACCGGGGGCTTGGCGTGCAAACCGAGCTGCGTACGCGCATCTTCAAGGCATTCGTCGAACACGGGATCGAATTCCCGACTTCGGAGCGCGACATTTACCTGCGCGATCTCGACGGCGTCAAAGGCGTCATTCAGCGAGCTATCGAAGAGCGCGCGCGCAACGCGCAGTCCGTGCCACCGCGGCCAGATCCTCAATAGTCTGTCAGTCCGGTGTCGGACGTCGCGGGTCGCGTTGGATCACGGCTCGTCGCGGTCGGCGAACGTCGACGGCAGCATGGTCGCCACCGGGAATGTCGTGACCCGCACCGCACGCAGAAGGCCCGGCGACTGGGCCACTGTTTCGGGTAGCTGCCGGATCAAAGTTGCCGGTTCAACGGCCGGGCCGCGATGGTCGGCGTAGGCTACGGCAACGGGGATGACGGCAAGCGCCGAGACGACGGCGATCTGCGTCACCTCTCCACGTGTCCAAAATGGAAACGCGTCGGCGGCATCATCTTCGTAGCTTGCTTTGGGCATCGCACGACCTCGCGGGACGCGGCACTGATCGGCCTTGGCCCCTACTTTCGAGACTACGATCTACACCTTGCCGGACCGTTAACGCGTGTTTGCTTCTGGCACAGTTCGGTTTCACTTCGGAGATCGCGACCGTCAGTCTTCACGGTAGACCTTCTCCCGACGCTCGTGGCGCTCCTGCGCTTCGAGCGACAGCGTTGCGATCGGGCGGGCATCGAGGCGTTTGACGCCGATCGGCTCGCCGGTTTCCTCGCAATAGCCGTAACTGCCGTCTTCGACGCGTTGCAACGCGGCTTCGATCTTGGACACCAGCTTTCGCTGTCGATCTCGCGCGCGCAGTTCCAGGGCCTTATCGGTCTCTGATGAGGCCCGATCTGTGAGGTCGGCGTGCTGCGAGTTGTCGTCGTGAAGACCGATCAGCGCCTCACGGTTCTGCTCGACGATTTCGGACTTCCAGCGCAACAACTTCTGGCGGAAATAGTCCCGCATTTGCGGGTTCATGAACGGCTCGGTGTCGCTTGGAACATATCCAGCAGGCGTGTGTTCGGCTGGCTTGCCAGCCGGGCTGGCAGCACCTGCAGCGGCATCATCGGGTGGCACACGCGGCGCACCGGTCTTGCCCTGTAATTCACGTTTGCTCATGGATCGGCCCTGTCGAGCTTCCGCGTGGTTCCGGCCGGTGTCGGACGTTTGCCGCCGCGGTGAGCAATGGTTGTCCTCTCATAGGAGAGGCCGGTTCCGTGTCAACAAATTGCGGCTTTTTACCAAGGTCGGTGTTCGACGTTCGTTGCCGCCGCTGTGGACATACCTCAAGCCTGTTTGTACGCCGTGTTACGGATTGGACGGCCGACCGGTTTCCTTGCGGGTTGCAATGGTCGATCTGATACGACCCCAGCCCGAGCCGACCGCGCCACTTCGTCGTCCGCCGTGCCGCGTGCCGCCGAGAAATTCCGCTTCTGTCGCTGATAGACCCGCGCAAACGAAATTAACGGCTCATTCATCCTATTGTTGCAACCTAGAGTTGCTGATTGCCACACGTGCCCCACGAATGTCGCTTCCAGCTCATCTCTCGTCACGCGCGGAAGGAAAGGACGGTACCCACGACGATACTCCCGAAGGTCTGGACCGGTAACCTGCTCCCCCTTCCCATGACGATCCGCATATTCGCCTCTCCCAACGGCACGCTCCCTGCCGTGGCGTCAAGCTGGCCGTCACACCGTTCCGGACCGCGCACTTAGCGCCTCAACGCCGCCTCCCGCGCCCCCAACTCGCGGAGGCGGCGTTGTCATTTGCACAATGAATGACCAAATCTCGCGATCCAAGCGCGACAACACCAGCGTTCAAATTCGCGAAAGTACCAGCTACGGTGCTGCTCTACAGCCGCTCGGCACGCGTGATGAAAACGGAGTGCAACATGGCCGACACAGCGCCGAACGTCGCCGTCATCGGTGCCGGCATTACCGGGATCACGACCGCTTACGAACTCGTGTTGCGCGGCGCCAACGTCACCGTGTTCGAGCGCAATCCCTACCCGGCGATCGAGACGTCCTACGCCAACGGCGCGCAAGTATCCGTGTGCAACAGCGAAGTCTGGAACAGCTGGGCCAATGTTGCCAAGGGCATCTCGTGGATGCTGACGCCCGGCGCGCCGTTGCTCGTGAGCCCGTGGCCGACATGGCAAAAGATGTCCTGGATGGCCGAGTTCGTCGCTGCCATCGGCCGCCATGATGCCGGTACGATCCACACCGTTCGCCTCGCGCTGGCATCACGCGCCCGGCTACTCGAAATTGCGCAAGCCGAGCACATCGCGTTCGACCACGTGACGCGTGGCATCCTCAACGTCTACGAGACACCCGCCGACTATCGGGCGGCCGAACAGACCGGCAAGCTGCTGGCGGCTGGCGGACTGGAACGGCAGTCGATGTCGGGGGCCGAGATCCATGCCCTGGAGCCGGCTCTGAACGGGACCTTCCACGGCGGTTTCTATACGGCGTCTGACTTTACCGGCGACATCCACGCGTTTACCATCGGGCTGGCAGCTGCATGCGAACGCCGCGGCGCGCGGCTCTCGGTGTCGACGGACGTTCGCAAAATCGAGCCGAGCCCGACCGGCGTCGTCGTCAGCCACCGTGTCGCTGGCTCTCAAACGGGCCTTGGCAGCGCATCCGAGTTGGAGCGCACGCGCTTCGACAGCGTCGTGATCTGCGCCGGCACGGGCTCGCGCGCGCTGGCCGCTTCGCTCGGCGACCGGGTCAATATCTACCCCGTCAAGGGCTACTCGATCACGGTGCCGCTCAACGAACAGGCGAGCCGCGACGCGGCGCCGTGGGTGTCGATCCTCGACGACAAGGCCAAGATCGTCTCGAGCCGCCTCGGCGAGGGCCGCCTGCGGATCGCAGGCACGGCCGAACTGTCTGGTGCCAACCTCGATATCCGGGCGAGCCGTATCGCGCCACTCGTTGCCTGGTGCCGCAAGCGCTATCCGGGCGTGTCGACCCGCAACGCCGTGCCGTGGGCGGGCTTGCGGCCGATGATGCCCGACATGTTGCCCGTGGTTCGCGCCGGATCGGCGCGCGGCGTCTACTACAACACCGGGCACGGCCACCTTGGCTGGACGTTGGCTGCCGCGACGGCTGAGACGGTGGCGGCCCTCGTAACCGGTATCGACCGTCGCGAGGCCTTAACCGCGACCGACACAACGTCAGCCCCCGACAGCGCGGCCGTGAAGCGGGTCGCCGCATAAGCCGCCGCCGTGGCAACGATGGCCTGCCTTGCATCCGCTTTGGCGCAGCCCTATCGCTTGGCCCCATCTGCAGCACGGGAGCGCGCATGCCCACCGACACGCCGAATGCCAAACCGACACTCCGCTTCGAGGGCACGGACGACTACGTCGCCACCCGCGATCTGCAGATCGCGGTCAACGCCGCGATCACGCTGCAACGGCCGCTGCTGATCAAGGGCGAGCCCGGCACCGGAAAATCCGTCCTGGCGCATGAGGTCGCCAAGGCGCTGCGCGTGCCGATCATCGAATGGCACGTGAAGTCGACGACGAAGGCCCAGCAGGGGCTGTACGAGTACGATGCCGTCTCGCGCCTTCGCGACAGCCAGCTCGGCGATCCGCGCGTGGCCGACATCGCCAACTATATCCGGCGCGGCAAACTGTGGGAGGCGTTCACCGCCGACCAGCGCTCGGTATTGTTGATCGATGAAATCGACAAGGCCGACATCGAGTTCCCCAACGACTTGTTGCAGGAACTCGATTCGATGGCGTTCTTCGTCTACGAGACCGGCGAGACGGTGAAGGCGAAAAACCGCCCGATCGTGATCATCACGTCGAACAACGAGAAGGAACTGCCCGACGCATTCCTGCGCCGCTGCTTCTTCCACTACATCAAGTTTCCCGACGCCGAGACGATGGAAAAGATCGTCGAGGTCCACTTCCCCGGCCTGAAGCAGAAGCTCGTCGCGGAAGCGCTGCGGATTTTCTATGAGCTGCGCGACGTTCCGGGCCTCAAGAAAAAGCCGTCGACGTCGGAGCTGCTCGACTGGATCAAGCTGCTGCTCAACGAGGACATCGGCGCCGACACCCTACGCGAACAGGACCCGCGCAAGCTGATCCCGCCGCTCCACGGCGCGCTGCTGAAGAACGAGCAAGACGTGCAGCTGTTCGAACGCATCGCGTTCATGAGCCGGCGGCAGGGCGAGTGAGGTCTTCCGCCGTGGTGCGCAACCTGCTATTTTCCGCGCATGATCCAGAGACTTGAACAAGCCATCGACAAAGTTCGCAACCTCTCTGAGGATCGGCAACGCTACGCCGCCGAGGTGCTCGAGCAGATCGCGGCAGCCGGAGACGGCGTCTACGTGCTGAGCGAAGAGGAGCGCCGCCTCGTGCAAGAAGGCCTCGACGAGCTTGACCGGGGAGAAGGAATTCCCGCCGCCGAAATGGAAGCCTTCTGGCAACGCCACCGGCGCTGATGACACTGGTCTATGCGCCGCGTGCCCGCCAGGACATCGCCGAAATTTTCGACGCCGTCGCCCTACACAGCCCTAGTGCAGCTCATCGGATAGAGGATGCTATCCGTCTGAATTGCGAGCGGCTCGCGGATTTTCCCCGTTCTGCAGTTGCCACCGACCAACCGGGTGTTCGGCGTCTTCCTGTAGTCCGTTATCCCTATGCGATTTTTTATCGGGTGGGTGCGGTACGCGAAGACGTTGAGATCGTTCGCGTGGTCCATTCGTCCCGGCTCAAGGACCTCCACCGTCTGCCCGAAGATTGATCCTGACGCTTACGACCGAGGCGTCAGCCCCGCCTTTGCCCGCCATCCCAACCACCGTGCAAGCTGTCCCGGCAGGCGGGTCCAATAGTCGAGGCTCAGCGGCCCGCGCCGCAGGCATGGGTTGCGCGCGACCGGGTCGCTCGCGTCGATGCCGCGCAGGATGGGGTTGGCGAGTTCTTCGTCCGTGAACTCCTGCGCGCCGATCAGTTTTTCGCGGCAGATGCGCTGACGTAGCTCGGGGCCGTAGATCTGAACCAAATCGACATCCCAGATTTTCGCGGTGTTGTCCGCACCGGCCGTCAGCAATCGCGTTCCGTCAAGCGCTACGGAAGCAGCAAAGACTCCGTCTTCGTGTGCAGCTCTCAAGACGGCAATTTCTTTTCCGGTCTTAGCGTCCCAAAATCGCACCGTGTTGTCGTCGCTGCCTGTCACTATACGTTTGCCATCCGGGCTGAAAACAGCAACAACAACCGAGTTTTCATGGGTTTTCATGACAATTGGATCGAGCGCTCCTGACCCCGTTATAGCTTTGCCGCTATCGGCCTCCCAAAGACGTGCCGTGTTGTCGTCCGAGCCAGTCACAACGCGCTCTCCACTCGGACTAAAGGCCGCTGCAAGGACAGAGTTCTCATGGCCGTGCAAGACCTTTAGAAGTTCACCGGTCCCGGTGTCCCAAATCTGAGCTTTGTTGTCCTCAGAACCCGTAACAACTCGGCTCCCATTTGGGCTGAACGACACGGAATTGATCGCTGCCTCATCAGCTTTAAACACGATCTCATTGACGCCCCCCGCTATCGTGATCGCCTTGCCGGTGTCGGCATCCCAAAGTCGCGCGGTGTTGTCCTCGGACCCCGTCACGACGCGTTTCCCATCCGGGCTGAATGCAACTGCAATGATCGCGTCCTTATGGCCATTCAGGACGATTTCCTTGACGCCTCCAGCCACCGTAATCGCTTTGCCGGACTCGGCATCCCAAAGACGCGCTGTTTGGTCGTCTGAGCCGGTGACCACGCGCTTCCCATCAGGGCTGAACGAGGCCGCTCGAACCCTGTTCGTATGGGACTTCAATACGATCGGTTCGACGCCTCCGGCTACCGTCATCGCCTTGCCGGTCTCGGCATCCCAAAGACGCGCCGTGCTATCGGATAAGCCTGCTACCACGCGCTTTCCGTCCGGGCTCAAGGACGCCGAAAGTACCTTGTTGTCATCGGCTCTGATGACCACGATCTCACGGCCAATCTCCGCATCCCAAAGCCGAGCCGTAGCGTCGGAACTGGTCGTCACAACGCGTTTTCCATCAGGACTAAACGATGCGGACCTGACTTGGCCTGAATCGCTCTATACACCGTCAACTCTTTGTCGGTCATTGCGTCCCATAGACGAGCTGTCTTGTCGAAACTGCCCGTTATGACGCGGCTTCCGTCGGGGCTGAACGTTGCTGCTCGGACCCAGTTGATGTGGACCTTCAAAACGATCGATTCATAGCGTTCAGCGGCCTCGTTCGTTCGAACCGACTCGATATCCCAAAGACGCGCGGTGTTGTCGTCTGAACCCGTTACTACGCGTTTCCCATCTGGACTGAAAGAAGCGACACGCACAGAGCCAGCATGGGCTTTCAATACAATAGGATCACCGACGATTGCCTTATCGGTCCCGGCATCCCAAAGACACGCCGTGTTGTCCTCTGAGCTCGTCACCACGCGTTTCCCATCAGGGCTGAATGATGCGGACCAAATGGCGCCAGCGTGGGCTTTCAAGACAGCGATCTCCTTGCCGGTCTCGGCATCCCAAAGACGCGCCGTGGTATCGGATGAACCCGTCACCACGTTTTTCCCATCAGGGCTGAACGAAGCGGCCAAGACTGGCCCTTCATGGGCTTTCAAGACGGCGATCTCTTTGCCGGTCTCGGCATCCCAAAGACGCGCTGTGGTGTCGTCGCTACCCGTCACCACACGTTTCCCATCAGGGCTGAATGAGGCGGCATTGATCGGGCCAACATGAGTTTTCATGACAGGTAGCGCGACCCCCGTCCTCGCATCCCAAAGACGTACGGTATTGTCCCAGCTGCCAGTCACCACGCGTTCCCCATCGGGACTGTAGGCCGCGACGGTCACGGGCTTGTCGTGCCTACTGAGCGTCGCGTAGAGCCGGTTCTGGATAGGCGCGCTAGCGAGGCGTCCTTCGAGTTCGGTGGAGAAGGGGCTCCATGGCCAGCGCAATGCCCCCTCCTCGGGAAGCCCCTGTAAAGCAAAGCGCATCGCGCGGTCATGGCGGCCCTCATCGACGGCGGTGGCCGCGAGGCTCATGAACACATTGATCTCGCGCACCTCTGTCCGATAGGCCTGTCGAAGACCGTACCCGAAAAACGCCAGCATCAGCGCGGCGACGCCCCACAGCAGGCGCCCGGCCCGGCGTTGAGAGCGCGCGGTCTCTTTGGCGGCCGTTTCGGCCTGGGCCAGGGCGGCGAGGCGATCGGCCTGCGCCGTCTCGGCTTCCTTGGCCGACCGCTCCGCCCGCTCGGCCTCGGCCCTGGCCCGGTTCGCAGCCTCCTCCGCTTCCCGCGCCAGCCGCTCGCGCTCGGCCAGTTGGCGGGCAGCCTCGCCCTGGCGTGCCGCCTCTTCCCGCTCGCTCTCGGCAATGTAGTCGAGGTGCAGCGGATTGACGGCCGGAGCATCCTTCGGCCGTCGCGCCGCCCACGCCTTTGCCTCAGGGATGGCGTCACCCGTCAGCAACCGGTTCTCCGGCCGGCCGGCCTCGGCCCATTCGGACGCGCGCGCCAGCAACCGCGTATGCTCGCGCAGCCAACCGATGTCGGATTTCAGCGCCCGCACAAGGCCCTTGACCCCAGCCGTGAACGACCGCGGCCGTCCGTCTTCCAGCGGATCGAACTGCACGTAGTTGAGCGCGGCGAGCGCGGACGGCGCCGATAACGCCCCGAGCGGCGTCACCAGCACCGGCACAATGCGCTTGGTCAGGCGAACGGCCTCGTCCACTTCCCAAGCGCAGATCTCGGACTTGGCGGAGGCCGGCGAAAGCAGGAACACAACTGTGTCGGCGTCCGCAATCAACGCGCCGAGCCGCTTCTTCCAGTCCTCGCCCTCGATGATCGAATGGCGGTCGATGGCGACGTCGAACGAGTTGTCGATTTCGAGCCCGCCAACGAGTTCGTCGGCAAACGCCAGATCGGCGCGGGAATACGAGATGAACAGCTTCAGGCGGCCAAGATCGGGGCCGCCGTCGGACCCGCCGTCGGCTGGCTTGCTCACGGTCTCGACTGGCCGCGCCCCCGAATCCATCGACGCATCCGCAAACAAAAATCAAAGCATCTCACAGTAACGCGAGTTGTCTACCACATCCGCGAGCGACCGGCCACCTCAGCCTACTCCGCCGCCTTGGCCATCTGGCGGAGTTTGAATTTCTGGATTTTGCCGGTACTGGTTTTGGGGACTTCGCCGAACACGATGTGGCGCGGGGCCTTGTAGCGGGCCAGCCGTTCGAGGCACCACGTCACGATCTCGTAATGCGTGGCCGTCATACCGGGCCGCAGCTCGACGAAGGCGCACGGTGTCTCGCCCCACTTTTCGTCGGGTTTTGCCACGACGGCGACAGCCAGCACGGCGGGGTGCGAATAGAGCACGTCCTCGACCTCGATCGACGAGATGTTCTCGCCGCCGGAGATGATGATGTCCTTCGAGCGGTCCTTCAGCTGAATGTAGCCGTCAGGATGAAGCACGCCCAAGTCGCCGGAGTGGAACCAACCGCCGGCGAAGGCCTCGCTGGTTGCCGTCTCATTGTTGAGATAGCCCTTCATCACGATGTTGCCGCGGAACATGACCTCGCCCATGGTCTCGCCGTCAGCTGGCACCTCGGCCATGGTCTGCGGGTCCATCACGGTGAGGCCTTCGAGCGCGACGTAGCGCACGCCCTGGCGGATGCGCTTCTGGGCGAGTTGGCCTTTCGGCAGCCCGTTCCATTCGTCGTGCCAGGCGTTGGCGACGGCCGGGCCATACGTCTCGGTCAGGCCATAGAGGTGGGTCAGCTTGAAGCCGGCTTCGGTCATCGCCGTCAGCACGGCTTCGGGCGGCGGGGCTGCCGCATGGTTGAACGTGACGGTGTGGGTGAACGCGCGGCGCTCGTCGGCCTTCGCGTTGAGGATCACGCTCATGACGATCGGAGCGCCCGAAATGTTCGTCACCTTGTGGTCGGCGATGGCGTCATAAATCGGCTTGGCGCGGACGGCGCGCAGGCAGACGTGCGTGCCCGCGACGGCCGACAGCGACCACGGGAAACACCAGCCGTTGCAGTGGAACATCGGCAACGTCCACAGATAGACCGCGTGGCGGCCCATACCGGTTTCGATGGTGTTGGCGTGGCACATCAAATAGGCGCCGCGATGGGAGTAGACCACGCCCTTCGGGTTGCCGGTCGTACCAGACGTGTAATTGAGCGCGAGGCTGTCCCACTCGTCGGCTGGCATGCGCCACGCAAACTCGGGGTCACCCGACATGAGGAAATCCTCATAGTCGAGCGCCGCGATCGACTCGCCGGTTTGTGGAAATTCCGGGTCGGCATAGTCGATCAGCAACGGCTTGACTTGGGTCAGTTTCAGCGCCTCGCGGGCGAGCGGGGCGAACTCGCGGTCGACGATCAGGACGGTCGATTGTGAATGGTCGAGTTGGAAGGCGACCGTTGCGGCATCGAGGCGGGTGTTGATCGAGTGGATCACGGCGCCGGTCATCGGGATTGCGTAATGGGCCTCCAGCATCGGCGGCGTGTTGGCGAGCAGCACCGAGACCGTGTCGGTCGGCTCCACGCCGCGAGCCGATAGCGCGGAGGCGAGGCGACGCGCGCGCGCATAGAACGTGGCGTAGGTCGTGCGCTGATTGCCGTGGATGATGGCGACCTGATCTGGGTAGACGCGGGCCGCGCGCTCGAACAGCGTCAGCGGCGTCAGGGGTTGGAAATTTGCGGGGTTCTTGCCGAGATTGGTGGCGTACGCGGGGTTTGGCATGGGTTCTCTCGACAGGTCGATGGGCTTTATAGCGCTGACATATCCCTACTCCAAGTGGTACGCGGGCAGCAATTAGCCGTTGTGTCTGTTGGGGATATACGGCGGCCGAAGCGCCAGCAGTCGCAGGCCGAACTTAAGTTCCATCACGTCCCTCTTGCGCTCGAGGGCACCGCTGGATCACAGTTGCGGCGATAACAGTGACGCCCGGCGCCATCGGCGAAAACGGGCGCAGACACGTCCGAGGGAGCGTTTACCATGACGAGCGGCAGCCGGTATCAGGCCGAGTACGACCTTGCGCGCGACAACCCAGAAGCATTTTGGGGCAAAGCCGCGCTCGACATCGACTGGTTGAAGCCGTGGGATAAAGTGTTCGACCCGTACGGCGGCCTCTATGGCCGCTGGTTCCCCGGTGCCGAGACCAACACGGCCTACAACTGCCTCGACCGTCACGTTGCCAACGGCCGCGGGGCGCAGGCCGCGCTGATCTATGACAGCCCGGTCACCAACCAGGTTCGGACCTTCACCTACGCCGAACTGACCCACGAGGTCGCGACGCTTGCCGCCGTGCTGCGCAACGAACTTGGCGTCGTCAAAGGCGATCGCGTGGTGATCTATATGCCAGCGATCCCTGAAGCGGTGATCGGCATGCTCGCATGCGCGCGGCTTGGCGCGGTGCATTCCGTGGTGTTCGGCGGATTTGCGGCCGCTGAACTGGCCAGCCGTATCGACGACTGCACGCCCGTCGCGGTGCTGTCTGCATCGTGCGGGATCGAGGGCGCACGGGTCGTCGCCTACAAGCCGCTGCTCGACAAGGCGATCGAGCTTGCCCGCCACAAGCCGCGCGCCTGCCTGATCCAACAGCGGCCGATGCTGCGCGCCGACATGACATCGGGCCGCGATCGTGATTGGACTGGAGCCATGACGCGGGCCAGGGCCGATGACCGGGTTGCCCCATGCACCGCTGTCGCTGCAACCGACGTCGCCTACATTCTGTACACGTCCGGCACCACTGGCGCGCCTAAGGGCGTCGTCCGGGACGTCGGCGGGCACATGGTCGCCCTCAAATGGTCGATGGGCCACCACTACGGCATCAAGCCGGGTGAGGTCTTCTGGGCAGCCTCCGACGTCGGATGGGTCGTGGGCCATTCCTACATCGTGTACGGGCCGCTTCTGCACGGAGCGACGACGGTGCTGTACGAGGGCAAACCGGTTGGGACGCCGGACGCTGGCGCTTTGTGGCGCGTCATCAGCCAGCACAAGGTCGCCGCGCTGTTTACCGCGCCGACCGCCATTCGCGCCGTCCGCAAGGAAGACCCGGACGGCGAACTGATGATGAAATACGACCTGTCGAGCCTGCGGACGCTATTTCTTGCTGGCGAGAGGGCAGACCCTGAGACCGTCAAATGGGCGATGCTGAAGCTCGGTAAGCCCGTTATCGACAATTGGTGGCAGACCGAGACCGGCTGGCCGATCGCGGGTAACCCACTCGGGCTTGGCGGTCTGCCGGTCAAGATCGGCTCGCCGACCGTGCCGATGCCCGGCTTCGTACTGCACGTGCTCAACGAAAAGGGCGAGCCGATCGGCCCGAAGACGGCCGGCACGCTTGCCATCAAACTGCCGTTGCCGCCATCGTGCGCCCCGACGATCTGGGGCGATGACGCCCGTTTCCGCACCAGCTATCTGAACGATTTTCCCGGATATTACTCGACGTCGGATGCCGGCTACCGAGACGAGGACGGCTACGTTTGGGTCATGGCGCGGACCGACGACGTGATCAACGTCGCTGGCCACCGGTTGTCCACGGGGCAAATGGAGGAGGTTCTGGCCAAGCACCCTGACGTTGCCGAGTGCGCGGTGATTGGCGCGGCCGACGAACTCAAAGGACAAATGCCGCTCGGATTTATCGTGTTGCGCAAAGGCTCGACCAAGACAGCCGAGGCGCTCGAGGCCGAGGCGGTCAAGCTGGTGCGCGAGGAAATCGGGCCGGTCGCCGCCTTCAAGACAGTGGTGGTGGTCGATCGGCTGCCGAAGACACGTTCCGGCAAGACGCTGCGTGGGACGCTGCGGCAGATGGCGGACGGGGGCGAGGTGCGCATCCCATCGACGATCGACGACCCCGCTGTTCTTGATGAAATCGGCAAGGTGCTGGGCGCGCGCGGGATGGGGGCTCAAGCCGGGTGAGGACCCGAAGCGGGCTTGGCTCGATCGGGGCTTTTGATGAGGCGCTGTCAACCGCGCCTCAGATGTTACTCAGACCTGCTCCAATTCGACGAGCGTGCCGCAGAAGTATTTCGGGTGCAGGAACAGCACGGGCTTGCCGTGGGCACCGATCTTGGGGGAGCCATCGCCGAGCACGCGCGCACCGCCAGCCTTCAACTGGTCGCGGGCGGCGAGGATATCGTCGACCTCGTAGCAGATATGGTGGATGCCGCCATCGGCGTTGCGCTCGAGGAATTTCGCGATTGGCGAACCGTCACCGAGCGGCTCGAGCAACTCGATCTTGGTATTGGGTAGCGTCACGAACACGACCGTGACGCCGTGTTCCGGCTGCGGCAGCGGTGGCGTGACCGTAGCGCCGAGCGTGCGTTCATAGACGGCCGTGGCTGCGGCAAGATTCTTGACGGCAATGGCAACGTGGTTGAGGCGACCGATCATGGGGGTGCAGGAGTTGGGGGTTGGGAGGTGGCGAATTGCGCGTGGCGAATTGGGTCGTCAGTTAACTGGCCGGCGAAGCGTATGATGTGGTCGTACGCCTTCGCTATTCGCCATTCGCTCAAACCACATTGATCAGCACCTTGACGATGGGTTTCTTGCCCCAGGCTTGGTTGATCTCGCCGCGCACGGCTTTGCGAACGGCTTCGCGGACGGTGTCCACGTCGCGGCGCTTACCGGGAGGCAGGCTGGCGAGCGTTTCGTCGATAACGTCGAGGGTCAGGTCGTAGAACGTGTCGCCGTCGTCGGTGCGTTCGGGAATGCCGTCCAGCGTGACCTGCGCGTCGCCGAGGACTTCGCCCTTGCTCGAAAGCGTCAGAGCAACGACGGCAATGCCGACGATCGACAGCTTGCGCCGTTGACTGACGGGACCATCTTCGGAGGGCACGATGAGGTGCCCGTCGCGATAAAAGCGGCCGACCGGAATTTGGCTCGTGACCTTCGCAGACCCTGGGCCGAGGCGAACGACCTCGCCGTCCTTGGCTATTACGACCTCTGACACGCCGCAGGCACTTGCGATCCGTCCGTTTTCCTTCAGGTGGCGGGATTCGCCATGCATCGGAATGACGATCTTGGGCCGAACCCAGGCATATATTTCCCGCAATTCATCGCGCCGCGGGTGGCCGGTGACATGGACCAGCGCCTCGTTGTCGGTGACGAGGTCGACGCCCATGCGGGCGAGCGCGTTCTGGATCCGGCCAACGGGTTTCTCGTTGCCAGGGATGGTGCGTGAGGAAAACACAACCATGTCGCCCTTGGTCAGCGAAATGGCGGGGTGCTCGTTCTCGGCTATGCGCGCGATGGCGGCGCGCGACTCGCCCTGGCTGCCGGTGCACAGAATGCAGGTCTCGCGCGGGGCGATGTTACGGGCCTCGTTCTGGTCGAGGTACTCGAAATGCTCCGGCAGATAGCCGGTTTCGATGGCAACGCCGATCACGCGATGTAACGCGCGGCCCGACACGACCAAGCGGCGGCCGGAGTTCTGCGCGGCCTCCGATACGGCCTTGATGCGGGCGACGTTGGACGAGAACGTCGTCACGGCAACGCGGCGCTTGGCGCCCTGCACGATGTCGCTGATCGAACGCGCCACGTCGGTTTCGGACGGCGAGCGGCCATCACGCATGGCGTTGGTCGAATCGCTGATCATGGCAAGCACGCCCTCGTCGCCGAGCGCCTTGAGCTTGGTCTCGTCAGCGGGGTCGCCGACGTAAGGCGTGCGATCGAGTTTCCAGTCACCCGTATGCAGCACCAGGCCCGCTGGCGTGCGGATCGCGAGCGCCGACGGCTCCGGGATCGAGTGCGACATGGTCACGAGTTCGACATCGAACGGACCAGCCTCGAACCGGCCGCCGAGTGGAATTTCGCGGATTTGGATGCGGTCTCCGGAATTGTTTTCCTTGGCCTTGGCCTTGACCATGCCAGCGGTGAACGGCGAGGCGTAAATCGGCGCTTTCAGGCTCGGCCACAGGTCGAGCAAGGCACCGACGTGGTCCTCGTGGGCGTGCGTCAACACGATCCCGACCAGCGACTTGCGGTTCGATTGGATGAATTTGAGGTCCGGCAGCACGATGTCGGCACCCGGCTCGGTGTCGTCGGGGAACGTGATCCCCAGGTCGACCATGAGCCATTGGCGCGCGTTGGGCGGACCGTAGCCATACAAATAGACATTCATCCCGATTTCGCCGAGCCCACCGAGCGCGACAAAAACCAGCTCGTCCTTGCCCGCGGGCTTGGACTGCTCTTCAATATCAGCCATCAACCGTTCGCTTTCACATCACGTCGCGCCGCCAAGCGGCAAAATCAGTCTGTTGGCAGCAACCGTAGAGGATGTTTCCTCGTTCGTCGCGTCCTCGCGTCCATCGCAAGGGGGGTTACGACGAAAGTGTCACATCGCCAAACGTAAAGCGCCGACGGCCGCCAGGATCAACATCGAGGAGCAGGGCGCCGTCGCGGTCGAGGCCGGCAAAGCGTCCACGCGCCAGGGTTGTTCCGGCGTGAATGCTCATCGGTTCGCCCACTGGAGTTGCATACGCCTGCCACAGCGAGGTGATCCTTTCGACGCCGATGTGAGTGCCTGCGAGATCTGAGGGGGCCTCCCATACGGCGATCAGTTCGCGCATGCGGCACGACAGGTCGTCGATGGCGGCATGCGGCGTCATGCTGAGGCCAAGCGCGGCGCACGAGGAGGTCATGCGCCCCTCGACGCCGGGCGTGTCGACCAGATTGAGGCCGATGCCGATGACGACGGTCAAGTCTGGCGAGGCGGGCAGCCGCGTGGTTTCGATCAGGATGCCGCCAGCCTTGTCGCGATCGATCAGGATGTCGTTGGGCCACTTCAGGCAAATCCGCGCCGGGTCCACGCCCGACCGGCTGGCGGCATCGCGCAACATGGCGGCGACCGCGATGCCGGCCACGAGCGACAGCGTCCCGGCTCCGGCGGGGTCGGCGTGCGTTGCGATCACGAGGCTGGCGGTGAGATTGCCGGGCGCCGTCTGCCACGTGCGGCCCTGACGGCCACGGCCTGCGGTCTGGCGCGCGGCAAGAACCAAAAACGGCGGGGTTTGGCCAGCAACAATGCGAGCCATGGCCTCAGTGTTGGTCGAGGTAACTTCGTCCAGTTCGAAGACGGGGATGGCTCTCGTCACCAACTGCCAGCCGTCACAATGGCTTGAGCGAGCGGGCAGCCGACCCTGCGGCTTCGATCAGCGGGCCGCCGGCGGGGAAGAACAGTGTCACAGCGATGCCAGCGAGCGCCATCACCAGGAACACGCGACCGTCAACGGGTGAGAACGGCGCCTTGGCCTCGTCGAAGAACATGATCTTGACGACGCGCAGGTAGTAGTAGGCGCCAACCACGCTCGCGATGACGCCGATGACGGCGAGCGCCCATAGGTTGGCCTCGACGGCGGCGCGGAACACGAACAGTTTGGCCAGGAAGCCCGCCAACGGCGGGATGCCAGCCAGCGAAAACATCAGCGCGGCGAGAATGAACGCCATCGTCGGGTTGGTTTTCGACAGGCCGGCGAGTTCGGTAATGTCTTCCACGGCGCCGTTATTCGGCCCGCCCTCGCGGCGCATGGCGAGCACGCAGGCGAATGCACCGAGCGTCATCGGCAGGTAGATCGCCAGGTAGATCAGCACGCCTCGGATGCCGCTCTCGGTATTGGCGGCAAGGCCGACCAGCGCAAATCCGACGTGGCCGATCGACGAATAGGCGAGCAGGCGCTTGATGTTGTTCTGGCCGATGGCGGCGAACGCACCGAGCACCATCGACGCGATCGAGATGAACACGATGATCTGCTGCCATTTAACGACATCGCCCGGGAAGGCGGTCGACAGTACGCGGACCAGCAGCGCCATGGCGGCGAGCTTCGGCACGGCGGCGAAGAACGCGGTGACCGGCGTCGGCGCGCCTTCGTAAACGTCGGGTGTCCACATGTGGAACGGCACGGCGGACACTTTGAACGCTAGGCCGACGATGAGGAATACGAGGCCGGCGATCAAGCCGATATTGGCGGCGGCTTCCGGCAGCGATGCGGCTTGGGCGATGACGACGAAGTTGGTCGACCCGGTGAAGCCGTAGATCAGCGACGCGCCATAGAGCAGCATGCCCGACGAGAGCGCGCCGAGGACGAAGTATTTAAGGCCAGCCTCGCTGGAGCGCACGTCATCGCGGCGCATCGCGGCGAGCACGTAGAGCGCAAGGCTCTGGAGTTCGATGGCGAGATAAAGCGCGATGAGGTCGTTGGCGGAGACCATCATCATCATTCCGACGACGGCGAGCAGGACGAGGACGGGGTATTCGAACTGCATGATCTTCGACCGGCGCAGGTCGTCGAACGACAGAAGCAGCGCGCCAATAGCACCCGTCAGGATCAGAATTTTGAAGAAGCGGGCATAGGCATCGCCGACGAAGGCGCCGTCGAACAGGCTGATGGTTTTGACCGGCGGGGTGGCGACGAAATACATGGCGACCGCGAGGACCGCGATCGCAAGCCAGCTCGCGATATCGCCTTCGCGCGCCATCACAGGGTTTTCGCGGCCCTCGGGCAGCGTCGGACCTGCACGGAAGGCGCCGATCATCAAGATGACCATCGCCGCGAGCGCCACCGTGATCTCGGGGATCAGCGGGCGCAGGGCATTCGCGTCGAACACCGGCTGGGTGATGGCAGCGAGGACGACGGGCAGGGTCGCGAGATCGGGCATGGTCAGGTCCACGGACGGGGCAGGTCAGGTGCGTCGGGTGCGGCGGGTCACGTGTCTCGGCAGTAGCGCGTACTGGCGGCCGCGACAAGCGTGGGGGCGGGAGGTGGCGTAGGTGGCGGAGGAGGTGGGGCGTTTGGCGAAACTTCATTGTTTTTGGGTAGCATCGGGCGGATTTGCTCAAGGTGAACCCATGACGGCGCGTAGTCGAAAATACTGGGGCGCGGTATCGGTTGCCAGTCTCACTGAAGTTTTGGGGAATAGTTCATGACCGTCGGCAAATTCTTCCTCTATTTATTTCTCTTCATAATTGCGGCCCCGTTTCTGTTCGTCGGGGTCCTGCTACTCGACCGGTTTTACATCAATACTTATCGCTTCAACTACCGTCTGACGGTCGAAGTTGAGGTCGACGGCCAAGTCAAAAGCGGCTCAAGTATTTATGGTATCATTGCAACCACGAAGTCGCGGCTGACCGGCCCTTGGCCATTTGACAATACAAATCCCCAAGCCGGAAATTACGGCGTTGCTCCCATCATTGAGCTAGGGAGGCGCGGCACGCTGGTCGCCGCGCAGGAATTCAACCATCCGCATTACTGGAAATACCGCGAGGCCCGCGGACTTCCGGACCTCGAGCCGCCCCGTGACCCCATTCGGCCACTAGATCCAACGGAATTGGTTTACGCCGCTTACACGCCGGGCAAGAGTACAGTTTCATGGCCCGAGCCTCACCGGACGCTCGTCCAACAGAGAAATCGCATTCAGTCGAAGCGGATGCCGCAGTTCATTTGGATACCGCCAAGTGGGAATTTCCGCGAGGCGCGGCAATTGATGCCCGACCAGTTTGCAGAGGTGATCGGCCCTGGCGTGAAACTCAAAGCGGTTTGGATCGAACCCGCTTGGGTTTTCTGGGTGCCGACAAGCTACGACAAAATGCCGAAATGGCTGGATGATAACATTGCATGGTTAACCCGACCGAACCAACCAATGACTGAAACTCGGCCCGAGCATGAATTTCGACTTTATCCAGATATGATTGTGGGGAGCCATTGGCGATGACCGAAGCAAAACGCAATGGGTGCGCGCGAACGGTGACCAGCCTCATCGCGAATAACGGAGTCGCGTCATGACCGTAGGTAAATTCTTCGGGTACCTTTTTCTTCTCCTCATTCTTGCGCTCATCGCATTGATCGGATGGATTTTTTTAGGCAAGTACGTCACCAACTACTTTTTCACCTACCGCCTGACTGTCGAGGTCGAAGTCGATGGCGCGACCAAAACAGGCTCTACCCTTTATCGCGTTCGTGCTTTCAAAAGTTGGAACCAGGTGAGCACAAGGCCAAAAACACTGGCTGCGGGAACTGCTTCTGAGGGCGTGGCTGCGCTTATCGACCTTGGCCGGTACGGCACATTAGTCGCGGCACAAGACTACAACTCGCCGCACTATTGGAAATACCGGAAGGAACGAGGCCTACCCGAATTGGACTACCACCTTGATATGTTGCGCCCCGTCGCTCCCTCAGAATTGCTGTACGCAGCTTACGTCCCGGGCAAAGATTATTTGACTTGGCCCGAGCCGCATCGAGCTTTGGCCGGCGTAACGCATCGGGTGCAACTGAAGCGGTTTCCACCGTTCATCTGGATACCGCCGAGCGGGAATTTCCGTGAGGCGCGGCAATTGATGCCCGACCAGTTCGCCGAGGTGATCGGTCCCGGCGTGAAACTCAAAGCCGCGTGGATCGAACCCGTAAGGTGGGTGTTTTGGGTGCCAACGAAATACGACAAAATGCCGAAGTGGCTCGAGGAAAATATTGCGTGGATGAAAGAGCCTAATCAAGACATAGTGGAGCGATCGCCACCGCACGAATTTCGACTGTTTCCACGCATGATTATAGGGAATTATTGGTGATGACCGAAGCTAATCGCAACGAACATCTTATCTTTGCAATGAGCTGTGGAAGCTGAGGATGTGGCCAATACCGTGCTGAGCGGCATCATGTCTGGGTGGCCCGCCTGAAGCGGGCCATGACGGAGGAGAGGTGGTGGGACATGGCGCAATTGCGCGGACCCGGCTATGATGCACCGGTCCTGTTGAGGTAAACCATGACCGCAGCGCGCAAACTCCCGCCGATGATGACCGTCGACGACTTCCTGTGCTGGGAAGGCGACGGGACGGATACGCGCTACGAGCTGGTCGACGGCGTCTTGCGGGCGATGTCGCCAGCGACGATCGCGCATGGAACAATCGTAACGAACTTGATCATAGAGATCGGCTCGCATCTTCGGGAGACGATGTCGCGGTGCAGGGTCGTTACAGCCCCAGGCATCCGGCCGCTGGTGCGCGCCGACTGGAACTTCCGCATTCCCGATCTTGGTGTGACATGCGAGGCCGATCGCAAAGGTGAGCGTATCGTAACAGAGCCGATCCTGCTGATCGAGGTGTTGTCGCCTAGCAATGCGCAGGACACCTACGAGAACATCCGCGCCTATGCGACATTGCCGACTGTGCAGGAACTGGTCGTCGTGCACTCGACCAAGGTCGAGGTCGAGCTGCTGCGGAAAGGCACCGATGGCGTGTGGCCAGCGAATCCGGTGATGATTGCTGTTGGTGGCGCCATCGATTTGCGCAGCGTGGACCTCACATTCCCGGTTTCTGACGTGTATCGCGGAACGCATCTTGAGGCGTGACACACGTCCCGACTACCTCGCAAGCCCCGCCGATTTGACCGCCGTTTCGTATTGGGTCACGAGCTTTTTGGTCGAGGCGGCTGTGACGTCGAGGATGGGCGCGGGATAGACGCCGAGGAAAATCGTCAGGATCACCAGCGGGGCGAGCATACCGATCTCGCGGCGGTTCAAGTCCGTGATCGACATCAGCGCGGGCTTCACCATCTCGCCCAGGATCATGCGCCGGTAGAGATACAGACCGTAGGCCGCCGACAGGATCACGCCGAGCGTGCAGATGATGGCGACGAGGCTCGAGACTTTGAATGCGCCGAGCAGCGTCAGGAATTCACCGACGAAGCCAGACGTACCCGGCAGGCCGACGTTGGCCATGGTGAAGACCATGAACACGGCGGCATAGATCGGCATGCGCTCGGCAAGCCCGCCATAGGCCGAGATTTCGCGGGTGTGCATGCGGTCGTAGACGACGCCGACGCACAGGAAGAGTGCGGCCGAAACGATGCCGTGCGACAGCATTTGGAATATGGCGCCGTCAATGCCCTGTGCGTTGAAGGTGAAAATGCCGAGCGTGACGTAGCCCATGTGGGCGACGGAGGAATACGCGATCAGCTTTTTCACGTCCTCTTGGGCCAGCGCGACGAGCGAGGTGTAGACGATCGCGATTGCCGACATGGCAAACACCAGCGGCGCGAAATCCTGGCTGGCGAGCGGGAACATCGGCACCGAGAAGCGCAGGAAGCCGTAACCGCCCATCTTGAGCAGGATGGCGGCGAGGATGACGGAGCCCGCGGTCGGGGCCTCGACGTGAGCGTCGGGCAGCCACGTGTGGACCGGCCACATCGGCATCTTGACGGCGAACGAGGCGAAGAAGGCGAGCCATAGCCACGTCTGCATCTCGCGCGGGAATTGCGTGACGAGCAGGCGCTCGATGTCGGTTGTTCCGGCGTGGTTCCACATCGCGATCATCGCGAGCAGCATCAGCACCGATCCGAGCAGCGTATAAAGGAAGAACTTGAAGCTGGCGTAGACGCGCCGCTTGCCGCCCCACACGCCGATGATCAGGAACATCGGGATCAGGCCGGCTTCGAAGAAGATATAGAACAGGAACAGGTCCAGCGCGCAAAACACGCCGATCATCAGCGATTCCAGCACCAGGAACGCGATCATGTACTCGCGCAACCGGTCCTCGATGGTGTCCCAGCTGGCCAGGATCGTAATCGGCATCAAGAAGGTCGTCAAGATGACGAACAGTATCGAGATACCGTCGACGCCCATCGTGTAGCGGATCGGCCCGAGCCAGTTGCGGTCTTCGACGAACTGGAAGCCCGCGTTGCGGGGGTCGAAGTTCAGCCAGATCAGCAACGAGGCGGCAAACGTCAGGAGCGTGACCCACAACGCGATCCAGCGCGATTGGCCAGTCGCGTCGCGGTTGAGCAGCGCGATCAGCAGCGCGCCGACGAGCGGAAAGAACGTGACGATGGAGAGGATCGGGATACCGGCGACGGACATCATTTCACGCCCCCAAAGCCGCCGGCAACGGCGATGACATACGACAGTATTGCCGCGACGCCGATCAGCATCGAGAAGGCGTAATGGTAGACGAAGCCGGTCTGCAATTTCACGATTCTGTTGGTGCCGGCCATGACGCCTGAGGCCGTGCCGTTGATCGTGCCGTCGATGACGGCGCCGTCACCGCCCTTCCAGAGCGCGCGGCCGATCCACATCGCCGGGCGCACGAAGATCAGATCATAGAGTTCGTCGAAGTACCACTTGTTCAGGAAGAACAAATAGATCGGCCGGAACGCTCGGGCGGTGGCGTCGGGTAGGCTGGGCACTGCGATATAGTAGACGTAGGCCAACGCGAGGCCCGAAAGCATGGCGGCAAACGGCGCGACGGGCACCCACTTAGGCACCTCGTGCATCGCATGCATGATGTGATTGTTCGCGCCCTCGAAGATCGATGCGCCCCAGAATACTTTATAATGGTAGCCGATGAAGTGGGGGTAGAACACGATGCCCGCGACGACGGCGCCGAGCGCCAGCGCGTAGAGCGGGATCAGCATCACAAGCGGACTTTCGTGCGGCGTATGCGCGTGATCGCCGTGGACGTGATGGGTGTCGCCGTGGGCGTCGTGATGTTGGGCGTCTTTGGCGTGCGCGTGATCATCGTGGCCATGGCCGGCGGCCCAGCGCGGCTGCTGGTGGAAGGTCATAAACATCAGTCGCCACGAGTAGAACGACGTCATAAACGCCGTCAGCAGCAGCATCCAGAACACGATGTTGTTTGGCGTGTGCGCGGCGTAAGCGACTTCTATAATGGCCTCCTTGGAGTGGAACCCGGCAAAGCCGCCGACGAATGGAATGCCGACGCCGGTCAGCGCCAGCGTTCCGATCAGCATCATCGCCCAGGTGATGGGGATGTGTTTGCGTAGGCCGCCCATGTTGCGCATGTCCTGCTCGTGGTGCATCGCGTGAATGACCGAGCCGGCGCCTAAGAACAGGAGCGCCTTGAAGAACGCGTGCGTGAACAGGTGGAAGATCGCAACGCCGTAGGCGCCAGCACCACAGGCCGCAAACATGTAGCCAAGCTGCGAGCAGGTCGAATAGGCGATGACGCGCTTGATGTCGTTCTGCACGAGGCCGACGGTGGCGGCAAAGAACGCCGTGACCATGCCGGTGTACATGACGACGAGGCTCGCGGTCGGGGCGAGTTCGTACAGGGGCGACATGCGCGCAACGAGGAACACGCCAGCGGTGACCATCGTCGCGGCGTGGATCAGAGCCGACACCGGGGTTGGCCCTTCCATGGCGTCGGGAAGCCACGTGTGGAGCAGGAACTGGGCCGATTTACCCATCGCGCCGACGAACAGCAGCAGGCACAGCGCGTTCAAGATGTCGACCTTGAAGCCGGCGAGGTCCATCGTTTTGCCGACAAGGCTCGGCGCGTCGGCGAAAATCTTGTCGAAGCCGATCGAGCCGGTCAGCGCGAACAGGCCAAAGATGCCGAGTGCAAAGCCGAAATCGCCGACGCGGTTGACGACGAACGCCTTGATGGCGGCGGCATTGGCGGACGGCTTTTTCCACCAGAATCCGATCAGCAGGTAGGACGCGAGCCCGACACCCTCCCAGCCGAAGAACAACTGCAGCAGGTTGTCGGCGGTCACCAGCATCAGCATCGCGAAGGTGAACAGCGACAAGTAGGCGAAGAAGCGCCAGCGGGCGTCGTCCTCTTCCATGTAGCCGATCGAGTAGATGTGGACGAGGCTCGAGACGGTGGTGACGACGACGAGCATCACGGCCGTCAGTGTGTCGATACGCAGCGACCAGGCGACGTCGAGTTCCCCCGACGAGATCCAGCGAAGCAGCGTGACTTTCGTCGTGGTGTGGGCAAAGCCGACGTCGACAAACACGACCCACGACAGGACCGCCGCGGCCACGAGGCAGGCCGTGGTGATGATTTCGGACGGCCGGTCGCCGATCCCACGGCCAAACAAGCCCGCGACAAGTGCACCGATGAGGGGCAGGAAAACGATGGCAGCGTAGATCATGGGAAGCTGCTCAACCCTTCATCAAGTTGATGTCTTCGACCGCGATCGAGCCGCGGTTGCGGAAGTAGACGACGATGATGGCAAGCCCGATGGCCGCCTCGGCGGCGGCGACGGTCAGGATGAACAGCGCGAACGCCTGCCCCGTGAGGTCACCCAGATAGTAGGAGAACGCGACAAGGTTGATGTTGACCGCAAGCAGCATCAGCTCGATCGACATCAAGATGACGATGACGTTCTTTCGGTTGAGGAAAATGCCAAGGATACCGACCGTGAACAGGCACGCGGCAACGACGAGATAGTGGGCGATGCCGATGGTCATTCTGCGGCCTCCGCTGAGGTCTTGTCCGATGGTGATTTGCCCGCCGGAGAATGACCGGATTGTGCCTCGCTTGCGCGCAGTTTTGCCTCGGCTGGAATCTTGGCTGGAATGTCGTAGCCACCGCTCGGGACCTTTATGACGGCCATTGCGGTTTCGGGCCGACGCGCGTTCTGCGCCGAGATCGACTGGCGGCGCACCCCGTCACGAACGCGATGGGTCAAAACGATCGCGCCGATCATGGCAACGAGCAGGATCAGCCCGGACGCCTGAAACAGATAGGCGTACTTCGTGTAGATGAACTGGCCCAGTGCGCGTGTGTTGTCGATGTCCGTCGGCGTCGCCGCACCAAGCGTTTTGCCAAGATTGATGTCGAACGAGCGGCCGGCAAACAGCAGCACGAGTTCGGCGAGCACGATGCCGCCGACCAGGAGACCGGCCGGCGCATTCTTGATGAACCCGGCTTTGAGTTCGTCGAAATCGACGTCAAGCATCATCGTGACGAACAAGAACAGCACCGCGACCGCGCCGACGTAGACGATGACGAGGAGCATCGCCAGAAACTCGGCACCGAGCAGGATGAACAGGCCCGCGGCGTTGAAAAATGTCAGGATGAGAAACAGGACGGCATGCACGGGATTGCGGACCGTGATCACCATCACGGCCGATACGACAGCCAGAATGGCGAACAGATAGAAGAAGAAAACCGTCAGCGTCATGTTGTGTCCAATTCCAGCGCCGCCCGCGGTCACGTCCCAGCCGGCTCACGTCTCGCAGTCCCTCACGTGCTGCACTCTCTCGTCCCCGTCACCCGCTATCGTCGGGTTGTTATCCGGTCCGCACCCGCCAGTCGCTACGTCTGCGAACCGCGCCGCGCAAGCTCGGCTTTGGCCGCAGCCAGATGCTTCATCCATAGCAACCGGTAGGACCGCACTTTCCAAGGCCAATAGCCGAGTGCGGCGGCAAGTGCGAGCCCGCCGATGTGCCAGCTTGTAATGCCGTTGGCGAGCCCGTGCGCCATGTCGTAGACGACGATGACGACCGCGACGGCGGCGAGCGTCAATTTTAAACCGACGAGCCGTTCCTCGTGACGGACTTGGTCGCGCGCCATGTCCATGTAGCGCGAAACCTCTTCTTCGGTCAGTTCTTCGAGAAGCCGCGCTGCGCCTTTCCGGCCTTCTTTGGCCTTGGCGCGCCACGCGAACGGATTGTCGCGGTCCGGCATGCGCATCGGCTCTCGCCGAGCGGGCTGGTCCGCGTTCGCGGGCTGATCAGCGATAGGGGGCATCGAGGGCGAGCTGCTTTTGAATTGCGCGTTCCCAGCGGTCGCCGTTTTCGAGCAGCCGATCCTTGGAATAAAACAGTTCTTCTCTGGTCTCGGTTGCGAACTCGAAGTTCGGACCCTCGACGATGGCATCGACCGGGCAGGCTTCCTGGCACAAGCCGCAGTAGATGCACTTGGTCATGTCGATGTCGTAGCGGGTGGTGCGACGCGTGCCGTCGTTGCGGCGGGGGCCAGCCTCGATGGTGATCGCCTGGGCGGGGCAGATCGCCTCGCAAAGCTTGCACGCGATGCAGCGCTCCTCGCCGTTCGGGTAGCGGCGCAACGCGTGTTCGCCGCGAAAGCGTGGCGAGATCGGACCCTTCTCGAAGGGATAGTTGATCGTCGCTTTGGGCGTGAAGAAATAGCGCATCGCCAGCCCGAAAGCCGATACGAACTCGAGCAGGAAGAGCGACTTTATTCCCTGGGCAATAGACATGCGGTGAGCGGCTCCAGACGAGCGATGATTGGCTTTGAGACGACCACGGCGCCGGATGCCGGGGACCTCAAACGAATTTGCCGTACTGCAACACGCCGGCGACGACCACGACGGAAATCAGCGACAGTGGCAGGAACACCTTCCAGCCGAGCCGCATCAATTGGTCATAGCGGTAGCGCGGTACGATCGCCTTGACCATGGCGAACATGAAAAACACGGCGACGCATTTGAGCGCAAACCAGATGATGCCGGGTATGGCGTTGAACAGCCAGAAGTCGAACGGCGGCAGCCAGCCGCCGAGAAACAGGATCGTGGTCAGCGCGCACATCGTGGTGATGGCGACGTACTCGCCGAGCATAAACAGCAGGTAGGGCGTGGACGCGTATTCGACCATGTAACCAGCGACAAGTTCGGACTCGGCTTCGGGCAGGTCGAACGGGGGGCGGTTGGTCTCGGCAAGCGCGGAGATGAAGAACACCACGAACATCGGGAACAGCGGCAGCCAGTACCAGTCGAGGAACGATTTTGGCAGGCCGAAATACGTGCCGACGCCGGACTGTTGCGCGTTCACGATCGCCGTCATGTTGAGCGAGCCGGCGCACAGCAGCACCGTGATGATGACGAGCCCGATCGAGACCTCGTAGGACACCATCTGCGCGCACGAGCGGATGGCGCCCATGAAGGCGTATTTCGAGTTCGACGCCCACCCACCCATGATGATGCCGTAAACGCCGAGCGAGGATATCGCGAGCATGTAGAGGATGCCGACATTGAGATCGGCGACGACCCAGGTGCCCCAGGAATTCTGATTTACCGGGATCACCGCCCAGGCGGCAAGCGCGCAGGTCGCGGTCGCGAGCGGGGCGAGAAGGAACACGGTCTTGTCGGCACCGGCCGGGATCAGCGGTTCCTTGACGGCGAATTTGATCAGGTCGGCAAACGACTGGAGCAAACCAAACGGCCCGACGACGTTGGGCCCGCGACGCAGCTGAACGGCGGCCCAGACTTTGCGGTCCATCAGCAGAAGGAAGGCGATCGCGACCAGCAGTGGCAGGATAACGGCCAGCGCCAGTCCGATCTGGACGAGCGTGTAGAGGACGATGCCGATGAGGCCTTCGAAGCCGAGGTAAGTCATCGTATTACTCCGCAGCTTCGGCGACGCGGCGTAACCCGGCGCTGGCATGTTTGAGAGCGCTCATTTCGGCCATGACGGCAGAGGAACGCGCGATCGGGTTGGTCAGGTAGAAATCGCGGACAGGGTTGATGAATGGCTCGCGGCCAAGCGAGGCGGTCAGCCCGGCGAGGCGGTTGAGGTCGGGTCGCGCGGGCTCGGATACCGAGCCGATGCGTGCCAGTTGCGGAGCATAGGCATACATGGCGGCGCGCAACGTGCGCACGTCGTCATACGGCAATGTCTGGCCGGCGGCCGCCGACAGCGCGCGGATGATCGCCCAGTCGTCTTTGGCGAGCCCGGGCGGTACGGCGGCGCGGGCGGTCATCTGCGCCCGGCCCTCGGTGTTGACGTAAGTTGAGGCCTTTTCCGTATAGGCCGCACCGGGGAGGATGACGTCGGCGCGGTTGGCACCGGCATCGCCATGGCTGCCCTGGTAGACAACGAACGTCTGGCGACCGAGGCGATCGATCGCGAGTTCGTCCGCGCCGAGCAGGAACAGCACATCGAGCGAACCGTTGGCGCTGGCCTGCACCATGCCGCTCACGTCGAGCCCGCCGGGGCCGGGTACGAAGCCGAGATCCAGGCCCGCAACGCGCGAGGCGGCGGCGTTCAGGACGTTGAACGCGCTGCCAGTCATGTCCTTGCCGACGCTGGCCGCTTCGGCGATCCGGGCGGCGACCGATAGTACGGCGAGGCCGTCTGCGCGCGCGAATCCGGCCAGGCCGACGATGACCATCGGGTGCTTGGCTGCCGACAGTTCGGCGGCGAACGGGTGGCCGCCACCAGCGAGCGAAGTCAGCGCGTCCGGACCGTTGCCGACGTGGGTTGCGGGATAGGACAGTACTACCGGCTCGCCGATCAGACCGACTTTCAGGCCGCCCATCTTGTAGCGTTTCAGGATGCGGGCATTGAGCACGGCAGCTTCAAGGCGCGGGTTGGTGCCGATGAGCAGAATGCAGTCGGCCTGCTCGATGCCATCGATGGTGGTGTTGAACACATAGCTGGCGCGGCCGAACGCGGGATCGAGCCGGGCGCCATCCTGGCGGCAGTCGAGGTTTTTGACGCCGAGTCGACCCATCAGGTCTTTGAGCGCGAACATCTCTTCGGCACCAGCGAGGTCGCCCGCGATTGCGCCGATGCGGTCGGGCGCAGTCCCCCGAAGACGATCGGCGACAGCAGCCAGCGCCTCGTCCCAGGTGGCGGGCTCCAAGCGGCCATCGCGGCGGACGTAGGGCGTATCGAGCCGCTGCGTGCGCAGGCCGTCGGCGACGTGACGGGTCTTGTCGGAGATCCACTCTTCGTTCACGGCATCGTTGCGGCGCGGCAAGATGCGCATGACATCCCGGCCCCGGGTATCGACCCGGATCGCCGAGCCAACCGCATCCATGACGTCGACCGATTCCGTGTGCGACAATTCCCACGGTCGCGCATTGTGCGCCCACGGCCGGTGGGTCAGCGCGCCGACCGGGCACAGGTCCACGGCGTTTGCGCTCAGTTCCGACAGGATGCCGTTTTCGAGGTATGTCGTGATCTCGGCATCTTCGCCGCGCCCGATCAGGCCGAGTTCCTCGACACCGGCGACCTCGGTCATGAAGCGGACGCAACGCGTGCAGTGGATGCAGCGCGTCATGTGCGTTTTGATCAGCGGGCCGAGGTGCTTATCCTCGACCGCGCGCTTGTTCTCGCCGAAGCGCGAGCCGGCGCCGCCATAGTGCAACGATTGGTCTTGGAGGTCGCACTCGCCGCCCTGGTCGCAAATCGGGCAATCGAGCGGATGGTTGATGAGTAGGAACTCCATCACCCCCTCGCGCGCCTTCTTGACGAGCGGCGATTTGGTCTGGACGATCTTGGCGCTGCCATCCTTGTTGGGTGGCAGGTCGTTGACGCTCATGGCGCACGACGCGATCGGCTTGGGCGAGCCTTGGACTTCGACGAGGCACATCCGGCAGTTGCCTGCGATCGACAGCCGCTCATGGTAGCAGAATCGCGGGATTTCGGCGCCCGCCATCTCGCAGGCTTGGAGCAGCGATGTGCCGTCCTCGACCTCGATCTGGATGCCGTCGACGATGAGTTGCTTGGACATGGGCAGGCGGCCTTGGAACGTGTCGGGGATGGTGCCGGGGGACGGCGTTGGGCACCTTTCCTCATGCTCTACACGCGCCGCCGGGCCATGGCTAGGTGGGGGTGGTGCAGTAGCGGCGACAGGTTGGCCGAGACTACCCAATTACCCTTGCCTCGCCAGGAGCAATTGTTGCGAGCGCATCAAGCAGAGCTGGGATCAGCGGTTTGAGCTGGTTTAGGCTATTGCTTTTGGCACGCAGAACGATCAGCGCTAGCGGGCGGCCGACCAAATTCCGCTGAAAAGGGATGCTCTTATCCACGGTGATTAGGACATCGAAACGGCCATCCATGGCATCAAGGAGAACGCCATCGTCCAAGTCAGACCAGCCGAGTTTCACAACGCTTGAAACCTCGTGCCCCGTGATCGCGTTACCAAGTCGCCAGGGAACGCCGTTGTCGATCAGGACTCGCAATCGGCAAGGGCCTCAACTCTACTCGGCTGCTATACTCATGGCATCCGCCGCCACTTTGCTGCGCGCGAGTTCCAGCACCGCTGTGGCGTGAGCCCGTGAGACGTTTGGGAAGTCGATCAGAAACTCCTCAAGCGGATTACCGGTCTCAAGGTAATCAAACAGGGTCTTCACCGGAACGCGCGTGCCCGCGAACACCGGCTCCCCGCTCAGCCGTGCTGGCGAGGATGTGACGAGGGGATCAGGCAAAGCGGTGCTCGATTCAGCCATGGCAAAGGAATAGCATATCTTGTGGCCGAGTGCGACGGCCGAGCGCAAACTCCGTCATGGCCCGGCTCCACCGATCAGCGCGACTAACCCCGACCGCTGGTGTCAAATTGTGCGTTGACTGGGTGGCCCGCCCGTTGGCGGGCCATGACGGAGGTGGTGCGGATTATGCAGGTTAGCTGTTGTGTGTCGCTTGTGATTGTTCCGGTTGTTGCCAGCGGTTGTGCGATAGGCCGCTGCGTGCTTGAAGGTTGCGACTTTGGGATGAGGAGCGGCACGGCATATGGCAGGACCCACGGCAGCGGCTGGCAACACGGCCAACCCGGCACCCGCTCAGGGACAGTCGGCCGGTCAGGCTGGCGCGCGGGCGACGGCGGCGGCTCCACGCCTCGCGCGGGTGACGTGTCCGTTCTGCTCGCTGCTGTGCGATGATTTGCTACCGGTTGCGGGGGATGGCTCGGCCACTCAAGGTTCGGGTAACGGCGCGGGATCGGGCTCGGCCGGTGTGCCAACTTTGCCTGCTGGTGCGGGGTGTCCCAAGGCCAGCGCGGGATTTGCGCGATCGCGGCCGGCGGCCTCACCGCAAGTGGCTGGGCGCGATGTCCATTTGAGCGAGTCCATCGACGCTGCCGCCGCGATCATCAAAGCGGCCAAGCTGCCGCTGTACGGCGGGCTCGCGACCGATGTCGACGGCATGCGCGGCTTGCTCGACCTCGCCGATGCCACCGGCGGCGTGGTCGATCACGCCCTGAGCGCGGGTGCGTTCCGCAATATCTCGGTGCTGCAATCGCGCGGCTGGGTGATGACGACGCTGTCCGAGGTGCGCAACCGCGCCGACCTCGTGGTCGTTGTCGGCGACGGGATCGGCGGGTCGTATCCCCGTTTCTACGAGCGGATCGCTGGGACGGCCGCCAGCATGTTCGGCCCGCTCGAACGCTCGATCGTGCTGATAGGCAACGGTGCCGACGCCGCGCTGGTGAGGGCGCCGGTGACGATCGAGACGATCGCGGCGCGGCCCGATGGGCTTGGCGCAGCCATCGCCGCTCTTCGTGGTGCGTTGCGCGGGTCCCCCGTGCCGCCGGGGTTGGCGAACGCGGGACTAGACGTGGCGGCGCTGACGGCGTTGGCCGACCGGATCAAGGCCGCAGCTTATCCCGTCATCGTCTGGTCGCCCGCATTATTGCCCGAGGCCGACGGCGATCTGATCGTGCTGTCGATTTGCGACCTCGTCCGCGATCTCAACGCCACCCAGCGCGCGGCCGGGCTATCGCTGGCCGGTAGCGAAGGCGGGGCAACGGCCATGGCCGTGACCGCCTGGCAGATCGGCTACCCGATGCGCGTCAGCTTGGCGACCGGCATCCCGGTCTACGATCCGCAGCGGTTCGATATTGCGGCCATGCTGGCGCGGGGTGAGGGCGGTGCCCTGATCTGGACGGCGGCTATCGGAGCCGGACTATCGCCGCCAGCAACCACGATCCCGACGGTCGCGATCGGCACGCCCGGGCTGGTGCTATCGCGCACGCCGGAGGTTTACATTCCCGTCGGCACGCCGGGCCTCGACCACGATGGCGATCTGGTGCGAACGGACAGTGTGGTGACGCTCCATTTGCGCGGAACAAGAACGACCGGGCTGCCGAGCGTTGCGGACGTTGCCCGTGCGCTCGCTGCCCGCCTTGCGCTGTGACCTGCCTCCCTCGTACTGCCCGGCTTCTGATCGCCGACTTCTGACCGACCCGTTCCGAGACCCAATCGCATGATCACCAAACTCACCGGCGGCACGATTTACGATCCAGCAAACGGCGTCGATGGCGTTGTCCGCGACATCTGGATCGAGGACGGGCGCATTGTCGCTCCGCAGCCGGGTGCAAACGTCGCGGCTGAATATTCGCTGGCGGGCGCGACGGTGATGGCCGGCGGCATCGATCCGCACACCCACATTGGCGGCGGCAAGGTCAACATTGGCCGCATCATGCTGCCGGAGGATCACCTCGGCCACGAATATACCCGCACGCACCTGACGCGGTCGTGCTGCGGCCATGCCGTGCCGACGACCTATGCGGCGGGCTACCGCTATGCCGAGATGGGTTACACATGCTGCTTTGAGCCAGCCATGTTGCCAGCCAACGCGCGCCAAGCCCATCTCGAGATGGGCGATACGCCCATGGTCGATAAGGGCGCGTTCGCCATGCTCGGGAGCGACGACCTGCTGCTGCGCATGATCTCGGGCAAGGCCGATCCGTCGACGATCAAGGACTATATCGCGTGGACGATGCACGCGAGTCAGGCGATCGCGGTCAAGGTGGTCAATCCGGGCGGGATCTCGGCGTTCAAGTTCAACGCCCGCAAGCTCGATCTCGACGAGATGCATCCGCACTACGGAACGACCCCGCGCGAGATCATTCTGACGCTGGCGCGCGGATTGACCGAGCTCGGCGTCACGCATCCGCTGCACGTTCACGGCTGCAACCTGGGCGTTCCCGGCAATGACGAAACGACGCTGGCGACGATCGCCGCCGCCGATGGCCTGCCGCTGCATCTGACGCATCTTCAGTTCCACAGCTACGGCACCGAGGGGGGCCGCAAGTTCTCATCGGGGGCGGCGCGGATTGCCGAAATCATCAATCGCACGCCAAACATCAGCGTCGACATCGGGCAGGTGCTGTTTGGCCAGACCTGTACGGCGTCCGGCGACAGCATGCGCCAGTACGGCATTGGCGCGAGCGCGTTCCCGAAGAAGTCCGTGATCATGGACATCGAGTGCGATGCTGGCTGCGGCGTCGTGCCGATGCGGTACCGCGACCAAAACTTCGTCAACGCGCTGCAGTGGTGCATCGGGCTCGAGCTGTTCCTGCTGATCGAAGACCCGTGGCGCATCTTCCTGACGACGGACCACCCGAACGGCGCGCCGTTCACCACCTATCCGCATCTGATCCGACTGCTGATGGACGCCTCGTTCCGCAAAGCCATGTTGGCGACGATCAACCAGGACGCTGTGGCGATGAGCATCCTGCCGACGCTGAAGCGTGAATACACGCTCTACGAGATCGCGGTGATGACGCGAGCCGGGCCGGCCAAGAGCCTGGGACTGCGCGATCGTGGCCATCTCGGCATCGGTGTCAGCGCGGACGTCACCGTCTACCGGCCGCACGCCGATAAGGAGCGTATGTTTGCCAAGCCCGAATTCGTGTTCAAGGCGGGCGACCTCGTGGTGCGCAACGGCGAGATCGTGAAGGTGGTGCATGGCGCAACGCACGTTGCCCGGCCGGCCTTTGACCACGGCATCGAGGACGTGATCGCGGACTATTTCGACCGCTTTCAGACGGTGGGAATCGACAGTGTCCGCGTCCACGATGACGAGATCCACGGCCGCAACGGCGGCTCCATCGTGGTCCAGCCGACGGGAGTGCGCGCGGTATGACGGCACAAACTGAAACAGCGTTGCAAGCAGCAGCGCCAATCGTTCGCAACGGCATCACGATCGACGACACCTTCGCCGAAGCGTTCGGCATGAGCGCGACTGGGCTCGTCATTACCGCCGACAGCGCGAAGTGGGCGCGGCAATGCGCGGTGACGATGACCGGGTTCGGCACGTCGGTGATCGGCTGCGGAGCCGAATGCGGCATCGACCGCGAACTGTCGCCCGACGAGACGCCCGACGGCCGTCCTGGCTTTCGCGTGTTGATGTTTGGCTTCTCGCCCGACGCGCTGACCCCGCAGGTGATGAACCGCGTCGGCCAATGCGTGCTGACCTCACCGGGTTCGGCCTGTTTCGCTGGCGTCGAGGCACCCATGCGGATCGGCCTCGGAGCAACGCTGCGCCGGTTCGGCGACGGCCACCAGACCGCGCGACGGTCGGGCGGCAAACGCTATTGGCGCATTCCGGTGATGGACGGCGAGTTCGTGTGCGAGCACGACACCGGCTGTACGACGGACGCCGTGGGCGGCGGCAACTTGCTGATCTGTGGGCGCGATCGACCAGGCGTTCTGGCGGCAACCGAACTTGCGGTCGAGGCCATCGCCAAAGTCCCCGACGTGATCACGCCGTTCCCCGGCGGTATCGTGCGCTCGGGTTCGAAGGTCGGATCGAAGTATGCGGGCATGTTCGCCTCATCAAACGAGGCGTTCGGCCCGACGCTCAAAGGCGCCGTACGCTCTGAGTTGACCGCCGACATCGCCAGCGTGCTCGAGATCGTGATCGACGGGTTGACCGCAGCGGCTGTCGCTGACGGCATGCGGGCCGGTCTCGCCGCTGTGATCGCAGAGGGCGGGCGGCACGGCGTGACGCGGGTTTCGGCTGGCAACTACGGCGGCAAACTCGGGCCTCACCATTACCATCTGAAGGACCTGATCTAATGGCGGGCATCCTGTTGACGGCCAAGACGCGTGTCGCCGAGAGGCTCGACTTTTCCGGGCTGACGCCCGCCGATCTGGCCCGTGGCGCAACGAACGAGCTTTCGGCCCACGTGGTCGGCACGACGCGGCACGCGTTGCGGCTGGCCGATGTGTTCGACGTGCGCTCGGGCGGGGCCGACGGCGACGTGATGGTCGAAACCGGTGGCGCGCTGATCGACGGCCTTGGCGCTAGCATGACCGGCGGGCGGCTCATCATCACCGGTGATGCCGGCGAGCGCGTTGGCGTCGGCATGAAGGGTGGGCGTATCGAGGTGCGCGGCCGGGCGGGCGGACATGCGGGCGCGGGCATGTCGGGCGGGTTGATCCACATCGCTGGCGATTGCGGCGATTGCGCTGGCGGGCTTATCGCTGGCAAACGCTTCGGCATGACCGGCGGGACGATCTCCATCGATGGATCGGCGGCTACGCGAACGGGCGAGAAGATGCGACGCGGGACGATCCTCGTGAGGGGGGCGACGGGTGCCATGGCGGGCGTGCGTATGCTCGGCGGGACGATCGTCGCCGAGGGTGGCGTTGGACCAGACGCGGGCCGCCTGATGCGGCGCGGGACAATCCTGGCCTCCGGTCTGGCACGCGGGGCAGGCATCCCGGCCACCTTTGCCGATTGCGGTGTCCACGATCTGGTGATCCTGCGCATCATGGCGCGCGATTGGACGCGTGAACTCGGCCCACTGGCGCCGCGCTTTACGCCACATGTCGTGCGGCGCTATGCGGGCGACCTCGCCACGATCGGCAAAGGCGAGTTGCTGCTGCCAGCGTGACCGCCGCAGCACTGCAGCCTCAGGCCAGAAAGTCAGCGACGTGTCGCGACCAATCCGCTCGCCGACAACCCGCGTTATACTGCAACTGGACGTCTCTATGTGATAGCCCAGAGGCTGACATCATCGAGCGTCAAACGACGAGGGAACCTATGCTAACCATCATTCTGTCTGCCTGTCTGATCGCCGACCCCGGCCAATGCCGGGATCACCGCATTCCAGCCGAGAACATCGTCGATCCGACGCGCTGTGTGATGACGGCGCAGCCGTTCGTCGCAAAGTGGGCCGACGAGCACCCGCTTTGGGAAGTAAAGAAGTATATCTGCCGCCCTACGGCGGAAAACGAAGGCTGATCGGCTGGCCACGACCACACCGCCAACCCGACGATAGGCTTCTCAGCGCTTTCGCCACGCCTGAGTTCGCGTCAGCGTTCCACGGATCAGGACCGTATAGACGACGCGGACGATGGTTGCGGCGAAGAATATGGTCATTGCCATCGCGGCAGCCGGGGCCACGTCGCCCGCATCATCCATGTTCAAAACCGCGATCGACGCCAGGGTCGTTTCTGGCGAATACAGGAACACGACCGCAGACACCGTGGTCAGCGCGTTGACGAACAGATACATCGCAATGTCGAGCACGGCTGGCAGGCACACGGGCAGCGTTACCAGGAAGAATGTCCGGTAGAACGGCACCCTGAGCGACGACGACACCGTCTCGATCTCCTGGTCGACCTGTTTCAAGGCCGTTACCGCCGTCAGATGCGCCACCGAGTAGAAGTGTGCGATCGAGCAGGTCACGAGGATCCAGATCGTGCCGTACATCGCCCCGAGCGGGTTACCCGGTGCATTGAAGAAGAAAATGTAGCCGAGGCCGAGCACGATGCCAGGCACCGCCAGCGGCAACAGTGCCAAGAACTGGAACAAAAAGCGGCCGGAATGGAAGCCCTTCGTTTTCTCGACGAGGTAGGCGCCAATGAACACCATCGCCGTACCGATTACGGCGGTCAACGCTGCCATGCGAAGCGAGTTGTAGAAGCTTGCCCAGCCACCACCATCCATATTGTCGAAGTCATAGTTCTTGAACGACGGCGTTAGATCGTACGGCCATAGCTTGGCGATCGAGGCGAAGAACGCGACGCCGATGACGATCAAAATCACGACCGCGATCAGTGCGCAGGCGATGAACGCCGCGGTATCGATCACCGCGTTCGGCTTGGGCTGATAGGGCACGGCGCGCGACGACAGCGCGGCAGATTGCTGGCGCTGGACCCACTGGTCGACGGCAAATGACAGCACGGCCGGGAGCAGCAGAAGCAGGCCGACAACCGCGCCCATGCGGAAATTCTGCTGGCCGATCACCTGCTTGTAGATATCGGTCGCGAGCACGTTGTATTGGCCGCCGATCACCTTCGGCACGCCGAAGTCGGTGATGACGAGCGTGAACACGACAAACGTCGCGCTGATCAGGCCGTAGCGCGCGCCAGGGATCGTGACCGTCCAGAATGTCCGCCAATTGCTGGCTTTGAGCGCGTCGGCCGCCTCATAGAGCCGCGCATCCGATGTCGACAGCGCTGTCGTCATGATGATCAGAGCGTGCGGGAACGTCCAGAACACCTCGCCCATTACGATCCCGATCGGGCCGTAGATCGAGTTGCCCATCATCAGGTCTTTGGCGATGCCTTGGTTGCCGAACAGATAAACGAGGCTGATGGCTGGCAGTAGCGACGGCGCCAATAGCGGCACTTGCGAGATCAGCTTGAGCGTCCCGCGGCCGGGCATGCAGGTCCGTGTGATGCCGTAGGCAAATATGAATGACAGCAGCACGCATATCACCGTGCTGATCAGCGCGATGACAAGGCTGTTGCCGATCGACTGGGTCAGCGCCGGGTTGGAGAAGTATTGGACGAAGTTTGCCAAGCCGACGAATTTGCCGTCGGGGCCTTCGAAACTTTTGGCAAGCAGCGCGCCAAGCGGCAGCAGCACCGTCAACAACAGCCAGACGATAAGCGCACTCAGCGCCAAGCGCATGGTAATGTCGTCGCGGCTCATCCGCTGGCGGACTGGCGGAGCGGCCGAGGTTGGCGGTGCGCCTTGCGATACTGTCTTGACCCGCGGTGATGTTGCGACGGTCATGATCTCACGCTCCCAAGGGCTTACCGATTCTCACGACGTCCAGGATCAGGCGGCAGTTGGCGCAAACACCCGCAACCGGTCCGCCGGCAGGGCCGCAGGGATCGTTGCGCCGGGCTTGATGCCAAGGTCGCGAACGTCATTCATCGAAAGGTCAGCCGAAATATTGAGACTGGTCCCGACCACATGCAGGTTGGTCGAGAAATGGTTGCCCATGAATTCCATCACGCCAACGTCCACGTTGACGACGTTGGTCGAGGCGACGGTATCGCGTACCACGACGTCTTCAGGCCTCAGACAAATGGTGATCGGCGTGCCCGGCTCGTAGGTGAATTCGGTCGAAAATGAGAGTACGGCGCCCCGGCAATCGGCCGAGCCCGGCGCGACGAGATTGCCCTCCATGAAATTCATCCGGCCGACGAAATCGGCGACGAACGGCGAAGCGGGGCGGCGATAGACATCGTCTGGCGTGCCGACCTGTTCGATCCGACCCTTGCTCATCACGACGATACGATCCGACATCGTCAGGGCTTCTTCCTGATCGTGCGTCACCATGATCGTCGTAATGCCAAGCCGCTGCTGCAGCTCGCGGATTTCGCCGCGCAAGCGGGCGCGGACACGGGCATCGAGGGCAGACAGCGGCTCATCGAGCAGCAAAAGCCCCGGCGACAGTGCCAGAGCACGGGCGAGTGAAACGCGCTGTTGCTGGCCGCCGGACAACTGGGAGGGATACTTGTCGGCTTGATCGGCGAGGCCGACCATCGTCAACAACTCGGCCACGCGGGACGTAATCTCGGCGCGGGTCTTACCGGCCGACACTAGCCCATAGCCGACGTTGTCTTTGATCTTGAGGTTTGGAAACAACGCGTAGCTTTGGAACACGATGCCGAAATCGCGCTGATTGACCGGCAGGTTCGAGATATCGCGGCCGCCCTGTCGCACCGAACCAGTGGTCTGGACGTCTAGCCCGGAGATGGCGCGCAGCAGTGTCGTCTTACCGCAACCGGACGGACCCAGGAACGAGACGAACTCGCCCTTATTGATGTCGAGGTCGATGGCGTGGAGGGCCGTGAAATCGCCGAAGCGTTTGGTCACGCCGCGAATGACGAGATAGGGTTCACTCGCGAGGGACGCTGACATGGCGGGCTCCAGGTACGCATTGTGACAGCCGACAGCGACAGATGGCAAAAGCGGCCACCCCCGATGGGATGGCCGCCGATGTCGTGGTGTTACTTCTTCTCGGACTTACCGTCGTAGCGCTTCGACCACTCGGCGAGAATCCTCTCGCGGTTGGCAGCGGCCCAGGCGAAGTCGTTCTTGGCCAGCATCTTTTCTACGTCGCCCGAGATGTGCTCGAGCTTGGCTTGGATGCCCGGCAGCGCCACGATGGCGAAGTTTGCCGCGTAGAGCTTGTTGGCTTCTTCGGTCACCGACCAGTCGAGCAACTTTTTGGCGGCCGCGGCCTGCTTGGTCGTCGCCATGATCGCAGCGGCTTCCATGTCCCAGCCGAGACCTTCCTTCGGGAGGATTGCTTCAACTGGCGCGCCGTCTTTCTTGGTTTTGTTGGCGCGGTATTCGAACGACAAGCCGACCGAGTATTCACCTGCTGCCGCCTGGCGGCATGGCTTCGAGCCCGAGTGCGTGTAGGAAGCGACGTTCTGGTGCAGGCCGTCCATGTATTTCCAGCCGGCTTCTTCGCCCATCATCTGCAGCCAGCCCGATACCATAAGGAAACCCGTGCCCGACGAAGCCGGGTTCGGCATGGCGATTTGGCCCTTGTACTCCGGCTTCACGAGGTCAGCCCACGACGTCGGGGCGGGCACCGACTTTTTACCAGCTTCGACGGTGTTGAAGCAGATTGCCGAGGCCCAAACGTCCATGCCGACCCACTTGGGCGGGTTGGCCGGATCGCGCATCGTCGGCTTCAGCTTGTCGAGGCCGACGGGCGCATAGCCCTGCAGCATGCCTTCTTTGTCGAGCAGCATCAGCGACGTGGCGGCCAGACCGAATACGACGTCAGCCTGAGGGTTTGCCTTCTCGGCGAGCAGCTTTGCCGTGACGATGCCGGTCGAATCGCGGACCCACTTGAGCTTGATGTCCGGGTTGGTCTTCTCGAAAGCCGCCTGATAGGCCTTGATCTGGTCGGCTTCGAGTGCCGAGTATACCGTCAATTCCTGGGCCTGGGCAGCGCCAGCCACCAGTGTCATGGCCGTAAAGCCAGCGAAATATCTCAACATGTCCACCCTCATCGATCCATCGCAACGTCCTGAAGGCGGATGAATGCACAGATCCCGCCCCGCGCCGACGTAGCGTGCCTCAATGACGGGTGTGTGAACGTGGTTTCTACGCGCGGATTTAGCGTGAGAAATGTCAGATGGCGATCCCGGCAGGGCTCGAACCTGCGACCTCATGCTTAGAAGGCACGCGCTCTATCCAGCTGAGCTACGGGACCGGTCGTGTGGCTATATCAGCGTTGCGTGCCTGCGGGAAAGCCTGGACGCGCTGCCGACGATACAAAACGCGGGAGCGCGGGTCGCACCCGATCAGCGCTTGATTGCATCGTCCTCAGCCGCTGGCTATATGTCGATGCAGCAGTCCTCGGCATACGCGAGATGGTGGTGGAGGCGATATGCTGACGCGAACGACCGGCAGCGCCGTCGTGGGACAGGATGCGGCGCACACCCGTGCCAGCAAGAACTCCGGTGCCCCGGCCGCCGAGGCGTCTGCGGCCGACACTTTCGATGTGCCGGATGGGCTCGAAGGCTCGTTTCACGACGCGCCGGAGACGTTCCTTCCCGTCGCGAAGGCGGCCCTGTTCGATCGCCTCACCGAGCCATCGCGCTGGCCCGGCCATGACGCGTCCAAGGTGCGGCGCTTCTTCCGTTACCTCGACTACTGGCGGCAGCAGCAGTACAGCATGAACCTGCTTGGGCTGCTCGAGGCCTACGATGCGTTCTCGCCCGACACCGACCTGCTTCAGACCCGTGACTTCAGCGACAGCGAACGCGTTGCCCTCCAGGCCCGCGTATTCGATGGCATCGACCGCATCATGTTGGCGGCAAACTACCGGAAGTTGTCACCGGCCGATCTCGACAAGATGCTGTCGAGCGCCTCGATTTATGGGCTGGATTTTCACGTCGATCTCGACGCCTTCGATCAAGCTCAGATCTATTATCGCGGCGTCGCCGATGACAGCCACGAGCAGCGGTCGCTGAAGAAACTCGGCCGCAAGCAACAAATCAAATACAAGTTGTTCCGCCGCCTCTGCGTTGTTTTCAAATTGAAACCGTTCGACGCTCGGGTTCGCGACGTGATGGCCGAAAAGGGCTGGAACGAAGCCCGCGCCAAGCGCTTCGTGAGGCGGGCCCGCGCACGGCTGCCGAAAGAACTCGGCGACGGCAACATCTACCTCAAGCTGTTCCGGAACATCCCCCACAGCGAACTCGAGATGGTGTTCCCAAATACGCAGGTGAAGTTCCGTATGTGGGACAAGCTGCGGCTCGGGGCGACCGCCAGCGGAGGCCTCGGTTTTGGGCTGTTCACGTCGGCTGGTAAGATCGCGTTGTTGGCGACGAACCCGTTCGCAGCCGCCGGTGCCATCGTCGGCGTGGGCGCGATCGCGTTTCGGCAGTCGATGGCGTTCGTAAACCAGAAGCAGCGCTACATGGTGGTCATGGCGCAGAAGCTCTATTTCCACGCCATGGCCGATAATCGCGGCGTCATCGTCAAACTTGCCGGCCGCGCGTCGGAAGAAGACATCAAGGAAGACTGGCTGCTCTATTCGGTGCTCGCGAAAGCATCGGCCACAGCAAGCGAGATCAGAGACATTGACGGGGCCATCGAGCGCTATGTGGCGGCCGAGTTCGGTGTGACGGTCGACTTCGACGTATCGGATGCGCTGCGCCGTCTGATCGCCGACGGCCTCGTGATGCAAGACGAGACCGGACGTTTCACGACCCTCGACCCGATCGCGGCAGCAGCCCATGTCGATACGATGTGGGACCAGTTGCTCGACCGGCTACCCGATCCTGGACAGGCCGAGGGAAAAGAGGTGGCTGCGAGGGCGCGAGCTTCGGCTGGCGTGCCTGCTGGTGGCGACAAGGAAAGCGACCTGTCCTGGCTGATGTGATCAGCGCGGCCAGATGCATCTGACGCGGATTATCTGAGCGCTGCCAAATGTTTGCTTCCGCTTAGCCCGCCGCCCCTTTACTCAAGGCGCTAAATCGGACGGCGCACGTCCCGACTGCGTGCGTGCGCGTCTGCGCCATCACATTCGCCCCCGCTGGTCGCACACCCGTGGAGCCTTGCACCACCACGACGAACTTAATTCGTCATCACGCTGATTGTCACAAAACTTCCTGGTCAGAGCGCTAGAGCGATCGTCGGGACGTGGCGGAACCGTGATCAAAACATGGCGACAATATGGCGGGCTGTCGCGTTGCGGGCCGGCGCCATTTGGCTGTTGCCTCGGCCGCGACGGGTCGTGGGGGAAGCGGGTCGAACGGAAGCGAGCCGGACGATAGCGGGTCGTGGGGACACGTAGGGACGTCACCGGTGCAACAGGGGTCTTGCATGCACTTGAACATCATCAAATCCAGCGTCTCCATGCTGGTCGTGGTTGCCACGATGTGGGCCAGCGCAGCGCAGGCGGAGCCGATCCAGGGCGCAGGATCGACGTTTGCCGCGCCGGCCATCGGCAAATGGGCCAAGAATTATCAAGTCGCCCGCACGGACGAGGGTGACTTCACGTCGCCCGATTGGACCGTCGACTACGAACCGGTCGGGTCGCTGGCCGGCGTGCTGCGGCTGATCCAGCCCGAAATGGATTTTGGTGCGACCGATGCTCCGTTGCCGCCCGACGAGATCGCTAAGCGCGGCTACGCGCAATTCCCGATCCTGATCGGTGGCGTCGCGATTGTCGCCAATATCCCAGATGTGAAAGCTGGCGCGTTGAAGCTGACTGGCCAGCAAATCGCCGACATCTATCTCGGCAAGATCCAGAACTGGTCGGATGCGGCGATCAAAGAGACCAACCCGGACCTGAAGCTGCCGGATCTCCGCATCAGCGTTCTGCATCGCAAAGACGGGTCGGGCACCACCGCTGTCTTCACTCAGTTCCTCTCGAACGCGAGTTCCGAGTGGAAGACCAAGCTCGGGTCCGACCAGTTGATGACATGGCCAATCGGGGCCGGCATCGAAGGCATCCAGGGTCTGACACGCGCAGTCGGCTCCGCCACGGGTTCGATCGCCTACGTCGAACATGGCCAGGTGCAACGCGCGGGCCTCGCCTATGCGCAGATCAAGAACAAGGCCGGGCGGTTCGTGAAACCGGAACGCGCCGCGTTCCAGGCAGCGGCAAGCGCCATCGACTGGTCTAAAACCAAAGACTTCTATCAGCAGCTCAACGATCAACCGGGCGACGCCTCCTATCCGCTGACGGCCGCGACGTTCGCCGTGACGCCGAACGGGCGGATCTCCAGCGGACGCCTGCGCCGGGTCCATGATTTCTTCCGGCTCGCTTTCGAAGCCAAAGGTGCGGAAGACGCGAGTGGGCTCGGGTATGTCCCGCTGCCACCAGCGCTCGTCGAAATGGTCCAACGCTATTGGGAATACGGCAACAAAAAAACCGGCGGTTAATTCCGGTTTCAATCGCGTTTCTTGACGCCTCCAAATCCGAGTTCATTAGGAGAGTGAGTGTATGAACATCGACATCTTCAAGGACGTTCTCGTTCCCGTGATAGGCGGTCTTGGCCTATTCATGCTTGGGCTCGAGTTCATGTCGACGGGTATTCAAGCCCTGTCGGTTACGAAAATGCGCGAGTTTCTCGCTAAAACGGCCGGCACGCCGATCAAGGGCGTTCTTGCCGGAACGCTGATCACCGGTATCATTCAATCGTCGACCGCGATGACCGTGATGGTCGTTGGCCTCGTCAACGCTGGCGTCGTCGGCTTGCGTCCGGCCATCTCGGTGATCATGGGCGCCAATATCGGCACCACGCTCGGCAACGGCCTCATAGCCCTGCCGCTTGGGCCGCTGGGCCTTATCTTCTCAGGCATGTTCGCGCTCGTGTACTGCTTCGCCAAGAGCGAAAAGGTTCGCAATATCGCGCTTGCGTGCATGGGCTTCGCATTGATCTTCTACGGTCTCAATCTGATGGCCGGCGGTCTGCGCCCACTGCGCAATCTGCCCGAAGTCATGTCGGTGATCAAAACGCTGAAGGCCGACAGCTTCCAGAACCTGTTAATCTGCGTTGGTATCGCTGCCTTCGTGACGGCAATGATCCACTCGTCGTCGGCGACGATCGGCATTGTCATGGGTCTCGGCGCTGCCGGTATCCTCGACTGGCAGACCGCCGTTGCGTTCTCGCTTGGCGCCGATCTTGGAACCACCATCACATCGTGGATGGCCTCGCTCAACCTGTCGAAGAACGCCAAGCGGGCCGCTTACGCACACATCACATTCAACATCATCGGCGTAATGATAACGATACCGTTGTTCTTCCTGTCGATGGATGTCCTCAAGTACGTGATGCAATGGTTTAGCGGCGATCCGGGCGTTGCCGTGCTGGTCGGCGGCAAGGAAACGTTCCCGCTGGTGCCAGTTGCGGTCGGCCTCTACTCGACGTTCTTCAACATCTTCAATACGCTCTTGTTGTTCCCGTTCGTTGGGGTGTTCGAGCGGGTTCTCTCGAAGATCGGCGCGTCGAACGAAGATCCGGAAGATTACTCGGCGGCCAAGTTCCTCGACCGCAAGATCGCAAACGATTTCGCCAAAGCGGTTCCGGCCGTGCAGGCGGAGACGGCGCGGCATTTGCAGGCTGGCATGTTGTTCCTCGACATCGCGCGGGGCACGCCAAACGCTTTGGCCGATCCGGGCGATCACTATGCGGCGACAGACAACCTCAGCAAGGACATCCGTGCATACACGGCCAACTTGATGAAGGAAGATCTGCCCTATGAGCAGCTCGACCTCGTCGCCAGCCTCATCGAGGAGGCCGACTTTACGGCAGCGCTTGCCGAATCGATGCATCAGGTCGCGCGCCGCGTGAAGCGCGAGACGTTCACCAAGAACAGCCACGAGATCGTCAAGACCGCTCTCGACCGTCTCGAGTACACGGTGCGCGGCATCGTCCCCGACCAGGGCATGCCGACGCCGCAAATGCCAGCTGGCCACGTCCAGTTCCCGAGCTTGGAAGATCTCCGCGCTCGTACGCTGGCGCTTGGACCCAATGCGGGTGCTGGCGAACGCGGCACGGTTCTGGCTCTGCTCGGCAGCATCGAGCGCGCGGACTATCTGGTGCAGCGGATCGCGTCAGAACGCGCATCTGTCAACCGCAAGGCCGTGTTGGCTCGCGCCTCTCAGCCTGCGCAAGCGCAGCAGCAGCGGCCTGACATGGGTGGCATGAGCGCCGTGCCGGCCGAGTAACGCACGTGGACGGTGAGGAACTGACAAAATGGGCAGTCGATCAATCGGCTGCCCATTTTTCTACCAAGGCCCCGGATTGTTTGCTCGTTCCGCGCACATGGAGTGAGACGTGACCACACGCGAACGCGACGACAGAACGGTTGACGCGGTACCAGCTGCAGCCGGACTGAGGTAACCGCCCGCCCCTCGACAGATGGCCGCGGTTTGTGTCACGCGAATAGGAGTTTCTCCCGTCTCACCAGCATCCGCCGGAATCGACCGTTGACCCAAACTTCGCCGTTCGCCCAGACGCAATACGTCGCAAGCCTGATCGAGCCGGACAAGGATCGTGCGCACACGATTGCCGCCGTGTTGCAGGATCTGACCGACCCGCCGCCCGACGCGCTGACGTTGTTCGAAGACGGCACGAGCTGGCGGATCGACGCCTACTACGATGCGGGTCCAGATGGGTTGGCGCCGGCGGGTTCCGTGCCGGATGGGGAAACCCTTTCGCGCCAAGTCGAGGCGCTGCTCGGCGACGGGATCGCGATACTGGCCTTCACCGTCGCGCCCGTGCCGGATGTCAACTGGGTGACGATCAGCCAGGCGGCGCTGCCGCCGGTGACCGCAGGGCGGTTCATCGTCCACGGCAGCCACGACCAGCATCGCGTTCCGCAGGGACCGAACGCGATCCTGATCGATGCTGGCGAAGCGTTCGGCACCGCCCACCATCAGACGACGGCTGGCTGTCTGATGGCCATCGACCGGCTGACACGGGAGGCGCGACACCGCCCGCGCACGTTCCGCACCGTGCTCGATCTCGGTTGCGGGTCCGGCGTGCTGTCCATCGCGGTGGCCCGCTCCCTGCCTCAGGCCGACATCCTGGCCAGCGATATGGATGCGCCATCGGTTGTTGTTGCGCGGGAGAACGCCCGTCTGAACGGCGTCGCCAATCGCATCCGGTGCGTCGAGGCGGCCGGGCTCGCGCACCCCGAGTTGCGGGCGGCAGCGCCGTTCGATCTGCTGATCGCAAACATTCTGGCCAAGCCGCTCATCGGCTTGGCGCCCGATTTATCTGCCGCCGTGACGCCAGGTGGAACCCTGATCCTGTCGGGGCTGTTGACCTATCAGGCGCGGCAGATCATCCAAGTCTACTGCTCGCATGGCTTCGCACTCGACCGCCACGACCGCGTATCGGGTTGGTCGACATTGACCATGCGGCGGGGGTGACCATGTTCCAGACCTTCGATGCGCCGACCCCAGCAAGCGAGATTTCGCCCCGCGTGCGGGCGCTGCGCGGCCTGCTGGCCAAGCGCGGGCTCGATGCGTTTCTCGTGCCACGCACCGATGAGCACCAGAACGAATACGTGCCAGCGTGTGCCGAACGGTTGGCGTTCATCTCGGGCTTCACCGGATCGGCAGGACTTGCGGTCATCGCTGCGAAGTCGGCCGGCCTGTTCGTCGACGGGCGGTACACGGTGCAGGCGCCAGCTGAAACCGACACGGGCGTGTTCGAGGTCAAAGGCATCCGCACGACGGACCTCAAGCCGTGGCTGACGGCGACACTGAAAGCTGGCGGCCGGATCGGATTCGATCCGACATTGCACACGATCACCGAAATCGAAGTGCTGAAGTCGACACTCGCTAGCGCGAAGCTGAAGCTTGTGCCGGTCGCGGCAAATTTGGTCGATGCGGTGTGGGGAAAGGCTCGGCCATCGCCACCAACGGCCCCTATTGTGGTGCAGCCCGAGCAATTCGCCGGGCAAACGGCCGCTGACAAGATCGCTGCTGTCCAGAAAGCTCTGCGCGAGGCCAAGCACGACGCCGTCGTGCTGTCGGCTACCGACAGCATCTGCTGGCTGTTCAACATTCGCGGCGCTGACATTCCCCACAACCCGGTGGTGCTTGCATTTGCGATTGTCCCGGCGAGCGGCAAGCCGGAATTGTTTGTCGCATCAGAGAAGATCACGCCGGAGGTCAAGAAACACCTGTCGGGCCAAGTTCGCATCAAGCCCGTAGGCGATCTCGGCGGTGCGCTCGAAGCTTTGAAGGTCGCTGGCAAAACAGTCCGGCTTGCACCCGCGTCGGCAAGCTGGTGGCTATTTCGCAGCGTCGGCGGAGCCAAGCGCGTCGCGCGCGGCAGCGATCCGTGCGTCGAGATGAAGGCGGTCAAGAACGCAACAGAAATTGCAGGCGCACGGACAGCCCACCTGCGCGATGGCGCGGCCATGGTCCGTTTTCTCGCGTGGCTCGATGGCGCCATCGCAAAGGGGCCGGTCGACGAGATCACGGCTGTGCGGCGGCTCGAAGCGCTGCGGGCCGAGACCGGGCAACTGCGCGAAATTGCATTTCCAACGATTTCGGGGTCGGGGCCGAACGGCGCGATCGTGCACTATCGCGTCAGCGAGGCTACAAACCGCGACCTGCAGAAGGGCGAGCTGTTTCTTATCGATAGCGGCGGTCAATATACCGATGGTACGACCGACATCACGCGTACCGTTCCGATCGGTGATCCGACCGTTGAAATGCGCGAGCGGTTCACGCTGGTGCTCAAGGGCATGATCGCGATTTCAACCGCACGCTTCCCGCGCGGGACTCGCGGCATCGATCTCGATCCCTTGGCGCGCCGCGCATTGTGGGCTCGCGGTCTCAACTATGACCACGGCACGGGTCATGGCGTCGGCAGCTACCTGAACGTCCACGAGGGGCCGGCCTCGATCTCGAAGGGCGGGATGGCCGAACTCAAGCCCGGTATGATTTTATCCAACGAGCCAGGCTATTACAAACCCGGCGCGTACGGCATCCGGATCGAAAACCTTGTTCTCGTCACCGAGCCTGAAGAGATCGGTGGCGATCAACCGGTCATGGGCTTCGAGACGCTGACGCTGGCGCCGATCGACCGGCGCCTCGTCGTCCCCTCGCTGCTGACGCCAGACGAGCGCGATTGGCTCGACGCCTACCACACACGGGTGCGCGAGCGGTTATCCGGCGACGTCGATCCGGCGTCCCGCCGCTGGCTCACACAAGCGACGGCGGCGATCGGCTGACGAAAGCCGCTCGGTGGCTGCTGCCGTCTTCGGGCCGGGATCTGTCGCGTTGGTCATAATCGAGCTGGGGATGGCGATGCCGAAGCTTTGACAGTCCGCGCTGCGGAATTCACAACACGTCCATGACAGATCCATCGCCAGACACGTTCGTCCATCTCAAGGTCCATTCGGCGTATTCGCTGCTCGAAGGCGCGTTGCCGATCAGCAAGCTCGCGAAGTTGGCCGAGGCCGGCGGGTTTCCTGCGATTGCGTTGACCGACACCGACAATCTGTTCGGCGCGCTCGAATTTTCAGACAAGCTCTGGGGCGTTGGCGTGCAGCCGATCATCGGGCTGTCGATCGGCATCGACTTCGGCGATGGGCAAACGGGGGGGCTCTTGCGCGCGCCCGGCTCCGTGCCGCGCGGCGAACCGGCCGGGCATATAGCGCTGTTGGCGATGAGCGAGGACGGGTTCGCCAACCTGCTGAAACTGTCCAGCCGGGCCTTTTTCGACCCCAAGGACAACGAACCGCCGCACATCGCGTTCGACCGGCTGGCAGCCCACCATGGCGGATTGATCGCGCTGACGGGTGGCCCACGCGGGCCGATCGACCGGGCCATCGCGGCCGGACAGTCCGACCTTGTCGCCGCGCGCCTCGGCAGGCTCGCTGCGTTGTTCGGCGACCGGCTCTATGTCGAGTTGCAGCGCCATGGGTTACCCGAGGAAGCCGATGTCGAGCCGCAGCTGATTGATCTTGCGTACGGCCAAGGTTTGCCGATCGTCGCGACGAACGAAGTCTACTTTGCCAGCCCGTCCGACCACGAGGCGCACGACGCGCTACTGTGCATCGCCGAAGGGCGATACGTGGTCGAAGACGGACGACGCCGTGCTAGCCCGGAGCATTATCTCAAGCCAGCCAGCGATATGGTCGCGCTGTTTGCCGACTTGCCCGAAGCGGTGGTCAACACGGTCGAAATCGCCCGCCGGTGTCATTACCGCCCGCTTGGCCGCAAGCCGATCCTGCCGAACTTCGTCGGCGATGCGGTGACAGGCGACGCGCGGCTTGAAGCCGAAGCGACCGCGTTGCGCCAAGAGGCCATGGCGGGGCTCGACCAGCGGCTCGCGCAGCGGCCTATGGCGGCCGGATTCACGCGCGAGGACTACGACAAGCGTCTCGCTTTCGAGGTCGACGTCATCACCAAGATGAAGTTCCCCGGCTACTTTTTGATCGTGGCGGACTTTATCAAATGGTCGAAGGCCAATGGCGTCGCGGTCGGCCCTGGGCGCGGTTCAGGCGCCGGCTCGCTGGTCGCTTACGCGCTGACCATCACCGACCTCGATCCGCTGCGATTTGGCTTGCTGTTCGAGCGGTTCTTGAACCCCGAACGCGTTTCGATGCCCGACTTCGACATCGATTTTTGTCAAGAAAATCGCGATCGCACGATCAAGTACGTGCAGGAGAAGTATGGCGTCGATCGCGTTGCGCAGATCATCACCCACGGTACGTTGCAGGCCCGCGCCGTTATCCGCGACGTCGGGCGCGTGTTGCAGATGCCCTACGGTCAAGTCGACAAGCTGTGCAAGCTCGTGCCGAATAACCCGGCCAACCCGGTGACCCTGCCGCAGGCCATCGACGGCGAACCCAAGTTGCAGGAGGCCCGCGACACCGATCCGCTGGTAGCCCGCCTGCTCGAAATCGCTATCAAGCTCGAGGGCCTCTACCGGCACGCATCGACGCACGCTGCCGGCATGGTGATCGGCGATCGTCCGCTCGATGAACTCGTGCCGCTTTATCGCGACCCAAAGTCAAGTTTCCCGGTCACACAGTACAACTGGAAGCTGGTCGAGCAGGCTGGCCTCGTCAAATTCGACTTTCTTGGTCTAAAGACTCTGACGGTGCTGGAGACGGCCGTCGATCTGATCCGGCGCGGACGCAACATCGATGTCGATCTTGCCGCCCTCGAACTCGACGACAAGCCGTCGTACGACCTCCTCGCCAAAGCCGATACGGTCGGCGTGTTCCAGCTCGAATCGACCGGCATGCGAGAGAGCTTAAAGCGGCTCAAGCCGGACAGGTTCGAAGACATCATCGCCATGGTGGCGTTGTATCGCCCCGGTCCGATGGACAACATCCCAACTTACATCAACCGAAAGCACGGCGAGGAGCCGATCGAGTATCCCCATGCCATGCTGCAGCCGATCCTGGAGGAAACGTATGGAGTCATCATCTACCAGGAGCAGGTGATGCAGATCGCCCAGGTGCTGGCTGGCTACTCGCTCGGCGAGGCCGACCTGTTGCGTCGCGCGATGGGCAAAAAAGACAAGAACGAAATGGCCAAACAGCAGGCGCGCTTTGTCGAGGGCGCGCGCAAGAACGGCGTGAGGGATAAACAGGCGGTCGACATTTTCGAGCTCGTGGACAAGTTCGCCGGCTACGGGTTCAACAAATCGCACGCCGCAGCCTACGCGCTGGTGTCCTACCACACGGCCTATCTCAAGGCGAATTACCGCAGCGAGTTCCTGGCCGCATCGATGACGCTCGATCTGTCGAACACCGACAAACTCGCGGTGTTCGCAAGCGAGGCGCGTCGCAGCGGTATCGCGATCCTGCCGCCGTGTATCAATTCATCCGGTGTCAAGTTCGAGGTCGAAGCCACCGGGCCGAGCGCGTTGAAACGGCCGATCCGATATGCGCTTGCTGCTCTCAAAAACATCGGCGAAACAGCAGTCGCGTCGTTGATCGAGGAGCGCGAGCGCGGCGGACGGTTTGCGTCGCTTGGCGATTTTGCAGCCCGGATCAATCCAAAGGCGCTCAACAAGCGCGGGCTCGAGACGTTGTCGGAGGCTGGCGCATTCGACTGCCTGGAGCCCAACCGGGCGGCGGTTGCAGCTAATGTCGATGCCATCGCGGCGTTGAGTTCGCGAACGGCGGCCGACGCGGCGGCGGGAACGTCGGATCTGTTCGGTGGCGGTGGGGGCAACAACGAAGCGACCCGGCTCGACATCAAAGTTGCCAAGGGATGGACCCCGCTCGAACGTTTGCAGGCCGAGTTCGATGCGATCGGCTTTTTCCTGTCGGGACACCCGCTCGACCAATACGCGACCGCTTTGCGGAAACTTGGCGTCAAGACCTACGCCGAGTTCGAGGTCGCAACCGAGCGGGGCGCGACCGACGGCCGTCTCGCTGGCATTGTGATTTCGGCGCGCGAGCGCAAATCGCAAAAGGGCAACAAGTTCGCGTTTGCGCTGTTCTCCGATGCCACCGGGCAATTCGAGGCTGTCGTGTTTTCCGACACGCTGGCGAAGTCCGGCGAACTATTGGTGGCTGGCAAGCCCGTCGTGCTTTCGGTCGACGCGGACCGCGACGGCGATACTGTGAAGCTCAGAATTCGCGATATCCAATCGCTGGAAGAGGCGGCGGCCGGGTTGCAGCGTTCGCTCAAAATCGTGCTCGACGCACGGACACTCGCGCATCGGCAGGCCACGCTGACAGACATCCACAAGATGCTGCGTCCGGGCGGCAAGGGCGAGATCCGCTTTCTTGTTCCGTTCGGGGCGCTGGCGGGGGTCGATGGTGGACGCGATGTCGAGTTTGCGCTGCCGGGCAAGTGGGATACCAGCCCCGAGGTCCAAGGCGAAATCAGCGCACTGCCCGGCGTGGTGGAAGTGATGGAAGTGTGAGGTGGAAGGGCATGGCCGTGTGATCGCCGCTATGAAACGTGTTGGGCTAATCTCGTCTGCGAGTTACTGCCTGCGATCCGGATGATTTCGCGCGCGATGCCCTCGGGCGATAGAATAAAATCGATGCATCCCGTGGCGATCGCGCTTGTCGGCATGTCGGGTTGGCCGGCTGTCTCGAGCTTCTGGGCGATTGTTATTCCGCCAACCTCTTTGATGCCGCACAGGGCATCCGCACCGTCGCCGTCATATCCCGAGACAATAACGGCAATGAGAATACCGTCCCAGTTCTCGGTCAATGAACGAAGAAAGACCGTTATCACGTCAGGCCACCCGCGCGGCTTCGAAATTGGCTCCAGCCGGAACTGGCCATCTTCGACGTGCAGATCACGTTGCGGAGGAATGATGAAGACGTGGTTGGGTCGGAGTTCGAGCCCATCGGTTATAAGTTGAATCGGCATCCGTGTCACACGCGGCAGGATTTCATGTAGGAGCGTGTCGACGGTTCGAAGGTGATTGACGATCACGATCGCAACGCCCATGTCGCCTGGAAGATGCTTGAGCAAGCGAATATAGGCGTCGAGGCCTCCAGCCGAGCCCCCGACGCAAACGACCGGAAAACTCTTTGATGCCGTTTTTGGGATCACGGTGAACGACTTTCTGAGAGGCGGCTACGCTGCGAGGACTGGTCTCTGGTGCTCGCCCTCTTCGATTTCTTCGATTATTTTTGCAACGAATGCATCAAGATCGCCGGGAGCGCGGCTCGTTACGATACCTTGATCGGAGACCACGGCCTCATCGACCCAATTGGCGCCGGCATTGATCATGTCGGTTTTGATGGACGAATAGGACGTCATTTTCCGTCCGCGCACGCCGTTGGCTTCGATGAGCAGCCATGGCGCATGACAGATGGCGGCGACGACTTTTCCCGAAGCGAGAAAATCGGCGACCAGCTTCATCGCCAAAGCATCTTGGCGGAGCGTATCAGGGTTCATCTGACCGCCCGGCAGCACGAGGGCGTCGTAAAACGACTCGCTGACGTCGCTGAGTTCCACGTCCACGGCGACAGGATTACCCCAGTCGTGGTTGTGCCAACCCGTGATTGTTTTAGGTTCTTTTCGGCTCTCTGGCGCTGCGACGTGAACGAGCCGAGCGACATTCTTGAGTTTCTCGCGCGGCACATCGAGTTCGGATTGTTCGAACCCGTCGGTCGCAAGAATAAGAATTTTAGCGTTTTTGATTTTTGTCATCAAGGCCTCAGTTGCGGGTAAACAGGCGAGTATTATCGGACGTAGACTGATTGCACTGCCTGCGCCTGACGTACTCCGCCACTAAAACTGGCAAGCGAAAAAAATGCGATTACGCATGTTTCGTTTCCTCGAGTGGCCAGGAGGAATTCCAAACCATCTGCTTGTGAAAACATATTCTTCTTCGAATTGTTCCAGTCGAGTTGTCATAATGAGACAGCAACCGACACCAACCGCGATTACATCAGCGACTCGAGCAATATCATCCAACCTCCGCCCAAGCCGACGCTGAGCAGCGAGACGGCGAGCAGCGCCAATACGAGCCAGACAAACTCGACGAATTCTTTCCAGAGCCATGCAATCATTTTGTTGCCAACGCGGTCACTAGCTCGAAGGCCGTACGGTCTTGAACGACATGCCGACGGACCTGTTCAAGATCGCTGTGGGTGGGCAGCCAGCGTTCGACGGACAACCCCCCCTCGCACCATGAAGGCATCGCAAACCGCTCCAAGCCTTGGAATATACTCACGACTGTCTAGGTGCCCCCATGCCTGTAAGGGCTAGCAGTAACAGGGCGTAATCGAAATCGCTCGTCGCCCGCGCTCGGCTTGGGGACACGGGCTCGCACTTGATCTCAGCGCGCACAATCGGATTTCAAACTCCGGACTTCGCGCGTTGAACTTTGCGCGCCCTGTGGCGAGCGAAAGAACATTGGGGTCGTTGGCCCGACAGGCATATCGCGATTATTAGCCAGAACGTTGCTTCTTCGTCGTTTGCAGCTGCAGCGTCGACGGCGACCAAGATTGAGGATCCATTGCCAGTGGCGCGCGTTCTTCCCATGAGGCAGATGGAAGGATAGCCCATGCCATCAGAGCTCAGGTCGTTGAAAAACTATCGGGCGAAGCGGAACTTTGCGAAGACCGCCGAGCCCTCCGGCTCCGCCAAGATCGCGCCGGCGAAGTACCCGCGCTTTGTTATCCAGAAGCATGCTGCAACGCGGCTGCATTACGATTTGCGGCTCGAGCACGCCGGCGTTTTCAAATCATGGGCCATCACCAAAAGTCCGTCACTCGACCCACGCGACAAGCGGCTGGCTGTCGAGGTCGAAGATCATCCGCTGGACTATGGCGACTTTGAAGGAACCATCGCCAAATCCGAATATGGCGGCGGTACGGTTATGGTTTGGGATCGCGGCTTTTGGATGCCCGAAGCCACACCTGACATCGATGAAGCACTCCGCAACGGCGAATTGAAATTTTCGCTCGCCGGAAGCAAGCTGAAAGGCAGCTGGGTGCTTGTGCGAATGAAGCACAATCGGGCGGAAAAGCAGAACAACTGGCTGCTAATCAAGCACCGCGACGCCTTCGCGGATGATAATACCGACGTCACAGAACGAGACCTATCCATTGCCTCCCAGCGCACTATGGCCGACATCGGGGCCGGCAAAGGCCGACGGCCAGCGCCGTTTATGGTGGCGGCAGCTTCCGCTGAACCGCCGAGCGAGCGCCCGCTGTTTATTGCACCGCAGCTCTGCAAGACAACCACACGGCCACCGAAAGGGGATTCCTGGGTTCATGAAATCAAGTTTGACGGGTACCGTATACAACTGCGCGTCGACGCTGGCGCAGCCGTGATGCGCACGCGCAACGGACTGGACTGGACAGCAAAATTCCCGAGCATTGCCAAAGCAGCAGGGGGTCTCAGCGACGCGATCATCGATGGAGAGATTGTGGCTCTCGACGAGAGCGGGGCGCCAGATTTTGCTGCCCTGCAAGCTGCATTGTCCGCGGGTCGGTCTCACGATCTCGTCTATTTCGCTTTCGATTTGCTGTTCGATCGCGATACGGATTTGCGCGCCGTGCCGCTCGCAAAACGGAAGCAGCGGCTGAAGGCGGTCATCAACAAACTCAAGCCCACAAAACTCATACGGTATGTCGATCATGTGCGGGGATCGGGCGAAGCTGTTTTTGATTCAGCCTGCGGCATGCATCTCGAAGGCATCATCTCTAAGCGGATCGATGCCCCTTATCGATCGGGCCGCACCGACACTTGGGTGAAGTCGAAGTGCCGCGTGGGCCATGAGGTCGTGATCGGCGGTTGGAGTGGAACCAACGCGACACTCCGATCTCTCGTGACCGGGGTCTATCGCGGCGGGGAACTTGAGTATGTCGGTCTGGTGGGAACTGGCTTCAACGCTCGCAATACGCCAGCATTACTGACCAAGCTGATAGCGGCGGCCACGAATACGAGTCCGTTCAAAGGCAAGAACGCACCGCGCAAACAAGCAGACTGGAAGTGGGTCAAACCAATCCTCGTTGCAGAAATCGAGTTTTCCGGATGGACGGCATCGGGCTTGGTTCGGCAGTCAGCTTTCAAGAGGCTGCGGGCAACCACGCTCGCGTCGGAGGTTGTGCGATCGGAACCTGCGTCCACTGATAGCGACGCAGCACCCCTGGTCGCCCTGTCGAGCGCCGGACCTAAGACAGGACTTGCCGACAACGTGATTATGGGCGTTACGCTTTCTCATCCCGACAAGGCGCTTTGGCCCGCCGATGCAACAACCCAAGCCGTGTCCAAGCGCGAACTTGCATCCTATCTGGAGCAGGTTGGGCCGTGGATGATCGATCATCTCCGGGGCCGCCCGTGCTCGATCGTTCGCGCGCCTGACGGGATAATTGGGCAGACCTTTTTCCAGCGCCATGCTATGCCCGGCATGAAAGATTTCGTTGCGTTGGCGCAAGTCGAAGGCGATCGAAAGCCGTATCTGCAAATCGATCATATCGAGGGCCTGATCGCGCTGGCGCAATTTTCTGCAATTGAATTTCATCCTTGGAATTGCGCGCCAGGAAACGTCGACGTACCAGGTCGGCTGGTGTTCGATCTCGACCCGGCTCCAGACCTCCCATTCGCTGCCGTAATGTCTGCGGCGAAAGAACTTAAAGCCCGCTTGGAGAAGCTAGGTCTCGTCACTTTCTGCAAGACGACGGGCGGTAAGGGCTTACACGTTGTGGTTCCGCTTGAAGTCGAGGCAGGTCGTCCACTCGGTTGGCCAGAAGCGAAAGGGTTTGCCCAGGCGGTATGTTCGGAAATGGCAACTGACGCGCTTGATCGCTATCTCGTCAACATGTCGAAGAAAAAGCGGCAGGGCCGAATCTTTCTTGATTATCTTCGCAATGATCGCATGTCGACAGCCGTCGCCCCGCTTTCACCGCGCGCACGACCCGGTGCTCCGGTGTCGATGCCGGTGAGTTGGGGGCAAGTTCGAGCCGGGCTTGACCCAATGCGTTTCACGGTGAAAACGGTTCCTGCCATTTTGCGCAGAAGCCGGCCATGGCAAGACTACAGCGATGCTGGACGGCCGTTGGCAGCCGCAATGAAGCTGCTGTTGAACACGCGACGAACACGCTGACTGGAGGCATACGCGGGACACCTACGTTGGATATCTACGCTGGCCGCTTCTTTGCCTTCGATGCGGTCGTCTTTACCGGACTTTTAGGCTTCTCAAGGCTCTTTTTCAAAGCTGCCATCAGGTCCACCACGTTTCCGCCCGATGGTCTGCCGTCCTCGTGCGGCGCAATGATTTTGCGACCCTTCAATTTGTCGTCGACCAACGCCTTCAACGCAGACTGATAGTGATCTTTAAATGCATCGGGCTTGAATGGACCGGCCTTTTGGTTGATCAACTGCAGCGCGAGATCGACCATTTCTTGGCTCGGCTTTGCCGCAGGCACGTCATCGTAGAAATCGGCGGGGTCGCGAAGCTCATCCGCGTACCGAAGCATTTCCATGACTAAGCCGTCTTGCAACGGGGCGATGGCAACAAGCCACTCTCGTCCGCCGATGGTGACCTGCGCGAGGCCGACTTTACCAGACATGCGAAGCGCATCCCGAATGACGACGTAGCCCTCGCCTGCCAAATCGTCCGCTGGCGTTACGAAATACGGCCGCTCGAAATATCGGTAGTCGATCTGTGACGCTTCGACGAACTGAACGAGATCGATTGTCTTTTTGCTTTCCAGTTTGACCGCATCGATTTCTTCGGGCTCCAACGTGACGTACGTATCCGTATCGACCTCGTAGCCCTTGACGATATCGGCCGTGTCGATTTTGCCGACGCCGTGGACGACTTTCTCATAGCTGACCCGGCGGCCCGAAGGCTTGTGGATCTGGCGGAACGTAATGTCCGACTGCGACTCGACGGCGTTGTAAACTTCGACGCCAATCGAGACGAGACTGAGCCGCAGATAGCCCTTCCAGTACGCTCTCGCTTTCTTCGGCATCTGACACCCGTGATGGCTTGCATCGTTGATCTGACGACGAAGTTTTGTTGGACCGATCCTGGTCATTGCTCCGACTGTAACTTGTGGCAGAAGCTCTTGTTCCGGTGCTCGTCGTCTTGCGGCCGCTGAAAGGTCGGCGCGCGAGGGCTGTGGCCTCGGTTCGTACCCTCAACGCGTTGTTAGCCACATCTGCCCATATCCCGCTGGCGGAAACTTTACCGACCGTGATGGCCGACCTGCAGAATGTTGCTCGCGGTTGGGGCCGGGACGCTCTACGTTGGATCGCAAAATCGCTGTCTCGAGAGCAACATGAACGAAACCACGACGATTGATAAGACGACCGCCACGCGGCTTGACCATAGCGCTGATCCGGCTTGCGGGCGGGCGCCGATGGGGTTGCTCGCCGAGCTGACACACAAGTGCCCGTTGCAATGCCCGTACTGCTCGAACCCGCTCGAGATGGACAAGCCGAACACGGAACTTTCCACTGAGGATTGGAGCCGTGTGTTCCGCGAGGCCGCCGCGCTCGGTATCTTGCAGCTGCACTTGTCGGGCGGTGAGCCGACCGCGCGCAAGGACCTCGAAACGCTGGTTAAAACCGCCGCCGAGGTCGGGCTTTACTCGAACCTGATCACGGCTGGCGTGCTGCTGACCCGCGAGCGGCTTGTCGCATTGCAGGAGGCAGGCCTCGACCACCTCCAGTTGTCGATCCAGGACGTCGACGACGCCAATGCCGAGCGGATCTCGGCTTACAAGGGCGGGATGGCCAAGAAGCGCGAGCTTGCGGGCTGGATGCGCGAGATCGGCATGCCGCTCACCGTCAACGCGCCGATCCACCGGGCAAATATCGAGAACCTGCCCGCGATCATCGCATGGGCGGTCGAGGCCGGGGCACAGCGTCTCGAAGTGGCGCACGTCCAGTATTACGCGTGGGCGCTACGTAACCGTGCCAGTCTGATGCCGACGCGCGAGCAGGTCATGAAGACTGTCGAGATCGTCGATGCGGCGAAGGAAAAGTACAAGGGCATCATGGTGTTCGACTTCGTGGTGCCGGATTATTACGCGCGGCGTCCGAAGCCGTGCATGGGCGGCTGGGGTCGTGGGTCGATGAACATCACGCCGGCGGGGAAAGTGCTGCCGTGCCATGCGGCCGAAAGCATCCCCGGGCTGCAGTTCGACAACGTTCGGACTAAGTCGCTGTCGGACATCTGGCTCACGGGTCAGGCGTTCGAGATGTATCGCGGCACGAGTTGGATGAAAGATCCGTGCCGGACGTGCGACCGCCGCGAGATCGATTGGGGCGGGTGCCGTTGCCAGGCGATGATGATGACGGGCGACCCGACCAACGTCGATCCGGCCTGCGAACTATCGCCGATGCACGAGGAATTCAAGGCTCTGGCCAACGTCGAGAGCGATGCGAGCGCGCCGCCGTTCGTTTACCGTAAGATCGCCGGCGTTCCGGCAGGTTGAACCATCGCTCGTCGAAACCGTTAGGTTGTCAGGTTCGTGAGGTTATCGGGCGCGACACGTCGCCGGGCACGATGGTCAATGGCCAAAATGGTCGTTTCGTACAGCACCAGTTCAGGCAGTCTGCCGTAGCATCACCTGACACTGAGGATGAGCCTCGGCGTCGTGTGCAGGTTTGTCGCAGACTTCTTGCAATTGGCGGCATGTTAACACGTCGCGGTTCCGAGCTTGGTGCCGATTTTCGGGCCACGGTCCCGGTACGATAGGGAGATAGAAATGAAAAAGACGCTTTTGGCTCTGGCGTTCGTCGCTATGACACCTGCCACCGCTGCCCTCGCCCAGGACGTCGATGCTGGCAAGGCCGTGTTCAATCAGTGCCGCGCCTGCCACGCCGTCGGTGAAGGCGCCAAGAACCAAGTCGGCCCCGTTCTGAACGGCGTCATCGGCCGTAAATCTGGCTCTGTCGAAGGCTTCAAATATTCGGAAGCTATGGCTGGTGCCAACAAGGTTTGGGACGAAGCCACGTTCGCCGCGTACATGGAAAACCCGAAGGCGTACATCCCGGGCAACAAGATGATCTACGCTGGGCTCAAGGACGAGCAGAAGGTCAAGGACCTGACGGCGTTCCTGAAGCAGTACGCTGCCGACGGCAAGATCGCCGCGAAGTAAGCTACGATCGCCGATTGCAGAATTTCAAGCCGCTGGGAAACCGGCGGCTTTTTTGTGTGGCTTATCACGCCAAGGCACGATGCTAGAGCCTGTCCGGTTTAGATCGAAGCGGCGCGCTGCCGCGCCGTTTCGCATCTCAACCGGTGAACAGGCTCTAGAATCATACACTTAGAGCAGGATTCACGGTTCAGATGGAGCGGATCGGCAAGCCCGATCCGATTCCATCAAAACCGATCCTGCTCTAGATCGCGACGACCTAGATCGCGACGACATCGTCGTGGGGGATGCGCGTCAGCCATTCGGCCACCGTGTGTCCGCCGATATTTAGGCCGGGCGCGATGTCGGCAAGAGGGCGCAACACGAACGCGCGGCCGGTCATGTGGGGGTGTGGCAGCACAAGGTCGGCGGTGTCGATAACCGCGTCACGGTAAATCAGCACGTCGAGATCGATGATCCGCGGGCCCCACTTGACGGCACGAACGCGGCCGAGTTCGCGTTCGACCTCAAGAGAGCGGGCAAGCAGTTCATGCGGGTCAAGCCCGGTGTTGACGGTCATGCACGCGTTGACGAACCAGTCCTGGTCGGTATTACCCCACGGCGCGGTGCGGTAATTTTGCGATGCTGCCACGAGCGTGACCTGCCCGTCGCTGGTCAGCGCGGCAGTTGCGCGGGCGATATTACCGGTCTTATCGCCAATGTTGGAGCCGAGTGCGACAACGGCGTCGAACGTGCGGCCATCCGGCCCGATAAGGCGAGTGGTCATGCCGGCCAGCGGCTGACGATGTCGGCGATGGCTGGCCGCTCACGCTCGGGCGAGCGCTCCATCGTCGTGCCGATGTAGACGAAGCCGGCGAGGCGTTCGTTGGCAGCAAGACCGAGCCCCTCCCGGACGTGCGCGCTGTAGGATACCCAGTCGGTCAGCCAGTTGGTGCCAAAGCCCATGGCGTTGGCGGCCAGGCACATGTTGAAACAGGCGGCACCGCACGACAGCACCTGCTCCCATTCGGGGGCAAAGGGGTTATCGACGGTGCGCGAGACGACGGCGACCACCAAAGGCGCACGAGCCAGCCGGTTGCGCTCGGTTTCGATCCGCTTGTCGGATGGTGGCTCTTTGTCCTCACGGCGGCTGGCCTCGGCAAAAATCTCGCCGGCCTTGAAACGGGCGTCACCTTCGAACACGATAAATCGCCAGGGGGCGAGTTTTTTGTGGTCGGGAACGCGGGCGGCAATCGTCAAAATGCTGTCCAATTGCTCAGGCGTTGGACCAGGCGCGGCCAGCCTGTCGGGCTTGACGGAGCGCCGCGTTGCCAGCAGGTCGAGCATAGGGTTCATCGTCGCTTCACTCATGGTTCAGTCGCTGCCCGGTCTTGGTTTTCAGGATCAGGCGTCTGGCTAATCCACTTCGCTCTTTGGTACAATGCGTTGGTCCTCCAGCAGATGGGTTGCCATGACGAGAGATGACCGCCCACGCAACACGATCGCGGCCTTGCTGACAGCGCTGGCGGGCTTGGCAGTCACTAGCTTGGCGCCGACCCAATCAGCACGCGCTGCCGATGCACCGCCTGCGATGATCATCTTCGACGGGTCGGGCTCGATGTGGGGCAAGATCGAGGGCGACAAGCGGCCGAAATTCGAAGTGGCCCGCGAGGCTCTCAGCGACGGGCTTGCCAAAGTGCCACCGTCGGCATCGTATGGCCTCGCCTCGTTTGGTCACCGGCGGACGGGCGATTGCAGCGACGTGCAAATTTTAGCGCCAATCGCTGCCGGTGACCCGAGCCGGGTCGTTGCTTCGCTCGACAAACTCAATCCCAAGGGCAAAGGCCCGATTGCGGGCGCGATCCGCAACGTGGCGAAAGCGTTTCCCCCGGGCGCGGTTGGGAGCGTCGTTCTGATCCACGATAACTCTGACAATTGCCGCCAGGACCCATGCGAGGCGATCGCGGAGGTTCACGCTATGAACCCGAAATTGCGGTTCCATCTCGTATCGATCGCGCTTGAACCTGGCGATCGCGAGAAGATGGCGTGCATTCCCGGCAAGACAGGCGGCAAAGTCTTCGATGCAAACAACGCTGAGGCGCTGACGCTGGCCGTCGATGCGGCCGTCCGGTTGGCGCTTATCGATCCTTCCGGCGCACCCCTCGCGGAGGTGGCCGCCTCCGACAGTAAACCGACCGACACCATTGCGACTAAGACGGCGCCCTTGCCAGCGCCGCCAACCGAGCCCGGCTTGCAACTTTCCGCGCGGCTCGGTCGCGACGCGGCCGCGCTCGATGCCCCCATCCGCTGGGTTGTGCGCCGTGGCGAAGCGATCGTTTTCGAAACCATCGCCGCAACGCCTTTCGTCAAGTTGGAACCCGGTTCGTACACAATCGAAGCAACGGCCGGATTGACCACTGCGCGGGCAAACGCCAACGTCTCAGGGTCGACCGCAACGTCCGTCATGTTGCCACTGGACGCGGCCGCCGTGACGATTGCGGTGCGCGATTTGAAGGACGGACCGGTTTCGCAATCGGCCATGGTTTCGGTTGCGAAGGCCGATGATGTCTCGGCAGCCCGCCGCCCGGTGTGGGTCGGCCGGGCCAGCGAGGCAGGTCTCATTCTGCCAGCGGGTGGATACCGGGTGACGGTCACCGATGGCATGATCACGCGGGAACAGATGGTTTCAGCGACGGCGGGCAGCGTGCTGACGCCAGCGATCGTGACCGGGGCTGGACGTCTCGAGGTGACGACGGTGGCAAAGGCCGACGGCCCGCCGCTCGACGGCGTGACGATCTTGCTGGCGCGCGACGATCCAGACGCGGCGGACGGGCGCCGGGAGATCGCGCGGTCTGCCGCCACGGCGGCGACATTCGTTTTGCCGGCTGGCACCTATTACGTCACGGCGCGAATGGGCGCGGCGGCGGTTCGCGAGCGGATCGCGGTTGGTGCCGGTGATACGGTCAAGCGGGCGCTCGTGCTCGGTCTTGCGACGGTCCAGGTGATCCCGTCGGGTGCTTTTGCCAAGGCAGTCTCAAGCAATGGTGCCGGCGCGGGCAAGGTCGGGCTCAAGACACGGGTGTTCGCACTCGACAGCCAGCCCCCACGGGAGGTCGCGCGGTCGGCCGCTCTGACGCCGGAGTTTCAATTGGCACCGGGGCGTTACCGGGTCGATGCATCGGCTGGCGGGCTCAACGTCAAGGCGCAGCAGGAGTTCGACCTCGAAGCCGGCGCGTCGCGCAAGCTTGCGCTCAAACTCGACGCTCAGACGGTTCAGCTCAAGGTCAGCGGTGGCGGCGAGGTGTCGTGGGAGGTGCGCGATCAGCTTGGCGGCATCGTGGCCCGCACGATGGAGACCACGCCAACGCTGGTGTTGGCACCGGGGGCCTATCAGGTCAGCGCCGTCTCGCGCGACAGGACCGCGACGGGTGCGTTCCAAGTGCCCGCTGGGGCTGAAGCCCAGGTCCTGACCGTGGAGATCGGTTTCCGGTGATGGCAGAGCGCTTTGGTGTGAGAGGGATTATGGTTCTCCCGGTTCAGGTGACGCGAGGCCTGACATTGGCAATTCCAGCTCGGCAGGTTTCGGCTTCGCCATTGCGGCTGCTTGGCGCGATGCTGGCGGTTATGGTCGCGGGCGTGGCCGGAATGCCAACGGCGGGTTTTGCTCAGCAGCCGCCACCGGTTGCCGCACCGCAAGCGCCGATCGGCGGCGCTGTTCTCGAGGCCGTGCTGACAGATGACGGGCAGCGCATCGACCAGGGCCTCGTTTGGCGCGTCTATTTGAAACGCGATGCGGGCTCGCAGCCCAAGTTGATCGCGACGCACCGCGAGCCGACGCCGACGTTGAAGCTGCCGGCTGGCGACTATACCGTCAACGTCGGGTTTGGACGCGCGCACCTCACCCGGAAGATCGTGATCAAGCCGGGTGAAACCGGCGCGGAGCGGTTCGTGCTCAACGCTGGGGGCCTCAAGCTGATTGCCGATATCGGCGGCGCAGTGCCGGCTCCTAACACCGTCAATTTCCAAATTCAGAGCGACGAGACCTCTGGTAACCGGGCTACCGTCATTTCAGGGGTTAAGCCGGGGCTGATCGTGCGGCTCAACGCTGGCATCTATCAGGTCGTCTCGACTTATGGGGATGCCAACGCGGTGGTGCGCGCCGACGTGACGGTCGAGGCGGGAAAAATGACGGAGGCTGCCGTGTCGCACGCCGCCGCCAAGGTTGCGTTCAAGCTCGTCGCACAACCCGGCGGCGATGCGTTCCCAGATACGCAATGGACGATCCAGACGCTCAGTGGCGAAATCGTCAAGGAAAGCGTCGGCGCGATCCCGACGCATGTGCTGGCGCCCGGGACGTATGCGGCCATTGCGCGGCGCGGTGCCAAGACGTTCCGGCGCGACTTTCTGATCCGGCACGGAGATACCGTACAGGTCGAAGTCATCATGCAATAATGCGGGATCAACAGCGCGGGGTGAGCCCGACGCGGCAAGACACCGAAGCGATCTCCTTACGCCATGACCGATCCCTCCGCCGACGACGAGCCGATAAGCAAAGATCGAACGGGGACGGGCGTTGCGACGCGCATCATCCACGACCACCGCGATCCTGGTGCCCATAACGGGTTTGTCAACGCCCCGGCCTATCGCGGTTCGACCGTCCTGTTTCCGACGCTCGACGCGCTGACGGCCCGCAGCCAACCCTATACCTACGGGCGGCGTGGCAACCCGAACACAGTCGAACTTGAACGGCAAATCGCAGCTCTCGAAGGCGGCGATCGGACAATCCTGACGGCGTCGGGGTACCACGCGGTGACGACAGCGATCCTGGCCTACGTTTCGGCCGGTGACGAAATCCTGGTGACCGACAGCGTCTATCAGCCGACGCGGCATTTCTGCGATACGGCGCTCGCGCGGTTGGGCGTCAAGACGACGTATTATGATCCGCTGATCGGCGCAGGCATTGCCCAGCTTTTGACGCCGAAAACTCGGCTCGTGTGGACCGAGAGCCCAGGTTCACAGACGTTCGAGGTGCAGGATATCCCGGCGATCGTGGCGGCCGTGGGGTCATACCGGACGACGAACGGGCAGCAACCCGGGCAGTCTCCCTGGGTGATCGTCGCGATCGACAACACATGGGCGAGCCCGCTCTATTTCAAGCCGTTCGCGCATGGCGTCGACGTTTCCGTCCAATCGCTGACGAAGTATGTGGTTGGCCATTCGGACGCGCTGCTCGGCGCGGTCACCGCGACGGGGCGGGCGGTCAAGCCGCTGATCGCGGCCAAGGAAGCGTTCGGCGTGTGCCCTGGCTCGGAGGAGACGTGGCTTGCGCTGCGCGGGTTGCGGACCCTGCATGTGCGGCTTGCGCACCATCACGCATCGGGTTTGGCGCTTGCCCGTTGGCTCACGCTGCGGCCAGAGGTTGCAGCCGTGCTTCACCCCGGCCTCGAGGGAGCGCCGGGACACGAGCTATGGAAACGCGATTTCCTTGGCGCGTCCGGGCTGTTCACGATGGTGCTGCACCCGATCACGCGGGCGCAACTGGCCGCGTTCGTCGATCACTTGCGCTATTTCGGCATGGGGTATTCGTGGGGTGGCTTCGAGAGCCTGATCGTGCCGTTCGATCCGCAGTCCTACCGCACGGCGACCGTTTGGCCCTACCCCGGACCGGCGCTCAGGTTGCATGTCGGCCTGGAGGATATCGCGGACCTCAAGGCCGATCTCGCCGCCGGGTTTGCGCGCATCGCGTCTTCTGAGATTGCGTTGAATGCAATCTAGCGACCGGCGTTCAGCGACGGTCGGCTCAGACGTTGGGATCAGCGCCCAGGCTGGAACCGCAGAGCTGGAAACCGCGCTCTGAGCTGGTCGAAAGCGGCTCTAGCCTCTTCGGCCTGGTCTGCCTTTCGAACGCGCGCGGCGGTGGAGATCTGTTCGATCTCCTCGTCGAGCTGCCGCTCCCTGGCCTCCAGCGACCGGTAAACATGCGGCATCTCGAATGCTTTGAGGCGCCGACTTTCGCCGAGCAGCGAGGCATCGGCGTCCATCGACAACTTTTCCTGGAACACTTCGCCTTCGACAATAGCCGTGCCGTAGAGGTGGACGACCCTCGCCCGGGCAATGCCGATGAGTTGGCCTGCGATGATCAGGCGCTCGGCAATCACGTTGCCTTCGACAACGCCGTCGCTCCCTATCTCGAGGCTGGTGCACGTGACGGCCCCACGAAACAATCCGTCGATGCGGACGTTTCCAAGGATCGTCAATTGACCTTCCATGACCGTGTCAGCGTCCACGACGAGCATTAACAACTCCAGCTCGGTTCACAGCCGACAAAGTCGCAGGAACTCGACGGGATGGCAAGTCCGGTCAAACGGCGGTTGCCGACTGTTTCAAAATGGAACCAAAATTAGGCATTCACAGTTGATTTACCGGTGCGTGGTTATCTCGACCAGCTAGGGTGCTGATACCGCTGGGGGTTTCCATATCGCTATGGAAATTGTGCGTTGGTACCTGTTGTGAAGGGGGTGCTCGCTGTGCGAGCTCACGGTAAGAAATGGCATCCGCAGGCCTCGCGCTTGCCGAGAATGCGTGCCAGGCGGGCGACCGGGGCATCGGCTTCGATCCTTGCTGCCTACGCCGCCGCCCTGCCGATGCTCCCCGCCGTCGCCAATACGCCGGGCGAGGTTCACTGCTATAAGGACGTCTGCCACCGTGTTCGCTCGCTGACCGAGATGTCGAAACTCGTCGGGCGGGAATTCGACGAACATGCGTCGTTCTACGACATCCCCGAACGCGACCGCATGAACACGGGGACGCTGACATCCTCGGGCGAAGCGTTCGATGCCTGGAGCGACAGCCACGCCGCGAGTTCGCTTTATCCCGACGGGACCGAGCTGTTGCTCTGGAACCCGGAAAACGGCCGCACCTCGCATGTCCGCGTCAACGATTTCGGGCCGTTCTACAAGCGGCGCACGATCGACGTGACGCGCGGCGTCGCCGAAAAGCTCGACTTCGCCCGGTTTGGCGTCGCCAAACTCAAGGTCCTGGTGATCTGGGCACCCGATCCCAAAAGCGCCCGGTATCGCCGCCAGCGCATTTATCCCCCGGTCGAGGGCTATCTTGGACGCTTCGATTACGACCAACTCGTCGCACTGACGTCCAGGCTCGTGGCGCAGGCGCCCGAGCGTAACGGCCAGCCGGCGCCAGATGTCCTGGTGGCGCGTTCCGAGCCGGAATCTGAGGGTGGCTTGGCGGGTGACCAGCTGGCAGCGGCGGCGCCCGACGCGATGCCAGCCGACGTCGCTTCTGCCCACAGCCTTAATGTTCTGCCAGCCTATGCGTCAGCTGCAGCACATGATGCCGAACTGGCGCGATCCGAAGCGGCGATCGTCAACGCGCCGCTGTTCTCCATCCAGGCCAGCGCGCCGGATTACCGGATCGAGACCCTAGCGCCGATCGCGTTTGCCCGGAATGTCACGCCGACGGTCCTGGTCACCGCCGCCTCACCGCGTGCGATCGCGGCGGCTACGTCGCCGACGACATCGATCGTCGCGCGCGATGCCGACGTGGCGTTGGCCGTTGCGAGCCTCGATAGCGCCGTCGCGGCCGGTACTGTGGCACAGGACACATCCGGCACGGTACGCGCACCCGACGTGCTGCGCACCGCAACGTTCGGTCCCAACAGCCAGATGTGGCAGCATGTGTTGCTGACGCTTGGATTGATGTCAGCGGCTGCCGCAGGCTGGCGCACCCGCCAGATTATCACCGGCACTCGCCGCGCGAGCGCGCGCGTGATCGAGCGTCCTGTACTCCCGCCGCCAGTTCTTGCGCCGCCCGTTCCGCCAGTTCGGCTCGAACCGTCGGTTACGCTCGCCTACAGCAACGTTATCCAACTGCCGCAGCTGCCCCAGCGCCCGATGGCCAAGAGCGATGAAGCGTTGCGCCTAGAAGCCGCGCAACTGCTCGAGGCGTTCGACTTCCGTGCGGCCGAGGTGACGTTGCGCCACCTGCTTGCACAACGCGAACGCGTCAATGGTATCGACCATCCCCTGACGGCCAGCGCAGAGCGCCAGCTGGCAGATTGCCTGCGCGACCAAGGCCGCTTTGCATCCGCCGAGCCCCATTATCGCCGCGCTTCGGCTGGCATGACGATCGCTGCTGGCGACGTCCATCCCGCCGTGGCTGACATTCTCGACGAATACGCGCTGTGCCTGTTGCGCCAGGGCCGGGCGGGCGACGCCAAGGGACTGGCGCGGCAATCGCTGGCTGTCCGCCGTATCCAAGGCGCGTTTACGCGTGAGTTTGCCGTCACGCTGACGATCGTGGCCGAGGCCCATCGCGCCGAGGGCAACCTCACTGAAGCCGAAGCCGACCACCGGACCGCTTGGAACCGCTTTGTCGCGGTGTCGGGCGAGAGCGGACTTGATGCTGCGGCGAGCATGATGAGCCTTGGCAACGTGCTGTCTGAACGCGGCCAGTTTTAGGCGGCTGAGGAATTGCTCAACGCCAGTGCGCGCACCATCACGACGGCATGCGGCGCTGGTCACCCGGCGAGTGCAACGGCCTGCGCGATGCTTGGCGATCTCTACGTGCGGGCCGGGCACCTCGAGGCCGCCGCCAACATGCACGAATATTCTCGCGATATTCGCGAGCGGGTCCTCGGATCGCGCCACCCTGACACGATCGAGAGCGTGTTCGCGCTGGCGCTGATCGCGACCCATCGCTTCATGTTTGAGGACGCTCGGATACTTCTGGCCAAGGGGCTCGACGGCCTCGCGTTGGGCGAGCGGTTGCAGCTCGGGCCTCAAGCCCGCATCCATCGCCAGCTCGTCGAGTTGTCGCGGCATCATGATACGACGCCGACGACGTTTCAAGCCGCTGCCGAATAGCAGGGCGTCGGCCGACCGTTCAGGCGGGAGTGTCCGCCGCGAGGGCTTGTGACCGGACAAGGCGCGCATAGGCGCCGTCGGCTGCCATCAGCACGGCGTGCGTCCCCGTCTCGACAATGCGGCCGTCTTCGAGCACTGCGATCAGGTCAGCATCTCGAACCGTCGATAGCCGGTGGGCGACGATGAGGGTCGTGCGTCCTTTCGTGAACCGCGCCAGCGCGTCTTGCACCAGCCGCTCGCTTTCGCTGTCGAGCGCGCTTGTCGCTTCATCCAGCAGCAGTATCGGCGCGTTCTTGAGGATTGCCCGGGCCAAGGCGATGCGCTGACGCTGGCCACCCGATAGGCGCGAACCACGGTCGCCGACCGCCGTGTCATACCCGTTGGGCTGGGCGAGGATGAAAGCGTGGGCGGCAGCCGCTTGCGCGGCGGCGACGATGTCGGCCTCGGTCGCATCCAGTCGGCCCAGCGCGATGTTGGCCCGGATGGTGTCGTCGAGCAGTGTGGCGTCCTGCGCAACAATCGAGACGTGATCGCGTAGTGACGCGACAGTGACGTCGCGAATATCCTGGCCATCGATCCGTATTCGGCCAGCGGTGACGTCGAACAGCCGGGGCACGAGGTTCAGCAGCGTTGTTTTACCCGAGCCGGAGCGGCCGACGAGCGCCACCGTCGTGCTCGCGGGCACGGTCAGCACGATGTCACGGACGGCGCTTTGAGCGGCAGCGGTGTTGTAGGCGAACGAGACGTGTTCGAAGGCGATGGCCCCACCGGCGACGGTGAGCCGTTGAGCGCCCGGCCGGTCGACGATGCGGGGCGCTTCGTCCATCAGCTGGTAATAGCGTTCGACGGCGACGAGACCCTCTTGCAGTTTGGCTGGCAAGGTTCCGATCGCGCGGATCGGCTGGGCGGCGAGCAGTAGCGCGCTGACGAAGCCCATGAAGTCGCCGACCGAAGATATGCCGCTGGAGATCCGCCAGAACGCCAGCGCGATGACGCCAGCTATGGCGAGCCCACCGAACGCTTCGAGCAGCGGATCAAGCCGCGAGCGCGCGGTGATCGCCTTCATGCGCAACTTGAACAGTTGTTCGAAGCTGCCGTTCATACGGCGGCTGGCGTAATCTTCCAGCCGGTAGGATTTGATCAAACGCGCCGCGCCCAGCTGTTCGGCGAGCAGGGCCGTCGAATCGCCGAGTTCGGCTTGGGTTTGCTTGGCGACCTTCCGCAGGCGCTGCGTGATCATCATGATGGGCAGGCCAGCGATCGGGTAGATCAGCAGCACGACAAGCGTCAGACCCCAGTCGAGATAGAGCATCGAGGCGACGAGCATCACGACCGACAGCGTATCGCGCACGGCCGACTGAAGCGTCGCTTGAACGGCCGATTGGATCGACGCGATATCGTTGGTCAGCCGCGACATCATCTGGCCAGGTGCTTCGCGCGACAGACGGGCGAAATCGGACGCAACAAGATGCGAAAACGCAGCGGTCTGCATGTCGGTCGCGATACGATTGACGACGCGGTTGGCAGCGACCGTCTGGGTGTAGAGCAGGATCGCGCGGGCGGCTGTCGTGGCGATGACGGCGGCGAGCACCCAGCCGAGAAGGTCGGTGCTGCCATCCTTGAGCACGTCGAAGCTCATCTTTATGATCAGCGGGTAGAGCCCGGTCACGGCGGCGAGCAGCGCCGTCAGCAGCATCACCCAGAGGATCGATTGCCAGCGCGGGAACACCCAGGCGGCCAGGAACCGGCGCCGGAGCCCAGGTCCAGCCGACGTCGCCGGGTCGGTTGCTTTTGGACCAGCAGGAGACGGGGTAGCGGGCGTTGGGCTGGCGGGAGGGGCGCTTGCGGGCGTTGGGGCGCTGACAGCCGCGTCGTTTCGAGAGGCGGGTATCACTGCTCGGCCGTCGCGTCCGGGTCGAGCAGGCGGTGCAAGTGGACCACGAAATAGCGCATCTGGGCGTTGTCGACCGTTTTCTGCGCGGCGGCCTTCCAGGCTTTGTGCGCCTCGGCATAGTTGGGGTAAACGCCGACGACGTGGACCTGCGACAAGTCTTTGAAGGTCACATCGGCGAGGTTTTCGAGTTCGCCACCGAACACGAGGTGGAGCAATTGCTTGTTTGGCGCGGCCGTCGTGGCAGGCATCGGGTGGGCTCCAGGCGGTGGTCGGGCGAGTGTCGGGCGGCGGCGGATAAGTCTGGTGGCGGGCGCTCGGTTGTGCGCTGAACCGCGACAAGCTTGGTCTGAATACGCTCTATCCCGAACCGGCGGACGAGGACAACAGCATGTCGGCGATCAACCCGAGCAAAAGCAGAATGCCCACATCGCGATTGGCACGAAACCGGTGCAGGCAGTTTTTAGCATCCGACATGTCGAGCGTCGCCACCTGCCACACGAAGTGCGCCGCCACGAGGGCAATCGCAACGCCGTACGCGACGTGGGTGCCTGCCAGCAAGCCTGCCGCCAGCCACAGCAGGACGGCCGCGGCATAAAATCCGCCGACCCATATCCGCGTGTATGCACCAAATCGTAGCGCGGTCGACTTGAGGCCCAGCGCGCGATCGTCCTCGCGGTCCTGGTGGGCGTAGATCGTGTCGTAGCCGACCGTCCACATCACCGAACCGAGGAACAGTAGAACCGGCGGCCAGTCGAGCGAGGCGTTGACCGCCGTCCAGCCGACGAGCGCCCCCCAGTTGAAGGCGATCCCGAGGACAAGTTGCGGCCAGTCGGTCAGCCGTTTCATGAACGGGTAAATCGCGACGAACACCAGCGAGCCGGTGCCGACTGCGATGGTGACCCAATTGAACTGGATCAGCACGACGAAGCCGACCCAGCCTAAGATGATTGCAAATGCCAGCGCCTGGAATGGCGTGACCGCGCCAGAGGGGATCGGGCGGGTCGCGGTGCGCGCCACTTTCGCGTCGATATCGCGGTCGACGTAGTCGTTGTAGGCGCAGCCGCAACCTCGCATCACCACGGCGCCGACCAGGAACAGGACCATGAGCCAGAGGTCGGGCATGGGGCTGTCGTTGGCGATCCCCGCCAGGCACACGCTCCACCAGCACGGGAATACCAGCAGCCAGACGCCGATTGGCCGGTCGAGCCGCATCAGCCGCAGATAGGGGCGGGCAGCGGCCAAGGGAACGGCATCAATCCACGAGCGGTCGGGGATGTCGGTTGGGTGCGGCGGCGGGGCAGCGCGATCGACGCCAGCGGACGTTCGGATCATGGTAGTCCAGCGGTAGGTGGGTCGGTCGGTCGAGTTGAGACGTCGGTCGGTATGGCCGGCGTTCCAGCCAAAACGTTCGATTTTACGGGCGGTACCGGGCACAGCCGGATCGGAGTGCGGACAGACTACCATGGCAATCCACGATTTCACCTCCCAACGGTTGTACGTCGACGCGGCACTGTCGCCGGGTGCCGACGTACCGGTCGGCGGGCCACAAGCGCACTATCTGCTCAATGTCATGCGGATGAAGCTTGGCGATGGCGTACTATTATTCAACGGGCGCGATGGCGAATGGCGGGCAAGCCTCAGCCGTGCGGGCAAGCGCGATTGCATGCTTGTTGTCGAGGCGATGACGCGGCCGCAAACGGCGGGCCCGGATGTCGTCTATTTGTTCGCACCGCTCAAGCACGCGCGGCTCGACTACATGGTGCAAAAGGCGACCGAACTCGGCGTCCGGCGCTTGCAACCGGTGATGACGCGCCGGACGGTCGCCGATCGGGTCAACCTCGAGCGGATGCGCGCCAATGTCATCGAGGCGGCCGAGCAGTGCGGAATTCTCGCCGTTCCATCGGTGAGCGAGCCGCTCGACCTTGCGCGGGCCGTGGCGGCGCTGGAACCGGAACGGCGATTGATCGTTTGCGACGAGGATGAGGCGACCGACCAAAGCCCGTCTGCTTCGCCAGCGGAGATGCTTCTCGCGTTGGGCCCGGGACCGGTCGCCGTGGTGATCGGGCCCGAAGGCGGGTTCGATCCGGTCGAGCGGGAACGGCTGAAGGCCCATCCGGGCGCGCTTTTGATCTCGCTAGGCCCACGGATCATGCGGGCGGATACGGCGGCGGTCGCGGCTCTGGCGATCGTCAACGCAACGCTAGGGCGAGGCTGGTAGGCGGTGAAACTGCTGGAAACCTAGCGAGTTTTACAGTTGCACCTGCTGCCTTTAGTGCCCGGTCGTCCAACGGGGGCGCTGTCGTCTTGCGGGACGCAGTCGCTGCGTATAAGCCGGTCAGCTAGTTCTGCTTTCTTGAACTGATACACCGAGCCCCAGTGGGCGCCACCAGACGATCGGGGCTCAAGCATGTCGACGCGCGAAGCTCAGGCCGAAGGACAGCCGGTCAGCTCGGTCCAAGACCTCGTGCAGTGGATCGCGGCCGGTGAAAAGCCGAAGTCGGCCTGGAAAATCGGCACGGAGCACGAAAAATTCCCATTCCGAACAGGCACGCTGGAGCCGATCCCCTACGACGGTCCCGCTGGCATTCAGGCCCTGATGCAGGGGCTCATCGCCCGCTTCGGCTGGCTGCCGATCCTCGAAGGCGAGACGCTGATCGCGCTCCGGCGGCCTGCCGGCGAAACGGGCCCACCCGGTTGCTTTGGTCCACCCGGCACCATCAGCCTCGAACCCGGCGGGCAGTTCGAACTGTCCGGCGCACCACTGTGCAACTTGCATGAGACGGAAGCCGAAACGCAGGAACACCTGCTGCAGGTGATGTCGGTCGGCGAGCGGCTCGGGATCGGGTTCCTCGGCGTCGGGTTTGCTCCGACGTGGCGGCTCGACGAGATCCCGCGTATGCCCAAGCGCCGTTATGCCGTGATGACGCGCTACATGCCGCGCGTCGGCGCTGGCGGCCTCGACATGATGTACCGGACGGCGACGATCCAGGTGAACCTCGACTTCGCGTCCGAAGCCGACATGGTCAAAAAATTACGGGTGTCGCTCGCCCTGCAGCCGGTTGCGACGGCGCTCTTCGCGGCGTCGCCGTTCACCGAGGGCAAGCCGAACGGCTTCAAATCCAAGCGCAGCGAGGTATGGCGCGACACCGACCGGGCGCGCACCGGCATGTTGCCGTTCGTGTTCGAGCCGGGCATGGGCTATGAGCGCTACGTCGATTACGCCCTCGATGTGCCGATGTACTTCGTCTACCGCGACGGCACCTATATCGACGCGGCTGGCGCTTCGTTCCGCGATTTCCTGGCAGGAAATCTTGCGCAGCTGCCCGGTGAGCGGCCGACCCTCGACGACTGGTCCGACCATCTGACGACCTTGTTTCCCGAGGTCAGGATGAAACGCTTCCTCGAAATGCGCGGCGCCGATAGCGGCAGCGGAGAGCGCATTCCCGCGTTGTCGGCATTCTGGGTCGGACTGCTCTACGACCAAGGCGCGCTCGACGCTGCCTACGATCTGGTCAAGGGCTGGTCGGCCGAACAGCGGCAGGCCTTGCGCGACGCGGTCCCTCGAGGCGGCATGGGGACATCGCTCGCCGGCCTCGGTTTGCGGCAGGCAACCATGCTCGACCTTGCCCGCGAAGTTGTCGCGATCTCAATGGCGGGCCTGAAGGCACGGGCGATCGTCAACGACGACGGTTGCGACGAGGGGATCTATCTCGCGCCGTTGCAGCGGGTCTGTGACAGCGGGCAATCGCTCGCCAACGAGCTGTTGGGTCACTATCACGGGCGGTGGAACGGCCGGGTCGAGCCGATTTTTGAGGAATACGGGTTCTAGGTTGGGGCGAAGCCGGCTTATCGGTATGGGCGTGCACCCGAACGGGTTCAAAGCGTATATCGCTTATGCTGAGAAGACGTTTTGATACCGTAAGGGATCATACGCTCCCTTGATTTTGCACCCGATCGGGAGCGAAAGTGTTGGATTCTGCCAAAATCTGATGTACTGTTCCCTTACGGGAGCATGATCATGTCAACACCGTCGACTTTAAAGCCGTCTGTCACGGCCCTGGCAGGGCCTCAGTCGTTGCCTCTCCAGCACAGGATCGTCGACAAGGGTGCGCGCCCTGCCGGAGCGTCTACGACATCCGCCGTTGCGATCAATGTCGCGGGCGACATTGGACGGTTGATCCGCGAGGAGCGCAAAGGTCGCAAGCTATCGCAGCAGGCGTTTGCGGACCTTGTTGGTGTTGGCCGCCGGTTCATTTCCGAGCTCGAGAATGGCAAGCCGACGCTCGAGTTCAATCGCGTGATCGAGGTCGCCGCATCCTGCGGGATCGACCTATTCGCTCAGCGCCGCTGATGGCCCGGCTCGACCTCGATGTTCGAATCGATGGGTTTGCGGCACCCGCCGGCACGCTAACGCGCAACGAGGCTGGCGGCGTCTCGTTTCAATACTCTAAATTTCATCTTTTAGACGACAACGCGCCGCCGCTGTCGTTGTCTTTACCGCTTCGAGACGAGCCCTTCGGCGATCCTGTGTCTCGCGCTTTCTTCGACAATCTGCTTCAGGAAGGCACCGGGGCCCTCGATCGCGTGATGGCGCGGGAGGGCCTCGCGCGCGACGATATCGCCGGGCTTCTTGCGCATGTGGGTAAGGATTGTCCTGGCGCGATCTCAGTCCTTCCGGCAGGCGCGCGCCCGGCCAAGATTCCAGGCGACCTGGCGACCGACTACAGGCGGTTTGACGAAGTTGAACTCGTTGCAATCGTCCAGTCTCTGCTCGAGCGCCGCCGGTTGCCGGATGGGCTCGGCGACCCTTCGCCACTCGCCGGTGTCCAGAGCAAGCTTGGGGTGACGCGCCTCCCAGGGGGCGATCTTGCCGAGCCTATCCCCGGCCGGGGATCGCCGACGACGCACATTTTGAAAGTTCCCCACCGCAATCATCTCAAAGATGCAGCGCACGAGGCGTCGTCCTTGCAACTGTCGCGATTGGCGGGGCTCGATACCGCCGAAGCGGAGGTCATCACCGTCGGTGGCATCGAGGCGTTACTGGTCCGCCGTTTCGACCGGGCGCTCGACGACGACGGCCGGATCGTGCGCCTGCATCAGGAAGATTTTGCCCAAGCTTTAGGTCTCCCAGCCGCGCTCAAATACCAGCGCCGGGGGACGCCCGGCCGCCAGTTTAACAGCGCCGCTATTCGTGTGATTCTCGCGCAGACAATCGCGCCCGCCGACGCCCGTGCAAACTTTATCCGGGCCACGCTATTTGATCTCATGATCGGCAACGTGGATGCGCATGCCAAAAATTTCGCGCTGTTGCATCTGGCTCGCGGCAGGACTGTCCTTGCGCCTCGCTACGATCTCCTGCCAACGCGCCTCGACCCGGACGTAACCGAACAGTTGTCCTACGATATTGGCGCGGCCACATTGACTTCTGACGTGGGCCGCGCCGAACTTGATGCCTTCCTGGCAACGCTCGGTATCGGGAGCGCTGCGGCTCGTCGGCGGACAATCGATGCGACCGCCACGTCGCTTTCGGCCACTCTCGCGGACGAACTCGAGCGGTTGAGCGACGTGGGAATGAAGCGGTTTGCCGACCTCATCGCAGCCAACATTCGAGGCTTGTTGCCCAAGCTTGGCCTCACGCCACCGGCCGCCGTCATGAACCGCGATGCGTCGATCGCGCGGGGCGGCGGTTGGCTGATCAGCTGACGCTGGTCGAGCTTTGCCCACGTCGCGAATAGGCCGGTTCGCGTCTCAATCGAGCGCGATCGGATCTGGCGCCTTTGGCATCAGCTCGGCAACATCTGCTGCGTCGGGAACGATCGTAACTCCGCCTGCCGTCAGCGCGACGCCTTTGGCCGCAAACTCGGCCAGCCGGTCGAGGCGGAGCAGCGCGAGGCCCAGGCACGAACCATCAACGCGTTCGATGCTAGACCCAAGTGTGCCGAGCAAGGCTTCGCCCGCGCGGACCTCGGTGCCCGTCGGCGGCATTGGCGCGCTGGCCGTGACGCGCACGAAGCGCTTTCGGGCCGTGCCGCGATGCTCCATTCGAGCGACGATCTCCTGGCCGACATAACAGCCCTTGGTGAACGACACGCCCGATAGCCGGTCGAGCAGCGCTTCATGGGCGACGAGATCACCGCTGGCGTAGTCGCGGCCCATTTCTGGCACCCGGGCGGCGATGCGGACGGCGTCATAGCTGTTGAGGAGTTCGCGGTTCGACGCGGCGTTGTCCGCCACGACGGTCGCGGTCGGCACGAACGCCCGACGTGGCAGCGCGGTCTGGCGCGGGTCGTCGAAGGCAATACCTTCGTGGCCTGCGGCTCTGACGACGGCAACATCGCCCGACACGTCGGCAATCTCGACCTTGGCGCGCAACTTATAGAGCGTCAGCCGCTTGACCAGGGGTTGGGCCAAATCGCTGGCAATGTCGAGCAGCAGGCCGCCCCGTACCATGGCTGGCAAATCGCTGGTGCCAGACGGTCGCACCGCGATGAACTCGAACAGCACCTTGCCTTGCGGCGACAGCAGGGCAGCGAAGCGCGCTTCGCCCGGCGTCATTCCCTCCAGGTCGTTGGTCACGAGCTTGTCGAGGAAGGCGACTGCGTCCGGTCCTGCGATCTGGACGACGCCACGCCCCGGCAACGCCGTCGCGGCGTGCCATTGGCCCTGTGAACCGGTTTCGTCTGTAATCGCGCTGGTCATGTCATCTCGATACACCAGTCCAATGCTCTCGCGTAGACCTGTCTGACCCCGGCCTTACCGAATTGGTGGAAGCCGCAAATGCCTGGTTGGCCTTCGCGCAGCCCACCCGATCGGGCAGGCATTAGACCGCCATTGGGTTGGTGACTTATAGTACCGGCGCACGTAGTCGTGAGACGCCGCAACTTAGAGCATGTTCGCTTTTCTTCGAATCGCAAACACGCTCTAGCTCTTTGTTTTGGCGCGGTTTTACACGGCGAACCGCTTCACACTTCGCCTAAACCGCTCTAAGGGAAACGTCATGCTCAAAAATAAGGTCATCTCGGCGGCGGAGGCGATCGCGCTGATTGGAGACGACGATGTGGTGTGCACCACGGGCTTCGTTCAGAGCTGCATCCCCGAAGTGCTCCACGCCGCTCTCGAGAAGCGCTTTGTCGAGACCGCAGCGCCGCGCGGATTGACGCTGATCATGTGTGCAGGCGCCGGAGACAGTAAGGGGCTTGGCACCGGCCGTCTCCACCACGATGGCTTGCTCAAACGCGTCATCGCTGCAAACTTTGGCCGGATGCCGAAAGTTGCAGACGCCGCGCAGAACAATCGCATCCAGGGCTACAACCTTCCGCAGGGCATTATCTCCAAGCTCTACCGCAGTTGCTCGGCGGGCAGCCCGGGCCTGTTCTCCAAGGTCGGCCTGCATACCTACGTCGATCCTCGGCTCGGTGGCGGCAAGGTCAACGCGGTCACCACCGAGGACATCGTCAAGCTGGTCGAGGTCGATGGCGAGGAGTGGTTGTTCTACAAGGCGACGCCGATCGACGTTGCGCTGATCCGCGCCACCAGCGCCGATCCGTTTGGCAACCTGTCGATGGAGAAGGAAGCACTCACCCTCGATGTCATGGCGCAGGCGATGGCGGCCCATAACAACGGCGGCGTGGTGATCGCCCAAGTCGAGCGCATCGTCGAGCAAGGTTCGATCAAGCCCAAGGACGTCAAGGTGCCCGGCATTCTCGTCGACTGCGTCGTCGTTGCCGAGACGGCCGACCTGCACCGGATGAACTATGGCGTCCTCTACAATCCCGCGTTGTCGGGCGAAATCCGCGTGCCGATGGAAGGCATGGCCAAGATGCCGCTCGACGAACGCAAGATCGTCGCGAGGCGGGCGGCGTTCGAGCTTCCCGTCAACGGCGTGATCAACCTCGGCGTTGGCGCGCCCGACGGCGTTGCCGCGGTGGCGAACGAGGAGAAAGTCACGCCCTACATCACGATGACGACGGAAGCAGGTGCCGTTGGCGGCGTGCTGGCTGGTGGCTCGAGTTTTGGATCGGCGGCCAACGCCCACTCGATCATCGACCAAAATCAGATGTTTGATTTCTACCACGGTGGCGGTCTGGATTTGACCTGCCTCGGCATGGCCGAGTGCGACCGCCACGGCAACGTCAACACATCGAAGTTCGGCGGCCGCCTCAACGGCTGCGGTGGCTTCATTGACATCTCGCAGAATTCGAGCGCGGTGGTGTTTGCTGGCACGTTCACTGCCGGCGGACTCGATGTTCAGATCGAAGACGGCAAAGTCCGCATCGTGCAGGAAGGCAAATCGCGCAAGTTCGTCAAGGCCGTCGAGCAGATCACCTTCTCCGGCACGTTTGCTGCGAAGAAGAAGCAGCCTGTGCTTTACGTGACAGAGCGGTGCGTTTTCCAGTTGACCCCGATCGGTCTCGAATTGGTCGAGGTGGCGCCTGGCATCGATATCGATCTCCACATTCTGCCGAACATGGATTTCGAGCCGATCATCAACGACCCCGGCACCATGGATGCGCGCATCTTCCGCGACGATCCGATGGATCTGATTGCGGATCTGATGAACCTCAAGCTCGAGGAGCGGATCAGCTATGACGCGGCCCGGAATATCTTATTCTTGAACCTCGAAGGCTACAATATCCGCAAGAAGAGCGACGTCGACGCTTTAAAGCGCGTCCTGGTTGCTGCGGCGAAGAAGGCGGGCCGGCGGGTCAATTCGGTGGTCAACCACGATGGCTGCCGGATCGCCGACAACCTCTATGACGACTATGCCGACATGATCGCCTTCATGGCCGAGCACCATTATGCCTCGACGGCGCGCTATACGACCAGCGCGTTCATGCGCATGAAGATGAAAGAGGCGCTGTCCAAGCGCGGCTTGCGGCCCCATATCTTCGAGCGCGCCGAGGAAGCACACGCCTATCTCGAAGGCTCGACCTGGGCGGATTGAGCGGTAGACTTGTCCCTAACCGCTCATGGGAATCGCCGCTCCCACCAGAAGTGCCAATAGCGCGCGCCGTTCAACGTCGCCGCTAGTCCCTCGATGCTGCCGACGAGGTGGGTCACCAGATCTGGACAATAGCGGTAGTGGACCCAGGCCAGCGCCAGGGCGTCCTCGCGCGATGCCAGCGGGCGGTCGACTTCGAACTCGATCACGTCCGGCGTGATCGCGACGACGCGGGCACCATAGCGGCGCTGCCAGTCCCGCGCCAAACCGACGTGAACCTCTGGTGCTGGACAGGATCCAAATCCGCCGTAGCCGAGGTGCCCTGCCGCCTCGAACGCATCGGGCGACGGGATCAGGCCGATCACCACCTCGGGCTTGGCGACACCCGTCCGGTGGTCGATAAGTGCCTGCGGCGCCGTGTGGGGCGGCGGGAGCGGCCCGTCGGCATCGAACGGCGGCGCGTCTTCCTCGCAGGCTGGGGCCTGTGCGTTGATGCGATCTCGCGTTTGGCGATCCCGTGTCAGGCGATCTTGGAACCGGCCGCCACCACCGGCGCGTCCGCTTTTGGCCTCAATGTGCCGTTCGAGCAAGTCGGCGGCGGACGAGGCCAGCGAAGTCGCGATAATTTCAGCTGGCGATCGCCGGTCGCGGGTGGCGAGCAGGCGTTCCGCCTCAGGCAGGTCGCCGAATAGGACCGGAGACTGCCCGGGATGGGCGATCTTCAGGTGGTCGAGCGCGTCGAGAGCGTCCGAGGCCCGCACCTGGACCAACGGGACCGGTGAGAATTCGGCGCCCAGCGCTGTCCCGGCCGGCAACACGTCGAGGTGCATGCCAACGCTCCATGGGCCACGGCACTCGAATGCCGCAGGTTGTAGCGCCTCGGACCGTCCGAGGATAGCGGGTTCATGGCCAGCGCCGATCGTTGCAGTCGGGTCCTAACGCAAAATGACGGCACCATGGCTGGCGCCGCCACTTTCGTATTGCTCAGATCAAACCGCATCTTTCGACAAAGGTCGAACGCGCGGGTGAATTGAGCCGTTACTTCGGCATCAAAACGGTATCGATGATATGGATCACGCCGTTGGATGCTTCCACATCGGCAGTCACGACTTTCGCGTTGTTGATCATGACACCATTCGAGGCATCGACGGCAATTTCGCTACCTTGAACGGTTTTGACGTTCATCTTCTTGCCGGCAATATCGGCGGCCATCACCTTTGACGGAATGACGTGATAGGTCAAAATGCCAGCGAGCTTGGCTTCGTTTTCTGGCTTCAGGAGATCTTCGACCGCGCTCTTTGGCAATTTGGCGAATGCCTCGTCGGTCGGGGCAAACACCGTGAACGGGCCGGCGCTCTTCAACGTTTCGACCAGGCCGGCGGCTGTGGCAGCGGCGACGAGCGTGGTGAATGTTCCTGCGCCGACGGCTGTATCAACAATATCTTTCATTTGGGCATGTGCTCCAATAGCGCTCAAAAACAGATCGGAGACCTTTGCCAAGTATCGCAAAGACTATGTCGCATTTCTGTTTTATTTGCTTGAAAAACGCAGCTGTCCGAAATGATATCCAGACTATCAATTCTGCATCCATCACCCCGCTGGTTACACTCCGCGACGTGATATGGCAATCCCAAATGAAAATATCGCGGCCAGACCGCGCAAATTTATTTATTTTGCGTGTTGCCGACATATTTTCTTGAACGCGTCACAATCAAACAAAAGCGGCGCTATCCTTCATGAATAGCGCCGCTCGATCCCAAAGGCAGGCTTTCGCGCTGTCTTAGTTCAACAGGTCCTTGAGCCCTTTCGATGGGGTGAACTTCGGCACCTTAGCGGCTTTGATTTTGATGGTCTCGCCGGTCGACGGGTTGCGGCCGTCACGTGCCTTGCGCTTCGTCACCTTGAACGTGCCGAAGTCAGGGATGCGGACCTCATCGCCTTTCTTCATTGTCGACTTGATGTGGTCGAGCACCGCATCTACGGCGTGCCCGGCCTTTTCCTTGGTGATCTCGGCGTGAGCGGCGACGGCATCGACCAGGTCTTTTTTGCTCATTGTGGCTGTTCCTTGAAACGGCATGACAGACGGGGCGAACCGATACGCACAAACTCTGCATTCGCCAGTAAACATCGCTGCCTCAGCAACGGTGGGCCGGAGAAAATGCCGTTCGACAGGCGGCGTCAAGCGGAAAACACGCGGAAACGCCCGAAAACACTGGGTTTTCCGACGATTAAAGCCGATTACTGACGGTTTCCTTAAGCCGATGTTGCACAGCGGCCTGATCAACCAACCCCCTGAGCGCAATATGAAAAGGCCCCCGCATCGCTGCGGAGGCCTTCGATTCGAGCCGGACGATCGACAGCGGTTAGTGGGCGACGACACGCCCCGCGCCGTCTTCAGCCTCAGCCTTCGCAACTTGGGCTGCAGCCGTTGCGGCTTCCTCCCACGTCATCGGCTCCGGCTGACGCGTCAGCGCAACCTTCAAGACGTCGTCGAAACGCGCCACCGGAATGATGTCGATCTTCGCCTTCACCTCGTCGGGGATGTCAGCCAAATCCTTGGCGTTCTCCTCGGGGATGATGACCGTCTTGATGCCACCGCGGAGTGCGGCAAGCAGCTTCTCTTTGAGGCCACCGATCGGCAATACGCGGCCACGCAACGTGATCTCGCCGGTCATGGCAACATCGCGGCGAACCGGGATGCCGGTCAGGACCGAGATGATCGCTGTCGTCATGGCGATACCGGCCGATGGACCATCCTTGGGCGTCGCGCCTTCCGGCACGTGCACGTGGATGTCCTTCTTTTCGAACACCGACGGCGCGATGCCGAAATCGACCGAGCGCGACCGGATATATGCGTTCGCGGCCTGGACCGATTCCTTCATAACATCGCGCAAGTTGCCGGTCACCGTCATCTTGCCCTTGCCGGGCATGTTGACGCCTTCGACCGTCAGCAATTCGCCGCCGACCTCGGTCCAAGCCAAGCCGGTGACCACGCCGACCTGGTCCATGGCTTCGACTTCGCCATAGCGATACTTCGGAACGCCGAGATAGTCTTCGACATTGGCAGCCGTGATGTGGACCGTCTTCTTCGACGACGTCAGGATCTCCTTGACCGACTTCCGCGCCAGCTTTGCGATCTCGCGCTCGAGCGAGCGGACGCCAGCTTCACGCGTATACCGGCGCACAACCTCCATGAGGGCTTCGTCGTCGACCTGCCATTCGCCGTCTTCGAGACCGTGCGCGGTCTGAAGCTCTTTCAGCAAATGGCGTTTGGCGATCTGCAGCTTCTCGTTCTCGGTGTAGCCGGCGATCCGGATGATCTCCATGCGGTCGAGCAGCGGCGGCGGGATGTTCAGCGTGTTGGCCGTCGTGACGAACATCACGTTCGACAGGTCGTAGTCGACTTCGAGATAGTGATCGTTGAACGACGAGTTCTGCTCGGGGTCGAGCACTTCGAGCAAGGCCGCCGCTGGATCGCCACGGAAGTCCTGGCCCATCTTGTCGATCTCATCGAGCAGGAACAACGGATTGTTCCGCTTGGCCTTCTTCATGGCCTGGATGATTTTGCCGGGCATCGACCCGATGTAGGTCCGGCGGTGTCCACGGATTTCCGCTTCGTCGCGCACGCCGCCGAGGCTCATGCGGACGAATTCGCGGCCGGTCGCATTCGCGATCGACTTGCCAAGCGATGTCTTGCCGACGCCGGGTGGGCCGACGAGGCACAGTATCGGGCCCTTCAGACGGTTGGTGCGGGCCTGAACTGCGAGATACTCGAGGATGCGTTCCTTGACCTTTTCGAGGCCATAGTGCTCGAGGTCGAGCGTAGCCTGCGCCTCGTCGAGGTCCTTCTTGACCTTGCCCTTGACGCCCCACGGAATCGACAACAGCCAGTCGAGATAGTTGCGCACGACGGTCGCTTCGGCCGACATCGTGCTCATCTGCTTGAGCTTTTTGAGCTCGGCGAGCGCCTTGTCGCGGGCTTCCTTCGTCAGCTTGGTATTCTCGATCTTCTCCTCGAACTCGACGACCTCCTCGCGCTCGTCGTTATCGCCGAGTTCCTTCTGGATCGCCTTCATCTGTTCGTTAAGATAATACTCGCGCTGCGTCTTCTCCATCTGCCGCTTAACGCGGCTGCGGATCTTCTTCTCCACCTGGAGAACCGAGATCTCGCTCTCCATCAGCGCAAACACGCGCTTCAGCCGCGCCGAGATCGACATGACCTCGAACACTTCCTGCTTGTCGGAGATCTTGACCGCGAGGTGCGACGCGATCGTATCGGCCAGCTTCGAGGGGTCCTCGGTCTGGGTGATCGTGCCGAGAACTTCCGGGCTGATCTTCTTGTTGAGCTTCACATAGCTTTCGAATTGCGAAATCGCCGAACGCGACAGCGCTTCGATCTCTTCTTCCGTGCCGACTTCCTCGGTCAGCCGCTCGATCTCGGCCTCGAAGTAATCGGCGTTTTCGGTGTAGCGGGTGATCCGGGCACGCGTGTTCCCCTCGACAAGCACCTTCACGGTGCCATCGGGCAGCTTCAGCAGCTGCAGTACGGAAGCCAACGTGCCGACTTCATAGATCGAGTCCGTTGCCGGATCGTCGTCGCCAGCATTCTTCTGGGCGGCGAGCAAGATGTGTTTGTCGGCGCGCATCACCTCTTCGAGGGCGGCGATCGACTTCTCGCGGCCGACGAATAGGGGCACGATCATGTGCGGGAACACGACGATATCGCGCAGCGGCAGGACTGGATACAGCTCCATGCCGGAAGCGCCCTTCGCCTTGTCGCCCGGCGTCTGGTTCTCGCTCATTGTGAGACCTTACCTTGTTCAACCGGACCGTCGATAGGACCGGCTGATTGAAACGAGCCAACGTGCCTCGCGGACCTGTCCCAAACGAGGCGACATCGGTCCACTATCATGGCTCACGTATGGGATGTCTGTGGCGCCACCAAGCACCAGAGCCGCCCGGAAATCCCCCGCGAGGCGGCGTGTGCTAGCGCCGAACGCGGCCTACGGAAATGGTCATCGCTCAGCCGACTTCAAGGCCGCCCGATGCCCCACCCCTGCTATCGCAACTGGTCCCGTCCACCCCCGCCCCCGCAACGCGCTGGACCCGCAGCAGCGTGAGCCCGACGACAACATTATGCCGCGGCGAGCCGCGCGACTATGATGCCGTCGAGCCCTTCTCGTCGAGCCGTTCGGAGTAGATGCGAAGTGGCTTTGCGGCACCGTCCACAACTTCGGGGCCGATCACGACCTCTTCGACGCCCTTGAGGGTTGGCAGTTCGAACATCAGATCGAGCAGGATCTGCTCCATGATCGAACGCAGGCCGCGCGCACCCGTCTTGCGCTCGATCGCGCGACGGGAGATGGCCTTGAGAGCGTCCATCGTGATGGTGAGCTTGACGTCTTCCATCTCGAACAGGCGCCGATACTGCTTGACGAGCGCATTCTTCGGCTCGGTCAGGATCTGCACGAGTGCTGGCTCGTCGAGGTCTTCGAGTGTCGCGATGACTGGCAGACGGCCAATGAATTCCGGGATCAGGCCGAACTTGAGCAGGTCCTCCGGCTCGACGCCACGCAGCACCTCGCCCGTGCGCCGCTCGTCGGGACCGGTGACCTTGGCGCCGAAGCCGATCGAGGTGCCCTTGCCGCGTCGGGAAATGATCTTTTCCAGGCCGGCGAACGCGCCACCGCAGATGAACAGGATGTTCGTCGTGTCGACCTGGAGGAATTCCTGCTGCGGATGCTTGCGGCCGCCTTGCGGAGGAACGGAAGCAACCGTGCCTTCCATGATTTTGAGCAGCGCCTGCTGGACGCCTTCGCCGGACACGTCGCGCGTGATCGACGGGTTGTCCGATTTGCGGCTGATTTTATCGACCTCGTCGATGTAGACGATGCCGCGCTGCGCACGCTCGACGTTGTAATCGGCGGCCTGGAGCAATTTCAGGATGATGTTCTCGACATCTTCGCCGACGTAGCCAGCTTCGGTCAGCGTCGTCGCATCGGCCATCGTGAACGGCACATCGAGGATGCGGGCGAGCGTCTGGGCCAACAAGGTCTTACCGCAGCCGGTCGGACCGACCAGCAGGATGTTCGACTTGGCGAGCTCGACGTCGTTGTTCTTGCCGGCGTGATTGAGCCGCTTGAAATGGTTGTGGACGGCGACCGAGAGCACGCGCTTGGCGTGGTATTGCCCGATCACGTAGCTGTCGAGCACGTTGCAGATTTCTTGCGGGGTCGGGACACCGCCGCGCGACTTCACGAGGGTGTTCTTGTTCTCCTCGCGAATGATGTCCATGCACAGCTCGACGCATTCATCGCAGATGAACACTGTCGGGCCGGCGATAAGCTTACGGACCTCATGCTGGCTCTTGCCGCAGAACGAGCAATAGAGGGTGTTCCGTTCCTGTGGAGGCATCGTTTCATCCCTGGTCGAAGCGGTTGCCCGCATCGCGGTTCTAGTCGAACGCCTCCGGACAAGCCCGGTGCGACGCATTCATTGCAGCAGCCTAATCTGCCGCGTCATGGCGTTGATGACAGCACGCATCCCGCCTTGAATCAAGGATGCAACAATTTGAGCATGAACGCTACGGTCGCCGCCATGAACCTTATGCAACACTGATGTGACAAAAGCGAACGAATACAGAACGCCAGTTGCCGCACCCGCGACTATTTTTTGCCATCGAGCAATTCGGCGACCTCGTCGCGCATCGTGAGCACCTTGTCGACGATCCCGAAATCTCGGGCCTGCTCGGACGACATGAAATAGTCACGATCGAGCGTGTCCTCGATTTTCTCGTAGGGCTGCCCGGTATGCTTGACGTAGATTTCGTTCAGTCGGCGCTTGATCTTCACGATGTCTTCGGCATGGCGCTGGATGTCGGATGCTTGGCCCTGGAAACCGCCCGACGGCTGATGGACCATGATCCGGGCGTTCGGCAGCGCGAACCGCATGTCCTTGTGACCAGCGCACAACAGCAGCGAACCCATCGACGCCGCTTGGCCCATACACAGGGTTGCGACCGGCGACTTGATGAACTGCATCGTGTCGTAGATCGCCATGCCCGACGTCACCGCTCCGCCAGGGGAGTTGATGTACATCGAGATTTCTTTTTTCGGGTTCTGCGATTCCAGGAACAGCAGTTGGAGACACACCGAGCTTGCCATCTCGTCGTTGACCGGACCGACGACAAACACGATCCGATCCTGCAGCATCCGCGACAGCAGATCGAACTGCTTTTCGCCGCGGTTGGTCTGCTCGATGACTGTGGGCCAATACGGCATGGACTGCTCCTTTAGGGTGTCGTGGCTTAAATCTTGGGCGTCAATACGCGGCCAGGGCGTGTCCGCGCAACACACAGCGGAGGTTATGCCCCGCGCGTGTCGCCTGGAGGGAGGGTTCGGCGTGCGGCATTTCAGGCCTCACCGGCACGCCGCTGGCATAAAGCCGCATCGCAGCTTCAGTTTGATTGCGTTCAGGGGCGGCGATCAAGCCCGCGTGGCTTCCTCGGCGAGCTTGAACAACTCCTCTTTGCTGACCTTACGCTCTGTTGGAGACGTTTGGCTAAGCATGTAGTCGACGACTTTTTCCTCGAAAATCGGCGCACGCAGCTCGGCGACAGCGCCCGGCGTCTTTTCGAAATACTCGTAGACCATCCGCTCTTGCCCAGGGAACTGGCGCGCCCGATCCAGAAGTGCCCGACGCAGTTCGTCCTGGGTGACCTCGATCTTGTTGCGATCGCCGATCTCGCCGACCAGCAGTCCGAGACGGACGCGGCGCTCGGCTATTTTGCGGTACTCGGCGCGGGCCTCGTCCTCGGACTTACCCTCGTCGGCCAGCGTCTTGTTCTCGCGCTTGAGGCTGGCGTTGAGTTGGTTCCAGATCTGCTCGAATTCGTGACTGACGAGGCCGCCGGGCAATTCGAAGCTATGGGCGCGGTCGAGTTCATCGAGCAGCTCGCGCTTGAGCTTCATGCGGGTCGCTTGATCGAGTTCGCTCTGCAATTGCTCGCGCACGAGCGTGCGTAGGTTGTCGAGGTCGGTCGCGCCGAGCGTCTTGGCGAAGTCGTCGTCGACGGTCGGGCGCGAGGGCGCACCGACGGCCTTGATGACAACCTCGAACTGCGCGGTCTTTCCAGCCAAGGCCGGCATCGGATATTCGGCCGGGAAGCTGGCTTCGATCGCGCGCGTCTCGCCCGCTTTGCCGCCTTTCAAGCCCTCTTCGAAGCCTGGGATGAACTGGCCCTGGCCGATGACGATCGACGCGTCCTGCGCGCTGCCGCCATCGAACGCTTCGCCATCGATCCGGCCGACGAAGTCGATGACCACGCGGTCACCGTCTTCGGCCGCGCGATCGTCTGCGTCGGTGTAGGTGATGTTACCGTCGACGAGGCGGCCAATGGCGACCTCGATGTCTGCGGCATCGACATCGGCGACGATCTTTTCAAGCTTCAGCTTCGCTAAATCCGCGACTTCGACGGTCGGCAGGACTTCGAACGTCATCGAATATGACAGATCGGCCTTGCCATCGAGCACCATGGCCATCTGGTCTTTGTCTTCGGGCAGTTTGATTTCCGGCTGCATCGCCGGGCGCTCTTTGCGCTCCTCGATCGCCTTGAGGCTCGAATCCTTGATGGCCTCGTCGAGCACTTCGCCCATCACCTGGCGGCCATACAGCTTCTTGATGTGAACCGTCGGCACATGGCCCGGCCGGAAGCCTTTGATCTTCACCCGATCTTTGAGATCGGTGAGCCGCGTCTCGAAGCGCGCTGTGATGTCGGAGACGGGAACCACCACCGTGATGGTTCGCTTCAGACCCTCGGCATTCGACTCTGTGACCTGCATCGTCGTCCTGTTTCCCGTGCTCGCGTTGAAGCTCTGCCGGTGGGCCAGCGGTCGTGTGATCGGCTGGTAACGGCTATCGCCACGCAGCGTCCCGGTCGTCGATTGTGGTGCGGGCGGAGGGACTTGAACCCCCACGGCTAGGCCGTCAGAACCTAAATCTGGTGTGTCTACCAATTCCACCACGCCCGCGATCCGATGAACCAACACCTGATTGAACCCATCATTCTGGCCCAAGTGTCAGTCCGACGTTTCGCCACGCATTCGAGCCGGTTCAAGCCTCAACGGCTCGCCGGCGCGACGGTATCCGGCCACGTATATCGGCAGACTGCGCGCAAAATCAACGGTCAAGTATCGTGACATGCCGGTAACACGCAGACAAACGCAAAATAGCCAGGCCTTTTTGGGGCCTGGCTCGAGTTCGTCATGGGAAATACCGGCCCCTGACCGGGGCACGCATTGATGTCGTTACTTCATCGGCATGTGGACTGGTGCCGCACAGCAATCGCCGCCGAAGTGATAGCGCAGACCGACCTTGACCTCATGGGCGGTCAGATCGTCGAAGTTGATTTGCGGGTTGACGAAGCCAGCACTGTCGGAGCGCTGCGAGCTGATCCGGCCCAAGTCGTTGTAGCGGTAGCCGACGTCGAGGATCGCCTTGTCCGAGATCTGGTAGCCGACGCCGGCCATCAGCGACCAGGCGAACGACAGATCATTGTCGCCGCGGATACGGTTCACGAGGTTCGGGTTACCGGTGAAGGACACGTCGCCGAGCTGGTGGTAGGCCGCGCCGATGCCAGCGCCGACGTAGGGGATGAACCCGCCGAAGTTGCCGAAGTCCTTATAGGCGTGCAGCATCAGGGTCTAGGTGCGCAGGCTAGTTTGCAGCGAATTGGGACCTTGCTCGTCGGGAGGCAGCGTACCGGAGGGCGGCTGCGGTCCGAGGAAGGCAGAGTTTTCAGTGTACGTGCGCTGGAACACACCCGGCTCGCCTTCGATTTTCCGATCACCGCGGTAGCCGAGCATCGCCTCGAAACGAACACCTCGCGACCCACCAATCGCGCAACCGGCACCGGCCTCACCAAACCAGGTGTTTTCCACGGTTGCGTTGGCCACCCTGTCGGTCACAAAGTTTGTCGTTGTCGTCACAAATGGCAATGGGACCGGATTGCCGTTTGCGTCTAGTATCAGGTTTCCATTGGCGTCGATCCCGACCGGATCGCGGTTCTCCGTAACGCTGTTGACCGGCCATTTGATGTCTGGATCGTTGGACCACGAATAGCCGACGTCGGCGCGGAAATAGCACGGACCAGCCGAGCCGGTCTGGACGTGCGGCAGAGGCGCGGCAAAGCCGTCCTTCATGCCGCGCAGGTCGGCAGCCGAGGACGGTGTGGCGAGACCGGCAGCAGCGATCACGGCGGCTGTGGCGACGCCCGCGAGGGAGACAAGTTTCATTGTGGAATGACCTCTTTGGGCAGGCTGCCCGCGTTACTTCGCGGCCTGCGGGCTTCGTGAGTTCGACAGCCCAGAGACTAATGCTGTGACGGTTAAGTCCGGGTTAAGCGCGGGACGATTTCGGCACGGGGCGGCTGCCCACGCGGGCCCTGCTGAGCCGTCCGCGACCGACCCGCGCCATCGACCCGGGCCATCCACCCGCGCTTGTGCAGGCCGTACCACCGTGCTAATTGCGCTGCTTCCTGCGGTCAGGTGATGTGTTCCGACCGCCGATGGCCTCGTGGCGGAGTGGCTACGCAGCGGATTGCAAATCCGTGTACCCCAGTTCAATTCTGGGCGAGGCCTCCAGACTTTTTGCTCACGGCCGTTCTTCGCTGCGCTCAGGGCCTCCGCCCGCGACGGCGCGATCCGGGGCGTCAGACTCGCAGCGCCGAGCCAGCATAATATGGCGCCGCTCGCACCGGCAGCACCGGCGGGTTCAAAAACCGCGATGCGGACGCACCTTCGCACCCGCCAGCTGAGACCAACGGGGTTGAAACAATCGGGGTCCGGCAGAGCGGGCTGGCCCTGAACGATCGAAAAATTGCGGGATGGGGCCAGGTGTGCCGCATCGTTCGGGTTTGCACCCATGCCGACCGCACTCCCGCTCCGCCGCTATTGCCGGTGATGCCGACGCCGGCCGGGCCATCCCCGATCCGACCGTTTGATCGCCATCGCTGACAACCGCATTTGCATCCAGGACCAGCTGAAGGGTTCCCGAACGCCGGCGACAGGCCTGCCCCAATTCGCCCAGCTCGCGAACCGGACCCCTTGGACAGGACTTGGTCAAAATAACCTGGTCGGCGAACGCGGGGATAAGTTTGCGCAACTTTCTCGCTGCCGCCTGGTAGATGCCAACCGGCCGTGCCACAGACCGGGGATAAGTCGTGCCCCACGCCTGAGCGGGGCATCACGATCGGTGAGTTGCAGCATCAGAATCGGTCTAGCGTCGGCTCCGCCAACTGGTGGATATTCTCATGGCGTCGGCAGCCCGAAAAATCACGAGCCCAACCGCAGCGCCCGTTGCACCATCCGGGGCACAATCCGGGGCGGCGACCCGGTCGGCTGCGGCGCCGGCGGCAGCGAAGTCGGCGTCCCGGGCGACCGCTGCAATGGCCGGGTCCCGAACCCAACCCGGCTCCATCGAGGTGGCAATGGGCGAGGCCCGCGACGTTCTCGACCGTGTGTTCGGCTACGGTTCGTTTCGCGGTCAGCAAGCCGAAATCATCGAGACGTTGATTGCCGGCGGCGATGCGCTCGTGTTGATGCCGACCGGCGGCGGCAAATCCCTGTGCTACCAAATTCCCGCCCTGGTCAGGCCCGGCACCGGCATCGTCGTGTCGCCGCTGATCGCGCTGATGCAAGATCAGGTTACGGCGTTGCGCGAAAATGGTGTGCGCGCCGCGTTCCTCAATTCGACGCTCGATCGCGCGGCGCAAGAGCGGGTCGAGTGGGAACTCGTCACCGGCAATCTCGACCTGCTTTACGTCGCGCCCGAGCGGCTGGTTCAGGACCGCACGCTGGGCCTAATCAGCCGGGCGAAGATCTCGATCTTTGCCATCGACGAGGCGCATTGCGTGTCGCAATGGGGGCACGACTTCCGGCCCGAATACCGCCAACTCCGGGTGTTGGCCGAGCGCTTCCCGACCGTGCCGCGCGTCGCGCTGACCGCCACCGCCGACGAGCGCACGCGCGAGGAGATCGCCACCGAACTCAGGCTCGACGGCGCCGCACGGTTCGTGTCGAGCTTCGACCGGCCCAACATCCGCTACACGATATCCGAGGTCGGCGGCGGCAGCGCGCGCGAGCGATTGTGGTCGTTCATCGAGCGTGAGCACCCGACAAGCGCTGGCGTCGTCTACTGCCTGTCGCGCAAGTCGGTCGACGAGACCGCGGCCTGGCTCGACCGCAAAGGCCGCAAGGCCCTGCCGTACCATGCGGGTCTCGATGCCACCGTGCGCGCCCGCACCCAGGAGCGCTTTCTAGCCGAGGACGGCCTGATCGTCGTGGCGACGATTGCGTTCGGCATGGGCATCGACAAGCCCGATGTGCGGTTCGTCGCGCACCTCAACCTGCCCAAGTCGATCGAGGCTTACTATCAGGAGACCGGGCGCGCTGGCCGCGACGGCGATCCGGCCGATGCGTGGATGGCCTATGGCCTCCAGGACGTCATCCAACTGCGCCAGTGGATCGCCCAGTCGGACGGCAGCGAGGCGTTCAAAATCGGCCAGCGCACCAAACTCGACAAGCTGATCGGGCTCGCCGAGATGACGTCATGCCGGCGGCAGGCGCTGTTGTCCTATTTCGGCCAGCATGGTTCCCCGCCGTGCGGCAACTGCGACAACTGCCTCAATCCGCCGCGCACTGTCGACGCTACGGATGCCGCCCGCAAGGCGCTCTCGGCCGTTTACCGGACCGGTCAACGCTTCGGTGTGCAGTACGTCGTTGCCGTACTGCGCGGCGAGACCGACGAGCGTGTCTTGCGCAACGGCCATGACAAGCTGCCGGTGTTCGGCATCGGCGCGGGAACCGGTGAGACGGTTTGGAAGGCGGTGTTCCGCCACTTGACCGCCGCAGGCTACCTGGAGCCCGACGGCGAGGGATTTGCCACGCTCCAGTTGACCGAACGCTCGCGGCCGCTGTTGCGTGGCGAGGAGACGTTCGCGGTTCGCGAACAGGTCAGCGAACCCAAGGGGTCGCGGCGCGCCAAGCCTCGCTCGGGTCCGCCGTTGTCGCCAGGCGGCGAGGCGGCGGCAGAACACGGCGGGCTCTATGCCGTGTTGCGCGTGACACGATCGCGTCTGGCGAAAGACGCTGGCGTGCTGCCGTTCATGATCTGCCACGACAAGACGCTCGTCGAACTCGCCGACAAGCGTCCAGCGTCGGAGGCCGAGTTGCACGGCATCACCGGGTTCGGTGCCGTCAAAATCGCGCGGTACGGCGCAGCGTTCCTCGAGACGATCGCAAAGGGGCATTAGAAGGACGAGGACGAGAGGCTGAGACCGATCGCTTTTCAACAATTGTAATCGCGGGAGCGCAACTTCAGATGGCCGATGGCGTTTTTGATGCTGTTGAGTTCGACGTATGCCGGGCCATCAGCACAACCGGCGACCCGGCTGTCGTCGACGATTTCGAGGCGGCCGAGACCGTACATCGCACGCCCGGTGGCGGGCTTGCCTGGACCAGTGCAACACCACCGCTGTCCGGCACACCGTCGCACCCGTGGCTCGTGACGACCGAGGTTGTTGTCGCTGGACGCTCGCTCTACGTCACCATTGAAACGCCCAACGCCCTAGTCACAGCCGCCGAACTCGATGCGGGTTCGCAGTTTTTACTTGGGCTGAATGATATTGCGGAGTCGCTCATCCCGGTCGTCGCGGAGGACTTGAAGGCCTGCGGCATAGTCTGGGATCTGGTCCATGACCTGTTCGAGCAACTGCCGCCCATGTACCTGGCGCAGTTATTTCCAGCCTGCCCTGATGCCGATGCCGTCACGGCCGAGGCGGTCGTCAACGCACTGGTCGCGTGCGACGCCAAGCTGTCCCTGCCAGAGACCGAGTTCGCGGTCGGCTATCGTTTGCTTGTCGACACGCTGACCGACGAGGATCATGAAGCCGACACCGCGATGGCGTTTGGCGATTGTTTCGATGTTACCGGGCAAGTCCTGGTCGTGACGACGCGTACCGGTCTGATCACCGGCGTGCGGATCGACAGTTGAACCCGCGATCGGCCTGCCCGGCTCGACGACCCGGCAGGACTGGTTGTGCGCGGTCCACTTAACTTGACCCGGCTAGGGGCGTCCGGTTGATGGCCCCGTTGTAGAAGATGCCGCCGACGCTGCCGCCGGCGAAGCGGCGGCGGCACTTGGCCCCGTCGCAGGGACCGGTGGTGCGACTGGCGCAGTCGGCAGTGGCAACGGAATCGCCGCTGGAGCATGCGGAGCGATAGCGCCAACTGGAGCGGGCAAAGGCTTGGCCTTGGCCGCGGTTTTTTTGTCCCTTTCGCGAGCCGCTTGCTTCGCTGCTGCCGCTGCGATTGCCGCATTAGCCGCAGCGATGTCAGCGTTGGCAGACGGGTTTCCAGTTGCCAGCACCACCCGGCATTCGCCCGGTAAGGCATCGAGCGTAATCGGCAGTACTTCCTTGGCCGGTTTGGCTGGCGGAACGGGGATCGGCTGCAGGGCTGCGGCGGCGGCATTGCCGACCCGCTTGAGCCAATCATCCAGCTCCGACCCGCAGCCCTCGTCGCCCGATGTCGGCACCTGCGGCAGGCAATCCGTCGACCCGGCCGGGCATCCCATCCGGATATGGAAATGATAGTGGTGGCCCCAATACGGGCGAACCTTGCCCAGCCAACTGCGGTCGTCTTTCGCCGCAAAACACAGCACCTGCTTGATCGCAGGATGGACCAGCACGCGCTCGACCTCGGGATAGCTTGCGGCGCGCTTGATGATGTTCAGGTGCCCGTCCGTCCATTTGTCGCGTGCGACCGTCACGGCATCGTCGGCCAGCATCGAGGTCGCCGACATGGTCTCGCGCTCGGCATCCGACAGGCGGCGATCGGGCATCGGCGTCAGCCAGACATCGGCATCGAGGCCGATCTGGTGGCTGGCATGTCCCGTCAGCATCGGGCCACCGCGCGGCTGGGACAGGTCACCGACGAGCAGGCCCGGCCAGCCGTCCTTCTCGCGCCCATCTTTGGCGAGTTTCTGGACCATCGCAAGCAGTTCGGGATGCCCCCAGTTGCGATTTCGCGATAGCCGCATCGCTTGCCAGTGCGGTCCGTCGACGGGCAGCGCTTTTGCCCCGGACAGGCAGCCCTTGGCATACGAGCCGATCGCGCGGGCCGCGAGCGGGGCTGCCGTTTTGACGCCGCCGAACAGGACCTTGGCTGGCTTCAGAGCGGGCGTCCCATCGGACTCGACCTCGGCCGCAGGCGACAGCGCGGCTGACGCTGTGGCTGTCGGCGATCCCGTTGGCGCGGGCGATGTCACGGAGGATTGCGCTGCCGGTAGGGTGGTTGGTGTCGCCGGTGCGGTTTCCGCCGTGGCTGTCGATGGCGCGGTTGCCGATGGTGCGGTTACCGACGGTGCGGTAGGCAACGGGGCAGCGATGGCTGGGGCGGGCGTCGTTGATTGTGGAGCCAACGGCGGCTTCGCCAATGAGGCGCCCGCAGTCGAAGTGGGTTCGGCTGGCGTTTGCAACGCTGCGGCAGCTGACGGAAACGTCGGCATCGCACCACCGTCGGCTTCAGCCTTGTCGCCCGGGATCGTCGGCCCAGCGCCGAGCTGTCCAGCGCCCGCCAGCATCGCGGCCGTGACCACGCCAGCGGTGATGATCGCGAAAGCGCCTTGCGAGAACCGCCGCGCGGCAACCGCCATTACAGTCGCTGTCGTCACACCTGCTGCCTTCCCCTCGCGGGATTGTGTCGCGTTGTTCAAATCGGACATGCCACCGATCCATTGTCTCGATCTGCCATCCCGACCGGTCATGAGACACGGCACCGGTCCAGCATTGCTAATTCTGCCGAACGCGGGGGGTTCCGGCAACGCGTTACTGTGTTGTCCCCAAATCAGGCAGTAAGACGATCTGCGTGATCGTTCTGCTAATCTTCGCAAAAACGCTTCGCTTAGCTCTCTGATCCCAACCCAAGCAAGCCGGTGGATAAAACGTTCGCGCCCTTCCACTCGAGCGGACCCGCCGAGGCCGCGGTGCATCTGCTCCTCGCCCATGGCGCGGGTGCGCCCATGACATCGCCGTTTCTCGACGCAATCGCCGCAGCGATGGCCGGCCAGGGCGTTGCCGTTCACCGCTTCGAGTTCGCCTACATGGCCGCCCGCCGGGAGGCCGTTGCGCGCCGCCGGCCGCCGCCACATGTTGACACGCTCATTCCCGAGTTCATCGCGCAGGCCGAGGCCTTATCGGCGCGGCTCTCACAGCCGATTGCGATCGGCGGCAAATCAATGGGCGGGCGCATCGCCACCATGGCGGCCCGAACGCTCTACCTGCGCGGCATCGCCGATTGTTGCGTCTGCCTCGGCTACCCCTTCCACCCGGTCGGACAGCCAGCCAAACTCCGCACCGGCCACCTCGGCGAGACCGGATGCCGTTTGCTGATCGTGCAGGGCACCCGTGACCCCTTCGGCACGCGCGCCGAGGTCGAAAGCTACGGCTTGTCTTCGGCTATCGACTTCGCGTGGCTCGATGGCGCCGACCACGATTTCAAACCGGCGCGCCACTCCGGCCGCACGAGCAGCGACCACTTCGCCGAAGCTGCTCGGGTTGCAGCAACATTTGCAGCGTCACCTGCCGCCAGTGCGCGGATTGTTAATGGTAATCCGTCATCCTGACGACCGCTTGCATGATCCATCTTGCGGTCATGAATTTAGTTCACTAGATCGAGATGCGACACGTTTTTATCCAATTTTTATTGGGATATTGATACGTGATCGTCTTTCACGGCATACCAACCTCGGGCCTCACCCCATGTGGATAACAACGGACCGGAGACGACGCGATCTCGCCCGCTGGCGCGAAGCTGGCTGGGTCACGGCCGACGGTGAAGCAGCGATCCGGGCCGAACTCGACGACGGTGGCGGCGCGTTCAAACTCGCCAACGTGTTCGGCGTCATCGCCGCGATCCTGCTCGGTTGCGCCGTGCTGACGTTCGTCGCGTCCAATTGGCAGGATATGTCGCGGCTCGAGCGCCTGCTGCTGCTCGGCGGCTCGCTGCTGACGGCCTACGCCGCTGCGGGCGTGCTGTTCGAGCGCGGCATGCCAGGGCTGGCCCAGGCCGCCGTCTTGCTCGGCGTGCTGATTTACGGCGCGTCGATCATGCTGATCTCGCAAATGTATCACATCGACGGCAATCCGCCCGATGGCGTCCTTCTGTGGGCCATCGGCGCGCTCGCTGCCGGTTACGTCCTCCGGTCGATGCCAGCCCTGTTCGCCGCCCTGGCGCTGTTCGCGATGTGGAGCGGCTGGGAGTCGAGCCTCACCATAAGCTGGGGCACGAATAGTTCGGTCCACTGGCCATTTCCGATTGCTGTTGCCGCCGTCGCCGCCGGTTTCGCGCGCGAACGCTCGCAGCGCGGGCTCGATGCGTGTGCCGTCGCGCTGACCGCCTGGGTATTGTCGATCGGCCTCTTGATGCCCGGCGGCCGGACGATCGTACCAATGGTCGGAGCCATCGCTGTCCTCGCAGCAATCGCGATCGAACATGCCAGCCGGAGCACGGTCGACCCGTCCGGCTCCGAGAACGCCGAAGCTAGCACGACCGGCTTTGCAACCCCGCTGGATCGCATCGCGGCGGACACCACCGTTTGGCTCCGTGGCAATGTGCCGGGGTTTGCCCGAGCGTTGCTGTTCTATGGCGCCGCCGTCCTGTTTGGCGGCATTGTGATGAACATGCTGGCGCCGGAGCTCGGCTTTGGCCGCCGTGAGGTCAACGCGGCAGCGCTCGTCGTGTGGTACGGCGCCGGGCTCGTGCTCTCGATCGCTGGCGTTTGGTACGGCACGATGACCACCGACCGGGCTTTGACGCGTCTGGCCTATTCGGCATTCGCGGTGACCGTACTGATCATCTTCTTCCGAACGGTCGGAAGTCTGATGTTGACATCGGCATTCTTCTTCATTGCCGGACTGGTTGCGGTCGGTCTTGCCTTTGCGGGTTGGCGGCTGAGCAGCATCAGACCGCCGGTCAAGCCGCTGGGAGGCGCGTCATGAGACATCCAAAACTTGGAGCACTGGTCGACCGTGCGCGCGTTTCGTCGAGAGAGCAGCGCGCGTTGCTTGGGCCCGCCACGACTACGGCACCAGCCGATCATCATCCTGCAGGTGTTGCGACGACCGACGCCGCCACCATCGCCCCTCTGGCGACGGCCGGGCCAGCAGTCAAGCCGATAACCAAGCCTGCTTCGACGGATAACGGTCAACCCGGATTGGACCGCTGGTTTGCCATCGCCATCCTGGTGGTGATTCAAACCGCGTTGCTGTTGGGTATCTTCGCTCCGCGCATGTATGTTCTCTCAACCGGGACCGAGGTCGTGCTCGACGTGACACCGGTCGACCCCCGCAGCCTGTTCCGCGGCGACTATGTGATCATCACCACGGAAGCACATCGCTTTCCCGCGCCGCCTTCAGTGTCCCAACCCGGCCGAACTCCCGGCCGCATAAATGCGAGCCGCACCAAGCCGACCAAGATCGGCGCAGCGGTCTATGCCGTGCTCGAACGCGATGGCACCAAGCCGTCGTGGCGGATCAAGTCCGTAGGCCCCGACCGCCCAGCCGCTCTCGCCGCTGGAGAAATCGTCATGGCCGGCCGGCGCGTGCACGGTTTTGGCGGCATCAGTTACGGTATCGAGAGCTATTTCGTACCCGAAGGGACGGGCAAGGCGATCGAAAACGCGATCCGCAACAAGTCCGTCACCGTCAAGCTAGCGATCGATGGCGATGGCACCGCAGCGATCAAGGCATTGATGATCGACGGCAAACCGGTCCACGCCACCTCGCTGCTGTGAGCCGCCAATGTTTACACCCGGCGGCCCGGCTGTTAGGCACTGCCGCGACTGGAGCATGTTCGCTAATCTTTGAAACGCAAACACGCTCCAGATCCCTGTTTTGGAGCGGTTTTTCACAGCGAACCGCTTCACACTTCGCTTAAACCGCTCAAACCGCCAACCGGGACACCCAAATGGCCATCACGCGTTATGAAACATCGAAAGTCTACGCCAAGGCCGTTGAAGCGGGCGGCATGGTCTACACGGCCGGCATCATCCCGACGGACCTGTCGCGCGACGTGAAGGGCCAGACCGCCGAAGTGCTGACCGAGATCGAACGCCTTCTCGCGCTCGCCGGTACGTCTAAAGCCAATGTCGTCCAGGCCAGCATCTGGCTCAACGACATCCGCCACCGCGAGGCCATGAACGAGGCTTGGACCGCTTGGACCGGTGGCGAAGCAAATGCGCCAGCCCGCGCCTGCGTCGAAGCAAAACTGATCGACCCGCGGATGCTGGTCGAGATTTCCGTCATAGCCGTGAAGTCGTAATTACCGGCATTGCGCGAGGCCGGGTTGCATATTGCGGTCGCGGTCTCGCTCGCTGTTCCGAATTCTGAACGTGTGTCGCGATTGCTCCAATACGCGACTTTTTGCGTTGCGACATCGCCACCGGCTTACTCCGATGCTCAGTTCTGGCACCTTAGGTCAACTTCACAACTCAGGGCTGATGACATGAACCTGCACTACAAATTTGCGCTCGGCTTGGCGATGGCGATGGTCGCCCTGCCCGCCGCTGCCGATGACACTGGCGTTGCCACCTCGCTCCACACAGCGATGCGCGTTGGCAACAAACTTTGCCTGATCGACCATTCCCACGCCGGTAGCAGCTCGGGCTTGCCGACCGTCGCCGCCGCCAAGAACGAAGCGATCAAAGCGTGGGCCGGCTTCACGGCGTGGGAATACGGCACCGATTGGGCGAATATTCGCAAGGCGATCCGCGTTTCGATGCGCTGCTCGCAATCGTCGGGCGGATGGGGCTGCGACCTCGACGCCAACCCGTGCAAACAGGTTGGCAGATAGGCGGCGCACTCGCGACTCGATCCGTACATGCTAAAGCTGGACTTTACGCTTGAGATGGGGCGGCCACTGGTGAGGTGGTCGCCCTTCTTGCGTTGGCTGTGATCGCTGAACGAACAGCGGCGAGACTTGCCGCATCGATACGGCCCGTTCGATTGCCATCGGCGCATAACGCGCCTCGAAACCCCAGCACGTCAGGGTTGAGCCGCATCAGCGGCGCGATATGGGCTAGCCGCAAAGCCCCGGCGAGCCCCGAAAAAACGCCACGCGTTCGCGCCTCGCGTACGAACGCCTCGATCGTGCGAAGGTCCATCACATCGGACAGCGCGCCAGCCGATTTATCGGCCGTATCGAGCATGACGCCAGCAAAGCCTGCGTCCGCCATCGCGGAGATCAGCCCGAAATCGGGTGCGCGGTCCGCCAGTAGCAGCCCAACGATCCGCCCGCGACCGAAGCTTATTGCACCGAGGCTCGCGATGCTGTCCTGGGGCAAGCCACCTGGAAAAATCCCGACTTTGACATAGTCGGCGCCAGCCAACAGGGTCGCCTGCGCCGCCGCCGTCAGCACGTCTGGCAGACACGGCAGGTCGCCGACCGTCGCCGACAGAATGGCGTCGTGCGGAAGGGCCCGCCGAATTGCCGATATTGTCGCGAGCGGCAGCGCGCCCAATGCACCCGCAGACGGGTTCTTGGCATCGATCACATCGGCGCCAGCACGGTTGGCAAGGATGGCCTCGTCCTCATCCGTGACGCTGGCGAGGAACGCCGGTTTGCCGCCGATCGCCCGCTCGAACGTCCTCACGCGCCAAACACCCGCACCTGCTCGGCGAGCAGGTGCTCGGCCGAGCACCGCTCGTCGAGCGACAACGTCACATTGTGGTCGGCCACTACACTCGACCGACGTCCGCCCGCATTGTCGCCCGTGTCACCCGCCGTCGCGTCCGGTCCGCCCAGCCGGATGATGCGCGTCGCTAGCCGCACGGCCTCGCGGCGATCGTGCGTGACGAACAAGACCGTCGTCGGATGCCTGTGCCATAGCTCGAGCACCAGCGTGCGCAGAGCATCCGCCGTCGGATCGTCGAGCGATACGAACGGCTCGTCCATCAGCAAGATATCGGGCTCGACGACAAAGCCGCGCGCGATCGCAACGCGGCGCTGCATGCCCAGTGACAGCCTCTCAGGAAACGCCGATTGCGCGCCTGACAACCCGACGCGCGACAGCAACTCGGGAATATTGGCTCGACGCCGGTCCCCATCGGGCAACACGATCTCGATGTTCTCTTGGACCGTCTTCCACGGCAGCAAGCGGGGCGATTGGAAGATAAACGAGAGGCGCGCATCGGCAGCGCCGAACGCGATCGAGCCGTTATAATCTCTGTCCAGACCGGCGACGATGTTGAGCAATGTCGACTTACCGCAGCCCGAGGGGCCCGAAACCACGACGAACGACCGAGGCGCGATGTCGAGGTTGACCGCGCGCAAAACGGTATGTGCCGGCCGTCCGGCGACCGGCGGCCATGTCTTGGCAGCGACCGCAATTCGAACCGCCGGGGCGGCAGCGATGTCGGCGGGCGGCGTATGCACGTTCATCGCTTCCACCGGTTGAGACGGGCCTGCAGAGGTTGGAGCAATGTATGTTCCACGATTTGAATGACGACAATGAACGCCAGCGCATAAGCGAGGATCATGCCGACGTCGAAAGATTGGAACGCGACATAGATCTTGTGTCCGACCCCCGTCGCATGTCCGCCCAGCGCCTCCACGACCAGCACGATCTTCCACACCAGTGCAAGGCCCGACCGGGCAGACGCCGCAAAGAACGGCGCCAGCTGAGGCAGCGTCACGTGTTGCAGCGTCTTAAGCCAGCCAAGCTTGTAGACCGCCGCCATCTCGTCGAGATCACGCGACAGGTTGCGGGCCCCTTCTCGCATCTGGACGGCGACGTTCGGGATCTTGTTGATTGCGACCGCCAAGATGGCTGTCGTCTCGTACGGGCCGAGCCAAACATAAGAAAGCGCGATAATGACCAACGCCGGCAAGTTGAGGAACAGGATCAACCAGGCATCGAAAAACTTGTCGGCCGTCGGATTGCGCCCCATCGCAAGACCGATCGCGGAACCGATCAGCATGGCGGCAGTGAACGCGGCAGCCACCCTGAGCAGCGTGGCTGCGAGGCTGATCCACAACGCGCCGGTCTGTGCCTCGTAGACGACAAGGCCAAACACCGTACCCGGACCCGGCAAGTGGCGGCTTTGGGCAACAGTCGAAGCGACCGTCCAGATCAGCACCAGCGTCGCAAGCGAAGCCAGCGCCCAGCTAAGCCGTTGCAGCCCTTGATTGGCTGGCCGCCGGTCGCTGGCCAAATCAGCCGCTCGCGACATGGAACAACTGCGGGTCGAATTTCGTGGCGCTGCCGATCAATTCGGTCCCACCGTTGTTGATCAGCGCATTCAATATTTTCTCGGCCGACACGGTCTCGGCTGCTGACCAGGGTGGTGGAATGCCTGCGAGATACGCGCGCCGGAGGCCCTCGAATTCAGCGTCCGATTTCACTTTCATCAGCGGCTTGACCCTCTCCCATGCGGCATCGGACGTCGCCAGCAACGCGTTACCTTCCCGCACGGCCTCGAGGAGCGCCGTCACTTGGGCTGCTTTCGGGTTGGCTTCCTTCCAGATGAAGCCGACAAAGGCGGGAATTGGTTTGATCGCAAGGGCGTCGAAAACGTCCAGCATCGTTACGATGTCGCGAAAACCGGCGCTCTTCAATCTGACGGTTTGCGTCCAGAAATTCAGATTGGCATCGAGCCGTCCGTCTAGCGCTTGCTCCGCCAGCAGCGGCGGCGCGCCATAGATGATCGTGGCTTGCGCGGCGAGATCTATGTTTGCAACTTTGCGGGCATAGGCCTGCATCAGCAGCCAGCTTTTGTCGATCGACGAACCGGCGACGCCGACGCGCTGACCGGCGAGGTCGGCAATCGTTTTGATCGGCGATTGGGCTGGCACCACAAGGCTGCCGAGCGAGGTCGAATACGGCGCGAACTTCAACGCCTCACCTAGCCCGCGCTGGCGCAACGCCCACGGCCAGTCACTCACGATGACATCCGATCCGCCCGACAGCAGCGAGATCGGTCCCGCATGGTTGTTCGATAACTCGACGGGGGCGAACTCCAGTCCGACCTTGCGATCAAGGCCCTCGGCGCGGATGGTTTCGATCAGCCAATTGAGCGAGCCGAACTTGACCGAGCCGACTTTGAGGGGGCCAGCCTTCGTCGTGCCGGTCTGGGCCGATGCCCGCCGAATCAACGGAGCGGCAACGGACACCGCTGCAGCGAGCCCTCCGGCGGCGACAGTTCGCCGTGTTATCATTTCGGGGCGCCCTCCGGTGCTATTCTGTTGCGCACAATGTAACTGACGCCGCGCAGCCACGCTTCGTCGGTATTTCCTTGGATGCCCGCGCTGTAGACGCCGACAATCTTGCCGGTGTCACTGTCGACGATCTGGACTGTCACCGATAGCAGCGTGTCGGAGAATTTCTGCACGAGGCCAACGATGGCAAGTTTAGCCCCGGCTTTTTTGGCGAGATCGGTTTCGCAGCCGTTGCAGCGATGCAGTGGTGCTGCCTGCTTGATCTCGCCCGCGATTTGGTCGGTCGCTACGAGGGCATAGCGGTTCAAAGCCGTCAGCCGCCCTTTTAGATCATCGGTCAAGAGCCCGAGGCGTTTGGTCTCCTCTGGCCGAACCTTGGGGAACAGCTCCCCCTCTTGGGCCGTGTCCAACAGCTCGAACGGAAACACCGCTGCGGTCTCGGCTGACACTGCAGCGGCACCCGGGTTAACCAGGAGCGCTGCGAAAGCAGCGAAGAACTGCGTGATCCGCCAAATGGTCGGCTTAGTGCTGAAACGTCCGTACTGCATGCGGGGTCCGAATTGTTGACGAAAGCTGCTGCGCGAAATCCGTCTAGCCGATGTTGGTGCCCCCAGAGCCGAGTGGACGCCATGAGCGCACTCAGGGTATATTCTGGGGTTGGTCGACATCGTCCGCGCCGACTGTCCATCGGCTCCGCTGACGCCCAACGATGCTGTAAAGTTCACAACGTAGCGAATGCCGGGCAGGATCAGGAGCGTGATCCACGCGGGCCCGCGCCGAGTTTGATGGCCTGCTGGAGACTGCCTTGTCCAGCACGAACCAACTCACGTTTTTTGCCGAGCTGCTCACGTTTGCGCGAAGACAAAAGGCTCACCTTGACACGCATTAGCCGATAACCTCTGTCGCGCGGCAACAATGCTGTCGCTTGACGTATCTGAATCGAGCGCTGACATGTGATGCAGGATAAAGCAAAACAATCCGACACACACGCCCTCGGAGGAAATATTTGGTGCCGTTCCCGTTTTCGACGTTGTGCAACCGGTTGGTAACCTCAGCCTGCTTGGCGGTTTTGGCAGTCGCGTCACTGGCTTCGACCGAAGCCGTCGCCCAAAACGCACCTCCGGCCGAGGCCGCTAAACCGACCGTTCCAGCCGCGACCGCCGACGTGAACGCCGCCAAACCGGCAGCGGCAAAAACCGTCATCACGATCATCCTCGCCCGCGAAATTCGTGACCGCCCGACGCCGCTGTCACTGCTCGACATCCCGCCGGCGGATGACGGCATCGCTGGCGCGAAACTCGGCATCGGCGACAACAACACGACCGGCCGCTTCCTCAATCAGGAATACGTTCTCGACGTCGTGGAGAACGCCAAGCCTGCTCAACTCGTGTCCGACGTGGTCGCAAAACTCGGCGAACGCGGCGGCTTCATCATCGCAGACGCGGCCCCCGAAACGATCCTGGCGCTCGCCGATGCTGCGGCGGCCAAGGGCGGCATCGTCGTCAATGCGTCGTCGCCGGATGAAAGTCTGCGCGAGGAGAACTGCCGGGCCAATTTGGTCCACACCATACCGTCGCGCTCGATGTTGACGGACGCGCTGGCCCAATACTTGGCGTTCAAGCGCTGGAACAAATGGTTCCTGGTCGCTGGCACTCAGCCCGACGACAAGGCCTATGCGGACGCGCTCAGGCGTTCGGCAAAACGGTTTGGCCACACCATCGTCGAAGAGCGCACCTTCGAATACGACGCTGGTAGTCGGCGCACCGATGGCGGCCACGAACAGGTTCAACAACAAATCCCGACTTTCATGCAAAACGCCAAGGCGCATGATGTCGTCGTCGTCGCTGACGAGGGAGAACTGTTCGGCGAGCACATCCCCTATCGAACCTGGGACCCGCGCCCAGTGGCGGGTACGGCGGGCCTGACCCCCGCGACGTCGCATCCATCTATCGAGCAGTGGGGCGGAACTCAATTCCAGAACCGCTTCAAACGTCTCGCCAACCGCACCATGCGGCCACTCGACTATAACATGTGGCTTGCCATGCGCTCCGTCGGCGAGGCAGCTTCGCGCAAGCAGACGAACGACCCGAAAGCATTGTTTGCTTACATGCAATCGCCAGATTTTGATCTGGCGGCGTTCAAGGGGACAAAGACAACATTCCGGAACTGGAACGGGCAATTGCGTCAACCGCTGTTCGTTGTCACATCCAAGGTGCTCGTGTCGGTTTCGCCCCAGCAGGGCTTCCTGCATCAGTTCAGCCCGCTCGACACGATGGGCTTCGACAAACCTGAATCAAAGTGCAAGGCGTATACGGCAAAATGACCTCGCGATGTGGGCGGCCCGGGCGCTGGCATGCGAGCTGAGGCCGATGCCTCCGTCCCAATCGATCGGCCTCTCAACACTTCGACACCGAAGCGACCACACCTACAGACCTCAAGGATCTTGACCATGCGCATCGCGACCCTGTTGACGACAGTCGCCGCCGCTGCGGTTCTCGCCACGGCATCCGCTTCTCCAGCGCTCGCCTACCGTGTTTTCGTCTCGAACGAGAAGGACAACACAATCACGGTCATCGACACCACAAAGATGGAAGTTGTCGAGACGATCAAGGCGGGGCAGCGGCCACGGGGCATCGCGCTGTCGCCAGACAATAAGCTATTGTACGTCTGCGCCAGCGACGACCATACGATCCAAGTGTTCGACGCCGACACCTACAAATATCTCCGCAACTTGCCATCGGGCTCTGATCCGGAGCTGTTGGCCGTCCACCCCTCGGGCAAGTTCCTCTACGTCGCCAACGAGGACGACAACCTCGTCACCATCGTCGACATCGAAAAAAACGCCGTCGTGACCGAAGTTCCAGTCGGCGTCGAGCCTGAGGGCATGGGGCTATCGCCAGACGGCAAGGTGCTGGTCAACACGTCCGAAACCACCAACATGGCGCACTTTATCGATACCGCGACGAACAAGACGTTCGACAACGTCCTAGTCGACAGCCGCCCCCGCGTTGCGGAGTTCACCGCAGACGGCAAGCAGGTCTGGGTCAGCGCCGAGATCGGCGGCACCGTGACGATCATCAATGCGGCCGACCGGAAGATCGTTGCCAAGCTGACGTTCGAAATTCCCGGCGTGACCAAGGACGCGATCCAGCCCGTCGGCATCCGGATGACGAAGGACATGAAAACCGCCTTCGTAGCCCTCGGCCCGGCAAATCGGGTCGCCGTGATCGACATGGCGACACTCAAAGTCGAACGCTATCTGCTCGTCGGCCAGCGCGTCTGGAACCTCGCTCTGTCACCCGACGAAAAGATGCTGTTCACCACCAACGGAACATCCAACGACGTATCGGTCGTCGACGTCGCCAGTCTCAAGGTGACGAAATCGATCAAGACCGGCCGGTATCCGTGGGGCGTTGTCGTCGCGCCAAAGTAATCGAGAGATATCGCGTTGGGGCATCCATGATCGCGTCACAAATCGCCACGAGTGAAGTCGCGTCGGCCGAAGTCGCGCCGGCCGATTTGGCGCTGGTTGAACACAACTTGGCGCTGACCGTTTCGAACGTCAGCCACAGTTTCGGGTCGGCGAAAGTGCTCGACGACGTGACGCTGAGCGTGCCGCGCGGAACCATGACCGTTCTGCTCGGCCTCAACGGCGCCGGTAAGTCGACGCTGTTCGCTCTGATCACACGGCTCTACGACAACGTGACCGGAAACATCTGCATTCTTGGCCAGGATGTGCGTCGCAAGCCGACGCTTGCGCTGCAGCGGCTTGGTGTCGTGTTCCAAAGCCGAACCCTCGATGCTGATTTATCGCTGACGCAAAACCTCGTCTATCACGCTGCCCTGCATGGCATGGGCGGGCGTGAGGCGCGCGAACGGGCGCAACGCGTGCTGAACACGGTTGGGCTCGCCGACAAATCCAACGCTACCGTCCGGACGCTCTCGGGTGGCCAGGCCCGTCGCGTCGAAATCGCGAGGGCTCTGTTGCACGACCCCGGCCTGCTGTTGCTGGACGAGGCAACCGTCGGCCTCGACATCGGGTCCCGCGAGAGCGTGTTGGCTATCGTCCGCAGCCTTGCTGCATCCTGCGGTCTCGGTGTTCTTTGGGCAACCCATTTGATCGATGAAATTGCGGCAACGGACAATGTCGTCGTGCTACATAAAGGCCGGGTCATGTTTACAGGCTCGGTGCCGGATTTCATGGCCTCGACAAAGGCCGATACGCTGTCGACGGCATTCCGCATCGCAACCGGAACAGACCCCAAGACGACCGCCGCGAACTCAACGCACGGCGGCGCAAATTAAAACACTGGAGGAACCTATGACGCCAAAGTTCATCGCACTGATTACTGCCGCAACGGCCGCCGTCGCCGTTGCCGCAACTGCCGTTGCGCAGGAAAGCGGCAAGACCATCCGCCTTCCGGATTTGACGATCGGGACCGGGAACACGGGCTTCGAGTGGACGCAGGACAATCTCCCGACACTCGAGGTCAACAAAGCCTACCGGATGTGGCTCAAGGCGACCGGCAAGAAAGAATGCGCCTTCCAGGCGGACGAATTGTTCGCCAACATCAAGTGGCGGAAGATGGAAATCAACAAGGTCGAGATTAAGCCCACGGCCTCGTTCAAGGAAATCGAATTCGAGAACGAAGGCTCGGCCGAGCTGTTCTTCACACCGACCAAAGCCGGTGAATACACCTGGAAATGCAACGGCCTCGAAGCCCGCGGCTTAACTGGCAAAATCGTCGTCAAGTAATCGCGGACGTTGGCGAGGTACCCACGTTGGCACCTCGCTTCTGTCTACCCTCGATCGCTAACGGAAGCGCAATGACCACCGACACGTTAGCAAGCGCGGCCCGCAACGACCGCGACAGTCAGGCTACGGCGCTCGCTCCGCGCCGGTTGGGTCTGCGCGCCTATCTGGCGTGCTTTTCTGGCATCGTCTGGCGGGAGGTCCTCCGCTATGTGCACCAGCGCGAGCGGTTCCTCTCCGCGCTGGTCCGCCCCCTGGTCTGGCTATTTATCTTTGCTGCTGGGTTCCGCCAAACTCTCGGCATCTCGATTATTCCGCCGTATGAGACCTACGTGCTGTACGAGACGTTCGTGACGCCGGGCCTCGTCGGCATGATCTTGCTGTTCAACGCCATGCAGTCTTCGCTCTCGATGGTCTACGACCGCGAGACGGGTGCGATGCGGACCCTCCTGGTCAGCCCGTTTCCACGCTCGTTCCTGCTGATCTCGAAACTGCTCGGCGGCGTCGCGGTCGCGCTTTTGCAGGTCTACGCGTTCCTGTTCATCGCCTACTTCTGGGAGATCGAACCCGGTGGCGATCCGATAAACCTCGGCTTTATGACGATCCCGCCGCCGTTCAACGGCTGGCTGACCGTCTTACCTGCGCTCCTTCTGTCGGGCTTTATGCTCGGAGCGTTGGCGTTGTTCATGTCATCGGTTATTCGCCAGCTCGAGAACTTCGCTGGCGTCATGAACTTCGTCATCTTCCCGATGTTCTTTGCCTCGTCAGCGCTTTACCCGCTTTGGCGCATCAAAGAATCGAGCCCGTTGCTTTACGAAATCTGCCGACTGAACCCGTTCACCTATGCTGTCGAGTTGATCCGCTTTGGTCTTTACGGGCAGGTCGGCGCCAAGCTCGATGGTGGCTGGATCGACCTCACCAATGTCGCGGTCGTATTAGCCTACACCATCGTATTTTTGGCTGGAGCCATTTACGCGTATAACCCGTCGAAAGGGCTCATCGCCCGGCGCGGCGGCCCTGGCGGAGGAGCCTGACATGATTTTCTACTCGAACAGATTGGCTTTGCTTGCAGCTGGCCTGTGCCTCGGCCTCATTGCAGCGGGTCCCGCCGCGTTGCCGGCCGTTGCCGCTGGCGGGGCGCCCGGCAGTCCCGATTGGCCATGCCCGCAGCGCAAGGTCGCCAAGCTGTCGCCAAGCGATCTACAATGGGAGGGCGAACTTCCCGACATGCAGGGCTGGCGCCAGGACAGCGACATCAACAAGCTTGTGGAACTGCTGGCCAGCCGCCGCGTACCTCTCGAGGAGGCGACCGCTGCGCTTAAAGCGTATGCAGCCAAGGCGCCTTCCGCCGAACGCAAGGCCAAGCTCACGATTGTCTTCGGCGGCCTGCTCGAAACAGTGAACACATACCGCAGCTCCGTCATTTCCGGCATCGAGCGTTTCAACCGCCGCCAAAAGGGCCGCGCCAAAGAGATCGAAGAGGAAGGCCTCAAGATTAACGAGTTGCAGAAGCAGGCCGGGACGAACGCGACGCTGCGCGCCGAAGCCGACAAGGCTGTCGAACTCTACGACTGGAACGTCCGCGTGTTCGAGGAGCGGCGCCTGAACTTGCCGATCGCCTGCGAAATCCCGCCGGCCATCGATGGCCGGACGTTCGAACTCGGCCGCGAAATCCGCGAACTCCTGAAGGCTGCGGGCTAAGCTCGGCGGTCGGGACTTTCGGCTATTCCAATACGTTCCGCCGCACCTCGAACACCTCCATGATGCGGCACGACCGGTGCGGACCGTCGACAACGAAGGTCCACTCGCCATTGGTGTAGGTGTCGCACATCTTGACGCCGCGAACGAGGATCCAATGACCCTCCTTCTTGGTGTGGACTGCCAGGATGTAACTGGCCCAGGCGTTGCGCGGCTTCTGCATCCATTGCCACAACGTCGGCCGCGATTTCCGTTCGTGGTGCATGAAGCTTTCGGCGAGCTTCATCTCGAACCCGAACGCGGCGAGCGCTTCCTCGACCTCATTCGAAAACGTCCCGACGACGATCGCCTTGACCTCGGGGCTCATGTTGCGGTTGGCGCGGATGACGTCTTCGACCTTCGAGATCGAGTAACCCGTGACGGCCGAAATCACGACCGGTCCGCAAAACGCGACCCGGCTGGTATCGTTGCGGCTCGCGTTGAGCGAGGACGTCATCCGCCGTCCCAGACCGTCACGAAGGTCACCCATACGCGCGCCCCGATGCAACCGACCGCTGTCGCGGTTTTCCCTGACCCTAGTCTTGCCGAAGTATAGTTAATCAAGCGTTAACGCTCTGTGGACGAACGTCGATGCGGCGGCTAAACTAAACGTGTTTCAAATGTCGTAGCACTCGAATTTCGGCGCACTTCGGCGTCACCGGCCAAGTGCACTACGTTTCGCTCATTTTCGCTGGGGTTTTGCGTATGTTGCACCACACAGCTCCGGGCTCAGCTCCCTCGACGTCGATAATTCCAGACGAGACAGCGGGATTGCGGACAATGGCCGCTGAAGCCGACGCCGCGCCAGCCACTATGCCGGCGGCCAGACGTGCCGGGGAGAAGCTCTCGGTCTTCATCTCCTACTCCCGCGACGATCTTGCGTTCGCCGACCAGTTGTTCGCCGCTTTGAAACTTTATGGTTTTGATCCAACGATCGACCGGCACGGCATATCCGGCGGCGAGGCTTGGCAGGAGCGGCTCGGCGCGCTGATCCTGGAAGCCGATACGGTCGTGTTCGTCCTTTCACCGTCCTCGGCACGATCGGAGATGTGCGCCTGGGAAGTCGAGGAGGCGACGCGCCTCGGCAAGCGGATACTGCCGGTTCTGCCGCAAGCTCTGGGCGAGGCTGGGCGATCGCAACTATGTGATGTTCTACCCTGAGCCGCGAGCGCCGGGATCGGGGTTCGGTGCCGGGTTGACGAGCCTCATCACTGCTCTGGAAACGAACCTCGATTGGATTCGCCAGCATACGCGACTGCTCGAACGGGCGGCGGAGTGGGACGGCGGTGGGCGGGCGGTCAACCGGCTTCTGTCGGGCAGTGATATTGCGGTGGCGAAAGCGTGGGCGTCGTCACGTCCCAAAGCGGCGCCAGAGCCGACCTCGCTGCACCTCGACTACATCCGCGCCAGCGAGGAGGAGGACGCGTCGCGCGCCGACACAGAACGTCAAAGGCTCGAAGAGAAGGCAGAAGCACTTCGGGCCAAGGAACAGGCCCTCAAGGAGAAGGCCGAGGCCCAAGCCGCACGCGTCTGGCTGCGAGGCGCGTTTTTCGTCATGCTGTCGCTCGCCTCCGTGGGGCTCGGCTACTTATCCTACAGCAACTACAAGAAGAGCGAGGTCGCGGAGGCGGCGAGGCGTGAGGCAGAGGCCGCGTCCCGGCTCGCTCAACAGAGCCAAGTGCTCGCCGAGCAAAAATCGGATGAGGCCGAGAAGAACCTCGGGCTCGCCAACGAGCAGACGAAACTCGCCCGGCTGAACCTGTACGAGGCCGAAGTCAACCGCGCACGCGCGATTATCGAGCGCGCGGAGGGGCTCGTCGAGACAGGCAAAACCGCCCACGCGATCCAGCTTGCAATCGAGGCCTTGACCGTTGACGAGACGAAGCACGATGGACGCGTGTTTTATATTCCGGGCGCCAGCCGCATTCTGACGTTATCCGATCTCGTGTGGAAGACCAGCGCGCACGACACGAAGACCGCCATTACGGCCCTCGCAGCTTCACCCGATCAAAAGCTGATCGCCAGCGGCGGGACCGACAAAACTGTCAAGCTGACCACCATCGCGACAGGCAGAGCCGCAGGCTCGCTCAAGCTGGAAGCGAGCGTATCTGGATTGGCCTTCATGCCCGATGGCAAGTCCGTCGTCGCAGCGGCCGACAACTTCGTCCACCTGATCGACATTGCCGCACGGCCGATGACGCGCTCCTTGCGCATGGCTGGACATACACGACCGGTTATCGCCGTAGCGGTGTCGCCCGACGGGAACCGAATAGCTTCGGCGTCGGAAGATGGCACAATCCGCATCTGGAACCCGTTGACCGGCGGTCAACTGGCGCTGTTCGAGGCGGGCGATAGTACCTACCCGACGGCGGTCGCTTTCTTTCCCGGCGGGACGAAACTTGCGGTCAGTCTTCAAACAGGGCTACGCGTCCTAGATGCCTCTACCGGAGCGACGTTGCTTCAAATCCCGGGTGAACCTTATACGCGCGAGGTCGCCCTTACGCCCGACGGTGCCAGCCTCGTCGCGGTGCGCTCATATACGCGTGTCGACGTCATCGATGCCGTCACCGGCTCGATCCGCGCCTCCCGATCGACGCCGGTTGGCATTGAGCATGTCGCGGTCGCGGCCGACGGGGCCATTCTCGTTTCGACGGCTACGGATAAGAAGCAGACGAGCGCCATTCGCGTTTTGCGTTGGCCGAATGTCGGCGGCGTACTGGCTGATGAGCCGGAAGAGATCGGCAGTCACTTTGCGGCTGTCGCAGCGATTGCGCCACTGCGCGACGGGCGTGTGGTTACGGGGTCAACGATTGGCCTTACCCCGTCGATCTGGCTGTGGCCGCCGGAGCCACGGCCGAAGCCTGGCTTTCTTCTAGAAAGGGCAAAAAACCGACAGACTTCGTGCCTTAGCGTCAGCCAACGGCTCACCTACGTTCTGCCCCCGATCCAGCGAGCGCCGAACGACTGGTGTCTCACGTTGCGCAAGCCGCCCTACGACAATGGCACAGTGATCAAGTCGCTCGGCGCCATTCGCGACTATTCCGATTTCGCCCTCTACAACGGCGATTTTACGCACGCCCTCGAAGCCGCAGTCCTTGCCCTCGAAGCGGAACCACAGATCAATTGGGTCGAAGTCAATAAGGCGCACGCACTGATGTTTCTCAATCGCTGGGAGGACGCCCGGGCGATCTACCTGCGGCGGCGCGGAGATACTTTGAATATAGGCGACAAGTCCTTAACCTGGGAGGAAGCGGTTCTTGAGGATTTCGACGCGCTCGAACGCAATGGTCTCTCGAACGGGCTGATCGAACAGGTGCGCAGCTTGTTTGCGAAGCCGGCAGCAGGTTCGACCGCTGCGGTCACCCCGGCGAAGTGAAACGTGCCCTCCGGCCCACCACCGCTGTTCACCGTAACCCAATATTCGACAGGCAAATTTATCCCCGCCTGCGTGGGCCGGGGCATGATCCCCGTGGCCCGTTCGTCCGGGGCCGGCGCTAGCTGGTCGTCGTGGAGCGGGGGCCATCCGTCCCTTAGTCCAGTGGTCCGTCAGCTGAACTGGGGTCCGGTCGTATCCAAACTGCGCGATTGACGGTCACGCAGGCGCGCCGGACGGCGACGAGTGTGTGCGGGGTGGGGCAACCCACGTCCCACTTTATTGGCGAGGTTTCTCCACCCCGTCCCCGGATTTGCAACATACGGAGCGCAAACCCTGCGCGGCCGGACGCAGACAATTTGCTCGCGCGGATGGATGCGGGCGGCCGGTTGCCTCGCATGTGCGCGTCGGCTAGCGGTAGCGGTGATCGATAGGAGATGACGATGCAGGACCACACCGCCGCAGCCAAGAACTACATCGAGGGCGACACGGGCCCGTGGGAGGTCGTGATCGGCCTCGAGGTCCATGCCCAGGTCAACTCGGAATCAAAGCTGTTTTCGGGGTCCTCGACCGCGTTCGGTGCACCGCCCAACAGCCACGTGTCGCTGGTCGACGCCGCCATGCCCGGCATGCTGCCGGTAATCAATGCCGAGTGCATGGCGCAGGCCGTCCGCACCGGGCTTGGCCTCAATGCGCAGATCAACCGGCGCTCGATCTTCGACCGCAAGAACTATTTCTACCCCGACCTGCCGCAGGGCTATCAGATCAGCCAGTATAAGCACCCGATCGTCGGGGAGGGCCAGATCGAGATCGAAGCCGACGGCGAGACCATGACGGTCGGCATCGAGCGGCTCCACCTCGAGCAGGACGCCGGCAAGTCGATCCACGACATGCATCCGGACTGCACCTACGTCGACCTCAACCGGTCCGGCGTGGCGCTGATGGAGATCGTGTCGAAACCCGACATGCGTTCGGCCAAGCAGGCCCAAGCCTACGTCACCAAGCTGCGGACGATCCTGCGCTATCTGGAAACGTGCGACGGCGATATGGAGAAGGGTAACCTGCGCGCCGACGTCAACGTCTCGGTGCGCAAACCCGGCGCCGGTCTCGGCACGCGGTGCGAGATCAAGAACGTCAACTCGATCCGCTTCATCGGCCAGGCGATCGAGGTCGAAGCCCGCCGTCAGATCGAGATCATCGAGGGCGGCGGCACGATCGACCAGGAGACGCGGTTGTTCGATCCCGGCAAGGGCGAAACGCGGGCCATGCGCAGCAAGGAAGAGGCGCATGATTACCGCTATTTCCCCGACCCCGACCTGCTGCCGCTTGAATTCAGCCAGGGCTATGTCGACGAACTGAAGTCGCATCTGCCCGAGTTGCCGGACGCCAAGCGCGCGCGGTTCATCGCCGACTTCGCCCTGTCGCCCTATGACGCCAGCGTGCTCGTCGCCGAGAAGGCCAACGCCGCCTACTTCGAGACGGTTGCCAAGGGCCGGGACGGGAAGACATCCGCCAACTGGGTGATCAACGAACTGTTCGGCCGCCTCAACAAAGAGGGCAAAGGCATCGAGGCGACGCCCGTTTCGGCCGCCCAGCTTGGCGGCATCATCGACCTGATCGGCGATGGCACGATCTCGGGCAAGCTCGCCAAGGACCTGTTCGAAATCGTGTGGACCGAGGGCGGCGACCCGGCCGCCATCGTCGAAGCGCGCGGCATGAAACAGGTCACCGACATGGGGGCCATCACGGCGGCCGTCGACGCCATCATCGCGGCGAACCCCGATAAGGTCGAGCAGGTAAAACTAAAGCCGACCATGCTCGGCTGGTTCGTCGGCCAGGTCATGAAGCAAACCGGCGGCAAGGCCGCACCCGCTGCTGTGAGCGATCTGCTCAAGTCGAAACTGGGGATTGAGTGACTTAGTCGGCCGGCCACTGCCGTCTTCACCATCGTCTGCGCTTGGCGTACTGTAACGCCATGACCCAGACCGCCCGCAAACTGATGACCCAAGACGAGTTCCTGCTGTGGTGCCTCGACCAGGAGGCCCGGTACGAACTTGTCGAGGGCGTGCCGGTCGAGATGATGACCGGCGCGAGCAACAGGCACGACCAGGTCATCATAAACTTGATCATCGCGCTTGGTGTTCAACTGCGCGGCACACCGTGTCGTCCCGCGACCGCGGACATTGCCGTTAAGACCCGCCGCAACTCCATCCGCCGCCCCGATGTGACCGTGACCTGCGATCCGCCGCTTCCTGACACCTACGATGCCGAGAAGGCCCGCATGATGGTTGAAGTCCTATCGCCGTCAAATCGGGGCATCGCCTGGCAGCGCAAACTGGAGGAATACCGACGTCGCGACGGCCTCTCCTATATCCTGCTGGTCGAAACCGAGAGCATTGGCGCGACGCTGCTATACCGCACGTCCGATGAGGTCGCCTGGGACAGCCTCGATGTCGACCGGCTTGATGAGACCATCGACCTCCCGCTGATTGGCTGCCGGTTGCCGATGGCGGACATCTATGCCGGTATCGATTTCGATGCCGACTGAACCGGCTGCTGCGTCAGGCGCACGAGGCGCCATGCTGCACGCAATCGAATGGCGCACCTCGACCGAGCCCGTCGCATACCTCGACGCGCTGGCGTTGATGGCCGAGCGGGCGCGCGCGATTGCGGACGGGACGGCGGGGGACCTCGTCTGGCTGCTGGAGCATCCGCCGCTTTACACCGCCGGAACCAGCGCGCGGGCAGACGATCTGCTCACACCGGAGCGGTTTGCGGTCCACGCAAGCGGCCGTGGCGGGCAATACACGTACCATGGCCCTGGCCAGCGGGTCGTATACCTGATGCTCGACCTCAAGGCTCGTGGCGGCGACGTTCGGGCCTACGTCCAAAGCCTGGAAGCGTGGATCATCGCGGCGTTAGCCGAGCTCGGCGTCACTGCTGGCGTGCGCGATGGCCGGATCGGCGTTTGGGTTGAGCGGCGCGGCGCCGATGGGTGCTCGCGCGACGACAAGATCGCCGCGCTCGGCATCCGCATCAGCCGTGGCGTGACGATGCACGGGATCGCGATCAATGTTGCGCCAGACCTGGAACACTTCGCCGGGATCGTACCTTGCGGCATCTCTGACCACGGAGTCACCAGCCTCGCTGACCTTGGTGTCGATGCCAACATGATCGACGTCGATCGCGCATTGAGAGCAACATTCGCGTCCACCGTCGGCGAACACGGAGGGTGATGCCGATACGGCCGGTCGGAATGGACTGTGGATATCACGACCTGATCTGCACGTCTAAGTGCGCACCGGCGTTCAAAGCCGGCGGTTTACGGCTTCTGCTGAGCCGGGCCGCCAACGGGTCCTTCGCCAGCCGCCTCGGGGCCGTCGTAATAGAGGTAAAACCCTCTTCAATCGAGACGACCTCGTCGCCTTCGAGTTCGTATTCGTCGTTCTCGCTATCGTTCAAGCGGACGATGCAGCCCTTGAGGCACACCTTGTCGAGGGTCGCGCCGCGCGCCAGCGGGTGGTCGACCTTCGCGCTTCCCTCCATCACGCTGATCTTGTGATCGCGGGTGTCGCGGTTGGTTAATGAAATCGCATAGGCAATATCGGCAACTGATAACGTGACGACAGCAAGCGCGAGAGGGATCGTCCACGGTTTGGGGCGCATGACCCGATCCTCCTCGCACTCACCACATCGATTTACTTCTTCTTCGCAGCGGCTTTCTTCGCGGCTGGCTTCGCAGCAGCTTTCTTGGCGGCTGGCTTGGCAGGGGCGGCGGCCTTCTTGGCGGCCGGCTTCTTGGCAGGAGCCTTCATTGGTCTCATCCTCTTTGTGATGTCCCCCTCGGACGAGGCCGACGGGTTCTGCTTCAAAGACGCACACGGCCGACTCGGAAAGTCGGTCAACGCGAGTATTTATGGAATCAAATAGACCGACAAACGGATTTTTCCGGTGGTCCCTATCGATTTTTTCGATAGATAGCCCTGGTCGGGTTCGCGCGCGAGGAGGCATCCATGGATGTAACACTGGCAAAGACCTTCTTAATGGTGGCTGAAACCGGCTCTTTCATCGAGACCGGGCGCCGCCTCAACGTCACCCAGTCAACGGTATCGGCGCGTATCAAAGGGCTTGAAGACAACCTCGGCAAGCCCCTATTCAGCCGTGGAAAAACCGGTGCCGAGCTGACCCAGGCTGGACAGCAGTTCCAAAAGCATGCGCTCGCGCTGATCCGGATATGGCGGCACGCACAATTGGAAGTTGGATTATCCGAGAAACATCGCGACCACCTTTCTGCGGGTGCGCCACCGATTCTCTGGCAGGGGTTTTTACTCAACTGGGTGTCGTGGCTGCGCGGCAATATCCCCGACATCGCCGTGTCGGCCGTCAGCGGGCTCGCCTCCCATCACATGCAGCGCCTGGTCGAAGGCACGCTCGATCTCGCTGTTCTCTACCGGCCGGTGCAACTGCCGGGCTTCATCAACGAGCATCTGTTCGACGAAGAGTTCGTGATGGTGACGAGCGGTAAGCCCGGTTCCCGCCGGGCGGGGCAGGAGTACATCTTCATCGATTGGGGGATCGACTTCCAACAGGACCACGCAGCTGCCTTCCCCGAGATGGTCAACCCGCCGTTGAACCTCGACCTCGGCGGCATGGCGCTCGATTACATGCTCGGGAATGACGGCCAAGCCTACTTTCCCCGCCGCCTTGTCAAAGCCCACATCGCTCGCGGCAAGTTGCGCGAGGCCAAACGCGCGCGCCGTTTCGTCTACCCGGTCTACATGATTTACCCCGAGGCCCGCGACGAGGAGGCCTACGCGCCAATCCTCGATGCGCTGCGGGCGGAGGCCGTTCGGCTGAGATAGCAGCGGCGGCTCCGGGCACCGCTCTCATTTGCCCGGAGCGCGCGCCAATTCAAGCGAACTCGAGGATCACCGCATCGACGGCGAGGCTGTCTCCGGCCTTGGCGTTGACCTTGGCAACGACGCCGTCGCGCTCGGCGCGCAAGATGTTTTCCATCTTCATCGCCTCGACGATGGCAAGGCTGTCGCCCGCTTTCACGTCCTGGCCGACCGCCACGTTGACCGCCTTGACTAGGCCCGGCATCGGACACAGCAAGTATTTGCTCATGTCGGCTGGAACTTTGATCGGCATCAGCGCCACAAGTTCAGCTTCGCGTTCGGTGTAGACAAAGGCAACGGCCTGAACGCCCCTGTAGGCGAGGTTGTAGCCATTGAGCACCGGCCGCACTTGGACAGCGGCCAGCGCACCGCCGACGGTGCCGTTCCATACCGGTGCGCCAGGTGCCCAGGCCGACACGATCTCGAGCGTCTCGCCGCGACCGTTCGCGCCATCGAGCAACGTCACGTAAACTGGACCCTCACCCGCACCGGCGACTTCGACATGTTGGGTTGCAGCCCCGACCCTGACCACGCGACGCGACGCGAACTGCACCGGCGTGCCCGTCATCTGGTTGGTGATGGCGCGACGGCGCTGGTTGCCCTTGTGGTCGATACTGGCGGCGATACACGCCAGGACCCGCAGTTCTGCGCCCTCGGGCGCACGCGGGGTGAACCCTTCCGGGAACTCTTCCTTGATGAAGCCCGTCGAGATGTTCCCCGATCTCCAGCGCGGATGCTGCATCAGCGCCGACAGGAACGGAATGTTGTGCGAAATGCCGTCGATATAAAATGCGTCGAGGGCGTCGGCTTGCGCGTCGATCGCCATCTCGCGGGTTGGCGCATGGGTGACCAGCTTGGCGATCATCGGATCGTAATACATCGAGATCTCGCCGCCCTCCGTCACGCCGGTATCGTTCCGGACCGTGCGGCCGCCAATCCGGTCCTCGGCCGGCGGTCGGTATTTCACGAGGCGCCCGATCGACGGCAGGAAGTTGCGATAGGGGTCTTCGGCATAAATCCGGCTTTCGACCGACCAGCCGTCGAGCTTCACGTCGGATTGCTTGAAACTCAACTTTTCGCCAGCAGCCACGCGGATCATCTGCTCGACGAGGTCGATGCCGGTAATCATCTCGGTCACCGGATGCTCGACTTGAAGGCGCGTGTTCATCTCGAGGAAGAAGAATGAACGGTCCTGGCCAGCGACGAATTCGACTGTGCCAGCACTGTCGTAGCCAACCGCGCGGGCGAGAGCCACCGCCTGCTCGCCCATCGCCTTGCGGGTCTTCTCGTCCAACAGCGGCGAGGGCGCCTCTTCGACCACCTTCTGGTTGCGGCGCTGGATCGAGCACTCGCGTTCGCCGAGGTAGACGATATTGCCGTGCTTATCGCCGAGCACCTGGATCTCGATGTGGCGCGGATTGACGATGAACTTTTCGATGAACACCCGGTCGTCGCCGAACGAAGACTTGGCCTCCGAGCGCGACGCGTCGAAGCCTTCCTTCACCTCCGACGTCGAATGCGCGATGCGCATGCCTTTGCCGCCGCCGCCAGCCGACGCCTTGATCATCACGGGATAACCGATCTCGTCGGCGATTCTGATCGCCTGGGCGGCATCGGCGATTTCGCCAAGATACCCCGGCACGGTCGATACGTTGGCCTTGGCGGCGGCTTTCTTCGATTCGATCTTGTCGCCCATGGCAGCGATCGCGCCGGGGTTGGGGCCGATAAAGACGATACCGTGTTTGGCGAGTTCGACAGGGAACGCCTCGCGCTCGGATAAAAAGCCGTAACCGGGGTGCACCGCCTGCGCGCCTGTCGCTTTGCAGGCCGCGATAATCTTGTCGATCACGAGGTAGGACTGCGCGGCAGCCGCCGGTCCGATGTGGATCGCTTCATCGGCCATCTCGACGTGGAGCCCATCCCGGTCCGCGTCTGAATAGACCGCCACCGTAGCGATGCCCATCCGGCGGGCGGTCTTGATTACGCGGCAAGCGATTTCGCCCCGGTTGGCGATGAGGATTTTCTGAAACATGGGTGGGCGGTTGTCCTTGACGTGGCGGCGAAGAGAAGCGCCGCGACTATAGTCGCCACCACTGTATGGGCAAGGCTCGACCGCAACCGGGTCCTAATCCCTATAGCGACCCGGATAGCCGCGCTGTCCTATTACTCCGGCGTCGTCAAACGCGACCGGTCAATCCCACCACCCGGTGTCCAATGGACCGTGGTTAATCCCACCACCCGGTGTCCACAGGGCGGTAGTCAGTCCCACCACCCGGTGTTCAGTGGGTGGTGGTCAATCCCACCACCCGGTGTCCACAGGGCGGTAGACCCGGCGGCGTGCATCGCGAGATGGCGCGTACGGATTCGATTGGCTGAAGACACTGAAAAAGCCGTTGTCGTTCCATGGCTGATACTGCGGCACCGGGGGCGGTGGCGGGGTCGGCTTGCGGGTCACGAAACCACCCTGCGGTTGGTTGCTCAAGACCGTGACGAATTCGGTTCGATAGTTTGTCTCCGCGCTCAGCGGCTCGTCCGAGACGACAATCGAGGAATTTGGCAGCGCGGTCGGAGCTATGCGGTTGAGGACGTCTTGGGGAATGGTGATACGGTAGAGCGCACTTTTTGAGTTATCGCGATTGTCGATCGAAACTGCGGTCCAGCGAAGACCAGAACCGCTCGCGGCCATGGCCGTGAACACATGGGTGCCGATCGGCTTGTCCGGATCGCGAATTGTTACGGGAACCTCGATCGTGGCATCGAAGACCTCGCCGCCGTCCGCCCATGGCTTTTGTGTATTGCGCCGCACATACAGTTTCCTGGTCGCGCGGCTGATGTAGACCGACACTGGAACAAGGGCGAGTTTGGCCTCGGTTGCCGCTTTGGCTGCGACCGCTTTTTTGTCGGCAGCGGTCTTTGACGTCTCCTTCGCGTTTGCCGCCCCTTCGGACTTCAAACTTGCGTCTGCTCGGGCCGCCTCGAGTTGCGAGGCCACGGTCGTCGCCTTTGCTGCCGCCTTGAGGATCCGCTCTTGCGCACGCTCTCTGGCCTCGTCGGTTTTGGCGGCGGAAAGCGCCTTCTCGGCCGAGGCAAACTCGCTGTCGGCTTTGGACTTCAGATCTTCAAACTTGCGAAGAGAAGCCAGTGACGAAGCGGCCTCGCGGGCGGCCGTTGCAGCTACCTTCTTCGCATCATTTGCCAGTTGAGCAGCATCGGCGGCGTCACGTTCGGCCGCGTCAGCGCGCGTTGGAGCCGCCGCAAGAGCCTGTGGGTCTGGTACGAGCAGCGACGGGTGAGAGATCGACACGGGGGTCGCGTCGGTCGGCGAGACGATCACCCGCATCCCGATCCGCGTCTTGGAAAACAGGTCTTCGGCAAAGTCGAACGGTAACCGCACGCAGCCCTTTGATGCGGGATAGCCTGGCAACGGGCCGCCGTGCAGCGCAACGCCATTCCACGTTAGCCGCTGCATGTGCGGCATCCACGCGTCGTCGTAGAGGTTCGAGCGATGCTCCGCGTTCTTTTGGACAACGGCGAAGACCCCGGCTGGCGTCTCGCGTCCGGTGATGCCAGTGGATACCGGCGCGCTCATGACCCAGCCGTCGGCGTCGTAAACAACGACTCGCTGCGTCTTGATCGACACGATCGCCATGACCGGCTCGCCGGCGTCGCGCTGCGCTGTCATTACCGCCGGGGCAGTAGAGCGCGCCTTTTGTGGGTTGGCGCTCGCGTTCACCATCGGCAGCGACGCCAGAGCCAACAGTGTCGCAATGCCGGCTAGCCTCAAGCGTCGATAAGAGTGCGGCATCAGAAGTCCCTCGCGCGATACCCGTCGATAGCTGCTAATCTGTGATTGCAGCGATCCGGTGTCAAATCGTGACATGGCGGGGGAGAACGGGCCGACTCGAGTGGTTCATGGTTGCATCAGGGGTCATGTCTGCCCGCCGGTGAGGTCTGTCCGCTCGGGTCAGGGATGCTTGTTCCGGGTCATCCGTGCCGGGGTCGGAAAACTCACGAGTTCGGTCAACTTACGACTGAACGAAGCGGTAGCCTGAGTGGTTGCGCTCGACGCGCCCGATCCCAGGCCACGGCAGATGATATCCGAGCAGCCGAATTCGGTCCGTCGCCAACATGTCGAGTGTCCGTTTGCGAGCCGCAGCCGCGCGGTCGGGCTCGACGTCGGGTCCCCACGTCCAATCGGGCTTGGCGAACGAGACAAACGGATTGGTCAGCACATCCCCGCCAACCAGAATCTGTTCGGCCCCAGACGAGATAGCAACCGAGACGTGTCCCGGCGTGTGTCCGGCCGTGTCGACGAGTGCAACGCCCGGCACGATTTCAGCCCCCGGCTTGACGGCTTCGATGCGCTCGCGAAGGCCGTCCAGCCGGCGCACGATGCCGAGCGCCATGCCCCGCATCGCATCGGGGACTTCGTTTGCGATGTTCGGGCGCCGCCAATACTCCAGTTCAGCCGCCGGCATCACATGGCGGGCTTTTTGGAACCGGCTCGCGTCGTCGAACGGATCGATCACGCCCCAGAAGTGGTCTGCGTGGGCGTGGGTAAAGACGACGTGCGTCACGCTATCGGCCGTAATACCAGCGGCCTCTAGATTGGTCGCATACCGACCCGTCGTGGGCATGAAATCCGTTCCGCCACCGCAGTCGATGACGATCGTTGCATCTGGCGTTTTGACAACCGTGACGTTGACCTCGCCCCGCAGCGCGGCGGCATTCGCGGGCAAGTTTCCGCCATTGGCGAGATACAGCGCTGAAATCTCGTCGCGAGAGCGTCCCGGCAGCAGGAAGTCAAGCGGTAGGGTGACGTCTCCGTCAGACACGACCGTGATCTCGAACGACCCGACGGCAATACGATGGGTCGTCGGCGGGCTGGCCAAAGCCCGCATTGGCCACGGGGGCAACGGCACCCCTGCCACCGCAAGCGGGGCCAATGCCGCCCCGCCCAGGAGACCAACTAACCGGCGCCGGTCTCGAAATTGGATATCGTCTCGACGGTGGTTCATGTGAACAACAGAACTGCCACGACACGATTCTCCAAGTAGTCCGCCAAGTGATCCGCCAAGTCGCGCAATATCAGCCGAACATGTCAGCCGTGATCCCGGCATACCATCCCATGTTCTCGACCTGGGTCTGTTTGCGAAGATCAGCCGTCTCGCCAGTCTTCGATACAAACGTCTCGACCGCACCGATCTTGCCGTCCTTGGCTTCGTATCGGCCGCCCACTTTGACGGTATCGTCCGTGCTGAGCAGCGACCAGCACGTGTTGGTGTAGCGCGCCGGGAACGTCTTGGCCCCGATGAGATCTCCGCGCACCATCATCGCCGCGACCTTGGCTTGGCTATTTGCCGAAAACGCCGACTTCGGCATGTCGCCTGCGATGCACGCATCGCCGATGATGAAAATGTTCTGGTCCTTCGCCGACTTCATGTTGGCTGGATCGATCGGACAGAAGCCGCTCTCGTTGGCGAGGTCGGCGCTCAAAGCGATCTGGCCAGCGGTCTGTTTTGGAATGACATTGACCAGGGCGACATTCTTGTAGGTCTCAAAACCCGTTTCGACCGTGTTCGTCTTGGGATCGACGGATTTGATGCCATCGTGGATCTTGGGGCCCAGCCACTCGACCATCCCGGGATAGTGCTTTTCCCATCCCTCCTGGAATAGCGCCTGCTTGGAGAACGTTTCCTTCGGGTCGAGGATGATGATCTTCGCTTTGGTCTTGCCTGCCGTTTTGAGCACGTGCGCCATCATGGACGCCCGCTCATAGGGACCCGGCGGGCAACGGTACGGGTTGGGTGGGGCGATCATCACGATCACGCCCCCATCGGGCACCGCCTCGAGACGCTTGCGAAGAAGCTCCGTCTGCGGGCCGGCCTTCCAGGCATGCGGCATCGCTTCCTCGTGCTCGCGGCCCCAGCCGGCAACACTGTCATACTTGAGGTCGATGCCGGGCGAGAGCACGAGCCGGTCGTATTCCATCATCGACCCGTCGGCGAGCTTGATCTGCTTCTTGTCGCGATCAATCTGGACGGCGGCTTGGTGGACCATTTTGATATCGTTTGCGGCGGCAAGCTTCTCGTAGCCGTGGGTCAATTCCGTCATCGGGCGGAAACCGCCAAGATAGAGGTTCGAGTGGAAGCAGGTCACGAACTGCTTCGACGGCTCGACGATCGATACCGAGATGGCGCCGGCCGAATCTTTGGCGATGTACCGGGCCGCCGTGGCGCCGCCGGGCCCACCGCCGAGCACGACGACACGAGGTTTAGCCTGCCCGAGCACGGCGGGTGCGCCGAGCGCCAGTGTGCCGAGTGCGGCCGATCCTGCCGTCAAAAGTCTGCGGCGCGTGATGTTCATGGACGTGACCTTCCCCTGTTGCCGACGCGATTTTGTCAATCCGCGCCTTTGCGTTCTTGCTAACACATTCCGATGAGTTGGCAGCGTGATGGCTTGATCGTCGCGAAGTAGGCCGCCAGCGCCTCGACTTCCTCTTTCGTCAAGCGTCCCGCGATGGTCTGCATAATCTCGTTATCGCGGGTCTTGTCACGATATGACGACATCACGGCGGCGAACTGGTCGGTAGGCCAGCCGACGATCGACGGGATACCTTTATCGGCACCAACCGGGCTGTGACACGTCACGCATTCGCCCGACAGATATTCGCCGAACGCGGCATCTCCCGCCCGCGCCTGACCGGCGGGTTGCAATGCCAACACTACGACCGCGCCAGCCATGACCGCTAAATTTGTCGGCATCACACCACGTCCTCGGCCCACTCAAGATCAATCGACTTGAACTCAACGACATAAGTTCACCAACCCACGTTCAATAAACCCGGATCAATCAACTCTGGGTCCATCTTTCTTGTCGGGCGTCACATCCAGAACCATGGCTCGGCTGGTGACTTTGCGGTCAGGTGCGCAGTCCTTCATGCACACGTCGCGCTTCCAGAAATGCCGCTCGGTCGTCTCTCGATCGTCATCGTAAAAGCCGTCGGCGTTTGGCAACTTCACGCCATTATAGGTTGCTGCGCTGAGTTCAAAATTCGAATCTTTGATAACGTCATTCATTTGTAAGATGTAGGCGACGACAGCGTAAAGCTCATCGCCGGTCAACGACTGGGCGTTGCCATACGGCATGGCGCGACGGACGTAGTCGAACACCGTCGAAACCGACGGCCAGAACGAGCCGATTGTTTTTTCCGGCCGCTCGGCTTTCAACGTGCCAAGTCCACCGGCCAGCACTGGCCAGCGGTCTAGGCCCTGGCCGAACTCACCGTGGCACGACGCGCATCGCTCGATGAACACTGCCTCGCCCTGGGCTGCTGTGCCTTTGCCCGGCGGCAGCCCAATGCCATCGGGCCGCACATCGATATCCCAACCGGCGATCTGCTCAGCCGTTGCTAAGACGCCGACGCCGATTTTCGGCCCTGCCGGCGCACCGGTCTTGTCGATAACGGCAGGCTTATCGGCCGTGACCGCTGGCGGCTTGGCTGTCGAGGTGCTTGGCTGCCCCCCTTGTGTCTGAGCCCCCGGCTGAGCCTTCGGGGCAGGCTGTGCTGCAACGATCCCCGACGCCACGATTCCCGACGCAACGATTCCCGACGCCACGGTCGCAACGATCCCGACTGCGGCGACGGCTCCGATCAACTTAGCCGATTTCAACATTTTCCGCCTCGCCGTTGGACCGCACCAGCCACGTCTGAATGCCGTTATTGTGATAGATCGAATTCACGCCGCGCACCTTGCGCAACTCGTCCTTGGCCGGCTGGACATACCCGGTAGAGTCGTGTGCCCGCGACTGGATCATCATTTCTTGACCATTCCAGTCGTAATCGACGTAAAACCTCGTCATCGACTTATCGAGCACCGGTCCATCGATCCGCGCCTCTTGCCAGTTGCGGCCACCGTCGAGTGAGACATCGACCCGGGTGACCGTCCCGCGCCCTGACCACGCCAGTCCAGAGATCACATTGCGTCCCTTGGCCTTGAGCGGGCTCTCGGGCGACGGGTTCGTGACGATTGACTTGGCATCCATGTAAAACGTGAAGCGTCGTGAGCGGCCGTCGGTCATCAGATCGGTGTATTTCGAAGTCTCCTCGCGGGCATTCCACGGCATATCGCCGACCTCGATGCGACGCAGCCACTTGACCCACATATTGCCTTCAAAGCCCGGAATCACGGCACGAACCGGATAGCCCTGTTCCTTGCGCAACGCTTCGCCGTTCATCTTCCAGGCAATGATCGTGTCTTCGAGCGCTTTTTCGAGCGGCAGCGACCGGTTCATGCCAGCAGCGTCGCCGCCTTCGAGCAAAAGCCATTTCGCTTTCGGCTTGATGCCGGCTTCGTCGAGCAGGTGCTTCAGCCGCGTGCCCGTGTACATCACGTTATGGATCATACCGTGGGTGAACTGGCAGCCGTTGAGCTGCGCGCCGCGCCATTCCATGCCGGAGTTGGCAGCGCATTCCAGAAAGTGAACCCGGTTGGTACGGGGAAACCGCATCAGATCGTCGAGCGTAAAGATCAGCGGCTTGTCGACCAGACCGTGCAACATCAGTCGGTAGTCGGTTGGATTGATTTCGGCCGCACCGCCATGGTGCCGCTCGAAGCACAATCCATTTGGGGTAATGATACCGTCGAGGTCGTGCAGCGGCGTAAAGTTGATCGAACTTTGCCGGTCGGCCGTCAGCCATTCGACGGTCCGGCGGACGACATGCTTTTCAAACTTGATCGGCTTGCCGTATGGATGATCGGTGACGCCGTCACCCAGCGTGCGGGACCAGTCGGCAACGTTGGGCGGTTGCGTCGAAGGGTCGACGGCCGCCTTAGCGGCAGCGGTCTTCGTGTCGGCTGCAACCGCAGCCCCGCCCGCCGTAGCAGCAAGTCCGCCGGCCAGTGCGCCGCGCAGAAACGTCCGGCGACTGGGAACGGCATCGCCGCCCGTTTTGTCATTTTGCGTCATATCGTTGCTCCGTTTGCCAGATAGCGTTTTGAACAACCCATAACTGGCTCCGACACTCGTCAGGCACCGACAATCTTGACCGCGCTCGTCTCTTCGACGCGCACCGGCGTTGCCGTCTTGAGATAATTTCCGACGACATCCCAAATCGGCGGGCCGTCGACCGTTTCGGCAATGCTCGCCCAGCCTGCGACGCGGTATTCTTTCGAGGCTTCGATCGCGGCGCCTGATTTGAGGTGCGTCATTGCCGAGATGCGCTGCCCCGCAGGCTTCCCGATATCGATGGTGAAGCCAAGCCCGCCGGTGCGCACCATGTCGCCACCTTGCTGATAGTAGGGGTTTGGATTGAAGATGTTGTCGGCGACGTCCTCGATGATCTCTTTGAGGCGCGCGCCCGTCATGGTCATGCGGTAGCAATTCGGATAGCTCATCGCCGTCGCGTTGGTGACATCCTCGAACGTGATATCCTGGCCCGGCAACAGCGACGCGCCCCAGCGCACGCCGGGCGACAACGCGATCTCGGCATCGCGCTCGGCAAGGATCGCGTTGCAGATGACATCGTCGAGCGTGCCATTGAAATTGCCGCGTCGGTACAGCAGCGACTCGGTGCGGCCGAGCACTTTCGACAGGTCGGATTTATAGGGCGCGCGATGTTTTTCGATGAGCGCGGCTACGTCTGCATCAGGCGCGATCGCGTCCGAGAACACCGGGATCAACCTGTAGCGCCAGCCCTTGACCGCTTTGCCCTGCACGTCGAGGTCGAGACGTGAGACGAATTTGCCGTGGCTGCCTGTTGCGACGATCAACGTCGACCCGACCTGGGTCGGCTTCGGCAGGGCGTCATGGGTGTGCCCGGACAATATGACGTCGATGCCGGTGACGCGCTGCGCCACCTTGCGGTCGACGTCGAAGCCATTGTGAGACAACAGCACGACAAGGTCCGCGCCTTCGGCCTTCGCGGCCTCGACCTCGGCCTGCAAGTCACTTTCACGGATGCCGAACGTCCACTTCGGGATCATCCACCTCGGATTGGCGATCGGCGTGAACGGGAAAGCCTGGCCGATCACCGCAACCTTGACCCCACCACGCTCAAAGACTTTGCGCGTTGGGAAAACCTTGTCCTCGAATTCGCTCTCGCGCACGTTTTGGGCAAGAAACGGGAAGCCGAGCGCCTTGGTCAGTTCGGTGACGCGGGCTTCGCCCAGCGTAAATTCCCAATGGCCGGTCATCGCGTCGGGCGCTAACCGCGCCATGACATCGACCATGTCCTGGCCTTTGGTTTGATACGACGTCCAGCTGTTGGTCCAGGTATCGCCGCCGTCGAGCAACAGCGTCTTGCCATCGCGTTCGGCTCGGATCGATTTGACGATCGTAGCGATACGGTCGAGGCCGCCCATCCGGCCATAGGTTTTTGCAAGCCCGGCGAAGTCCTTGAAGGTCAACGCGTAGGCATCCGCGGATCCGGGCTTCAATCCGAATGCCGTCAGAAAGTCATCGCCGACAATGTGCGGGACAACGCCTTTTGCATCGCCGACGCCAATATTGATCGACGGCTCTCGAAAATATGTCGGAACGAGCTGCGCATGAATGTCGGTGAGATGAATGAGCGTCACGTTTCCGACCGGCTCGAATGCCAGTAGTTCGGACTGAGTAAGCTTTCCCTGGGCGGCGGCGCGCGCCAATGGAAGCCCCGCCGTTGCTACCGCGGCAAGCGACGCCGCAGTTACGAAATCGCGCCGGCTGATCATGCTGTATCGCCTCTAGCGTGCTGCGTGCGCAGCCATTCATAAGGACCTCCGGGATGCGGCGGAGGCAGGCATTAAACATGCGTCTGCTGTCGGGCCGCGACAGCAGCCCGCCAAATATACATCTCTTGCTTTATGCGTGGAGCGGCAGTCGGTTAGCTGACCGTGACCTTGTGCTCGGACGCGTAAACGCTGCCGTCGTCGTCGGTCCACGAAAACACGAACGTGCCGGTTTCGGGAACTTTGACGAAGAACGATTGGTAAGGGTTTGCGGAGATCGCGGGAAACCAATCGGCGCGCATCACTTCCTTGCCGTTGAAGGTCGCGGCGAATTGCTTGATGATTTTGCGCGGGATGGCGTTACCGTCCTTATCCTTGCGCTGGCCGCTTTCCATTTCATGCGAAATCAGCGTCTTTACTTCGATAACTTCGCCAGCCTTTGCCGTCGCCGGCATGCGAACGCGGGGAGTGGGTTTCGACATGGTTCGATCCTCAAAATCGATTGGTCCAGAAGGGGCATTGATCGTCTTCGGCGCACGTTGACGTGCGCCATTCAGCCGGGCATCAGCCGCCGCAGCCGCCGATCGTGACCTTCACTTCCTTCTTGGCCGTGTAGAATTTTCCGTCCGACATCTGCGCGACGGCGACGATGTTCTGCGTCTTGGCGAGGCGAATGCGGATCGCGGCGGCCGCCTTGGGCGACATCGGCGAGAAATGGAACGCGGCAACGCCAGGTGTCGGGTTCTCTTCGGCGAAGAAGTAGATCGACTTGACGTAGTCCTTGTCGCTCATCGGGCTCTCGACCTCGAAGTTCAGCGGAACGACGAGACCATTTTCGGCGATCGACGGCAGATCGAGCTTGATTTTGCCTTCGGCGAGCGCTGCGCCTCCGGTGATTTTCGCAATTGCTTCTGCGACCTGAGCTGGCGCGGCGATGGCTGTGCCGGGCAACAGGATCGTCGCAGCACCAGCAACCGCAACATGGATGAAATCGCGTCTCGAAACAGATGCTGCAGGCGACTTAATTTTCATCATCGCGTCCTCCCAGTGGCTTGCGCCAGTTCGCCGGGTTGTCCCCGGTGTTTGGATCATACGTCGCGGCGAGGCGGTTGCCGACAGGACTTCCAACGCCGCGCGGGCTACATGGTCGCAGGCAGGATAGATATTTAAATTGCTATATGTCAATCCGTCCTTGCGACTTTTTGTACTGACCTGTAGCTTTGCTCACGTCGGCGGCAAGATTGCGCGGCCTGCAGCCGACGGCAGCAAGCAAAAAAACGCGCTCGGGGTTGGAAATTTAACAGGAGAGGACGCTGGATGATGAGGCTTGATCGAACGGCGGGCTGGATCATTGCCCGCCTCATGGGGCTGGCGCTGGCCGTCGGCGTTTTGGCGGCGGCTGCAAATGCACCGGCCATTGCTGACGATGCCGAAAAAGAAATCGAGCGTTATCGGGAGATGATCTCCGACCCGATGTCGAATCCTGGATTTTTGAACGTCGATCGCGGCGAAGCGCTCTGGAAACTTGCCCGCGGCACAAAAAACGCGTCGCTTGAAACCTGCGATGTCGGCGAAGGCGCCGGCAAGCTCGAGGGCGCCTACGCCAAGCTGCCGCGCTATTTCAAAGATGCCGACAAGGTCATGGATCTCGAACAGCGGCTCGCTTGGTGCATGACGACAATTCAAGGCCTCGACACCAAAGACGTTTTCTCACGCCGTTTCGGCGCGCCTGGCAAAACATCCGACATGGAAGACTTGGTGCTGTTCATCGCCAACAAGTCGAGCGGCCAAAAAATCAATGTCGCACTCGATCATCCCAAGGAAAAGGAAATGTTCGTGATCGGGGAGGCCATGTTCTTCCAACGGGGCGGCCAATGGGATTTTTCGTGCGCGACCTGCCATGCCGAAGATGGCAAACGCATCCGCCTGCAGGGTCTCCCAAATCTTTCCAAAGCGGGAAAGGCGTCCCAAGACACGATGGCGTCGTGGCCGACCTATCGCGTCTCACAAAGCCAGGGGCGGACGATGCAGCACCGTTTGTGGGACTGCTATCGCCAGATGCGCTGGCCGCAACCGGATTATCAGGCCGACGGCCTGACCGCGCTGACATTGTATCTCAACAAGAATGCCGAGGGTGGCGTTCTCCAAGTCCCATCCATCAAGCGCTAACATCAGGAGAGTGACCGATGGGAACGTTTAAATTCCGCATTGCAATGCCAGTTGCAATCATCGCGACCGCATTGGCTGCGCTTCCAGCAGCTGCCGTCGATAAAAAGACGGCGCTTTCGGCCGACCCCGCCGTGGTCAAAGCAGCCATTGCTGCGACGTTCAAAAGCGCCCCGCCTGAATGGCAGGCCAAGCTTGTCCAGGACGAGACCCAGGCCATTTGCTCACAATACCCAAACGGTTTACCTGACGATCTTTATCAAAAGGTTCTCGCACGCGAGGCCGCCACGATCGTGCTACCCGCCGACGGTAATGTCCTGGGAGATTGGAAAAACGGCCAGAAACTCGCGCAGCGCGGCACCGGCGGGCAATTTTCGGATAAAGCCGACACGCCCAAGGGCGGCAATTGCTATGCGTGCCACCAGCTTTCGCCAAAGGAACTATCCTACGGTAGCCTCGGTCCCTCGCTCTTGGCTTATGGCAAGGCCAAAGGCTACACACCCGCCGAAGCCACCGCCGCTTATGGCAAAATCTACAACGCGCAATCTGCGGTTCCGTGTAGCAACATGCCCCGCTTTGGACACAGCAAGTTCTTGTCCGAGCAGGAATTGAAAGACCTGACGGCCTATCTGTTCGACCCGGAAAGCCCGGTCAACAAGTAAGGGGGCGGCGTGATCGGTCCACGACCAGCTACGAGAACAACGCGATCGGCAGTGGCATTTGCCATTGCCAGCCTGCTTTGGGCGGTGTTTGCCTCTCAGCCCACAATGGCCGCCGAATTGGTGATGGTGGAATCGCGAAGTTGCGTGTGGTGTCTCCAATGGCATCGCGAAATCGGACCAGCTTATTCAAAGACCCCACAGGGTCAGCGCGCACCATTGCAGCGGGTCGACATCTCTGACGTGTCGCGCGTTTCCCGCGCCTTCACGTCTCCCGTGACCATGACACCGACCTTTGTCCTGATCGAGCAGGGACGCGAGATCGGCCGCATTGTCGGCAATCCGGGTGGCAATTTCTTTTGGGGTTTGCTCGACGATCTGTTGGACAAACTCGACGCTCTTTACCCCGGGCCGTGCGATACCGCGCCGTGCAATCGCCGCGACAACACGCGACATACGGCGCTCAAACCGGAGGGTCGCAGCTGATGGCAAAGTCGATTGCCGAGCACCTCGAGGAGGCACGCGGCGGCGGCGAGGACGTCTCCCCCGAACTTCGCCGGTTGATGGATCGCGCCCGCAGCGCCAGCGATTTCCTCAAAGCGCTCGCCCACGAAAACCGTCTGGTCATTCTTTGTCTACTGTCGGAGCGTGAGCGCTCCGTTACAGAACTCGAGGAGTTGCTTTCGTTGGGCCAAGCTGCAGTCTCCCAGCAACTGGCGCGGTTGAGGTTCGAGGGCCTCGTCGAGACACGCCGGGACGGCCGCCAAATTTATTACAGTATCGCCGATGAGACGACGCGCCGTTTCATAACGGCCATCTACGACAAGTTCTGCGGCTGACCACCTGCTGCCCTCGTTGTTCAGTCAGCGATGACATCCTGCGTGCCGACCGAACCAGCACCGTCGAGCGCCTGCTTTCTGGAGACCATTCGTTGTGGAAATCGATTGGGTTCTGGTCGGCGGCTTGACGGCGGGTGCGCTTGCAGGCTTTGCCGCCCGCTTCGGCCGATTATGCACGATGGGGGCTATCGAGGATGCGATCATCGGCGGCGATCTCAGGCGGCTGCGCGCTTGGGGTATCGCGTTGGCCGTCGCGGCCGCGACCACATTTGCGCTGGAACGTGGCGGCGTCATCGACCTGAGAACTGCATCCTTCGCCGCGCCGCGCCTCAACATTCCCGGACTGGTCCTGGGAGGGTTGATGTTCGGGCTCGGGATGTCGCTTGTGGGAACGTGTAGTTTTGGGCTGTTGGTCCGTGCCGGCGGCGGCGACTTGCGCGCTATCGTGACGTCGATCGTCGTTGGAATGTTTGCTGTCGCCGTGACAGCTGGCGCGCTGTCCGGCCCGCGCGAACTCTTGGTGGCATTTGGTACGGTCGACCTCTCCCACTTCGGCGGGAGCCGCCTGACGGACATGGTCACTTTAACAGCGGGCCGCACAGCTGCCGATATCGTCGTGGCGTTGCTCGTCGCTGTCCCCGTCCTGTTCGCCATTTCCGACCGGCGTCTGTGGCGGCGGCCACGCCTCGTGTTTTCATCGGTCGTGATGGGCTTCGCGATCGTTGCCGCCTGGTTTGGCAGCTGGCAGGCGGTGCAGAGCATGGGGCTGACGCGACCCGAAGGTCTGTCGTTCGTGGCCCCGACGGGGCGCGCGCTGTTGCAGTTTATGACGGACGGTCTGCGGGGCGTTGGTTTTGGCGTTTGGTCGATGGCCGGCGTCGTCGTGGCCGCGCTTGCGACCGCGCTGGCGCGAAATGATTTCCGCTGGGAGGCCTTTGACGACGCAGTCGAAATGCGGCGCCATCTGATCGGCGGAGCGTTGATGGGGACAGGCGGCGTACTGGCCGGCGGCTGCACGATCGGCGTGGGCCTGACGGCATCCAGCCTGCTCGCCGTTGGCGCGCCATTGTTCCTGGCGATGGTTTTCGCCGGTGCCTATCTGGGGTTGCGGCATCTTCTGATCGGGCAGACCGTATAACGCGTAAAAACCCGTGAAATAATCGGACACTACGTGGTCATATGCGTCGTCGGCGTCGTTACGGTCAGAACCCGATTTCGTCCAAGTGTGAGACTGTCAATGGATCGCGCGACATTAGACCCGCACTGGACCCAGTCGTTTCCAGGTCTCCGGCAATTGCCGGTTTCCGTACTTGATAAACTGGCCGTCAGCAGCACGATCGTCAAAATCCCAGGACATTCGATCATATTCGGGCCGGGACACGCGCCTGAAACTTTTCTCCTGCTGCTGGAGGGCACGGTCCGCGTGTCACAAGTGTCGGAAGGCGGCCGCGAAATCGTGCTGTATCGGGCTACCGCTGGCGAAAGTTGCGCGCTGACAACGGCCTGCCTGATGGGTTACGAGGACTACCATGCGACGGGGGTCGCCGAGACGGACATCACGGCCGTATCGATCCCGCGCGGTGTGTTCGATGACATTGTCGCAACATCACGAGAATTCCGGCAATTCGTATTCACGGCCTTCAGCCGCCGCATCACCGATCTGTTTCAGGTGATCGAACAGGTAGCTTTCTCGCGCTTCGACGTCCGGCTCGCGCGACGCCTGCTGGAGCTCGCCGATCGTTCGGGTCGCGTGACGGCAACTCATCAGGACCTCGCCAACGAACTTGGCAGTGCCCGCGAGGTCGTTACCCGTCAGCTGCAGGATTTACAGCGGCGCGGTCTCATTCGCGGCCTTCGCGGAAGTGTCGAAATTACCGACCGGGGCGAACTGGAAAGCCTGTCTCGCACTATGTGAGGGCTTTGGTTCCGGCCTGGGAACAACGGCCAACGTTTGGCGTTTTTGAACAACAACGCTTTGTCCAACTTGGTGACCTAGTCACTGATTTTGTCGTCTTGAGCGCTTAGCGATACGTTTCGACCCCGCAGGTTGCACCCTGCTTTTGAAAGATCGGAACAGCATAATGGCTCGCAATATTGGAACGATCGACCGCATCCTTCGCCTTGTCGTTGGCCTAGCGCTCATCAGCATCGTCTTTGTCGGCCCGCAGACGCCTTGGGGCTGGCTCGGCCTCGTGCCGCTCGCGACCGCGATCCTCGGCTGGTGCCCGCCCTACGCCATGTTGGGCATTTCGACCTGCGCGGCCTCTGCCCCGCGCAGTGCACAGAAATAATTGGCTTGCTGGCGAACCTGCCTCGGGCGTGACATGCCTGCGGCCGCCGTCTGGGTGGTGAGCCATCCGCGTGGGTGGCTCGACTATGACGTTACAACGATAGGCTAACCATGACGGAATTCACCCCTTTCGCCTCGTTGACCGGCGGCATCCTCATCGGATTGTCCGCCGTGATGCTCATGGCCGGCCTCGGTCGCATCGCCGGCATCAGCGGTATCGCAAGCCGCCTGCTGCCGCCGTTCGACGGTGAGCCGCTTGGTTGGCGTATTGCTTTCGTCGCCGGTCTCGTCGCCGCACCATTGGTGGTCGCTGCAATGGGCCTGTCGGCGTCAACCGGCACGCCATCCGGCAGCTTGCCACTTTTGATTGTCGCTGGTGGACTGACCGGTTTCGGCGCCGTGCTCGGCTCGGGCTGCACCAGCGGCCATGGTGTTTGCGGCTTGTCGCGGGGATCGGTCCGTTCGCTCACCGCAACTGCCACGTTCATGGCGACGGGTGCGGCCACGGTGTTCATCGTCCGCCACGTGCTTGGAGGTGCCTGATGAACGCTATCCTCTGGGGCCTCGCTGCGGGTCTCATCTTTGGCGTCGGTCTCGTCATTTCCGGCATGACGAACCCGGCCAAGGTTTTGAACTTTTTGGATGTCGCCGGAACGTGGGACCCGAGCCTGGCATTCGTCATGGGCGGCGCGGTTTTGACAACCGCGATCGGCTACCGGTTTGCGTTCGCGGAAAGTGGACCCATCCTGGCCACGCGATTTTCGTTACCAACGGCAACCACGCCCGACGCACGGCTGATATTGGGTGCTGCCCTGTTTGGCATCGGTTGGGGCCTCGCTGGACTTTGCCCAGGCCCGGCGCTGGCCTCGCTGGCAAGCGGGACCGGACCTGTGCTGACGTTCTGTCTCGCCATGTTTGGCGGTATGTGGCTGGCACGATTGGCCGAGCGACCGAACAGAAGTCGAGATGACCGGGCGGATGCTCGAGCCGCCGCAGAGCGGTCGGTTTCTAAAGGTACCAGATGATGGGCTATGACAAATCGACAAGCCGTCAAGTCAGCCGCACCCTGCTGACAGACCGGCCCCTGGGCTTGGCCGCAGTCGCGTCGGTTGCCATCATAGCAAGCGGCTTTGCTTCGAATGCCAATGAGCCGACGCACCCCGCCGTCCCCGATGCGCGGCGCGACGCCATAGCCGCCGCATCCAGCTTGAACGGCCAACTCCGCAGTCAACTGCAAGCAGCATTGAAAAGTCAGGGTCAGGCCGGTGCTGTGGCAGCGTGCAGCATGATCGCTCCCGCCGTCACCGCAGAGGCTGGACAACCACCCCTGACGATCAAACGAACCGCTCTGCGCGTCCGCAACGAGAGCAACGCGGCAGACGACTTCGAACGCCGCGTCCTCGCGGCCTTCGTCGCGCAGACGGCTGCTGGCGCCGACCCATCGTCGCTGGTCCATGAAGAGGTCGTCCCGGCGGCCCAGGGGAAGGCCTTTCGCTTCATGAAGGCGATCCCGATGGCTGATCAGCCGTGCAGTTCGTGCCATGGCACATCGATCGCGCCCGATGTCGCTGCCGAAGTCAAACGCCTGTACCCACGCGATCAGGCTGTCGGCTTCGAGCCCGGTCAAATTCGCGGGGCAATCTCCGTGACGAGGCTGCTGCCGTGATCGCGTTGCGATGCAGTCTTCGGATTGATCTTCGAGCGACGGGATGACAGCCCCTAATGCCCCGTCGGACGGCGGCGACCGCGAACCGCGCTCGGGGCCTGCAAGCCAAGGAACCCAGCCGCCAGGCAAGCCGCAATCGCCCATCGGGCGGATAGCAGATGCTCTGCCGCCTTGGGCTACTCGCCGCATCCCGGTTTTGTCGTGGGGAAGCACCTATACGAGCGACACGTTTGCCGCCGACGCCCTGGCGGCCGTGATCGTCACGATCATGTTGATCCCGCAGAGCCTCGCGTACGCCATGCTCGCCGGGCTCCCGCCGGTGACGGGGCTCTACTCCAGCATCCTTCCCATCGTCGCCTATGCCGTGTTCGGATCCAGCCGGACGCTCGCCGTCGGACCAGTTGCCGTCATTTCGCTGATGACGGCGTCTGCCATCGGAGCGACGGCCTCGGCAAAGGGCGCCGATCCCGCAGCTGTCGCGCTTATCCTCGCACTGCTGTCGGGAGCGATGATGATCCTGATGGGGATCTGGCGAATGGGAGCGATCGCCAATCTGCTCAGCCATCCGGTGGTCTCGGGCTTCATAACGGCATCAGCCATCCTGATCGCGGCGGGGCAGGCCAAGCACCTGCTGGGAATATCTGCGAGCGGATCGTCGTTAATCGAGACGCTGCGCTCGTTACTCGCCAATCTCGGTTCGGTGAACCCCGTGACGCTGGCGCTCGGCGCATTTGCGCTCTGGTTCCTGTGGTGGAGCCGTGGCCAACTCAAACCGTTGCTGATTGCGCGCGGCTTTGGCCCGCGGACTGCAAATGCGCTCTCGCGGGCGGCGCCGGTTTTTGCCGTCGCTGCAACGACGTTTGCTACCTGGGCGTTGTCACTCGACAAGCTCGGCGTGAAAATCGTCGGAAGCGTCCCGCAAGGATTGCCACCGCTTACGCTGCCGATGTTTGATGCCACGTTATGGCTCGACCTGTTGCTGCCGGCCCTGCTGATCAGCGTCGTCGGCTTTGTCGAGTCCGTGTCGGTTGGTCAGACGCTGGCCGCCCGCAAACGCGAACGCATCGACCCCGACCAGGAACTCATCGGGCTTGGCGCGGCAAACGTCGCCGCATCGCTGTCGGGAGGCTTTCCTGTCACCGGCGGTTTCGCGCGCTCGGTCGTGAATGACGACGCTGGCGCCGCGACGCCAGCTGCCGGAGCGTATGCCGCTCTCGGCATCCTGGCTGCCGCAGTATTCCTGACACCGCTACTCTACTTTTTACCGCATGCGACGTTGGCTGCGACGGTGATCGTCGCCGTGCTGTCCCTGGCCGATTTCGGCGCGATCGGTCGGACTTGGAGTTATTCCCGCAGCGACGCGACAGCGCTTGTCGCGACCATCGCCGCAACACTGGCATTCGGCGTCGAGATTGGCATTGGGACGGGCATTGCGGTTTCGCTCGCGCTCTATTTCTGGCAGACGAGCCAGCCGCACGTCGCCGTCGTCGGGTTGGTGCCGGGGACGCAGCATTTCCGCAACGTCGACCGCCACAAAGTTGTCACCAGCACCACAGTGCTGACCGTTCGGATCGACGAGAGCCTGTCCTTCGTCAACGCCCGGTTTCTCGAGGAGACCCTGGGATCGCTGGTCGCACAATCGCCCGCCGTCAAGGACGTTATCTTGATGTGCTCGGCCATCAACCGCATCGATTACAGCGCGCTTGAAAGTCTGGAAGCGATCAACCGCAACCTTCACGTCGCCGGGGTCACGTTCCACCTGTCCGAGGTCAAGGGGCCGGTAATGGACCGCTTGAACGGTACCCACCTCAAATCCGAATTGACGGGGCGGATCTTCCTATCTCAGTTCGATGCTTTCGCAGCCCTCGACTCGACGCGCGCCGGTGTTATGCCGGGCCAGAACAGCGGCACGGCTGACGATTGAGCCGAAAGTTGCGGCTCACCTCCTACTTCGCCGCGACGACCTCGCTCTTGGCTAGGACGCGGGCAACGCGGAATCCGAGCGTAACGCGCGCATGATCGGGCGGGAACGGCACACGCTTCGCGAGCCGCAGCGCCTCGGGCGCACTGCGCCATGACCCGCCTCGGGCGACGCGCCGGCACGTTTCCTTCGTTTCGCCAGGCCCCGGTCCACTCGCATCGGCCTTTGCTTTCTCCGTCCCAAGCTTATCCGTCCAGCAGTCGGCAACCCATTCCCAGGCGTTGCCGTGGACGTCGTAGAGACCATACCCGTTAGGCTTATAGCTCTGCACGTCGGCGAGGTCGCGGCCCTTGCCGTCGTTGCACGTGTTGTTGACTGACAGCACTGTCATGGTGTTGAGGCTCTGGTCGGCGCCGTTGCCATAGAGGCACAGCTTGCTCGGGTCATCGCCCGAGATGAAGCGGCTATCGACGCCACCACGTGCCGCATACTCCCACTCGCCTTCGGTCGGCAGGCGGTAATAGCCTTTGTCGGGTTTGTCAGCGCCCAGACCGATGCGGGTATTCAGCCGAGCAATGTAGTCTTGAACATCGCGCCAGGACACGTTCGTCACTGGGCGGTTGAGCGATTCCACCGTCGCGGCGCAGACCGGCAAAGACGACGGGCAAGAGCGCGCGTACCTATCGCGTATATAAGCCTGATATTCTTTGCGGGTCACTTCGCGTGTGCCGATCGCAAACGCCTCGGGAATCGTGACCTCAACCCGCCGGTCGTCCTTGTCACCGTTACCCGCTTGGCGTTCGGACGGGTGGTGGCCCGGTTCTTTGGGCGGCGAGCCCATTTTAAATGACCCTGGCGGCACGACCACGAGGTGCGGACAGGTTTCGCATTCCCATACCGGTTCGCTCGGCTCCACTGCACGGCGGATCGCGACGGCGGCGGAGGGTGGCTCGGCCGTGGCGGGGATGATGTTGCCCCAGACGTCGATCATCTGAAGCAATTCATCATAGAATGCTGGAGTCTGCGGCTTGAGAGCCGGGTTCGCCGCCACTTCCTGGTGAACTTCCCATCGCACCCGCATGGCGCTGGTCTGCACCGAGAGGCCATTCTCCAGCAATGTCGACAAGTGCTTGGTATAGACTGAAGGTTTTTCGGCCGGATTGCTTCCGTCGGTGACCGTGTGCGCAACCTGCCCGGCGCTGGCGGCATAAAGCACGATCATACCTGACGCCGTCGTTCCAGACGGCGGGGCTACGGGTGCCGGGACGCTCGGCACAAAACCTTTGGTCGATTTTGTCGTTTGTGGTGGAGCGACCACGATTTCTCGGCAGGCATCAATGATGAAAATGCCGTTGACCTTGATCGCCAATGTCCGAGATGCGAGTACCTCCTGCCAGCCGCGAAACTCACGGAACAATCGCCGCAAGCTTACGCTTTTGCTGCGCAAGTGGCTTTCACTGGCGCCCTTTGGAACATCGATCGGGACGAGATAGCTGTCGTTGTCGATCTCGACGCCGTGTCCTGAAAAATAGAACACCGCAACCCCGTCGGATTTCATCGCGAGGATTTGCTCGCGGAACGCGGACCAACGCGCCTCAAAGTCATCTGGCTTCAAGTCTTTCTGCGGCTGTAGGTCTGGCGAAAAGCCGGGTTTTTTACGTAGCACCTCTGCAAGTCGGCGGCCGTCGTTCTCCGCCGTCGGAAGTTTGTCGATGTGCTGGTAGTCTTTGTTGACTACGAGCAGAGCCGGATTAACAGCCAATACGCTGGTGTCTGAGATGGTCTGCGCAACCGCAACGGTCTCGATCGGTCGTTGTGCAACCACGGCGAGCCCAAACAAAATGGCCGCAGCGAAACTCAAGGCGATGGCATGAAAGACGCGTTTGAATATCCGCATGAACGCCTCACTCTGACCGGGCACAATTCGTAAATCGGAAGCTTCCGAAGCAAAGCTGCTTCTGTAGCCGTCCGCCTGCTACCCAACGCAATGTTATGCGTGACGGAAGCTCTGCGCGCTGTCAGTGTCAACCATTGCTATCGACAGTGTTGCTCTAGTGGCGCAGCCAGGCAATAACCAACCGGGGATTCCGTCTTCACCCATTTGCCCCCGTCACCTGCCGATGAGAGATTACGGGGCAGGCTGCAATTTTCAACGGTTCTCGCGCGGGTGGTATCATGAGTACAGCAGCGGACGTGCAACTGTTCCCAGCCTTGACTTCAGTTCCGGCGGGTTCGCCGTCGCCTGGATCAGGTTCTCGCGATCCGGTCGAAGACGCCATCCGCGCCATCGGTCAACACGATCCTAAAGAGGACTGGAAGCTCGACGTCGCAGTGCATGCGCAAAAGTATGCGGCAACGGCACCTGGACTATCGAAAATCCTCTCGACCGACAAACGGGTCACGGACGCAGCCGAGGCCTACGCTAAGCTCGACGCGTGCGCGAAGAAGGCGCGCTGCCGCTTCGAGTTCTCGATGTCGTCGATCGCCCTGCTCGCGCTGCTATTCGTCCTAATCGCGATGTTTCTCAGCGTCGTCCCGCCCGAACTCGGATTTGTACTGCGATTTGGCATCGCGGCTGTACTCGGCTTTTTTCTCGCCGAATTTTTGGTGATCATCGCCCGCCGCGCCGATCGGCCCATCGAGGGATACAGGACCGTGCTTCGTATGGGTCTTCCGATCATCGCCGGGGTCGTCCAGTATTTTTTCCCACTGGTGCCACACTCGCTCGCCAGCCACGTCGAGGACTTTAGGAACCTTTCGATCCTCTTCCTGGTCTTCACCTTGATCATCGCTGACACCAACTCAGGCGGCATCATCGCTTGGTTGGTGAACCTTGTGTACCGGCCAGGGCTGGTCGAAGCGGGCGGCATGAAGGTCGATGTTTCCAAGTTGCCGTTAAAACAGCAGTGGTACGAGTTGCGCGGCCACGCCGAAGATCAACGCCGCCGCTATTTTCTCGGCGTTGCGCTGTCGGATAAGGCCAGTGGCACCGATCTTCTGTCGCACAAGCTCGAATACATCCGCCGCCATCACATCGAGGTCCAGCAGGGCTATTTCGAAAAGCTGTCGAAGGACAATCTGAAAGACTCGATGCTGCCGGAACGGTTGCGGCAGGCTGCGGGTATTGTGCTTCTAGGTGCCTTAGGGAACCTCTGAACAGCCCGCGGATCATGGCACACTGGGGTCTTTGATTCGAGGGGGCCTGCCGATGGACCAGCTAAGCTTTGCGTCGCTCGACTTCGTGGCGAAGAAGAAGCTGACGAAGCG
>Ga0247837_1000067_pt1 | contig 172965 bp, 171 predicted proteins | sample LaCtaG_2_FD_187115 | JGI IMG/M metagenome (GOLD analysis project Ga0247837, IMG submission 187115) | Freshwater microbial communities from meromictic Lake La Cruz, Castile-La Mancha, Spain - LaCruzMarch2015_14.5m | ecosystem: Environmental > Aquatic > Freshwater > Lake | place: Spain...
AGATGCGATCGGCTCGACGCTCGTTCTGGCAGGAGTCGGGATTTACACGTGGGGCGATAGCCGGTCGCGTGGGTCTGCTGCCAAGCCAGAACTCGCTGCACCGGTCCATGATTGAGTGCGGGAATCACGATTCCAAAAATAATTTGCCCCAGTGCCGACCGTTTTCGCTGCTTGAGACGTTCTATTCACATCACGCCTTGGGAAAGATGACGACACCCCTCAACGCCTGGAGTGAATAGAATGAAACGTACGCTTATACTCGCCGCCGGACTATTGGCGCTGGCCGCGGCTTCCGTGCCCGCATCCGCCATGCCCGCGCTCGGCAACCTCGCGCCGTCCGCCGTGGCTGATGCCCAGCCTCTCGTGAAGGTGCACGGTTTGCATGGTGTTTGCCGGCTCGGCCCTTTTGGCTGGCACCGCAGCTACCGCTGGGGCCGCGTCAGCTGCTTGCCTCGCCCGTTGCGCCATCGTCACCGTTATCACCGCCACTAACAGCGCCTGACGAGAAGTTCTCGCCTGAGTTGGGGCAGATCCGTAAAGGGTCTGCCCTTAGCCGGCAACGAGGCTACCGAACTTCTCCAGATACCGGCGACGAGTGAGAGCACACAAGCCCCCTACCTCACGCCCAGCTCAGGGCCTGTTCCAGCCGGTCATTGCCCCAGAACAGCTCTCCACTTTCAGTGAGAAACGAGGGTGAGCCGAATATGCCCCTTTCAGCGGCTATGCGTGTGGCCTCCGAAAGCGCGGACTTGTTAGCATCCGTAACAGCGCCCCGCAGGGCATCTTCCGCATCACCGCCAGATTGGGCCACGAGCCGCGCCAAAAGGTTGGCATCATCGATGCTGTAGCCGTTTCCAAACTCGCTGCGAAAAACAGCCTTGGAAAACGCAGCTCCCCAGCCTTTCGACAATCCATAGACTGCAAGGCGGGCCGCGAGCAGACCATTTTGAGGGAACGAATTGGGTCGCTTGAAGGGTAGCTCTAGGCCTGCGCAAATCCGTTCCATGTCGCGCCACATGTAGGCACCCTTGGCAGGGTAGAGATTGAAGGGTGACGTGGTCCAGCCTTGCGACTTAAAAATCGGACCCAACAGAAACGGCCTCCAAACAACTTCAACACTGGCGTTTTTGGCCAAGCCTTCAATGCGCATAGCCGCTGGGTAAGAATAGGTCGAGGCAAACTCGTACCAAAACTCCAGCCGCGCCATTTAAGAGACCCCTTGTCATTGTCTAGGCCAGACGGACAAGACCATCATAAAAAGGCAACAGCGCACCATGGTCAAAGCGCTCGAACTCCCCCCAACTCGGTGCCAGAAACTTGGCTGCTTGGCCGGCACTTGATCCTTTCAAGCCGCGGCTCAATGCGGCTGAAATTTTGCAAACACACAGTTGCAAACATTGAGAGGGTCTACCGCTTCACCCCACGGTCAGCTTTTGCAGCGAGACGAGTTCGCCGATGCCCTTGCGGGCGAGCACCATGAGTTGGTCGAACTGCTCTTGTGAGAATGCAACCGTCTCGGCGGTGCCCTGCACTTCGACAATGCCGCCCGCACCCGTCATGACGAAGTTGCTGTCGGCGTCAGCGTTTGAATCTTCCGCGTAGTCGAGATCGAGAACCGGCGTGCCCTTGTAAAGGCCGCACGAAACAGCGGCGATATGATCGCGCAACACGCCGTCCTTCACCATGTCGCGCAACTTCATCCATTGGATGCAGTCATAGAGCGCCACCCAAGCTCCAGTTATCGCGGCGGTACGGGTGCCGCCATCGGCCTGAATGACATCGCAGTCAACCGAGATTTGACGCTCGCCGAGCTTTTGCAAATCGACGACTGCGCGCAACGAGCGGCCAACGAGCCGCTGGATTTCCTGTGTGCGGCCCGACGGGTGGCCAGCGGTGGATTCGCGCCGCATCCGTTCCGACGTGGCGCGCGGCAGCATGCCGTATTCGGCCGTCACCCAGCCGCGCCCCTGGCCTTTCAGCCACGGCGGCACGCGCTCCTCTAAGCTCGCTGTGCACAAGACCTGCGTATGGCCAAATTTTATGAGGCACGAGCCCTCAGCGTGCATCGAGACGGCGCGCTCGAACGAGACGCGGCGCAGTTCATCGGGCTGGCGTTTTGAGGGGCGCATTGAGGGCCTTTTTATTGTGATGTGAGCTTTGAATTCTGGCTGCGACGTTAAGTGAGTGGCTGGCTCCATTCAACCCCTCTTTGCTGGCGCGCCCCAAACAGATGCCGCGCCCGCGCCGTTGCAGGCACCAGCGTGACCGCCGCGACCTATGCCCGTGCTGGCTCCGGGCGCCGGTTTCAAGCATTGCTGACGGAGGGGCCTTCGCTCAGGAGCCCGCACGCCTTCTTAGGGGTTTGACCTCGGCGCCGTCAGCGCCTTTAATTCCAGTTCGCATGCTAACGTGATCCCTGGGCCGCGCGGCAAGCGCTGCCCCGGTGAACTTGTCAGGACCAGTATGACCGACGCCCTCACTGAGATCGCCAAGCTGAACGAGCGCTCGCGCGCTATCCTGCGCCACATCGTCGACGGCTACCTGACGACGGGCGAACCCGTTGGCTCGCGTAATCTGTCTCGCCTGCTGCCCATGACGCTATCGCCGGCCTCGATCCGCAACGTCATGTCGGACCTTGAGCATGCCGGGCTGATCTATGCGCCGCATACCTCTGCTGGCCGCTTGCCGACGCAAACGGGCCTGCGCATGTTCGTCGATGGCCTGCTCGAAGTCGGCAATCTGACCGACGAGGAACGCCGCCAAATCGAGGCGCAGATCGCGGTCAAGCGCACCCGCTCGATGGCGCAAGTGCTGGCCGAGGCGAGCGAAATGATTTCGGGGCTTTCGGATTGCGCGGGCGTGGTACTTACCGAAAAGCAGGATCCGCGCCTAAAGCACATTGAATTTGTATCGCTCGAACCAGGCAAAGCCTTGACGGTCGTGGTGGCCGAAGACGGCAACATTGAAAACCGCATGATCGACCTGCCGCCCGGCATGCCGATATCGGCGTTGGTGGAGGCCGCCAACTACCTCAACGCTCATATTCGCGGGCTGACCATGGCTGAAGCACGCGCTGTGATCGAACGCGAACTGGCATCTGCCCGCGCCGAACTCGATGGGCTGGCTCAAAAGGTGATTAAGGCAGGCCTCGCCGAATGGTCAGGGTCTTTTGACGACCGCCGCAGCCTTATCGTGCGCGGGCAGTCGAACCTTTTGAAGGACCTCACGGCCATCGGTGATCTAGATCGCATCCGCCAGCTGTTCGACGATCTCGAACAAAAGCGCGATCTTGTGCAGCTTCTGGGGCTTGCAGAAGGCGGCGACGGGGTGCGCATTTTCATCGGCTCGGAGAACAAGCTGTTCTCGCTTTCCGGATCGTCGCTGATCGTCGCACCCTTCCAAGACGAAACTCGCAAAATCGTCGGTGTCTTGGGTGTTATCGGGCCAACGCGCATCAATTATGCGCGCATCATCCCGATGGTTGACTACACTGCAAAGCTGGTGGGCCGTTTGCTGACTTGATTTTTCAGCGCTTAGGGGCGATATCGCAGATCACACCTTTCCCAATTCATTCGTGGCGGAGACCCCATGGCGGACCCCAAAACTCCCGGCGCAGACACTGGCGCTGAGACCGGTGCAGACATGCCAGATGGCACCGCCGAGCCCATAGCGAATGCCACATCAACGGAACCCGAAATCGGTGTGCCGCAGCTGAAAGCGATCATCGAAGCCTTGCAAGCCGATCTCGACGCTGCGAAAGGCCAGATCCTGCGGCTGATGGCCGACATGGACAATTTGCGCAAGCGCATGGAGCGCGAGAAGGACGAGACCGCAAAGTATGCCATTGGCAAGTTCGCAGCTGACGTGGTCAACGTCGCCGACAACTTCGAACGTGCGACCAATGCCGTACCCGAAGGTGCCGCCGCCGAAGATGGCCCGCTGAAGAGCCTCGTCGAAGGCGTGACGATGACCGAGCGCGAGTTCATGAAAGTGCTTGAGCGGCACGGCGTGCACCGGCTCGATCCGGGCGGCGAAGCGTTCAATCCGCACAAGCATCAAGCGGTGATGGAAGTTCAAAATGCAGAGGTCGCTTCGGGCACCATCGTGCAGGTCTTCCAGCCAGGTTACACAATTGGTGACCGGGTCCTGCGGCCTGCCATGGTGGTGGTGGCGAAGGGCGGAGTCAAACCGGGCAAGCCGTTAGACCCGGCAGCTGAGAACGGCGAGGCTTGAGGCTTAAAAATGAGGCCTGCAGGCTGCCTTTTTGTAAAGCCCTCTGGACACTCTCGATTGTAAACATATCTGACTTAAGGCAGAGTGTTTTTACGCACCGTCTCGCGCAGGTCCTTTGGCCAACACGCGCGTTAACCATCGGGCGGCACCGTGAAAGGCAACAGTCATGCCGCTGTTACAATTGATTTATGCCTCGCGCCCGTTCGGCTACGACGACTTGACGCTTGGCGGCATCTTGAACACTGCTCGCATCAACAATGCGCGCGACGGCATCACCGGTGCGCTCATTTGCCGGGAAGATCTCTTCTTGCAAATGCTGGAAGGCCCCAAGCCCCACGTCGAGGCACTGTTTGATCGCATTGCGCGCGATGACCGCCACGCCGAAATGGTCAAGCTGTGGTCTGCGGAAAACGGCACGCGCATGTTTCCTGACTGGGCCATGAAACATGACCCGGCCCGCTCCTGGATGTGGACAGCTGCTGAAGTCAGCGCCGGTGTGATCGCCAAAGTCACGCCAGATGAAGTGCACGGGGTGTTCGTGAGGCTGGCTCAAGAACCAGCGCCCACTTGCCCGGCATCTCGGTCAAACTAGGCTTTGTCGCCGCCTGAAAACACCTCACCCATCCACGCATCGATGCTGATGTTGCCAGCTTTTTCTACGGCTGCTATTTCCTTCGGGCGCAAGACATCTTGAAGGCCATCGATCCGCTTCCATTCGCACAGCGGCGTTTCCACGTCTGCGCGCGGCACGTATCGCGACGGCGCAAGTTTCTGGAAGCGGTGGACGTAGCGCGGGCAGTTCATCCAAAGCTCAGACAGCTTCACGACCACAACCATCTCGGCTTCTTTGAACATAGCCACCGCGCTTGGATCCTTTGTGATCGCGGCCTTGCCCTGCAACCGCATCCGGAAGGGCTTTTCGAAGTCGATAAAAAGAATGCCGATTTCGGGGTTGGCCGACACGTTGCCCATCGACAAATACATGCCGTTGCCATCGTAGCTTGGGAACGCGATGGTGTTCTGATCGAGCACACGCACAAAGCCTGCATCACCACCTTTATAAGAGACCGTGGGTCGGCCCATGTGGTCGATGGTGGTTAGAAAAAACATGTCGCGGCTTTCGATAAAGCCCTTCTCCATGTCTGTTATTTCGGTTTTGACAGCGATCATTTCGATGCGGTCGGCCATCCGGCGGCTGTCGTGTTCGTCTTGCAGTGCGCGATGCTGATCGCCATAGAGTCTGCTCATGATCGCTGTCGCTCCTGAGGGTTATTCGCCTCGATGCAAAATTGAGTACTCAAGATTAAGCGAGACCGCCAATCATTTATTGGCGTAACTTACGGCTCAGCGCGGACATAAGGGCTGACCGTCAACCCAGCCGCGGTGGCCCAGCGCTTGACGATTTCAAACTCCGCAACGGTTGGCAGGCGGTTTTGACGGCCGCGGCACTGCACAATAACGCCCTGCTTTGACACCTCGATGGTTTGCACTTTTTCAATCCCCATGCGCCGGTCGACTTCCATTGTCCAAATCGAGCAGTTGCCTGCTGCGCACGAGCGCGCGTAGCTCGCCACACAATGGCGCATGGCTTTGCCCTCGGCGATGAGTTCGTTGCCCGAGTGCAATTCGCGGAAGCTCCACACGTTGGGTTCATCTTTGCTGCCGGTCTTGAACGACATTGCCTTGAAGCCCGACACCTTGAAGAACAGGTTTTCCGCGCCTTTGCTGCGGCCAAGGGCATGGTGCCATCTCTCGACCTGCGCGAGCAGTGTATCGGGCGTGCGGCCGCGCATCTGTAAATTCGGCTGAGGCGGCGGCTCGATGGTCACGCGGCCGCTTTGATCAACGATCTCGCGAGACTGGAATTTTTGTGCATGGAGATAGTCGGCGATTGGTCCCACATGGCGGCGATCAAGCATAGGGTTTGCGATAAAGAAACGAATGACTGACTGCCAGAATTCGTTTTGCGCAAAATCGAATCCGGCCCTCGACCCGAGAAACGCATGCGTCAGCGATGCGTCGCCACCCAAGGCATGTACCTGCCCCCACAGGAACGCGCCTTCGATGCTCAAGCTATCGGGTGCCTCAAGAAAATGATGTGCCATCATTTTGGTGAGCGGTATGGGCGTCTTTGCGGTGCGGATGTTCTTTCCTGATGCGATATGAAGATACCAGCCACGGAACTTCTGGCTGCCTTGCTCTTGACGCAGCCAAGCCGCGTCCATGAATTCCGGCACTGGATAATGCGCCACGAGATGCCGGATCAGAGAAGAAAACTGCCGCCGGGCATTGTGCGAGGGCCGCTTCCATTGTTCGAGCTTGCGCACCCATTGGCCGCGCCGGTCGTTGAGCTTGATGAGCGCGTCAATGGCGGGATATGTGGCCGTGCCGAAGGCAAAGGTCTCCATCAAAAAATCTGTTTCAGCCACGGCCCAGAGCAGCAGGGCCTGCAAGGCTGCGCGATTTTCGGAGTCCGCTTTGCTGCGCTCGATGCTCTGGCAGAGCCTTTGCAACTGCGGCCGTTTAACATCGGCGGCAACAATTTCGCCCTTGCACGCCGCTTCGATCAATTTTCGCGGATTGTGGTGAAGCCGCGCCTGTCGCGCGATACCCGCTTTGACGCTTTCGGCAATGGCTAATTCCGCTTCAAGTTGCCTGCGCGATTTATCGAGGGTTGCGGGAACCCCGTGTTTCAGGCACCAATCATAATAGCCGTTTATGGTGCGCAAGCCGAGGGCCGCCAAATGCTTGCGCATCGGGACCGTGAAGACAAGGCCTTCACTGCCGGGTATGGGCTGGCGTGCCATTGCGGGCTCAATGCTAAAATAATTGCGGTGCAGCCTATGTAACGGCTGAAGCAATGCAAGACGCTTGTGTTATCAAAGAGGCCCGCCTGACTTGACCCCATTTGCCCGTTCGTTCGGATCCCTGCGCGTCCACACGCCTGATGCCCCGCCCGGCGCGCGCATCGGAATCATGGGCGGCTCGTTCAATCCTGCGCACGCTGGACATCTGATCGTTGCCGAGGCAGCGCTGAAGCGGCTCGAACTCGATCAACTCTGGTGGGTGGTAACGCCTGGCAATCCGTTGAAGGAGCATAATGGCCTTGCTCCGCTCGCCGCTCGGATCGAGGCCTGCCGCGCGCTGACGAAAAACCCGCGGATGAAAATGACCGGATTTGAAGCCGAGCTCGGCAGCCCGTTCACGGCGGTAACGCTGCGCTTTCTTAAGCGGCGCTACCCTGAATGCCGGTTTGTGTGGGTAATGGGGGCCGACAATATGGCCTCGTTTCACCGCTGGCAGAATTGGCGCGGCATCGCCGCATCCATGCCGATTGCCGTCGTCGACCGGCCGGGCTGGCGGCATAAGGCGCTTGCCTCGCGGGCCGCGCACGCCTTATCCCGGGCACGCATCCCCGAGGCTTGCGCCGAACGGCTACCGCTCAAAATCGCCCCAGCTTGGGTGTTTCTGACGACAAAACTCTCCAATCTCTCGTCAACGGCGCTGCGCGCACGAGGCGCCGCCTGAGCCGGTGCGCGGGACCCGGAACGCAACGCTCGCAGCCGGCGACCGTCATGTTGCAGCAACACTGCTGCAACCGTCGTAGCCTTGTTCGATGATCCCTATTGCCGCACCCATCCACAGGGCTTATCTTGCCCATATCGTTTCGGGCCTTTGGCTGTCACACGTTTGGCACGCGACGCTGGCATCCGTTTTGGTGCCTGAAGCTTGCTCGTTCAATGGAAGGAATTGCACTCAAACATGAGAACCGCCGCCGAGACGGCCCAAAAGGGTTCGCCTCCGAAGGACCTGCCGCCGCAAGGCCGCAGCTCCGAAGCCCTCCTCAAGGAGGTCATCACTTGGCTCGATGACGCCAAGGCAGAAGAGATCGTGACCATCGATCTCGCGGGAAAATCCTCGCTCGGAGACTTTATGATTATTGCCTCGGGCCGGACAGACCGGCACGTGGGCGGTATCGCAGATCAATTGCGTCAAAAGCTGAAAGAAGCCGGCGTCGAGAATTTGCGCGTTGAAGGCACGGAAACCTGTGATTGGGTCGTGGCAGATGCTGGCGACATAATCATTCACTTGTTCCGCCCGGAAGTCCGCGATTTCTACAAGCTTGAGAAGATGTGGTCTGCCGAACGCCCGGGTGAGACCTCGCACTGAGACAGGGCACCGTAAAGCCCGGCCCAGTATTGATGTCGCGCGGCCGGGGTGAGGCTCCGGCGGCGGTGGAATACAATGCGAATTTTAATTGCTGCCATCGGCAAACTTAAGGATGGCGCAGAGCGCGAGCTCTATTCCCGCTACGCCGGCCGTCTGGCCGCAATGTCCCGGCAGGCAGCTCTCGGTCCCCTCGACCTCTCCGAACTGCCCGAAAGCCGGGCCGGCAGCGCCGTTGAACGTCAAGCCGACGAGGCCGGCCGCCTTTTGAAGGCCACTGCCAAATGTGAACTCCTTGTCGCACTGGACGAAAATGGACAACATTTTACAAGTCCGTCGTTCGCAAACCAGTTAAGGCGGCATCGCGATCAAGGCCGAGCCAATGTGGCCTTTCTTATCGGTGGCGCCGATGGCCACGGAGCAGATGTGCTCAATGCGTGTGAATTCAAACTGTCACTCAGCACCATGACATTGCCGCACGGGCTGGCGCGAGTCTTTCTCGCCGAACAGCTCTACCGTGCCGCCACGATCATCACCGGCCACCCCTATCATCGCAGTTAAACAGGTCTCGCAGCTGCCACGCATGCGTGGCGGTTACTGTCTGCAAATTTGCCTCTTGCGTTTCCGTAGTCAGATGTCGGATATGAGGGCGCCATCACCCGCCTTTAGCGTCGCCTTTCGTTCCATAGGAGAAGATGATGTCTGCCAGTTTACTTGAAGCCCTTCAGGGTCTTGTTACCCCGGCACTGCTCAAAACGGCAACTTCAACGCTTGGCGAGAGCGAAAGCGCCCTCACTTCCGGGCTCGGTGCCATTGTTTCAAAAGTATTGAGCGCGCTCGTTGCAGGCAACGCCAACGATTCTTTGATGAACATGATTGCGGGCCTCGTGACATCGCAGGCGCGCGACCCCGGCGCTCTCGCCGACATCGCTGGTCTTCTCACATCTGGCACTGCTTCTGTACCGGGCAACCAGCTGATGGGCGCTCTCTTTGGCGTCAAGGAAGGCGGCATAGCTCAGGCCGCAGCCACGGCTGCAGGCTTGCGTCCGCAGTCGGGTGCCGCGCTCATGTCGCTGGCCGGTCCGCTGGTCCTTGCTGGCCTTGGTAGGGCGTCGGGTGCCGCCACCACGCCATTGTCCGGCGCATCGCTCGCTGGCCTTCTCAATACGCAACGCGCTTCCCTGCTGGGCAGCCTTGCACCCGCCGCTGGCGCCGCTGCGGCTGCAGCCGGCACTGCCGCCGTTGCAGCCGGGGTTCAGGCTGTCAATCAGGCGGCCTCAACGGTAGCTGCGGCGCCTGCTGCCGTGGCTGCCACTGTCCAAGCTGGAAGCGCCGCTGTGCAGCAAGCCGCAACCGCGCCTGTCGCCGCCGCTGCAGCTGTTGCATCGTCGACCGCACAAGCCGCAACAGCAGCTGCCGGAACGGCCGCCGCTGCAACAACGGCAGCTGCAACAGCTGCTGCAACGGCAGCGCGCACTGTGGCCGCTGAAGCCGCCCGTCCCGCAGCCGCTGCCGCATCTGGCGGCATGGGGATTTCTTGGCTTCTGTGGCTCATTCCTCTGCTGCTGCTCGCCGGAATTGGTTACTACCTTTGGGAAACCAAGTACTCGGAACTGAAGTCGTCGCCAGCGCCCGCGGCAGTGGAAAAGAAGGCCGAAGCAAAGCCCGAGAAGAAAGCCGAGCCCAAGCCTGAGAAGAAGGCTGAAGCCGCTCCTGCTCCAGCGGCAGCTCCTGCTCCGGCGGCAGCGCCCGCTCCAGCCGCTGCTCCTGCTGCTGCACCGGCCGACGCTGGCAACGGCATGGTGACACTGGCTCTTCCAGGCGGGGGCAGCATCAAGGCTGCAGCCAACGGCGTGGAAGGCAAACTCGTCAACTTTCTGCAGGATGCCAACTCGGTCATCGACAAGAAGACGTGGTTCGACTTCGATCGTCTGACCTTCAACACCGGCGAAACCACTCTGACTTCCGAATCGTTGGACCAAATATCGAACATCACGACCATCCTGAAGGCGTTTCCAACCGCGGCCATCAAGATTGGCGGTTACACCGACAACGTCGGCAATCCTGAAGCCAATCTCAAGCTTTCAGGCGAGCGTGCCCGTGTCGTTTTGATCGCGCTTGTTGCGGCAGGCATTGCTGAAACCCGGCTTGAGTCGGAAGGCTACGGCGAACAGCACCCATTGGCCGACAACGCCACAGAAGACGGCCGCTCTAAGAACCGCCGCACGGCACTCAGTGTGCGCGCGAGCTAAAAGTTCATCGTTCACCAAATACAAAAGAGGCGGAGAGATAAGCACTCTCCGCCTTTTTTCATTCGCCGTCCACCGAACTACATCTTGCCGGCAACCCAATCCGAAATCGACGCTGGCGCCATCCGTTTCATTGCAGCGGCCAAATAGGTTGGCGTGGTGACGTAATAGCGCCGCTTGGGCCGCGGGCTTTCAACCGCGTGAATGAGTTTTGTTGCCACGGCTTCAGGTTCGAGCTTGAACGCCGCTTTGCCACCCGCCTCCATGGAGGCCAACCGTGCGTGATAAACATCGCGATGGGGTGAGGCTTCGATATCAATCGTTGCTTTGAAATTTACCAGCGCGCGTTCCACAAAGCGCGTGCGTATGGGCCCTGGCTCAATAATCGCGACACGGATGCCGCTGCCTGCAAGTTCTAGCCGCATGCAGTCAGACAATGCTTCAAGCGCATACTTCGAAGCGCAATAGGCCCCGCGATAAGGTGCAGAGATCAATCCCAGCACCGACGAACATTGCACGATGCGGCCTTCTCCAGCCCTGCGCATGGCCGGAATAATCTGCCGGGCCAGTTCGTGCTGAGCGACGACATTGGTCAGCAATTGGCGGCTCAACACATCCGCTGACAAATCCTCGACGGCACCGATCTGCCCATAGGCCGCATTGTTGAACAGCGCCGTAAGTTTCCCATCCGTCCGCACAAGCGCTTCCTGGGCGCAGGCCGCCACGGACCCGAGATCGGACAACTCAAGCCGAAGGGCTTCGACGCCTGCTTCTCGTTGGAGCATGGCGAGATCGTCATCCGTTCGCGCTGTGGCGAGCACGCGCCAACCTCGTGCTTTCAACATCTTCGCTGAGGCCAGCCCGATACCCGACGAAGCCCCGGTTATCAAAATAGAACGTACGCTCATGATGTTTTCTGAGGCGCCCCAGTTGAGATGGCCGGCGCGGCCCGCTCTGCGTCGTACAGCCGGGCAAGAAGATCATCGACATCCCCACGGGTCTCGGGATGCTGAGCTTTCTGCATCGCTTTCTTTTGCGCATCCTGCAGTGCTTGCGCATGCCGGGCCGAACCGCTGGTCTTGCGGCGGCGCGCGCCATGTATCAGCAGTGGGTGCTCGGGTTCTTTCAAATCCAGTTCTTCAAGGAAGGTCTCCCGCAAAGCAAAGAAGCTCTGCAAAACGGCATCGCGCACCAATGCGCGCTCCTCGGCCGGAATGGTTTGGCGCTGGCGCGGGTCGATCGACATCAAGGCCCGCCGCATATCGTGCAGCGGCGCGAACGGGTAAAGCCCAATTTTGTCGCGCGTCTCGCCTGCGTTTTTGTAGACGATGCGCATATTGTCGAGCGTCTCACTGATCCGGCAGTAGGCGGCCAGATAGTCGTCGGTCGACGGATAGGGCTTTTCGCAAAATGTGTAGAGTGCCGATTTGGTGCGCACCATGCCACGCCATTCTTCTTCCAGGCTTTCGATGAACTTCGAGCGCTTTTGAAAAACATTGGCGAGATAGGCCGCAACCACGGTCACGAGAACCAACGCCATGTCCTTCAGGTAGTCGTAGACGGCAACGGCCACAGCCTCATAGGGCGTGCCGGCAAGGCCTGGAACGTGATGGGCGAGTTTCGCCACGCACGACGTCAGGAGCACCAAGCCGAGCACCACATAAGCGCGGCGCAGCGTACGATTGAGAGCGTGGCGGGTCATGACACCAACAATCCATGTTGGCCCGCCGGATCGGGTCTTGAGTGAGCAGCCCCGGCGAGCAGATTAAGGAGACGATCCAGCGCCCCCTTTCGTCTAGCGTTTGAGAAGATCAGGACGCCGCTGATGCGTCAATTCAAAGGCCTGAGCCTTGCGCCATTCAGCGATTTTCTTGTGGTCGCCCGACAACAGAACATCCGGGATCTCGCGCCCTTCCCATGACCGCGGCTTGGTGAATTGCGGATACTCGAGGAGCCCATTCTCGAAACTTTCGGATGCGAGGCTGTCGTCGCCGCCCAAAACGCCCGGCAACAGCCGCACGCAGGCATCGATCAAAACCATGGCGGCAAGTTCGCCCCCCGATAGCACATAGTCGCCAATCGAAACTTCCCGGATGTTGCGCGCGGAAAGTATTCGCTCGTCAACCCCCTCGAAGCGGCCGGCCAGCAGGCGAACGCCAGGCCCTTGAGCCAACTCGTGCACCGCAGCTTGCGTCAGCGGGGTGCCGCGCGGCGACAGATAGATCAGCGGCGCATCCGGCCCGCCAAAAGGCGCCGCTTTTTGCGCGTGATCGATCGCGGCGGCTAGAACATCGGCACGCAACACCATTCCAGCGCCGCCGCCAGCCGGGGTGTCATCAACGGCCCGGTGCCGCCCCAACCCAAAGTCGCGAATGGCAACCGTGTCGAGTGACCATAGTCCTGCGGTCAACGCTTGACCAACCAGCGAGATGCCGAGCGCGCCGGGAAACATTTCGGGAAACAGCGTGATCACCGTGGCCCGCCAGGGTGGACGGCCATCGCTATGCGGAGTGTGCGGCATCGATTGAACTTTCCTTGCCGCCAGAGGCGTTAGGCGACGCCCTCGACGATGGTGATGTCGATGGTGCCAGCGCCCTGCCGTAAGGCCTTGGCCTCGGCGTATTCGGGGCTCTTGGCATAACCCAACGCATGAGCATAGCTCGGAAACTCCATCACCACATTGCGTGCAACGCCGTTGCCTTCGACGATCTCGCATTGTCCGCCGCGTACGATGGGGCGGCCTTCATACTTGTCGAGTGCCACTTTCGACTTGGCGACGTACTGGCTCCATTTTTCGGGGTCGGTGACGACGGCGTGTGCGATCAGATAGCCTTTGGCCATGGGAAATCCTTACTGTTGCGCAGGAGCGCAGAGGATGAGAGCGTGGCACACGGGTTGCGGCGCCGACCCGACAGCAAGGACGACAGATCTCGAACTTTTTCAAGCCGAAACGGGTGATACCGCACCTTGGGGCAGCCGAACTGACCAGCAGTTGCCGGCGCGTATATCAAGACAGGCTTAGACTATCAGGCGCGCCAGCTTCAGCAGCTTGAACTTGGTGCCCAATCGGCGTCTGAGCAACTTGCCCACGACTCACTGTGTCATGATGACGTGACGATCACGCGCAGCCCAGCCTATGGCATCATGCCACCGGACTGACACGCATCGGGCATCAGCCCGCCACCGCAGCCGCCAATGCGTCGACCACGACGTCGAGATCGGTGCCGAGGTCTGGCCCCATCGGCAGGCTCATCACATGGGCTGCCATCCAGCCAGCTATCGGCGTGCAATCTGGGCAGCACAAGTGGGCATAAGCTGGCTGCGTATTGAGAGGTACCGGGTAGTGAACGGCTGTCGGAATACCGCCCGCCTGCAATTTCGCTTGTACCGCGTCGCGGTTGGGAACGAGCACAGTATATTGGGCGTGAACGCTGGTGTTGTCCGGCAGCACAGTGAGTGTGCGCAGATGTTCAAGTGGCCGGCCTATGTCCGCCATCGAAACCGGTGCCGCACCAGATACCTTGTTCAGAATTTGCTCAGTGTAGCGGGCGCCCAAGCGCTCACGCTGCGCCACTTCCCAAGCGAACCGCGGCCATTTCGCCAGCACGATACCACACTGCAACGTGTCCATGCGGCCACCGACGCCAATGCGCGTATGCACATAGCGCTTGCTCTGCCCGTGCACGCGAATTTCGCGCGAGGCTTGCGCAAGTGCATCGTCATTGGTGAACAGCGCACCGCCATCTCCGTAGCAGCCGAGCGGCTTTGACGGGAAGAAACTGGTGCAGCCGATGAGCGACGTGGCGCAGCTTTTTTTGCCATGATAGGTGGCTCCAAAACTTTGCGCCGCATCTTCGATGACAGGTATTGAGCCATTCCGCGCAGCGATGGCGTTGATGGTGTCCATGTCAGCCAACTGGCCATAAAGGCTGACCGGCATGATCGCCTTGGTGCGCGGGGTAATCTTGGCTTCGACCAGGCTGGCATCGATGTTGGCCGTATGCGGCTCGACGTCGATGAACACGGGCTTTGCACCGAGCAACACAATAACCTCTGCCGTCGCGACAAACGTGAACGGTGACGTGATCACTTCATCGCCCGGCCCAACGCCAAGTGCCATCAAGGCAATCAACAGTGCTTCGGTGCCACTCGCCATTGTGATGCAGTGCTTCACTCCGCAATAGGCCGCGAGGGCCGCTTCAAGTTCAGCGACCTCAGGCCCCATGATGTACTGGCCATGCTCCAGCACCCGGGCAATGCGTGCGTCTAGGTCAGGCTTGATTACAGCCTGCTGGGCCTTGAGGTCGATGAATTGCATGGAACGATGTCTCGTGTTGGGAATACTGAACCGCTGCGATTGTATACACACAGCCTTGCTCTGCACCAGCGGGCGGGCCTGCCGTGCCGCAGCCCGTGCGCACGTTATCCCCGGCCAACAAGTGGCATTTTCGTTGCCATCAGCGTCATGAACTGGACATTCGCGCCGAGCGGCAGGTTGGCCATGTACAAGACCGCATCGGCAACATGCTGGACGTCGATCCGCGGCTCTGAAAGCCGGCTGCCGTTCGCCTGCAAAATACCCGCTGCCATGGCCTCGGTCAGGTCTGTTGCCGCATTTCCGATATCGATTTGCGAGCACGCGATATCGTCGGCACGGCCGTCGAGCGATATCGATTTCGTAAGGCCGGTGAGCGCGTGCTTTGTAGCCGTATAGGGGGCCGAAAGCGGGCGCGGCGACTGCGCAGAGATCGACCCGTTGTTGATGATGCGGCCGCCGCGTGGCTTTTGCGATTTCATTTGCCGCATCGCGGCTTGCGCGCACAAAAAAGCACCATTCAAATTAACGTCGACTACAGCTTTCCAGGCCTCGAACGGTAATTCGTCAAGCGGCAGCGCAGGCGCCGCCGCACCCGCATTATTGAAAAGAACATCGAGACGGCCAAAGCAGTAGTGTGCCTGCGCAAACAAATCCGCGACTGCCTTGGGATCTGTCACATCGGTTGGCACGGTGATCGCCCGGCCGCGACCTTCGGACGCCATCGCTGCGGTCTTTTCCAACTCGGCGGCACGGCGGCCTGCGAGCACCACATCATAGCCGTTGGCGCGCAATGTTACGGCCACGGCCCGGCCGATACCTGAACCGGCACCCGTGATGAGAGCCACTTTGCTGTCTTGTGTCATGGGTCGTGTGTGCCAGCCAGCGGGCGAGGGATCAAGTGCGCCGGTCAAATCGCGCTAAAATCACTTGTGTGTCTCCGTAGGTACGATGATCGACGGGCTCGAACTTGTCTGGCCAGACAATCGCCACACTGGCGCGCTCCTCAAGCACCACCACCGCGCCCGGCACCAGCCATCCCCCATCTCTCAAAGCAATTAAGGCCTTCTCGCCGAGCCCCTTGCCATAAGGAGGATCGAGGAAAGCAAGCGCAAACGGTGCCATGGTGCCGGCTGGGCCGAGGTCTGTCGCATCGCGGCGGAAAATCCGCGTGATGCCCGTAAGCCCGAAGGCTTCGACATTGGTGCGGATCAGCCCGCGTGAGGCTGGCCCATCTTCGACAAACAAGCAGAACGATGCCCCGCGAGACACCGCTTCGAGTCCCAGTGCGCCGGTGCCAGCGAACAGATCGATAACCCGGGCGCCTGTGAGTTCGAAGTCTTCGAGGCCATGCGCCAAAATGTTGAACACGCTTTCGCGCACGCGGTCCGATGTGGGGCGTAGACCCTCGTGTTCGGCGCTTGCAATGGCCCGGCCGCGAAATTTACCGCTGACAATTCTCATGACGGCACCACTCTAGAACCGTGTGCCAAGCTCAACCGCGTTCTCACGCAGACCGCCGCAACCGTTCCGCGCGCCATGCCATGGGAGCACTGGCGATAAGACCGAGGGCCGGTTCGGCTTTCACGTCGTCGAGCACGGTTGGATTGAGGCTCCAGCGTTGGGCCAGCCGCATGACATGATCTTCCGTCGGATGCAGAATGATTTCGCCCCCCGCATCGCCGCGCCGCCCTTTGACGCCGCGCAACTCGAACATTTTCAGCCCGAGGTCACGTTCTTCGCGAGTGGTCTTACCCTTGTTCCAGATGACGCCTTCATCGCCCGTTGCAAAGGCGCGCACCAGACGGCCATCGAGCATGCGCGCCCAGGCAAACATATCGATTGGGGGATAGCTGAAAAAATACTGAACTTCGACGAACCGTCCGCCGAGGCCAACGAGAAGCGGTGTGCACTTATCTGCAAAAGCTGGGCCTGCCGGATGGGGCAGGGAGAGGCCAACGGCAAACACCCAGCCGTTGACCGGCGGCGTAATAAAGACGTGGTTTTCACCCAGCTTACGGTCGTAGACCGTGCCAATACCGGAGTTCCAATTGCACGGGGTGGCATCGACGAGACCCAACGCCTCGGCGACGGCTTTGGGATCGCGAGAACGCACTGCGAGCCATGCCATCCGGTAGCCAAATCCCGCAGGCCGGTCGGGCGATTGTCCGAACAGCACTTTGCCTTCGGCAATGTTCGGTGCAAGCCCCCAAACCGCGATGGCGATCGTTGCCGCTATGAAAAGCGCAATTATCCAAATCATGTCATGAGGCTGCCCGGCTCCCGCTGCACCACCCTTAAAGTGATGCGGCCCTGCCGATCAAGCTTGATAGGGCAACACTTGGGGACAAATTGCGCGCTGAGGCCGCACCTGACCCGGCACGAGCGGGTCGACAGCGAACACATTCTAAATCAAACGGGGCTGGCTCGCGTACACTTGGAGCAGCGGGGTGCGCTCTAGTATGCCGCTGGGCCAGCCCCTAGCTGAGTTGAACGCCCCGGCTAGAGAGGGCTAGCGGGCGTCCACTCGTAGACCGTTACACTGCGCAAAACTGAACCAGAGGCGCGGCCACTGGGTCACGAGACCTTTTCACTGGTTCATATAATTCGAAGGCATGACAGGCGGATGACGGACAGAGTTACATTTTTCGTGTTGCTCTGATCACCTAAACTCATTGCACAACGGCGGATTAGCGCCAACTGCGAGACAATGCTAAGAGAAAGCTTATCCCAGCCAAACAGGCACTAAAAAGCAAGCTGAAACATGGACTTAAACCAGACCGCCGGTGTTGCTTTAATCACCGGAGCGGCGCGCCGCATCGGCCGCACCATCGCCCTCGATCTTGCCCGCGAAGGCTGGTGCATCGGTATTCACTACCGGCGCTCGCAAGTCGAGGCAGAGGCCTTGGCACGCGAGATCGAGGCTCTCGGGTCCCGCGCTCTGTTGCTGCAAGGAGATTTGGCCTGCGAAGACGATCTCAAAACCCTCGTGCCCCGCTGCCGGGATGGTTTGGGCACGCCGACGTGCCTCATCAATAATGCTTCGGAATTTCTGCTCGACACTGCGGCATCGGCTTCGTTCGAAACCTGGGATACGCATCTCAACATCAATCTCAAGGCGCCGGTTTTTCTAGCGCAATCGCTGGCCCTGCATATGCCAGACGGCATCTCCGGAAACGTGATCAACATTATCGACCAACGCGTTTGGAAGCTGACGCCTGATTTTTTCTCCTACACCATATCCAAAGCCGGTTTGTGGACCGCTACACGCACACTGGCTCAGGCCCTTGCCCCCCGCGTTCGCGTCAACGCCATCGGTCCGGGTCCGGTTCTCAAAAGCGTCCACCAGACCGACGCAGATTTTCTCGGCGAGGTGCAATCCACGCTTTTGAAACGAGGGCCAACACCTGAAGAAATTGCCGCAACCGTCCGGTTTATTCTGGATGCGCCAGCCATGACAGGCCAGATGATTGCACTCGACGGCGGTCAGCATCTGACATGGGACGATGCCGGCGGCGCGCTCAATGCATCGCATCCAGGTAAGCCAGTGCCCTAACCGCAAGTAACCTTCAGTTGCGAAGTGCAACGGCGGCTTAGTCTAATTCCGGGCACATCGTTTGCCACAATTCCTCCGCGCCACTCCCGCACTCGCGCCGCAAACATGCGCGACAACACAAGGCAGCGAATGTTCGCCGTCTCGTAAACCCTTCGTTAACGTTAAGCCCTTAGATACCTTTGGTGTTGTTGGGTGCGTTAACGCGCCGCGTTCAGAGGTATTGCCATGAGACCATCGACTGGACCCCGGTCTAGCGCCGGATTTGCGTTCGTCTCTTTTGTCGCTCTCTCGCAGCCAGCATTTGCCGCTGCTGACTTGCCCCCCGTCAAAGTATCCGAAACAAATGCTGTCGCGGAATGCGCCACGCCAGGGCGGCTGATGGGCTTCATCAAGGCCCGCAACCCCAAGCTCGACGGCAAATTCGATCAAATCGCCGTCGAATACATGCGCCACGGCCAAGACCTCGGCCTTCGCTGGGACTATGGGTTTTTCCAGATGCTGGTTGAAACCGGCTTCCTGACCTTCACCGGCGACGTCAAGCCCGATCAGAACAACTTTGCCGGCCTCGGCACCACGGGCGGCGGTGTGCGCGGAGAAAAATTCAAGGACGTCTCGAGCGGCGCGCGCGCCCACCTTGAACATCTGGCCATGTACTCGGGGGACAAGATTGAGAACCCGGTCGCCGAGCGCACCAAGAATATCCAAGAATGGCAAGTTTTAACAAAGTGGCAGAAGACCATCCAAGGTCCTATGACGTTCTCGCATCTGGCCAAGCAATGGGCGCCGAAATCGAAGGGTTATCCGTCTGACATCAAGGCTGTTGCCGACCGCTTCATGAACGGCGTTTGCAAAGACGCAGATCCCAATCCCGAAATGATGGCTTCGCTGGCACCGGCGAGTGCGACGGCCGCGCCGGCCTCAGCCGCAAACGCAAAGCCCGTCACTGCAGAAGGCCAAGCAGAACCCGTTTTGACTCGCGGCGAAGAATTGGCAAAACGAGCCAACGATGAAGCCCGTGTTGAGGGCGCCACCAAGTCTGCGCTTGGTGCTGGCTCATCCATCAAGATCGCTGGTACACCTGCCGCGATTGAAGCGCCGCAAGTCAAAATTCTCAATGCGCTCCCTGCTGCTCCAGAAGCAGAAACCGCACAGCCTGTTTCAATGGCGGCAACTGTTACGGGCGCGATCAAGAATGTCCTAGCACCCGCAGCCAAGCCTGAGCCAGAGGCGAAGGCGAATGAGGCCGCCGGTAAACAAGCTGGCACAGCAGCTAGCGGACAATGCAACGTCTTCACTGCGAGCTATGGCGGCGAAAACGCCGTGATCATCAAGGCCACTGCGGACAAGGTCGTCAACTACACCGTGCTTCACGTCAATGAAGGCGAAGCAAAGCGCGAGGCCGACGCCTACATCGCGGCTTATGCTAAAGGCGGCGAAACTCTCGCTACTGAGTTCAAAACCCACGACCAAGCGCTCGACAAAGCTTTCGAGCTTTGCCCCGAGGGGTAATTGCCTCATCCCGCACCCCAACGCACAGTCTGACGCGAAGGACAATCGGCATGAAGCGCGATGAGGCAATGGCAAAAGTGATGTCGCGTTCAGTGTACACTGCCATCGTGATGTGCACCTCCGTGCTGGGATCGGCTCTTTCTGCCGCCGCTGGCACGCCGCCGGAAATTCGAATGTCACATGGCAATCAAGTGCCAGCGTGTGTTACGCCTGACCGGCTGATGACGTTCCTGAAAGGCCGTAACGCGCGTCTCGATCCCCGCTTCAACAACATCGCTTCGCACTACAAAAAGCACGGCGAACATAACAAAGTCCGATGGGACTACGCATTCTTTCAGATGGCGATCGAGACCAATTTCCTCAGCTATCGCCGCCCCGATGGAAAATGGGGCGATGTCGATCCGAAGCAAAATAATTTCGCTGGCATCGGCACAACAGGTGGCGGTGTGCCGGGCGACCGCTTTCCAGATGTGACGACCGGTGTCCTTGGCCAGATCCAGCATCTCGTCGCCTATTCGGGTGAACGGCTTGAGCGGCCCGTGGCGCCGCGCACGCAACTGAAGCAAGACGACATTATTGCGCAATCGCTTGAGCTCCGGCGCCCGGTTCGCTTTTCCGATCTGGCAAAACGCTGGGCGGTCGATCCAAAATACGGCTCTTCTATCGAGTGGGTTGCGAGTGCCTATCGCTCGGAATTCTGCACCGGCAAGGACGCATCGAAGCAAGCCGCATCCGAAGCGCTTCCTTGGTCGAAAGCAGCACCCGCTCCGGTGCCCGCCGCACGGCCTGCACCGGCCAATGTTCCCAATACCGCCGTTAAAACCGTTTGGGTCAGCTCGCCAAGAGCTGCACCTCAAGCCGAGCCGGTGCCTGCCTCCGTACCGGTTGCGGCGCCCCAACTTGACGCCTCACGCACGCCGCCCTCTGGACTGGGGGCCAAGCAACTGGCGGCCCATTCGGCACCTGTTGCCGCAGCGCAGCCGGGGTGCGTTGTTAGCAAGGCGAGCTATGGCGGGAAGAAAACCCTTTTAATCCGCGCCAGTTCGCCTGAAAGCACCCGCTACACGGCATTGACCGTTTTAGAGGGCTTTGAAAAAAGCATGCTCGACAGCTTCATAAAGACACGGGCACCTGGTGGAAGCCTAGTCGGTGAATTTCCTGATCCAGCTGCAGCTCTCGTCAAAGCCCGTGAGTTGTGCCCCAGTGCTGCCGGCTGACGCAATGCTGTGGTGACAATCACGACTGAGCCAGCCTAAAACGTAGCCTCCGCCATGGATTACAATCCGGCGCGTGCGTGGAGAGCTTCCGTTGCGACTACCCCAATCTATGGTGCCAAATTTCACCCGCCCGCCGACGCTCGAGTGGGTGGTGCTTGCCGTTTCCGCGTACTTCGCCACCATCTTGAACCTGCCGTTCTGGCGGGCCTTGCTGCAAGCGATCGATACCAGCCGCCTTTCCGATTGGTTGTTTGCCGCCACCACAGGCGTTGCGCTTTTCGCCCTCATCAACCTCGCGCTCACGCTCATTTGCACGCGCCACACATTCAAGCCGCTGGTGATGGTATTTTTGCCGGTCACGGCCGCGATCAGCTATTTCATGTGGGAATATGGCGCCGTCATCGACGTCAACATGGTCCAGAACGTCTTTGAGACAGACCGCCGGGAAGCCGGAGACCTGATGTCCTCCGGCATGATCGGCGCAATCGTCTTAGGCGGGCTGATACCCGCGTATGCAGTCTGGCGGGTGCCCATTCTTTACCGGCCGTTCTGGCGCGAAGTGCGAGCCAAGGTTCCGGTGTGTCTGTTCTCTGCGGCCACTGCGGGCGCTGCTATCATGGCGTTCTCGATGGACTTTACCTCCCTCTACCGGGAGCAAAAGGAACTTCGCCTGACGGTGACGCCGCTTAATTTCGTCACCGCCACCATCGACTATGGAAAGCGCAAATTGCGCATGCGTCCATCGGCACCCAAAACCTTTGCGGCCGACGCAAAACGCGGCCCAACCTGGACCAGCCCATCGCGGCGATCGGTGACCATTCTGGTGCTGGGTGAAACCGCACGAGCTGCGAATTTCTCGCTGAATGGCTACGAGCGGGAAACCAATCCACGGCTGAGCAAAGTGCAAGGCCTGATCAACTTCCCCAACGTCATGTCATGTGGCACCGATACGGCCCAGTCGATCCCGTGCATGTTCTCCGGTCTGGGCCGGGCTCGCGCCACATCGGATATCTCACTGCGGCGGGAGGGATTGCTCGACGTCGTACAACGGGCTGGCTTCTCGGTGCTCTGGCGCGAAAACCAATCGGGCTGCAAGGCCGTCTGCGCACGTGTTCCCACCGAAGTTCTGACCGGACGCAAAGTACCGTCCTTCTTCAACAACAACGAGAGCAGCGACGGCGTGCTGTTGCATAAACTCGAAGACAAGATCGCCACTATGCCGGGCGATGCCGTCATCGTTTTGCATATGATGGGTAGCCATGGCCCCGCTTATCACAAGCGTTACCCCCGGCGGTTCGAGCGGTTCACACCTGTTTGCCGTTCGAGCCAGTTCTCACATTGCTCGGTGGACGAGATCGTCAACGCCTACGACAACTCTCTGCTCTACACCGATCATGTTCTGGCCGAGCTTGTCGAGCTGCTCAAAGCCATCGACGCAGCTGGCCGGCCGGCCTCTATGATTTACGTCTCCGATCACGGTGAATCGCTGGGTGAAAAAGGCGTCTATTTGCATGGCATGCCCTACGCCCTTGCGCCCGATGTTCAAAAACATGTGCCGATGCTGATGTGGCTATCGCCACTTTATCAATCGTCCTTCGGCGTCGACACCGGGTGTGTGGCGCTCAACGCCAGCGCTGGATTGAGCCACGACAACCTGTTTCACTCGGTTCTCGGACTTCTTGAAATCCAGACCAAGAACTATCTGCCGCAACTCGATATCTTTGCACCGTGCCGCCGGCCGGCCGTGCCGGTGCCGACACTTGGCACGGCGGCACCCTGATGACAGAGCCTACCGTCTGGACCTTTTTCAGTTTTGCCAAAACTTGGCGCCCTGCTCGAACGTATAGGCCGGTATGATGCCGTCTCGAGTGCTGCTCAGTTTGATCGTCGTGGCCGCGGCAGTTCTTGCCGGGGGCGCATACGTTTATGCTGGCCATCCTGGCTCGGTGAGAATCCTTGCAGCTATCTTCAATGCTGCGGTGGAAGAGCGTGGCGTGAAGGTGCAGAACGACATCGCCTATGGCACCGGAAGCCGCCAGAAGCTCGATGTTTACGAGCCCTTGAGTGCGGCAGGTGCAGACGGCAAAGCCGCACCTCAAGACGGGCCCATCGCAATTTTCTTATACGGCGGAAGCTGGCAGCAAGGTGAGCGCGCCATTTACGAGTTTATCGGCCGGGCACTGGCGAAAAAGGGGGTGACCACCGTTATTCCCGACTATCGGTTATATCCCGAAGTCAAATTCCCGGCCTTCATGGACGATGCCGCCGATGCTTATGCGTGGGTGGCGCGCACACTCGCAAAACGGACCGATGGCACATCACGGCCCATCGTGCTGACTGGCCATTCAGCAGGGGCGCACATGGCGGCCCTGCTCACGTTCGACGCCAATTATCTGTCGCGGCGCGGCAAAGACATTCCAACACCTGCGGTGCTGATTGGTTTGGCTGGACCCTATGCGTTCGATCCGACAACGTGGCCGAGCACGAAGGATGTTTTTGCTGATGTCAAAAACCCCGACACTGCCCGGCCGATCGCATACGCCAAGCGCGGCGGCCCGCCAACCTTGTTGATGCATGGAACGGCCGACGACACGGCGAAAATTTCCAACATGCGAGATCTCGCCCGTACGCTGAAAGCGAGCGGCTCGACGGTGCAAACGCTCGAATTCGACAAGATCGGCCACCTCAGCATTCTAACATCGATCGCCAAACCCTTGCGTGGATGGGCGCCGACTCTGCAAGCTATGATCGAGTTCATGATGCGGCACGCTGCACTTCCAGCAGAGGCACCTTCGAAAACGTCAAGCCCCGGGACGCGGGCGGTTTTGCCGGTTCCATAGCGCTCTGGCCAATAGCCTCCGGAAATGAAACTGCGACATAGCCCTGACGTAGAGCAGATGAGCGGCCACTACCGGACTTCGTTCTGTTTCCGGCCATGCGATTTCATCAGTTCTAGGGGCAGCATATGACCAGACTTATCGACGTCTTCATCACTTGGCCAGGCCGGTTGTCCGCTTACTTCTCGTGGCTGCCGCCGCTTGTGGCGCGCATTGTTGTTGGCTGGGTGTTCATGTGGAGCGGCTGGGCCAAGCTCAACAACCTGCCGCAGATGATCGAAAACTTCAAAGGCTGGGGTATCCCCTATCCGGAGATTTTGACGCCGTTCGTCTCGGGTGTTGAGTTCCTCGGCGGACTTTTGCTTCTCATCGGCTTGTTCACCCGCATCGCCGGCGTGCCGCTGGTCATCATCATGATTGTCGCGATCATCAGCGCGAAAATGGACCAGATTGACAGCCTGGAAACTCTGCTCGGGTTCGAAGAAGTGGCGTATATGACGCTATTCGGCTGGCTGGCTGTAGCCGGCCCTGGGCCGCTGTCGCTAGACTATCAGTTGCAGAAGTGGCGGGGTGATTGACGCTAACACCTTGACCTTCGCGCTTGCGCGGCCAATGTTCCGGCCATGTCGAAGACCGATGAAGCCAACCCAGCAGTAGCCGAAACACCCTCGGACCCCGTCCCCAAAAAGGCTGGGCCAGAGGTCATCGCCGCGCATTTGAAAACGCTGTCAACACAGCCCGGCGTCTATCGGATGCTCGATGAGACGGGCGATGTCATCTACGTCGGCAAGGCCCGCAATCTAAAGGCGCGCGTGTCCAATTACGCCCGCATGGCTGGGCACTCGAACCGCATCGCCCGCATGATTTCCGCCACGGTTTCGATGGAATTCGTGACCGTGCGCACGGAAGCCGAAGCGCTGCTGCTCGAAGCCAACATGATCAAGCGCTTCAAGCCGCGCTTCAACGTGTTGATGCGTGACGACAAGTCGTTCCCCTATATCCTCATCCGCCGCGATACGGCGTCTCCTCAAATCGTCAAGCACCGTGGCGCGCGCTCTGTCAAAGGCGATTATTTCGGGCCGTTCGCCTCGGCTGGCGCCGTCAACCGCACGATCAACATGCTGCAACGGGCGTTCTTGCTGCGCTCGTGTTCTGACAGCGTTTTCGAAAGCCGCACGCGGCCATGCCTACTGCATCAGATCAAGCGCTGCGCCGGACCGTGCACGCGCGAGATCGAAGCTGAGGCCTATTCTGAGCTTGTTGACGAGGCCGTCCGCTTCCTGCGCGGCGATAGCCAGAATGTGCGCAAACTTCTTCAAAGCATGATGGAAGAGGCAGCCGAAGCGCTCGAGTTCGAGCAGGCCGCAAAATACCGCAACCGGCTTTGGGCTTTGGCGCATGTCACGGCCGATCAAGCGATCAATCCCGACGGCATTGAAGAAGCGGATATTTTTGCCGCGCATCAGGAAGGCGGCCAGACCTGCATCCAGGTTTTCTTCTTCCGCACCGGGCAAAACTGGGGCAACCGCGCCTATTATCCCAAGGCCGACAAGTCGCTGCCTGTTGAAGAAGTGCTCGATAGCTTCATCGCGCAGTTCTACGACGACAAGCCGGTGCCGCGATTGATCCTGCTGTCTCACGAGATCGCCGAGCGCGACCTGATGGCCGAAGCTCTGTCCATCAAAGCCGAGCGCAAAGTTGAAATTCGTGTGCCGCAACGGGGTACAAAATCAGGCCTCGTCGATCACGCCCTCAACAACGCGAAAGAAGCCTTGGGCCGTAAGCTTGCTGAAAGTTCGTCGCAAGCAAAACTACTCGAGGCGCTGGCCAAGCGCTTTGAATTGGAGGCCGCTCCGCAACGGGTCGAAGTGTACGATAACAGCCACATTTCCGGCACGCATGCTGTTGGAGGCATGATCGTGGCTGGGCCTGAGGGCTTCGTAAAAAATGCCTATCGGAAATTCAACATCAAGCCCGAGGGTCTGACGCCCGGCGACGACTATGCCATGATGCGCCAAGTGTTGACGCGGCGGTTCAAACGGCTGGCGGAAGAACCAGATACCGGAGTTGCAGCATCAACCGCGGGACAAGATTTTCCTAACCAGCCAGACCTCGTTTTGATCGATGGCGGGCTTGGGCAATTGTCGGTGGCGCGCGAAGTTTTGGCGAGTCTTGGGCTCGAACGCATCCCTTTGATTGGCGTTGCCAAGGGGCCAGATCGCGATGCCGGACGCGAGCATTTTCATTTTCCCGGAAAACCTTTGCCAGTGATGCTCGACCCGCGCGATCCGGTTCTGTATTTCGTGCAGCGCCTGCGCGATGAAGCTCACCGCTTTGCCATCGGAACGCATCGCGCCAAGCGGTCGAAGGCGATCAGTGCCAATCCGCTCGATGACATCGACGGCATCGGCCCCACGCGGCGGCGCGCGCTGATGAAGCATTTCGGTTCAGCGAAATCTGTCTCGCGCGCTGGCATCGAGGATTTGAAGGCAGTCGAAGGCATCTCGGCTGAAATGGCGCAGAAGGTCTACGACTTCTTCAACGATCAGAAGCAGTAGGCGGCACGCCTTTCATGCGGCGCGCGGCTCTGCGTCGGTGACGCGCGCGAACACGATGAGCAAAGGAAACGCCACAGCCCACAAAAGGCTGATAGCAATCAAGCTGTAGCCGATCGGCTCGGCAAGCATCATACCGCCCAGTTTGGAGCCCGCGTAGTACGACAGCGGGCCTCCGATTGCTGCCAGAATAACGGCGAGCCAGATGCGCGATTTCAGCCAAGACAAGCTGACATTCACAAGCGTGGCAAACGCCATCCACAAAGCCACCAACCAGAAAGGGGCAAACCCGGCGAGCGCTTCGCCGCTGGCGGCGAAAAAGACAAGGCCCGATTGGATCAAAAGCGTCTCCACGCCGCAGCCGACGGCCGCCGATGCCAGCACCAGTCCAAACTCGGCACCCCGCCGGGCTGACAAGAGCAAATGCAGCCCAACAACGGCGAGGCAGGCGCTGGCGGCCGCAATGGGCCACCCATGCGCCGCGCCCAAAACCGCCGCGAACCAAGCAACATAAAATGCCAGTATATTGATGGCGATCCGCATCCGAAAAAACCTTGCCGAGCCTGTTTGACCGCATGCCGGACACCCGAGTCATCCTCATAGCAGATTTTGCCATCCCTAAGCCTCAAAATTGGGCTATTTGGTGCTTCACCTAAAGCCCTTGGCTGCCAGGTGTGCGCATGGCGCGCGGATCTCATAAGTACAGCTGCACGGCCCCATTGACGGCGCGGCAATCGGATGGTCTAGCAAGTGGTTATGGAGCAAGCCGTCCCCCGCAGTTTCGCAACGAGCCTTCCCAACGTGCTGACGTACGCCCGGATCGTGGCCGTTCCTCTGCTCGTCGGCTGCTTCTACTTTCTGGAAGGCGACGCTGCCCGCTGGTCGGCTTTTGGGCTTTTCGCCGCTGCCGCGGTCACCGATTGGCTGGATGGATATCTGGCACGCGCCTGGGAACAGCAATCGACGCTTGGCCGCATGCTCGATCCTATCGCCGACAAGCTGATCGTTGGAGCCACGCTGCTGATGCTGGTGCACGACCAGACCATCACCGGCATTTCGATCTGGGCGGCAGTCGTTATTTTGTGCCGTGAAATTCTGGTCTCCGGCCTCCGCGAATTTCTTGCAGAACTCAACGTCAAAATTCACGTATCGCAATTGTCAAAGTGGAAGACTGGGCTGCAAATGGTCGCCTTAGCGGTGCTGATTGCGGGCCCGGCCGCCGACAAATTCTTTGCCGGCACATCCTCAATTGGTCTCGGCCTGTTTTGGCTGGCGGCCATTCTTACGCTGTGGACTGGCTATGACTATCTGAAGGCTGGCATCCGCCATGCCATGGAGCGCTAGCACATGTCCGCTTCAACCCGCCCTCAAGTCAAACTTCTCTATTTTGCTTGGGTCAGAGAAAAAATCGGCGTGCCGTGCGAGGACGTGTCGCTCCCTGCCACCGTTTCCACGGTGGCCGACACCATCGCTTGGTTACAACAACGCGGGCCAGAATACGCCGATGCCTTCGCGCGCCCTAACGTGATCCGTGCAGCAATCAATCAGACGCATGTTTCGGCCGCAACCTCGATCGACGGCGCAAGGGAAATCGCGTTCTTCCCGCCCGTCACCGGGGGCTGATGCGATGGCCGTGCGTGTCCAGGCCGGAGACTTTGATACCGGCAAGGAGATTGCAGCCCTTGCCCGTGGCAATGCCAACATAGGTGCAATCGTCACGTTTACCGGCACGGTGCGCGGGGCGGCCAAGGATGGTGCGATCGCGACGATGACGCTCGAACACTACCCTGGCATGACCGAGGCCGAACTCGAACGTATCGAGGCCGAGGCAAAAGCCCGCTGGCCGCTCGAAGCCAGCTTGATTGTTCACCGCTTCGGAGACCTGGCGCCTGGCGACTCGATCGTTTTGGTCGTCACGGCGTCTGCACACCGGCAGGCAGCTTTCGAAGCCGCTGAATTCCTTATGGACTACCTGAAGACCCGGGCACCGTTCTGGAAGAAAGAGACCCCACTCGGCTTTGGTAAAACCGGCCAATGGGTCGATGCCCGCGAGGCCGATGACGGCGCACTCGAGCGCTGGAAACGGTAAGGTTGATTGAAAATCGCGCGCTGCAGCCAGTCATTAAGACAAGCTTAACCTTTACGGCACCATAACAAAGCCGAAGCAAATCCCGGAATTCGCCATTTTCTTGGGGTTTGCTGCGACTGTCCCGAAGATTGGACCGTAGTGCGTAAACGGGGGTCAGGCAGAATGATTTTTCAGACGAAGCGGACCCTTGTGCCGCTGACGATCCTTTTCAGTCTCACGCTCACAACCGGACATGCCGGTGCTGCCGACCAGTTGGTTGCTGCGGCGGAACTGCCGCGCGCAGTGGCCAAAACCGATGCTAAAGCTGTCGCGCCGGTGGTCAGCCATCCGCTGCGCACCCGGTTCTTGATTGGATTGCCCAAGTCGGTCGATTTTCAGGTGTTCTCTCTGTCGAACCCGAACCGCGTCATCGTCGATCTTCCCGACGTCGCCATGCAATTGCCGAATGCACCCGCCGACAAGTCTGCGGGCCTCGTCAGCTCGTTCCGCGCGGGCGAATCCGCACCAGGCAAGGCGCGCATCGTCATAGAAATGAACCAGCCGGTCGTTGTTCAAAGCGCAAAACTTGAAAAAGCAAGCGATGGAAAATCGCAGCAGCTCGCGCTCGACATCGTCCCTGCCCAAGCCTTGAACAAGGCCGCCCGCAAGCAACCCCTCAAGGCTTCAGCCCTTGGTTTTGGAGCCTCTGGGCTTGGCGCCACCGGACTTCAACCCCCGCTTCCCAAACCCGCCCAACGGCCCGACGTGAAGGCCGCCAAGAGCTTTAAGCCGATCATCGTCATCGATCCCGGCCACGGCGGCCATGACAGCGGTGCCACCAAAAATGGCGCCATCGAAAAAGATGTCGTTCTCGCGTTCTCGAAGACATTGCGGGACAAGCTGGAAGCCACCGGCCGCTATAAAGTGCAGATGACGCGCGAAACCGACGTATTTGTACCGTTGCCAGACCGGGTTGAATTTGCCGAAAAACACAAGGCCGCATTGTTTATCGCCGTTCATGCCGACTACGCATCGACCAAGGCCCGCGGTGCCACAATCTACTCGCTCCGTGACGGCGTTGCCAACTCGCTGAAGCGATCGGCCAAAGGTGAAGTGTCGAGCAATGTTTTATCGAGCAGTGAAGTCACCCAAGTGAAGAGCGCAAGCGGTGGAGATGGCGACGTCGCGGCGGTTCGCAACATTCTCGCCGACCTTGCACAGCGCGAAGTCGATGCCACACAAGAGCGTACCAGTGTGTTTTCGCGCGCAGTCATCGAGAACATGGGCGAGACGACAACCATGCGCGACGATCCGGATCAACAGGCAGGTTTCCGGGTTCTCAAGACCGCGCAGTTTCCCTCGGTACTGATCGAACTCGCCTATGTCACCAATAAGCAAGACGCCGAACAGCTGAAGTCTGTGAGCTGGCGCGACAAGGTTTCGGATTCGATTAAGACGGCCATTGAAAATTACTTCTCGAACCAGATCTCCCGTTTGCCGATGTAGCTCCGCTTCTCCTAGCAAGCATTACCTGAGTGCCGCACACACGGCCCGGCCATGAAATGACCGCGGCAGGCGTTTCAAATTGAATTGATGCGCAACAATCCTGACACCAACTAATTTCAGCACCGCTTAATCCGTCTTCTGTATGATTTCCGCTCACTCATTGATTTCGCGGAGCTATCATGCGGTTGAACGATGCACTGCGCCAGTTTGCGGCGCGGCAAGATGGCGGAATAGCGATTGCCTTTGGCCTCTCCCTTATTATGCTGTGCTTGGCAGTCGGCCTTGCGATGGACTATTCCCGCGGCTACAGCGTCGAGGTGGCATTGCAGTCAGACCTCGATGCAGCCCTGCTTCGTGCGGCCAGCGAACTCGAAAATCCCGACGCTATTCAGGCAGCGGCGCAGACGTTCTTCAATGAGAACTGGACAGCGAAGCATTCTGCATCTTCTGTAGTCCTTACCGTCGCCAAAACATCCGATAGCCGCGTCGTCGGCACGGCAACGGTGGCCGTACCAACCACTTTGATGAAACTGGGCGGCTTTGAAACGATCAACTTAACGGCGACGTCAGAAGTCGAGGTGGCCGGCGGCAACGTCGAACTGGCGATGGTTCTAGACACCACGGCCTCGATGGAGGGCGCCAAGTTACAGGCTCTGAAAGTTGCAGCAAAGTCGCTGATCGAAACTGCCTACGAAGAACCCGATGCCGACCAGCACGTCAAAGTCGCCATTGTTCCATTTGGCCAATACGTGAATGTAGGTATTGGTAACCGCAACGAACCTTGGATGTCGGTCGATGCTGATCACTCCGAGCCGCGGCAGACGTGTGGTGACCAATACACTGTCACAGGCACCTCGAATTGCCGCATGGAAACATTCACCGGCAGCCGCGACGGCATTCCCTACACCTATGACGCCGACGTATGCGACTATACCTATTCGCCGCCCGTCTACCAATGCACCGACTGGACTGAATGGTTCACCTGGAACGGCTGCGCCGGCTCGCGCAATAGCCCGCTCGATACCAAAGATGAGGACTATAGCACACCGATTCCTGGCGTTATGAACGCCGGATGCGGCTCGCCAATCACAACGCTGACGAACGACAAGACCATCCTTGAGCAGAACATCGACGCCCTCACCGCATCAGGTGACACTTACATCCCTACAGGACTGATGTGGGGCTGGTCGGCTCTTTCAAGCATTCCGCCGTTCAACGATGGAGTGGCCTATGGCGTCAAAGTCGACGGCAAGCCTGTTCACAAGGTGATGGTGCTGATGACCGACGGCTTCAATACGCTCTCGCCGACCTACCCACAGCACGACGGCGGAGACCGGACACAAGCCAATACGCTGACGTCCGAACTGTGTGCGAACATCAAGGCCAAGGATGTCACGATCTACACCGTGGCATTTGAAGTCGCCGACAATGCCATCAAGGACATCTTGCAGGGTTGCGCGACAGGCCCCAGCCGCTTTTTCGACGCCAGCGATGCCGAAGAACTCACGGCTGCCTTCCGCAATATCGCGCGCGATTTTTCGCCGCTGCGAATTGCCCGGTAGCCGCCTATCGTGCGCGTGATGTTCTCCTCGTGCGAGCCATTGGCGGCTCGGTGACTATAAAAAAGGCCGGTCGCAAGACCGGCCTTTTAAATTGTGTGCCCGTTCTGCCTGTCACGCAGCACCGGCGGAGCGGGGCTACATCCTACTTGGAGGGTGAAGAGGTTGGAGTAGCCTTTGAAGCATATAGAGCCAGTCGAGCTTACGGTCTCGATCAAGACGGAGAGTCGAGAGGAGAACACTCAGCACTGGAAACGGATGAGGCATCAACATGGGGTCGGCTCCACAATGAGGCTTTCGCTGCAATCACCGGTCCCGGTCCGAGACCATGCACTACGGCCGGCACCGTGTACGCACGCAGGACCAGTCCGGGGTGAACCGGGTTCCGCGAGCCATAAGGCCGGCATTGTGGTGTTGGTGATTGAGCTGTTTTGAACAGTCGGCCGTGAACCTTGCACACGCGAACCATCGAATGCTCCCTTGGATGGCGCTGCTCATCGCCACCACACATCCGGCCAGGTTCAACATGTGACCTGGCAGCCAAACCTGAGTTTGGTTGTCTCTTCAGAAGATACAAGGGCGGTAGCCCCTCTTTCGTCTGACACGTGCACTCCGGCTCCACTCTCGCCCTCCCCCTGAGCTTTGGCTCAGAACACCGACGTGTGAGTGGGAACCCGGTACTGAAACACTAAGTGATTCGTTGCACTTTCAGATGACACAGCGAGGAGTAAATTTTTAGTTGCAGCGGCGGAGGTCAGGCTGGCCGGCCGCTGATGGCTTTGACACTGCCAGACTTGCCAGCAATCGCACCGGCTCTCGCCGCATCCTGAACGGCCTTTTGCACCTTTTCGAAGGCGCGAACTTCGATCTGACGTACCCGTTCCCGGCTGACGTTGAATTCGACCGAAAGGTCTTCCAAGGTCACCGGTTCTTCGGCCATGCGGCGCGCCTCGAAAATCCGCCGCTCGCGTTCGTTCAACGTAGCGACAGCGGCGGTAAGGTAAGACTGCCGCAGACTGCTTTCCTCACGCTCAACCAAGCGCTCTTCCTGATCGGGCGTGTCGTCGGCAAGCCAGTCCTGCCACTCGCCCGACTCCTGATCGGCGCGAACGGGCGCATTCAGCGACGAGTCCCCGCCGAGACGGCGGTTCATCGAAATGACGTCACCTTCGCTGACGCCAAGTTTCTTGGCGATCGCCGTCACGTGCTCAGGCTTGAGGTCGCCCTCTTCCAGGGCCTGCAACTGGCTTTTGGTGCGGCGCAGATTGAAGAACAACTTTTTCTGAGCGGCGGTGGTGCCCATTTTGACAAGGCTCCACGAACGCAGGATGTATTCCTGGATCGAGGCGCGGATCCACCACATCGCATAGGTCGCGAGGCGGAAGCCGCGATCAGGTTCAAAGCGTTTGACTGCCTGCATCAGGCCGACATTGCCTTCCGAAATCACCTCGCCGATCGGCAAGCCATAACCGCGATATCCCATGGCGATGCGACCCACGAGACGCAGATGCGACGTGATCAGCTTATGAGCGGCGGCTGTGTCAGCATGTTCAGCCCAACGCTTAGCCAGCATGTACTCTTCGTCGGGCTCGAGCATCGGAAACTTGCGGATCTCCTCGAGATACCGCGTCAGCCCAAGCGACCCTCCGGCAACCGTGGGAAGCGACTTCGATGATGTCACCATATCCCTCAAACCGAGACCGGAACATTGACGTTCAGGCCGCAGCTCCTTTCCTTGCTTAGTCTTCAATTGTGGCAGGTTGCCCCAACCCGAAAACACCACCCCAATGTATTAGGGCATTGGCGGCATCCGGTGCAGTTACAGTTGTGTAACCGCGGACGGACAGCCTCCGGCGCGCAGATATTGGCCTTGCTTGTTCGAAATTAAAGACCCGGGACTGCAAAAAGTTCCTTTAAATAGGCCGCAGCGCCGCTTTCAGCCGCGAAATATCTGCCGGCAAAGGGCTCTCGAAGCGGAGCGTCTTGTGCGTTACGGGATGTTCGAACCCTAAAATCGCGGCATGAAGCGCCTGCCGGTTCAGCGCCTCAAGGGCCGCGCGGGCTTCATCATCGAGGCGGTTGGCGCTGGCCTTGAAGCCGGCGCCATAGGCGGCATCGCCCATCACCGGGTGGCCCAGAGATGCCATATGGACGCGGATTTGATGCGTGCGCCCGGTTTCCAGATTGAGTTCAACGAACGAAGCAACGGCCTTGGCCGAAGCCACTGCAAGCGTCTCCAGGACACTATAATGGGTCACGGCATGGCGCCCCTGACCCTCGCCGGTCACGGATATTTTCGTGCGGTTGTGGGTCGATCGGGCCAGCGGCAGATCGATGCGCCCTGACCTGCGCAACGGCACGCCCCAGACCAGCGCGCGGTAGGTTCGCTGCAAACGGCCATCGGCGCCATGCGAGGCAAACTGTTGCGCCAAACCCTGATGCGCTGCATCCGTCTTGGCGACCACCAGAAGCCCCGAAGTATCTTTGTCAAGGCGGTGCACGATGCCCGGACGCTTGACGCCGCCAACGCCCGACAACGACGCCCCGCAATGAGAAATGAGCGCATTGACCAGCGTGCCTGAACCGTGCCCAGCAGACGGATGCACCACCAGCCCTGGCGGCTTGTCGATGACAATCAGATAAGGATCTTCGTAAACCACGGTGAGCGGAATGACTTCGCCGCCCGGTTCCGCATCGATGGCTGGCGGGACCAAAATCGAGATCCGTTCACCGGCTCTCAAACGGTGGCTCGCTGTCCAAATCACCGTATCACCCGAGCACACGTGGCCGTCGCGGATCAGCGTCTGTGCCCGCGACCGCGTCAGCCCCGGCACGTTCTCAGCTACCCATTTGTCGAGGCGTTCTGCCGCATCGGCCTCACCGGCCGTAAGTTCAATCGCCTCAGACTCTTCAACGCCGGTATCAGGTTTCATGGGGTCTCAAGGGGATCGGCCGGGCTGTCCCGCGCAGCCTATCACACGGATCTTGGAAAGAAGCGCCAGCTTGCAGTGCAGGGCCAGAGTGGCATCAACCGCGAGATGCTGCGGGCTTATCAACGCCCGTCAAGCGCTCGAGCAGGCCGGGCCTTCGGCGCGCTTCCAGTTGGCCACTCGCTTCCGGGGCGGCTGCCGGTGCAGCCACTTCCATTGCGGCGCCAGCAGCCATTCCGCCCCCGAGCGCGCGCAAAAAATTAGCCCCAACCCGTTGTTCCTCGGAACTGGCAACTGGAGCAACCGCAGCAGCCACTTCGGGCGCGGGCGGGGTGCTCGTTCGCAAATCAGGCATGGTGTTCGAAACTGGCGAGACCGGACGCGGTGCCCCGATGCGCGCGGCAAGCGACGGGGCGGCTGGCTGTTCGTAGGCATCGCGGCGGCCAGGACCCGATGCGGGCAGCGTTCCCGCACCCAGGCGGCGCATTTCGTCCATGTACTGCGAGGCCTGCCGGGCCAGCTTCTCGTTGGTAGCAGCAATTTCAGCGCGCATACTTTGAATGGTCGCTGTGTACTGCTCGGCCTGCGCCTGCAGCGCACTCAGACGCGCTTTCATGGCGATCTTACTGTCTGCCACAACGCGGTCGCCCGACTCATCGGCCTCGTAGGCGCGCAGCGATGCTTTCAACCGGGCGATCTCTGCCTGCAGATCCTGGTTGAGCGATTTTTGCGAACGCAGATCTTGCTCGATTTGCGAGGTTCCAGCTTGGCCCGCTTGCGCCGTGCTGCGTGCCGCCTTCAAAGCACGCTCGGCCTCAGAGAGACTGTCGCGCAGCCGGGCCACTTCTTCGCCCGCAGCGCCACCCATGGCACCTATCGAGGGATGCGAAGCGCTTCCGGGTACGGCCTCGGCGTTGACGCCCGACTTCACAAGCACACCTTGCAATCGGCTGATCAGTGCAGACTGATCGCGCGTCTTGGCACGCAACGCTTCAATTTCAGCACGCAGCGATACTTCGCTGTCGAACCGCGCGTCAGCACCGATCGGTTCACGGTTGCGCGCCGCCCGCGTCGTGATTGTGGCATTGAGCCGATGAAATTCATCGCGTTGCTGGGCATTAATCTGGGTCGCTTCTTCCAGCGCCTGGCTATATTTACCGGCCGTCTGCGTGAGCGTTGTGATTTCCTGGTCGCGTTGAAACAGCTGCTTCTTGGCTTCCGACAGCCGGGCCTCAACCCTTGGCAGCCGGTCGGTGATGGTCTGCTCGAGCACACGGCGGGCATTCTCATGCTCTTCGATGGCGGTGCGCATCGACGCCGTTTGGCTTTCGAGAGAACTGATCATGGCATCGCGGCGGTTGATGTCGACCATCTGCCGGGCGGACGATAGCGCCGCTTCCTGAACTCTTTGCTCGAGCTTATGAATCGCAATGGCATGCTCTGCCCGCAGCCGGTCCTTGTCGGCGCGAATTTCAGCTTCGGTCAGCGGCATCGAACGGCGCAAAGCGTCCGTTGCCAGGCGCGCCGCACGGCGTGCGTAATATGGGGCGAGCAGGAACATGACGAAGCCAGCCAGGAAAATGCCCAGCACAATCATCATGGCCGATTGAATCGTGATCAACCGCGCGTCCCCTGCGGCGGACCCAAGCCCGCCTTCATCTGTCTAAACCAAAATTGCGCCCCCAGGCTGGCGCCCCAATGCCCAGCCTACAACGGGTTCCACGTCGGCTGCCGGGTATACTTCATGTAACCCACATTTGCCCCAAGCCGCAAACCAAGGCCACTTCGAATCACAGCGAGTGTGACATCGTTGTACTTTTGAATTTGCACGCTAACACCACCGACGACGTAGGCCGCGCCCTGAACCCCACCAAATCGCTCATAAATTTCGGATGGGTCACGCAGGTTATAAACCAGCACCATAGTCTTGGAGCCGTCGCCCCCGGCGTCATAGCCTACCGACGGGCCCTGCCAGAAGACGCGATGTTCGCCTGCATCCCGAGTGAACAGAGTGCCTTCGCCATACCGCAAACCAACGATAAATGCCCCGCCGGCATCTTCGCCAAGAATGTACCCATTGGGCCGGCCCTGGCTTTTGAAAATCGATTCAATGGCATTAGCGATGCCGCCGCTGACTGAGCCGAAAAAGCGATGTCCGGCCCCGACAATCTCGCCCTGCTCAAATCCCTGCTCTCGCCGCGGATCTTGATACGAACCCCGGTTTGCATCCTCATATGTCTGTGGCGGTGGCGAATACGGAGCCCCATAACCCTGCGTGTCTGCGGGTCCCCCGCCTTGCGGGGCAGGATCGCTGAAGCTGTCGCGCCGGCCGGCCGGCTGATCGCCGGCGTAAGGTGGGGCTTCTCCTCCTTCGCCAGAGCGGTAGACATCGCCTTGTGGAACGGGGCCTTGCTGCGCTGGTTCGGAGCCATAACCGCCGCCGTCGGGGCGATATGCGTCGCTGGCGCCGGCATACATCCGACCGTCGGATTGTGCCGCTTTGCCCTGCTGCCAAGGCAGAGCTTCCTGCGACCAAGCCTGTGAGCCCGCAACGAGGAAAACGGATGCTGCAGCCGCCAGCGCAGAAAATGAAAACCGGTGTGCCATGAAACCTTCCAATAGCCCAATGCGCGGCTCCCGAATCGGGCAGCCGCATTTTATCTTTGTTGCCAAATCATTGAGCGAAAGTATTACCAAAGTGTGGCCAGCCCGCGCAAAATGGTGCCCGGCAATAAGGCCATATCGAGGCTAAGCCGATGTTCCGGAGGCCAGGGGATGCGGAGTGCTGCCCCATGCCACAAAATGCGGATTGAGATACTTCGCGGCGGCCTTGCCATAGACGAGCGGGCTGCCATCAAGCTGCACCACCGAGCCTCCCGCCGCATTCAAAACCGCATGGGCCGCCGCCGTATCCCACTCGCTGGTCGGCCCGATGCGGGGATACAAGTCTGCCTCGCCGCGGGCAATCATGCAGAACTTGATCGACGATCCGGCAGAGCGCACTTCCGCAACCGGCAACCGGCTCAGAAACGCCTCTGTCGCCGCACTGCGATGCGACCGGCTTTCGAGTGCGACGAGCCCGCCAAGCGATGGCTGCCGGGTGTGAAGCCGTGTCGTCGTACATTCACTGAGCGAGCGCACGGAACTTGCCGGTGGTAAATGTGCGATGACTGCATGGCCCTCGGCAACGGTCACAAAAAGCTGGTCCATTGCTGGCGCATAGACCAGCCCGTAAATTGGCTTGCCGTCCGCGATGAGCCCTATGTTGATTGTAAAGTCGCCGTTCTTTTTGATGAACTCTTTAGTGCCATCCAAGGGATCGACCAGGAAGAAATAGCGCCCCGTCTCGGGTGTATGGCCAGCCGCCGAACTCTCCTCCGCCACCACGGGAACCCCAGGCGCGGCGTTGGCGAGTGCGCTGAGAAGTATAACCTCGGCTTCCTGATCAGCTGCGGTCACGGGCGATGCATCGGCTTTGAGACCGACATCCACGATGCCATGATAATAGGCCATCTCGATGCGCCCAGCTTCGAGCACCGCTGGCAAAAGCGCATCCGTCAGCGCGGCAAAATCCAACAGGCTCATCTCTATCCCTCAAGACCATTCAAGGTGCACTCGCAGCTTACTTGCTCTCCTTACCGCGTCGCGGCATGAGAGTTGGCAGGCACAATGCCGCGCAACCGGAACTGCGCAAAACACGATGCTCACCAATTTCCGCCACGCTTTCGTTGCAACGAAGCCGCAACCTTTAACGAAAAGCTAACGCCTGGGGCCTTACTGTCGTCGTGGTCTTGGCCAAATCAATGCAGCGCGTGTAACAGGTTTGTACCGATTCACACTGGCGATTGCATATGTTCGCGTCGATGGACCCGTAGTCAGTTTTTTGGTCCACAACCGCAGCCACCCAATTCCATTACGTCTCAGCTTTTGCGAAAGCTTCCGGCGACCCAAAGGATACGTTCATGACGATGACCGCCACGCTAAGCCCTCGCGTCGAACCGACCGACCTTGAGATCGCTGCCCTGATTTCGAGCAAGATCGTGCACGATGTCATCGGCCCCGTTGGCGCCATCTACAACGGCATAGAAATTCTCGACGAAGACGACGATCCGGAAGCCAAGACCTATGCAATGAAGGTCATCCGCGACGTCACCGAACAGGCCTCGGCCCGGCTGCAATTCGCTCGCTTTGCTTTCGGTGCGGCCGGTTCGGCCGGTGCCCAGATCGATTTGCGCACTGCGGAACAGATTTCTAAAGGTTTCGTCGGGCAAGTGAAGCACCGGCTGGATTGGAAAATCGCACCAGGCTATATGGGCAAGGACAAGGTGAAGTTGCTGCTCAACCTTGTCGCCTGCGCCATCACGGCTCTGCCGCGCGGCGGCGATATCGAAGTGCAGATGACTGGCAGCTTCGAAGTTCCTAACTTTACCATCCGCTGCAAAGGTACTGGCGCGCGGCCGCCGCAGCACCTTGGCGAGTTTATTTCCGGTGAGCAGGTCCCGCCGCTCGATGCCATGACCATCCAAGCTTACTACACCATGCGTCTCGGCGAGACGGCAGGCATGCGCCTCTTAATTGTAAAGGATGCTGCCGATATCATTCTGACCGCCGGGCAGGCCTGAACGCCGGAGGCGTCAATTTCGATCCAGCCGGCAACGCCTTGTTAAGCAGTTTGTTCCAGTCTGTTTCGGATAACAGACGCGTTTCTGACACCGGCCGCTGGTGAGGGCGATTTCGTGAAAACCTGCCTTATTGTCGACGATTCCGATATTGTGCGCAAAGTTGCGCGGGTGATTATCGAAAGCCTGAAATTCGAAGTCACTGAGGCTGGAAGCGGTGACGACGCGCTCGAGGCCTGCAAGCCGGAGATGCCCGACATCATTCTTCTCGACTGGCACATGCCGGGCTCGGACTCGATCGGTCTGATCAAAGCGATCCGCCAACTGGGCGTTTTCAAACGGCCCTATATTCTTTATTGCATCACGGAAGAAGACAGCACGATTTTGGCGCGTGCAGCGCTTGCCGGCATCGACGATACGATATTGAAGCCGTTCGACCGCGGCTCGCTAACGGCAAAGTTCGCGGGCTTCCACAGGGCCGCCGCTTAACATCGCCAACCGCGCGACCCTTTCAGCAGCCCGCTAGCGTTCGGGCCTGCATCTTGCTAGTCGGCAAGGGGTGGAAACTTTCGGGCGGGCCCAAACCTTGCTGCGCGTTGCTTATCTCAAAGCGGGGCCCCTGCCGCCCCTTTCTTTCCAGGTTGAGAACGGCACCTGCCTTGCCGTCGAAGGGCCGTCGGGCTCTGGCAAATCAAGTTTGTTGCGCGCCATTGCCGATCTTGATCCTTCGAGCGGTCAGGTTTTCATCGATGGTGCCGCCCGTCACGAAATAGATCCGCAAGCATGGCGCAGGGCCGTTCGTTACGTCGCGGCTGAGCCGGGATGGTGGACAGATACGCCGCGCCCCACTTTTGAAACCGCATTCCAGGGTGGTGCGCCTGCACCAGCAAGCAAGGTATTGAGATTGCTGCACCGGCTCGGACTTACGGAAGGGCAACTGGACCAGTCGCTACAAACACTATCGACGGGAGAACGTCAGCGGCTGGCGCTCGCCCGCGCGGTGTTGGACGAGCCGCGTGTCCTGCTTCTCGACGAGCCGACGGCGGCACTCGACGCGGCAACCGCCGCCCTTGTCGAGGAGCTGCTAAAGTACTTGATGCTCAGCGGCCTTTGCCTGCTGCTCGCCAGCCACGACCAAGGCCTTATTGCACGCCTCAGCGACGCGCGGCTGCAACTGGCGAAAATGCCGGCACCGCGGCACGGGCCAAGCCGGGCGGTGCTGTGATGGGGTATGCGCCTTTAAGCCTGACGGATCTCGCCGTATCATCGGTTCTATTGGTGGCGAGCGGAGCCCTGTCGCTCGCCCTGCGGTTGGGTCTGGCCAGGAACATGGCAACGGCAGCACTTCGCATGGTGCTTCAACTTGCTGTGGTGGCGCTGCTCCTCAAGTTCATTTTTGAAGTCGATTCCCCTTGGTGGACCGCGCTTCTCGCGGCCGTAATGTTTATTGGGGCCACGTACGAGACGGTCTCGCGCCAAACATGGCGCCTGCCGGGCTGGCAAACATGGATGTTGGGGGCTGGCCCGCAATTTTTCATAGGGCTGATGACGACGCTGATTGCCACGGCGGCGGTGATCGGCAGCGACCCATGGTATGCGCCGCGCTACGTTCTGCCGATCCTGGGAATGGTGCTCGGCAATACACTGTCGGGAGTGAGCTTGGTCCTCGACAGCATTGTTGATGGCGCCAGCCGGGGCCGCGCAGGGATCGAAGCACAGTTGGCCCTCGGCGCGAGCCGCTTCGAGGCCATGTCGCAAGTGATGAGGCGCGGGTTCACCACCGGCCTGATGCCCATTTTGTCTTCAATGGCAGCAACCGGCATCGTCACACTGCCCGGCATGATGACGGGGCAAATCATGGCCGGAGTTAATCCGGTCGATGCCGCCAAGTATCAGGTGATGATCTTACTGCTCATCTCGGGCGCAACGGCGCTCAGCGTACTGGTCGCGGGTCTAGGCGCGGTGTTGCTGCTTACCGACGAGCGACACCGCTTGCGTCTCGACCGGCTGCTGGCGCGGGCGACAACCCAATGATTCAGGCCGCATCCGTCGTCAGGTCTGCCACCCAGAGTTACGGCCATTTCCTGTTAGTTCGGGGCGGCTGGCGTGACCGGTTGAACAACCACGGGGCTCGATGAGCCAGCGGCCGCCTGACCCTGCTGGGCGTCCATAGCTGCTTGCGCAGCGCGTTCGGCAGCGAGTGCGGCGCGCTCGGCGGCAGCAGCGGCGCGCTCTGCAGCAGCTGCGGCTGCTTGGGTTGGATCTTTTTCGGGCGTGGCTGCCGCTCCCTGACCGGTCGCAGCGTTGACGGCATCGGCCGGGATTTTTTCGACGGCTTCGGCCGGCTTTGCCGGAACCGCGCCTGTTTCCACTTTGGCAGCAGTTACGGGTGCCGCCACAGCCTGAGCTTCGACTGGCGTTGCTGCGTCCACAGCTTCGACTTTGGCGCTCGCAGCCGGTGGCGCATCGGCCATCGGGTTCAATTCTTTGGCGGCTGCTGGTGCATTAGCTGCCTTTTCTTCCTTAGCCTTTCCGGCTTCAGCTTCGGCTTTCGCGCTAGGTGCGGGAGCTGCACCCGTTGCCTTGGCATCTTGAGCGGCGGCGGGCTTACCGGGGGATTTTTCATCCCAGCAAACGGTGGCGGATGCCGTGCAGGTGTGCTCGTCAAAGAGGATCAAATTCAGATAGAGTTCACACGTCACATCTTTTTTGCCGACAGTGTATTTCGCGATACCTTGGCCCGCTGCCCACTTGGCGATGTCTTTATCAAGCAGCTCTTGTGCGTCCTTGGTCGGACCGTCCTTGCCGTAGTCGTTGACAACGAAGCCCATTTTTCGGCAGGCAGCTTCCGCTGGCGCGACGGCCGTCAAGGCGGCAACAGAAAGCGAAGCCAGGGCCAATGCGAAAGTTGCGGCTCGTCTCATCGCGGGATACTCCAAGGCGCACGGTGCGCAACGTCAACATTTCGCTCAATATAACCCGTTGCGAATAGGGTTGCCCAGAGCAAATAATGGCTTTGGTTGCCGTTGCTAACAGGTCTCCCCGAGGCGACGCTTCAGGCGAGGAAAAGTTTTCAACGCCGAGCGGGGCAAATCTATGACCCAACAACCCGCAGAAGTACAATATTCGGAAATCGAGGTTTTGAACCCAATCAGTTCATGTACGGCGAATCGCCGCCACGGGGGCCAGTTCCAGAGTCAAAAAAGAAGCCGTGATCGAACGGACCGGCCGTCGTCTGGGTGTCAAGCCTCGGGTCGCGCAGGCTCGAAGCATTGCCGTAGCGCGACCGAGAGTCGCCGTAGGTGTTGATCGAGTCAGCTTGGTTGTAAGAATAGCCGCCACGGCGTTCCGTGTAGCCCTTTACCTTTGCACCCGATTTCTGGCCTGCGAATTGAAAGTGTGAAGACGGCTTTTCGATTGCTGAAGCAGCCATCGGGCCTGCCGAAGCGCTAACCGTCACGAACGATCCGACAACCAAGCTAGCAATTGCCAGCAATTTCAATGACACAGCCATATCATCCTCACACTTAGAATTCGGAACAGCATCTGTATATTGGGCTCAATGCTACAGGACAAACGGCCCTAGACAGTTAACAATATGCCACGACGAGCTCTTTTCGCACTGTTCTGTGTTCTTGCGGGCACGCCGCTGCAGCGCACAACTGTCATTTCTGAGATCAAGAGACTTTGGGCGTGCGGCAGGTCAACGATTTGGCTAATGCATATCTGCACACGGCGGTTTCAAAAGGCGATCCGGCTTCAAGTCCTCTTCGGAGGTCTGGCCGGTTAGCGCCGCAGTGGCGACATGGAGGAAGACATGGAAGCCTTTATTCCGCTGATCATTCAGCTCATTAGTGGCGCCGCTGGCGGTAACATCGCTGGGGCCCTGCTGAAAAACATTAGCCTTGGCACGATTGGCAACTCGCTCGCCGGCATCGTCGGCGGCGGTCTTGGCGGCCAGTTGCTCGGCCCCGTGCTGGGACCGCTGGTCGGTGCAGCCGCTGCTGGCGGCGGCATGGACGTCGGCTCGATCATCGGCCAGCTCGCCAGCGGTGGCGTTGGCGGCGGCGTTCTGATGGCCGTTATTGGCCTGCTGAAGAGCATGTTCGCCAAGTAAGTTCGCACCAGTGTGCAGTTTCAAATCTGCGCGGCCGGGGAAATTGTTTCCGTTCAACCCGAGCGAACAACAGTTCCCCGGCCATCCCCTCAGCGGGATGATCAGGAAGCCTTATTTCTTAGCGGCTCTTACTTGCAGGCGCGCTGAACCGCCGTGCAGTTGCTGACGACCACCAAGCTGGTGTCACACGTCATCGTCTGAGTACCGGCAGACTTGAGTCCACGGTTGGCAATCGAATCTTTCAGTGCCTTGGCAGCCATGAACTGGGCGATGCTTTCGGTAGCGCCGGTTCCCAAACCGCTGACCTTGAAACATTCAGCCGACGCCCCACCAGCGAATGCAATCAATGCTGCGGCGGACATCAAGCTTTTGAATATCGTGCGCATGCATTCCTCCAAATCATTTGCAAAATTGTGCGTTGGTACCGTCGTCTCGCCATGGTGCCACATGCACCAACACGCGCCTTAACAACGCAAGGACATGCATTTTATTCTTGCTTCAGCCACGTCACATCTGTGCGAGCTCCTCTGCCCTGCGCCAAGAGCCGGACAAGAAATGGCAGCAAGACTTCAAGCGACGGCACAAGCGTAAAGGGCGGGTTTGAAATCACAAGCCCTGTCCCGGCCAAGCCCGTTGTTTGTTCGAGCCCGCGCACCATCATGATCACAGACAGGATTTTAGGCATGTCCGTCGCAACTATACTGTCGAGGAATGCGTCGACGGCGCGCTGGTCTTTGATGGGATACCAGAGAATGATCGTACCGGTGGCAAAGCGCTTGTGCGCGTCCCGCAGCGCCTGCGTCAACCGCCCGAATTCGCCCGGCTCTTCAAACGGCGGATCGATCAACGCCACGCCGCGGCGCTCCTTTGGCGGCAAAAGCGCCTTCACCGCATCCCAGCCGTCGTGCGACAGCACTTTCGTTTGTGGATCCCCAGCAAACAACGAGGACAATTTCAGACTGTCTTCAGGATGCAATTCGTTGACGACGAGGCGGTCGCCCGCGCGCAGCAGACTGCGCGCAATGAGCGGACTGCCTGGATACCGCGCGATGCCGCCAGCCTGATTTTCGCGCCGCACAATTTCCAGATAGGGTGCCAGGAGGCGAGCGGCTTCATCGTGCAACCTGGCACCGAGTATGCGCCCAATGCCCTCGCGCCACTCACCCGTTTTCTGCGCTTCGATCGACGAAAGGTCATAGCTGCCGATGCCCGCGTGCGTATCGATCACGCGAAAAGGTGCGGGCTTCATCTTCAGGTGCTCGATGACGAGCGTCAGAACCGCGTGTTTCAGAACGTCCGCGAAATTTCCCGCGTGATAGATGTGCCGGTAGTTCATGACCGGCGCGCCGGGCGGAACACAACGCCTCCGCCAAAACCCGCGCTCAAGGCTTCGCTGTGGCTCACGCCCGCTTCTCCCAGCGGCCTTCCGGCGTCTGGCGCCAATAGGTGCACGTGTGGCCCGCCGCCTTCATCGCCTGCCATTGCACGCGGGCTTTGGCAGTCGCCTCGTCGTCGTTGCCATCGAACATAAAGATCGCACGCACCAGCCCCGCAACATCGTTCGCCGTTGCCCCATCGACGTAAAACCGGACTTCGGCGCCATTGGGAGCCTCATCGTCCAGCGTCAGGTAAACGGGCTGATCGGCGGCGAAGCCATCCTTTGCCGTTCCGTGAGCCAGAAAGCTGTCGTCGGTAAACGTCCACAGTGACAGATCAAGCGCGTCTAGCCGCTCTTGACTGCCCGTTTTCACAACAGCGCGCCATCCGCGCTGAATTGTTTTCTCGAGCAGGTTTGGCAATACGTTCTCGAGCGTTTGCCGCTCGAGATGATAAAACAAAACTTCAGTTGGGTTTGTGTTCGTGCCGCTTTGTGACATTGCGTTGCGCTCAACCGTCACACATCAAGACTGTTATACGAGCCATGTGAAAAAGCCTCTTGTGTATGAAGGCTCATTTTCCTACATGAGGGGTCCGGCGCGGCCTCGGCAACGAGTGCTGCCTGTGTGGGCGGTGAGGTTTGCAGCATCTTCGGGTTCGCTGCTTATCTCCCGCCCACTGTGATTCTTAGACCATCGCTATTTAGCCCGCACCAGAAGATCAGCGCCGGTGGCGCGCAGCCTCTTCAAGCCTTAGCGTCTTGCTGTTCGGCGGATTTCGCCACTGTCGACCAGCGCGTCGACGCAGCGGGGCGACAGTCGCTTGCCGACTTGGCGCATGCACTGGCGCAGCGACGTGCTGCCGACCGCATGCGAGGGGCAGAACTTGAAGTAGTCGTTCGAGCAGGCATTCTTGACGCGATCGGTGACGGCGAAAGCGCTGCCAGCGCTTAATGTCACGATAGCGAAGGCGCACGCGGCGGCCCACTTGTTGTTACGAAGCACTGATGTTGCCATCGGTCGATATCCTTATTCCGTTGCTGTGCATTGGGCACTCGACGAGTCTAATAAAATGAAAGAGTAGCCATTCGAAGGCGCCCGCACCAGCCCGGAGTGGGCGTATCGACGCAACTGTCCACATTCCGTTGTCGCTAGTGCTTCTTGTCGCGCGCAAAGGGGTTCTCGCCCTTGCGCAGGTTGAAGCGGATCGGCACGCCCGGCAAATCGAACGCCTTACGCATCGAGTTCGTCAGATACTTGATGTACGACTTCGGCAGATCTTCGGGTTTCGAGCAGAACGCCACAAACGTCGGCGGCCGCGTCGACATCTGCGTCATGTAGCGCATTTTGATCCGGCGGCCGGACGTTGCAGGCGGCGCATGCCGCGACAGTGCTTCCTGCAGCCAGCGGTTGAGATCGGGCGTCGAGATGCGCCGGTTCCATGTGTCTGACGCGTTGAACACGGCCCGCATCAGTTGATCCAGCCCGCGCTCGCCAAGTGCCGACAAGGTCACGACCGGCACGCCCTGCACCTGCGTCAGCGAGTTGTCGACGAGTTCGCGAATGCCTTTCATCACTTTCGGCTTTTCTTCGATCAGGTCCCACTTGTTGACGGCCACCACCAGGCCGCGGCCTTCCTCGGTGACAAGGTTGCCGATCGTGAGATCCTGATGTTCGAGGGGGTGCTCGGCATCGACGAGCAAAACCACCACTTCCGCAAAACGAATGGCGCGCACGGCATCGGATGCCGACAACTTTTCGGCGAGATCGTGGATCTTCGCCTTGCGCCGGAGGCCCGCGGTGTCGAACAAGCGCACGTCGCGGCCCATGAATGTGAAGTCTGTCGAGACGGCATCGCGCGTCAGGCCCGGCTCTGGTCCGGTAATCATGCGGTCTTCGCCGATCAGCGCATTGACGAGCGTCGACTTGCCGGCGTTCGGGCGCCCGACAATTGCGACCCGCAATGGCTTTAAGCGTTTGGGCGCTTCTTCTTCTCCCTCGGCGCCGTCGTCTTCGCCGGCCTCGCCAGCTTTGCCGCGCGCCTTGCGGCGCGACAAATCCCGGCGCGTGATATCTTTGAGGCCCAAAGCTGCGAGCACATCGGTTTCGAGATCAGCCAAGCCCTCGCCGTGTTCTGCTGAAATCGCAACCGGATCGCCGAGCCCAAGCTTGAAGGCTTCGTAAAAGCCGTCCTGGCCATTGCGGCCCTCGCATTTGTTAGCAACCAGAACGACGGGCTTCCCGGACGTGCGGGCAATGCGAGAGAAGCCTTCGTCCGCCGCTGTGATGCCGTCGCGGGAATCGATCACGAAGAGCACGAGGTCTGCGGTTTCGATGGCCGATTCTGATTGTTTGCGCATGCGGTCGGCAATCGAACCGGGCGTTGCCTCTTCGAGCCCGGCCGTATCGACAATGCGCACTGCATGGCCACCGAACATGGCATCGCCTTCGCGCCGGTCGCGCGTCAAACCCGGCAGGTCCGAGACAAGCGCCGCCCGCGTGCCAGTGAGCCGGTTGAAAAGCGTTGACTTGCCGACATTCGGACGGCCAACGATGGCAATGGAAGGCATATCTGTCATAATTAAAAGCGCCGCGCCGCAAGGTGCTGTGAGAGAAACAACAGGAAAACCAAGCGCCGCTTATGCCTGAAAGCACGCGGAATGCAAATTATGGCATCACAAGCGGGCGTTCATAATCGACCCGGGCGAGATAAAGCCCGCTCGCTGGCGCCACGGGCCCGCAAGCTTTCCGGTCGCAGGCCTGCAGCGCGCGTTTCATGTCGCCGGGCTGCCATTTACCTTCTCCGACAAGTTTCAAACTGCCCACCATCGATCGTACCTGGTTGTGCAGGAACGAGCGGGCCGCGACCCGGATGTGGATTTCATCATCCGAAGGCAACACCGAAAAGGCGTCAATAGTGCGCCAGGGCGAATTGGCCTGGCACTGCGTTGCCCGGAACGTCGTGAAGTCGTGGTGCCCGGTGAGTTCATTGGCCGCCTGCTGCATAGCGCCGGTATCGAGCTGCTGCGTCAGCCACCACACACGATTGGCATCGAGCACGGGCCGCGCCCGCCGCGTTAGGATGCGATAGAGATAGTGGCGCTGCACGGCGCTGAAGCGGGCATCGAACGTATCGGCGACGCGCTGGCAATTGAGGATGCAAACGCTGTGCGGGCGAACGTGAAAGTTGAGAGCCTCTCCGACGCGGAAGGCATCCCAGTCCTTTGACAATTCAAAGTGCGCGACTTGCCCGATGGCGTGCACACCTGAATCCGTGCGCCCGGCACCCCGCACAACACTTGTATCGCCCGAAAAGGCCATGATTGCTTGAGCGAGCACGCCTTGCACGGAAACGCCCTCGGCCTGAACCTGCCAGCCGACGAAGTCCGTCCCATCGTATTCGACAGTGATTGCATAACGGGGCATGAGTGCGTTTTGGGCCATGGCAACACAGTTGGCCGCAAGCCCTAACTCAATTCGCCGCCAAGGTCAGCTAACACTGCACGCGCAGCTTAGCGGTTCGGGTAAGGGTAAGCGTACGGCACGCCGGTATATTCGTGAGTGCCGATGTTGAGCGGCGTGAGGCTGCCCGGATTGATGATGACGTGGCGCACCGGCGGCAGCGGACGCGTCACGCGCACGCCGTGCTCGATCGTCGTGGTGGCGCCGTAGACCGGGCGCGGCTCTATGCGAGTGGTGTAGGAGTCTTGGGCGATCGCTGGCGCAGCGGCAATCAGCGTCAGCGTGGCAACGGCGGCAAGGCGGAAACGCAACATGGCAGAACCCTCGTGGCTGCAGAACAAGTAAGGAATAATTTACCCTTTCCGCAGAATGCCGCGCGTGCGATCGCTCGTAAAGATTAACGGACGGCGCTTGATGCCTTACGTCCGGCCGATCCGGCTGCCCTCTGGCAGGGCAAACCCGCGCAGGAAATCCGTAGCGGGCATCGGCTTTTTGCCCGCTCGCTGCACTTCGATGAAACGTATCGCGCCGCTCCGGCAAGCGATTTTCAAGGCGGTATCTAGGCATTCGCCGGGCGCGCCATGCCCGTCGACGAGTTCCGCCCGCAGCACTTTGACCCGCTCCGGCTTGCCACCTGCGGGCGCTGCTTCGAACCAAGCTCCGGGCGAGGGCGAGAGCCCATGAATGTGAGCCAGTACGTCGCGCGCGGGCCGGTCAAAATCGATTTCGGCTTCAGCCTTGTTGATCTTGGCAGCGTAGGTGATGCCATCCATTGCTTGCGGCACCTCCGGCAAGGCACCGTGCTCTAACAGCTCCAGCGCCTTGACCATCAGCGCGGCACCGCGCTGCATCAGTTCGTCATGCAGTTCGCCCGCAGTGGTCTGCTGCGAAATTGAAACGGGATCGGTCAGACAGACCGGCCCTGTATCGAGGCCTTGCTCCATCCGCATGATCATCATCGCGGTCTCGGAATCGCCCGCCATGATCGCCCGCTGGATCGGCGCGGCGCCACGCCAGCGCGGCAGCTTTGAGGCATGCCCGTTGAGACAACCAAGCCGGGGCGCTGACAAGATGGCAGGCGGCAGCAGCAAGCCATAGGCAACCACCACGGCGACGTCGGCTTCGAGCGCCTTGAAGGCCGCTTGATCGGCCTCGTTCTTGAAGTTTTTTGGCGTGAACACGGGTATCGAGAGCGCTTCCGCCACCTGATGCACCGGCGACTTTACTTCCGCCATGCCGCGCCCGGCGGGCCTTGGCGGCTGCGAGTACGCGGCAACGATGGTGTGGCCGGCCCCAGCAATCGCTTTCAAAGTGGGAACCGAGAAGCCGGGCGTACCCATGAAAACGATTTTTAGGGCCATGCGATCAAAGGCCTGCTTCGCGGGCGATTTTCTTGAACTTGCGGATCACCATGTCGCGCTTAAGCCGCGACATGAAATCGATGATCATGCGGCCATTGAGATGATCGAGCTCGTGCTGGATAGCGGTCGCAAGCAGCCCGTCGGCCTCAAGGATCTGCTGCTTTCCGGCGCGATCAATATAGCGCAACGTGCAAGTGGACGGCCGCTCGATTTCGACGAGCACATCGGGGATTGAAAGACAGCCTTCCTCGTGCAACCGCAGGGATGATCCGGTTGCCACGATTTCCGGATTGATGATGACCAGCGGGTGCGGGCCGTCCTCGTCGGATGCCACGTCCAAAACAAACATGCGCTTGGGCACCGAAACCTGGATCGCAGCCAATCCGATGCCGGGTGCTTCGTACATCGTAGCGAGCATCTTGTCGGCGAGTTTCAACAGCGCCGTATCGACGGTTTCGACGGGCGTCGAGACTTGGCGCAGCAGCGGATCGGGAATGGTGATGATGGGCAGCGTTGTCATTTACGTGAAATAGGAAAACGCGGGCTTGCGGTCAATTGGGGCAAAGTGCACCCCAAGCGACAAAGTAAATAGGCTAGGCAAGCAAGCGGCTGGCGATCCCGGCAGGACTTGAACCTGCGACCCTCGGTTTAGGAAACCGATGCTCTATCCGCTGAGCTACGGGACCGGCGCGCAGTCTTTACCTGATTGCGGGCGGGACAGAAAGGGAGGAGCACCGGGGAATTTTCGCGTCCGAGGGCCTAGCTCCGCGCGCCTGTAGGCGTGTTTTCAAGCTTGGACCGGGACGGGATCAGAAATTTTGGCCCCGCTGAGCATACCCGCCGCCAACCATCCTTGAAGCAACCCTGCGGCGCGAAGGGGCGCTGTCTCGGGGCCTTCAAACACCGCCAGCAGCTGACATAGCTGCCCGAACGGCACGCCCTTTGACGCCTCAAACCACATCATGCGCTCGTCGGGCGGCATCGCCCGCACCATCGGCGTCACGTCGTGGCGCCAGATCAGACAGTGCTGCGGGGCATCAATCCGCTCTACTTCTGGCGGCATAACGTCCGCGCGCAGCGCTGTCCAAATCTCCAGCGCGTTGGTGGTCAATTCGAGCACACGAACCGACGGGTGCGGTGTGAACACCAAATGCTCCCAATCGTCCGGATCGATCGCTTGCAGGGTGGCCAGATCCACGGCCTCCGCTTCGGGCGCATCAAAGGCCAGAGCCAGCGTGCGCTCGATACGGGCCAGTTCTGCCAACTGCGGGTTAAAGGCATACGGCTCGCGCTGCGCCAAAAAATCCGGCAAGGCTTCGGCGAACCAGCGAGCATTTTGCGAGAGCGACGGATTGCTGGCGATGAAGGCGCGAGCCAGATCATCGAAATAATCATCGCCTACGTAGGCTTTGAGTACCTCATGGTCGTTCGCGATCACTTCGACCAACCGCGCCACGTAGGCATTTCGATAAACTCCGAAAAGCACGTCGCGCGTAGTGCGCGAGTTGGGCGGAATGAGATCAAGCACGCGATCATCGCCAGACAGAATAGCCTGCTGAAACTGGGCCTGCAGTTCAGCGAGTGATGGAGCAGCGGGCGCGTGATCAGCCTTCACCTTGGCCAATGACTGCTTTGCAGCCTGCTTTGAAAGACCCCGGCTCACAATACGGCTAGCTCCGCTTCGTTGGGATCAACTGCGGCCCGACGATTTCGATGGCCATGGCGCGCGCCGTACTCAGCTCGTCCACCAAATCGGCGAGCGGGGGAATGTGGTCGTCTCGCTCGATGATGGTCGAGACCGCGCCAAAGCGAGCCACCGCAGCCTTATATAGCTGCCAAACTTCATCGGGCACGAGCGCGTCGTGTGTGTCGATGATGTGGGTCATGTTATGCTCGTGGCCGGCGAGGTGGAATTGTACAACACGGTCGGCAGGAATGCCTTCGATGAACGCGTAGGCGTCGAACTCGTGATTGAAGGCGCTGACAAAAACATTGTTGACGTCAAACACCAACCAGCACCCGGTGCGGCGGGCCATTTCCGAAATAAACTCCCACTCTGTCATTTCCGAGTGGCCGAATTGGACGTAGGTCGACACATTTTCGAGCGCGATAGGCCGCTTGAGAAAGTCCTGAACATGCTGAACGCGTGCCACTACATGATCGAGGGCTTCGCGCGTATACGGGATCGGCAAGAGATCATGCAGGTTGACGCCGTGCACGCCTGTCCAGCACAAATGATCGGACACGAATTGCGGCTCGGCGCGGTCGGCGAGGTCTTTGAGGCCCTTGAGATACGCCGGGTCGAACGGCGTGGTTGACGCAATCGACAACGAGACCCCGTGCATCACGATGGGGTAGCGGGCGCGGATTCGATCCAGCATTTTCAAAGGCTGGCCACCCGGCACCATATAGTTTTCGCTGATCACTTCGAACCAGTCGACGTCTGGATTACCATCGAGAATTTCGGCGTAGTGCTGAGGCCTTAAACCCAAACCAAAGCCGAGGTACGGCGGTTTTACGCTTGGCGCGCGCACCGTGGCTGAATCCAATGATCTACCGGGCGCCGTCTGCATGAGACAAAAATCCAAAGTGAGGGATGCCCGTTTTCCTCTGGCAGAATAAATTTGCCATGAGCGGAGATAAGCCGATGACGAAACGCCCCGGCTATTTTTCATTTCAATTGGGCAGACAGAAAAGCGTTCCGGCATTGATTGTCACCGGAACGCTCTATTTTGTCAGTCTTACGACTTCGGCTTGACCTGCTCATCGAGAGCCTGGAACACCGCGCCGGTGACCTTTTCACAATCAGCCTTGGTCATTTCGAGGAAGCCCTTGCCCTTGCAGGCGTTCTGACCCTTGCAAGCGTTGCTTGCCGTCTTGCAGGCGCCCTGACCCTTACAGGCGCTTGCGCCCATGCAATGACCCTTTGCATCAGCGGCGGCGAATGCGGGAGCGAGCGAAGCGCCAGCAACGAGAAGTGTAGCAGCAGCGGCTGCGAGAGCAGAACCAGACTTTGCCGAAATTTTCATTTGGGATTTCCTCAACTAGGTTGCAGTTATGCCCCTTGCTCGAAATATCGAGATGCTCCGTGTATGGCGGGGCGTTTCCCACGAAGCATCTGCTGGAGTTACGCTTGCCTTCAAAAATAGTTTCAACATTCCTAAGCTGGCACTATTTTTTTTAGAGTCTGTCTTTGCCAACGTAATTATTCGGTTTTAACCCGATCACCAGCGGACAGCATTCGTGCCACAGTTTGTGTCAGCTCAATGGCTGAAAAAGCTGGCAGAGAGCATAAAGAATTGCTGCACGCGAAAGCCGCTGCCTGCTCTAGATCTGGATAGGTCACATCTGGATTGGGCAGCGCTCCTTCGCGTTTGTCCCACCAATCCAAGCGTTTATTGATGGCTGGATAGGCGCGCGCCGCTCGATGCAGGGCTGCGGCTTCGGGGTCATTTTTTCTGCCGGCGATGGTAATGTGTGTTGGCTCGCGCACAAATTCCTGTTCAGTCAAAAGAATTGCGGCAGGCATACGCATTTGCGCGACGATATCATCAGAGGCAAGATATTTCATACCGTGCTCAGCCAATTCTCTATCGGCATTGTCACCAAAGTATCGCAATAGCCGTATGGCAAATCTTGTAACTTGAATTTGCTCATCAAAAGGCTTGATGGGCTTTGTGAAAACACCGGTTTTTTCTTCAGCAGCCAAAGACGTAAGGAATCCGCCTCTCTCGTCTTTGAAGAACTTTGCAATATACGAGCCGGCGTTGCGTGCAACGGTCAGCCATTCCCGGCTTCCTGTGGCCGCATAGAGATCTAGCGCTGCCTGCCCCATCGCAAGCGTGTCGCCAAGGTAGGGACCGCCTCGGTCAGTCTCGCCATGCCGGAAGCCACCGCCGCCGGTACTACGGTTGGCGATGATGAAGCGGGCGGCTCGCTCTGCCGCTGCAAGAGATGCGTCATCTCCCGTGGCATTGGCATAGGCGGCAAGGCCCGAGATGGCCCAGCCGTTCTCGCGGGCGTAGATATTGCGGTCGATGCGCGGATGCCGCCCAAGCGCCACGCGTTCGGACTTCGGCATAGTGTAGTACGTTCTGCCCGGTATCGCGGCGTCAACATCTGCATCTTGGCTCGTATAAAATGCGCCTTCGGGCGACAGCATCGTGCCGAGCAGATAGAGCTGAAGAGCGCTCGCGGCATCAAGATACTTCGAGTCTTTCCAAAATGCGTAAGCCGCCGAATACTGCCGCAGCCCATTCGACTGGTACCACATGATCTTTTCGTAGTGCGGTGACTTCCAATCTTTTGAATCGGAGTACTGGTAGATGCCGCCGTATTCGCGGTCGATCAGATTGAGCGCTGCATCGAACGTCTGGCGGGCACGCCTGGCTGCGGCGGTGTCGCCGTCTTCGGCCTTCGTGATCAACCAATCCATGGCATCGGGGTCGATGAATTTATGCACGTCTCCCCATCCGCCGTGCATCTCATCGTATGCTCCATTGACAGCCTCAAGGAGGCCGCTGCGTTGAGGCGCCGTGAGGACTGGGCGCGTTGATGGAACAACATCCACGTCTTTGCCGACAGATGGGCCGGGCGAGGGATCTTTGATGATCGCCTCGAGCAGGGCCGCCATCTGCTCAGGCGCGATATAGCCGCGCCGCTTGACGATTTCGCTGCCATCAGGTGCAAACACAATTGTTGCTGGCCAACCCCAATCTCCATAGCGGTTCGACAAATCTGGATTGGCATCCTGGTCGACACGCACGGGAAGATATCGCGCGTTCAACAGTTCGACCACCTTGGGGTCTCTGTAGGTTTTCTCGTCCATGACGTGGCACCAGTGGCACCACACCGCTTCAAGATCGAGAATGACAAAGCGGTTCTCGGCTTTGGCCTGGTCGAAGAGGCCCGGCTTCCACGACTGCCATTCAATCGGGCCTTTGCCATGGCCGCTTTCTGTCTTCGTTTCAGCCACTGCCAAAACAGGCAGCGCAAAAATAGCAAACAGGGCTGCAAAAACAAAGCGCGTACGCATCAGCAAAGCTCCGTCGGGCCTCTCGGTTGAGACATTCTACGGATGCGAACGCTGCTGCGTTTCAAATTTGGAGATTAAGGCGTCGCCTTGATGAGCTTGCCAGTGAACAGCACCGGGCCCGTGGGGCCATCTGACGGCGATCCGCCTTCGGGCTCTAAGCTCACAGCAAACGTGGCATTCATAAACATCGCGGTGTCAGGTCCGTCATCCATCGGCATGACGTTCATGTCGCCTTCGCTCATGACGCCCAGCGACTTGGGCTTGGGCAATTTGTCGTGCACCATCCACACTTGATAACTTTTGTCGGGCTGCTTTGGGGCCGTTACAGCGGTGATGACGCAGTTGTGGGTCTTCGTATCGACTGTCATCAGAAATGCTGGCTTATCGTCGCCAGCTTGCAGCACGGCAACAAATTGCGTCGGCATCTGCTGATATTGAAACTCGCGAACGCCCACGAGACCAGCCAACGATGCCGCCATAGCCGTCATCCCAGCCGCAGCGTTGCGCCAGCGATTACCACGTCGCACGAGCTGCTGCTCACGCGCCTTAAGCGAGACGACATGCGCCGAAAGTCCGATCTGAGCCCGGATTTTGTTGTAAAGGTTCGCTGGCGGCACAACCGGTTTCAGCGTGTCGGCGAGCGGCGTCAGCCGCCGCTCCCAAGCAGATATCGCTGCCTTCAAGGTGGGATCGGACGCAATCCGGCTTTCAACAGCGAGGCGTTCCTCGCGGTTCAAGGTACCGAGCACGTACTCGGCGGCTAAGCCATCGATGTCATCGAGCCCGGTCATTGCTCGAGGCATCCCTTCAACTGCGCAAGACTGCGATGCAGCCACGTCTTGATCGTGCCTTCCGGCCGTCCGAATTTTGCAGCCAAATCTTCACGGCTCATGCCGTCGAGATAGGCCAATCTCACTATCTGCTTTTTTTCCGGCTCAAGGCCGTCCATGCACCGCAAGAGGCGCTGCACATCTTCTTGGCGTTCGAGGCCCACGATCGGATGTTCGTCGCCGCTCTCGATATTTTCAAGAACGGACTCGTCATCCCCGCCGCGCGGAACCTTACGGCGCACCTCATCGATGCAGCGGTTGCGCACAATGGCGGCCATCCACGTCAACGGTGATGCAAGCGCCGGATTGAAGTCCGCTGCTTTTTCCCAAACCCGAAAATATGATTCCTGAAGCACTTCTTCCGCCGCCTCTCTGCTGCGAAGGATACGCAGCGCAACGGCAAAGAGTTTCGATGAAGTCGCTTGATAGAGCTCTGCAAAGGCCGCTTCGTCGCCCTTGGCGACCGCGGCTATAAGCTTATCGAGCTGCTGGCGCGTCAACTGCATAAGGATTGGGCTGCTCTGATTGACACTTTCGCAATCGCATCTTTGAAAAGCAACTAAGCCAGTTCCGCCTCCGCTGTCGAGAGCGGATCGGGCACAATGCTAACATCGGTTGTGAGCGGACTGGCAGGTTCCGTGCCGGATAGAGCACCGGCCTATGTCTTCTACGCAAGCACCGCGTCCAAGTTTCAGGAGAAAAACGTGCTGACGTCATTTCTGCCGGCCCATGCCGCACCCATTGTTCTTCTTCTTTTATCTAATGTTTTCATGACGTTCGCTTGGTACGGACATCTCAATTACAAGTCGCACCCGTTGTGGATCGTAGTTCTGGCGAGTTGGGGAATTGCGTTCTTCGAGTATTGCCTTGCGGTACCTGCCAATCGCCTGGGACACGCTGTCTATTCGGCCGCTGAACTGAAAACCATGCAAGAGATCATCACTTTAGTGGTGTTTGCCATATTTTCCGTAGCGGTACTGAAGGAACCTATTACTATCAATCACTTGGTAGGTTTTAGCCTAATTATCGCTGGCGCGTTTTTCGTCTTTAAGGCCCCACTTTGAATGTGTCTTCACTCATGACCCGATACGACGCAGCGATTGCCGCCATCGACGCCGCCAACGCGCAAGATCCCAACAGGATTTTGCAACCGGACGGACGCGAGCAGGCCGCCGAAGCCGTCTATAGCGCGCACATGAGCGCCATGCTCGCGCAGCTCTATCCTGAGGCATCAGAGCCGCTGCGTCTGGCCGTGCGCGCCCAGCACATCCGGCGGTGGGAGGTTCCACGTTCAGACTATGCGATGGACCGCGCAGGGTATCATCGCTGGCGCAACGACCTGAAGCGGCGCCACGCCGGCTGGACCGCCAGCATTCTGCGCACCTGCGGTTATTCGGACGCTGATATCGAACGCACGTGCATGCTGATCCGGAAAGAGAATCTAAGGCTCGATCCCGAAACCCAAGCGCTAGAGGATACTGCGTGCCTCGTTTTTCTGGCCCACTATGCCGAGGCGTTTGCCGCCAAGCACGACGAGGCAAAGTTGCTCGGAATCCTGTCCAAGACCTGGGCTAAGATGTCGGCTTATGGCCAGTCCCAGGCACTCGAATTGAACCTGCCCCCGGCAATCAGGGTCCTCGTAACCCGCGCCGTATCGGAGACAAAATGAAGGGCGTCGCCCTTAGCGAGGTTGCTGTGGTTCTCGCGGCGCATGGAGATCGCGGCGGGGAATCGCCCAATGCGACGCTGCTATCGCACGCGGCATCCCTCGGCATGCGCGGATGCTTCCGGAGCGTCTCGGCTGGCGCTTTGCGATCAGATTGCTTGCCGCTCGACAAGGCCCTACTGCAGGCCCGGGCATCAGGAGCATCACATATTGCCGTTTACCCCCTATTCATGGCGGACGGCTATTTCACGGGAACAGTGCTCCCCCAGCAGATTGCCAAGGCCGGGCTTTCTGGAACCTGCACTTTGCTGCCGCCGTTGGGCCTAGATCCGCAAATTCCCGCACTAATGACGGCCCATGCGTTAGCCGCCGCGCGCAAGGCCAGCCTCTCGCCGCCGCACACCCGGCTTTTGATCGCCAGCCACGGATCGCAGAAGAGCCGCGCGTCTCTGCGTTCGACCGAACGGGTGGCGTGTAAGGTGCGCCAGCAGGGGCAATTTTTGAGCGTCGAAACGGCCTATCTCGAGGAAGATCCGAGCCTTGACTCCAAGCTGATCGATTGCCCGGCAACCACTCTAGTACTCGGATTTTTCTCGGGCGATGGCCTGCACGCCGCCGAAGACGTACCCGGCGCTATTGCCCGGTCGGGCGCGGATGCACAGCACGTCGGATCCCTCGGGCGGCTGCCGCAGATCGCTGAAATCATCGAAGCGGCCGTGCGCCTTGCAGCCGCCCCGCCATCGGTTGGCTGAACGCCACAGCCGGCACAGAAAAATTCTCTGTGCCGATGGGCAAAAATGGCCATAGGCGCGGGCCCTCGCGCCTTGTATGACAATCCCGTGACACCAACACCGTGACACCAGCATCCAGACGTTGCGTTCGCTATGACCGATCCCAGCATGCCGTCAACAGACACCGAAAAACGCCGGCAGACTTCGCCGTTGCGCCGATGGCTTGAGCGCCAGCGACTCGAAACCCGGGGCGTGACCTTGACGATGGTGCTCTGTGCAGCCCTCGCCACGGCTCATATTGCCCGCCACGAAGGCGATGGACCGAGCATGGCGTTCGTTGCCGCAGCCTCCTGGCTCGTGGCCGCCATGCTAACTTTCGTAACGCGGCGCGTCTTGCTCTCTGTCGTGTTGACCACGGCGATGCTGGCCATCGTCGTGTTGGCCTCGGCTGAAAAAGTGCGGCTGATGCACATGGCGATCCACGCCTACGACGTCGTCTACTATTTGAGTTCGCCAGCCACGCTCTCGTTTCTGTTCACAAACTTTCCAGTGCCGATGTTGCAGCTGTCCGGCGCGTTTCTGATCACAGCACTTGCCGCTTGGTCCATGTTCGTCATTGATCCGACGCGCGTTCAGCGCCGCCACGCAGCCGTTGCGATTATCGCTCTCGCCGGGCTGACGGGGTGGACTGCGACGGCCAAAGGCGGCCGGGCCGATATGCAGGAGTTTAGGCAAGATCTGGCGCTATCGACCTTTTTTGCATCGTGGTCGGAAACCGCCGAGACGCTGTGGAGCGGACAATTGTTCGAAGCCGCACCATCGGCCGGCGGCGCCCCTTTCACGATCCCTGCCGCTTGCGATCTGTCGAAAAAGCCGCCGAACATTCTCTTGATTCATCAGGAATCGGTGGTGCCGCCCGAATATTTTCCGGCGCTCGGCTACGACAAGACGATGGATTCGATGTTCCGTTCGAGCGACGGCAAGATTCATCCATTGCGCGTCGAGACATACGCCGGTGCCTCGTGGCTGACGGAGTTCTCTATTCTGGCAGGGATCTCGACGTATTCGTTCGGCGGCATGCGGCCGTTCGTGCAGGCACTGATGGCCGGGAAGGTTCACGATACTCTACCGCAGTCGCTGGCGCGTTGTGGTTATCGCAACACCGTGTTCTATCCGCTTTCTAAGAATTTCGTGTCCAATGGCCGCTTCTATGAAGCGGCAGGCATGCCCGAGATTTTCGATATCAAATCGCAAGGTTCCAAAAGTACCTTCGAACGCGACCGCTTTTTCTACTCTAACGCCTTGACGATGATGAAGGAGCATTTCAGTGCGTCGGAAAAGCCGCTGTTCACATTTCTGATCACATTTGCGGCCCACCAACCTTATCATTTCACGTTCATGCCGGAACTCGATGTGCCGGGCGGCGCGCCAGGTACCGGCGCGGATATGCATGAATACCTTCGCCGCCTTTCAATGGCGCGCATCGACTACACTTGGCTGAAATCCGAGCTCAAAACCCGCTTTCCCAACGAGCGTTTTCTGATCGTGCATTATGGCGATCATCAGCCGGGCTCGACGTGGCCGTACCTGTCGGAAACCGATCGCAATGCCATCCGCAGCAAAGACCGAAACCAGACCAAGGACAGCGCGGCTTACATCACGTACTACGCCGTCGAGGGGATCAACTATGACCCATCGCCCTTACCCGAGTTGGACACGCTCGACGTGCCTTACTTGGGTACGATGCTTCTCGAGGCCGCGCGACTGCCGCTGTCGCCCGCTTATCAGGAGCGCAAGCGGCTGATGCAGCTATGCAATGGCCGCTATAATGGCTGTAACCAGTCCAACCAAATTCTGTCGTTTCATCGCCGCCTGATCGATTCCGGGCTGATCGATTCCCGTTAATGTTTCCCAAAGACGGATGCGAATTAGAGGAAATACGAGCAATCCAAGGTAGTGATTGGTAAATATATATCATCTAGGTTGTATTCATCCGCTGTTTCACACCTAGGATGGTAACCGATGTATCTCATTCAGGCCGCGCCGCCTAAACTACGGGGTCGCATACATCCCAGCCGGACGGCGCCGAACCGTCAGAACTGCGGCACGATCGGATTTACGCCACTCGTTGAAGGTTTGACCATCGAACTGCACCAAACCGCCGTTCTAAGTGCCGTGGTGACCAGTGCCGTGAACACCCTTTTCGGGCCCGGCCAGCCTGCAGACCCTAAGCACATCTTTACTTACGCATTGGCTGATCTCACGCTGCTGAGGTCGCTTAAGTCAATGGTGGCCGACACGCTGCCGGGCGGTACTCGCCAGCCTGCTTTGCTCGCACTGCTGCAGTCGCTAAGCGATAGCCAGGACGCTTTTGTTTGGTACGCCGATGAAATCGAGACTCTTGGCCAAGACCGGGCTTCTATTGTGCACCGGCGCAGTCTGACTGAAGCTTGGAAGCGAACGTGCCGGTTGACGATCGAGGCTTTGAATGAATTGGAACATCTACTGGATGATCAACTGCCAGAGCCGTATCTGCAGAACCACAAAGTGCTATTCGGACTGCTGAATAGTGCAGCCCAGGGCTTTAAGCCTTGCATCGATAGCAACGGTGGCTTGTTTCTGCCGCCACTGCCACAGCAGCGCCGCTGGCCACGGCTGAGCGTCCTTCAAAAATGCACGGTCGCATTTCGTGGCATCTCATCACCAGCGTTTATCCGTGATGCTTCCGCCGGCGGCCTCGGTCTCGACAAGATGCCCGCTGTCGAATGCGGAACGCATCTGACGGTCGAAATGGAAACGGGCCGCAGCTTGCAAGGTACAGTCGTCTGGACCCGCAACACGTCGGCAGGTGTTCAATTTCTTAAGCCATTGCTACCCTCCGATCCATTGCTCAGAGGGTAGCCATCGGCCCTTAAAATGCGAAGCCTATCAGGCTTTTTTCTTGGTCTTCTGAGACAGCGCAGACGCGGCTGCGGATTTGGCTTCCTTTGACGCTGTTTTCGAGGTCAGTACCTTGCCCGCCGAAGACGCAACTTTGGCGCTCGTCTGTTCGGTCGAGCCCTTTTGCGTCAAAGCTGATGCCGCGACCGATTTTTCGGCCTTCGTCGCTGTTTTGCTTTTCAAAACCTTGGCGGCGGCCGAGGCCACCTTGCCGCCCGTGCTGCCACCTTTTGCGCTCGCCATTTTGCCGATCTCCCGACGTTGAAAAAGACAGTGCGTGGTCAGACTAACATTGACGGAAGTGAGCGTGAAGAGATTCGCTCGCTGATTAAAGGCTCCCCGGCTGTGTCGCGCTAAAATTCCCTGGGGATGAAGTCGATCGCAGACGACGAAGGCGAGGCGTCGGCCAACGGCCTGATCAAAGAAATTTGACACCCGTGTCATGGACCGTCACATAGCATCTCACAAATTGAACGCCCTTTCGGAGTGAGCGCCAAACATGCCGCAAGCCGACCTCATGCAGACGATCGAAGCCGCCTGGGAAACCCGCGACACCATCAACACGGCTACCAAGGGCGCTGTTCGCGATGCGGTCGAGACGGCCCTCGACCTGCTCGACAAAGGTGAAACGCGCGTTGCGGACAAGTCCAGCGGCACTTGGGTTGTCAATCAGTGGCTCAAAAAGGCCGTGCTGCTGTCGTTCCGGCTGAGTGACAACCAGATCATGCCGTTCCAGAAGAGCGGTACATTCGTCAGCCGCGCCTACGGTTACGACAAGGTGCCGTTGAAGTTTACCGACTGGACCAGCGAGCAATTCAAGGCGGCCGGCTTCCGGGCCGTACCCGGCGCCATCGTGCGCCGTTCGGCCTATATCGCGCCCGGCGTCGTGCTGTTGCCCTCATTCGTCAACCTGGGCGCCTATGTCGACAGCGGCACCATGGTCGATACCTGGGCCACCGTCGGCAGCTGCGCGCAGATCGGCAAAAACTGCCACATCTCAGGCGGCGCTGGCATTGGTGGTGTGCTCGAGCCGCTGCAGGCGGGGCCGGTTATCATCGAAGACAACTGCTTTATCGGCGCGCGCGCTGAAGTGGCAGAAGGCGTGCACGTGGGCGAAGGGTCTGTGCTCTCAATGGGGGTTTATCTTGGGGCCTCAACCACCATCATTGATCGCGCAACCGGCGAGAAGCACTTCGGAAAGGTGCCGCCCTATTCGGTGGTCGTTTCCGGTTCGATGGCTGGCAAGCCTTTACCCAACGGCGAGCCGGGCCCACATCTTTACTGTGCCGTGATCGTCAAGCGCGTTGACGAAAAAACCCGCTCGAAGACCAGCATCAACGAGTTGCTGCGGGATTGAAGGTACCTTATCGGCGCATGGCGGCGGCCATTTGCAGAAGGGCTCGCTATGCTGGGTTAGTCATATCTCCACCACCACCTTCCCCACGGCTTCGCGGCGGTCGAGAACGCCGATGGCTTCGACAATCTGATCGAGTGGGTAGACAGCATGAATGCGCGGTTGCAGTGCGCCGGATGCCACCCAGCCGAGCACGTCTTGCATATTGGCGCGGTGGGCTTGAGGGTCGCGCTTGACGGCCTCGCCCCAGAACACGCCGATGGCCTCAGCGCCCTTCAGCAGCAGCAGGTTCAATGGCAACGAAGGAATCGCGCCCGCAGCAAAGCCGATCACCAGAAGCCGCCCTTGCCAGTTGAGAGCGCGCACGGCCGGTTCCGAGAAGGCGCCGCCGACGCAATCATAGACCAAGTCGGGGCCGGTACCGTTGGTGGCGGCGCGGAGAGCCGATTTCAGGTCGCCGCCGCTGTAATCGATCAAGCTGTCTGCGCCATGGTCACGGCACACTTCGAGTTTTTCTGGTGATGAGGCGACGGCGATGACGCGCGCGCCCATCAGCTTCGCAATCTCGACCGCCGCTAGACCCGCACCCCCCGATGCGCCAAGCACGGCAACCGTTTCACCAGCCTGCAAATGCCCGCGATCTTTGAGCCCATGAATGGCGGTGCCATACGTTATGGCAATGCTGGCGGCGGCCTCGTCTGAAACGCCTTCAGGAATTGGCACCACGGCCTCGGCGGGTGCTGCCACAAACTCCCGCGCCCCACCCCAGCCGATATAGGCCATCACGCGCTGGCCGCGCCTCAGGCCGGTAACGCCTGCGCCCACATCGGCGACGACACCGGCGATCTCGCCCCCTGGCGAGAAGGGAAGTTGCGGTTTGAACTGGTATTTGCCACGCGTAATCAACGTATCGAAGTGGTTGAGCGCCACCACATGCACACGGATCAAAACCTCGCCCTGCGCGGCTTCAGGCTTTTCAATCTCTTCAATTTCGAGTGCACCTGGGCCATCGAGGCTCTTGCACAAAGCCGCTTTCATGTGAGAGGTCCTGTGATGAATTGGCAAGGCGTTGTCTTAGCCACACAATCCGGTGCCGGCCAGTGCCGGTCAACCCATGCGGACTGGAAAATAAAAAGCCCATGAGATCTGACGCCACGCCTGATGGACCACTTCCCGGCGCGCCCTGGCCACCTCAACCGCGTGGTTACTTTGCCATTGGTGCGGAGCGCATGTCGAAAGCGTTGAACCTCGGAAACCTGATGCGGTCTGCGCACGGCTTTGGGGCCAGCTTCACCTTCACGGTTGGCGCAACGTACAAAGCGCTCGAAGCCCATGCCGACACCTCCAAAGGCCAGCTGCACTTACCGCACTACAATTGGGGAACGCTCGACGACATGGCCTTGCCCAACGGCTGCAAGCTGGTGGGCATTGAATTGATCGACGGAGCCATCGACCTACCCAGCTTTCGCCACCCGATGCGGGCGGCTTATGTGTTGGGACCTGAAGCGGGCTCGCTGTCGCCGCCGATGCTCGCGCGCTGTGACTACGTCGTCAAAATTCCCACCCTGTTTTGTGTCAACGTCGCAATGGCTGGAGCAATCGTCATGTACGATCGCGTGAGGTCGATGGCGCGCTTTCAAGACCGGCCAATCGGCGAAGGCGGGCCGCCGGGCGCACCCGTCCGGCCCGGGCGCCCTTAGAGACACGGGCAAAATAAAACCAACGCTTTTCCAGGGTGTTGATCGTTTCAGAGACCGTTCAAAATGAAGAGTTTTCCTAGCCGTCTTCTGACAGTCGCCGTGAGCGCTTTGGCATTATCCGCCGGAATTGCGCAAGCCGAAGATAAGCCCGCAGGATCGAGCAAGGCAGACACATTCACCGACTGGAGTTTGCACACGAGCACGGAGGGCGGGCAGAAGGTTTGCTATGCGGCAACCACGGTTAAGCAACCGGGCGCAGGCGCGGCCAAACGTGGTGCGAGTGTCGTGTATATTTCCGCCTGGCCTAAGGATGGAATCAAATCGGAAATCAGTATTAAGCTCGGCTACGCCGCGAAAACAGCTTCTGGTGCGTCTGCTTCAACGGGTAAAGACATGTTCAAACTGTTTATCACTTCAGAGCGCGCCTACGTTGCCGACGCCACGCAAGAACTGAAACTTTTGGAAGCCATGAAAAAGGGCTCGAAGTTGACGGTTGTGGCCACCGCTGAGAGTGGCACAGCGGTCTCCGATGTCTACTCCTTGAGCGGCATCAGTCAGGTCCTTCAAGCGCTCGCAGTGGCATGTCCGTAACCGGCTTGTTTGATGCCAGCTCATGCGCGTTCCGGTACGCACCCTGAAATACTACCTGTGAACACGTTCTGGGTTGCGCAAATGTATGTAAAGCGCGCCTTCCCCGCCGTGGCGAACGGCGGCCGTTTTGTAGCTGACAACAATGGCCCGCAGTTCCGGCTCACCTAACCAGCCGGGCACATTGCGCCGCAAAACGCCAGGCTCGGGCTGCGTGATGTTCCAATGCTCATTGTCACGTTCGCGGGACTGGCGGGCCCCCTTACCGGTGATCACAAGCACCCAGCGATGACCTTGGCTGTAGGCCGAAAACAGAAAGCGCCTTAGCGCGATATGGGCTTCGTGCTGACGCATGCCATGCAGATCGATGCGGGCGTCGATCGAGATCTGCCCGGCACCAAGCTTGCGCGCTTTCCGCTTATCGAAATCGTTGAGCGGCGGCGCCTTCGCCGGCACGGGCGCGGTCAGGTGCGCACGATGTACTGGCTGTTGGTGCGGCCGGCGCGCGGGGGCCGGCGCGCTGCCATCCTCCAGAATATGACGCTGACCGGCAGCCTCGGCCATCATCGCTTCCAAGGCTTCAGTCGCCGTATGAACCCGCGATTTCGCCCGCTTCAAAGGCTCGAGCGTGCGCGCGGTGTGCGTCCACAGCACTTCGTCATCTTCCGACAAGTGGCGCTTGCGGCCGCCAGGTGGTTTGCCTGGTTTCTTCATGACACGGCTAGCGGCTTGGCATGCAGCACGAAAAACCGGCCGGGATGTTTGGTGATTCCAGCGCGCGCGCCAGCGGCATGCCCTGACCCGAAATAGACGTCGCCCCTTTCCGGGCCGCGAATGGCCGAGCCGACATCCTGCGCGATCATCAATCTGGCAAAGCTCTGGCCAGTTTCAGTGGCGTGGCGCAACTCGGGAGAGCACACGTAAACGGGAGACCCGATGGCATGAAAACTCGTATCGACGGCGAGGCTGCGGTCTGTGCTCAAAGGAATGTGCATCACACCCATCGCGCTTTCAGCTTCTGCGCCCTCGAGCGGCCTGAAGAACACGAACGAACGATTGAGCCACATGGCGCGGCGCCCGCGCTCAGGATCGGCTTTGAGCCAGTTTTTCAAAGCATCGAGTGACATCTGTTCGAAAGTGAATTCGCCCGCGTCGATCAATGCGCGGCCGACGGACGAATAGGGATGCCCGTTCTTGCCATCATAAGTGATGCGCAATCCCGTGCCATCCGGCAAGCGCACGAGCCCCGAACCCTGAATGTGCATGAAGAAGCAATCCACCGGGTCTTCGAGCCACAGCAATTCGAGACGAGCGCCAGCCAGCGCCCCTTCCTCAATCATCTGGCGCGTGGCAAACGGCTCAAGACCGAGCGCCGTTTTTCGGGCGTGCGTAAGCGCCTCACCGACGGTGCCCCGCTCAGCATCCGAAACCAAATTCACAAGATCCGCTGGCCGCCGGTAAACCGGGATTGAAAAGTGCGTCGTGGGTTCAAGTGAGCCCTCGATCTCGGGCTCGTAGTAGCCCGTCAACAAGCCCTCGGCGCCGTTGTGGCAAACCCGCTGAGGCTCGAAATGTGTTTCGAAAAACGTCTTTGCCTGAGCAGTATCGACAAGGCCTGCACTGGCCAGACGATCCGCTGCCGCACAAGCCGCCGCAAGGCCGTTCAAAACGGGCGTCGATTTGGCACCTAAGCCCGCGATGTGGCCTTGCACTGGCCTAGACGAGCGCAAAAACGCTGCGAACGCTGCGGCGTGATCGTCGTCCGCCCATCCTGGCAGATCCGTGAAAGTCACCGGTTCGAATGAGGCGGCAATCGCGGTCATGTTGGCTGGCGGAAATCCGAGAGGCATGGGCGGGCACAGTGCTGGCCGGCGCGGCCCGCCGGGCTTCTTGCTCAGTTCAGAGGTTCAGTGGCGATCAGCTTCCAATTCGGATTGCGCCGGGCAGCGGCCGACGAAACGTCACGGCTGAAGGTCCAGATATCGGTTACGTCTTTCACCTTCTCCGGGTCGCCCTCGATCACAGCGCCCGTTCGATCGCGCGTTGCCGTGATCAATTGGCTGACAAAACGCATGGTGAGCTGTGCGCTGCCGCGCTCCATTTCGGCGTGTATGATATCGGCCTTGCTCAATCCGACGAACGTCTGTTGGACACGCAGCCCTTGCTTGTCACGATCTGTTATGGCGGCAGAGAAGCTTTCGTTGACAGCCGGGCTAAGCAGGTCTCGCAACGACTTGCGGTTGCCTTCAGCAAAGGCAATGACGATCATTTCATAGGCTTGTTTGGCACCGTCGATGAATTGATCCGGGCTGAACGAGGGATCAGCCTTCAAAACATCCAATAAACCTTGGGTCAGAACCGTGCCTCCGCCGATCGCCTTGATCCGCTCCTCGGCGAGATTGACCGACGGAGTTTCGACTGGTGCCGGCAGTGGATTGGGCTTGTCACGGTCCCGCCGCGGCAAGGACACGACCTTGTCTTGCGCAGCGGCCTGTTCGTTGCGCTGCGCGCTTGCTTCGCGCGCACGCTGCTCGATGCGGGTTTCTTCATCCCCTGTGCGCCTGCCCAGCACCCGTCGCAACTGGAATATGGCGACGATGGCAACAACCAGCGTCAGAAGAGTGAAAAGATCAATTTGGCCATCCATTTCGTCAACTTTCCCGGCAGGGCCCAGCACAGCGATCAATCATCGTAGCACAGGGCGCGCTTAATAATATAAACCTGTATGTAGGATCGAAGTGCGGCTAGGTCTACCCCGCCCCCACCAAAGTCTTTGGTTCAATTCACGAACCTACATTCCGAGCCATCTGGCGGGGCATGTGTTACGCTGCCGGTAAGGGCGCCCGTTTTGCAAGGCCGGGATCCGGCCACGATTGTCAGAGACCGCGTCCATACCCATGTACCTCTTATAGTTTTCGATGTTGTGGATCTTTGGGCAGGTCTAGCGTGCGGCACTTGGGTTGCTTTACGTCCAGCCTGAAAGGTTGCCTGGACCGCCATACTGCCGCTGCGAAAGTCACTATTGATGCGCCTCGTTTTGTTCGTCCTCTTTATCGCCTTCCCGATGCTCGAAATCGCGCTGCTGGTCAAACTCGGTTCGGCGCTCGGGTTCTGGCCGTCAATCGGGATTATTGTTGCCACCGGTATCCTTGGCTCGACCGTTTTGCGCCATCAGGGTTTTGCCGTCGTCCGCCGCAGCCAAGAGGCCATCGCCGCGGGAAAGGCACCCATTGAACCCGTCTTCGATGGAATGTTTCTGTTCGCAGCTGGCCTGCTACTCATTACGCCCGGCTTCTTAAGCGACGTAATCGGGCTGCTGTTGTTAATCCCGCCCTTGCGCCGGACGATTGCGCGCGGTCTGCTGCGAAAATTCATGCAAAACGGCACGGTGACCGGCGCAGTCTTTGAATCCTCGCGGGAGGCTCGGGGGCCCCGCACGGCCCACACCAATCCGGAACGCAGCGGACCCCCGCGCCGGCCAGGCGCTCGCAGCGGCGGGCCAGCACCGGTCATTGAAGGTGAATTCGAGCGTGTGGACGAGCCGTCACCCCCGCGCCGTGACCGCGCGCCGGACGCTTAACGGCCTTCACCTCGATAGCACCTGCAATTGCAGCGCCTGCAAAGGCATGATAGCGACACGAGCCAAAATTCGCTCTTCGTAACGGGGCGCCAACGCAGCAGGAACGAGCATCGCACATGGCAGATAAATCCAACGGCGGCAAAACCGCAGAAGTTGCCGCGCCGCAGCCGATCGAGGCCCAAGTCATCGGCCAGTACATCAAAGATCTATCGTTCGAAAACCCAAATGTGCGCAATCTCATCGAAGGCCCGGGCGAGAACCCGAACTTGCAATTAGAGGTGAACGTCAATGGCCAGCGTATCGGGCCCGACACCTATGAGAGCGCCATCGACTTCAAGGCGCACGCAACCAACGCCAAGGGTGTGATCTACGACCTGGAAATTATCTATGCGGGACTCTTCCGCATCAAGAACATTCCTGAAACCTCGCTCGAACCGTTCATGCTGATCAACTGTCCGGCGCTGTTGTTCCCATTCTTGCGCCGCTTAGCAGCCGATATCACGCGCGAAGGTGGCTTCCCGCCGCTCTTGCTCGACCCGATCGACTTCGGTTCGCTGTTCATGCGCCGCCAGCAGGAAGCAGCCAGCCGCGAGGCTGCCTCACAGCCCAAGAACTAAGAATGCCCGGCTTTATTCAGCCGCCTTCGACCCGGTAAAAAACTTGCGCCACAGCGCGGTGGGGCTGAGCCCCTCGGCAAACAAGCGATGCGCTTCCTCCTCGGCCGGTGACAATCGCGGCGGTAAGGGGGCCGGCCGCTGCAACGCGACGGTCTTGCTGCGGCTCTTTTGATCGCGCGGTGCTGTGCTGTTGCTCGCAAGGCCGAGCATCGTTTGTCGTTCTCCGAGCAGCTCGACGTAAACCTTGGCCAGTAACTCGCTATCGACAAGCGCGCCGTGCTTCGTGCGCATCGAGGTGTCGATCGCGTAGCGCTTGCACAACGCATCGAGGTTGTTGGGTCCGGCTGGATGCTTGCGCCGCGCGATCTGCAGTGTGTCGACAACGCGCGCCATCTCTATTTTGGGCTTCTTCACGCGCGCAAGTTCGGCGTTCAAAAACCCGATATCGAAGGGCGCGTTATGAATGACGAGCGTCTCTTCGCCGATGAAGGCTAAGAAATCGTCCGCGACCTTCGCAAACAGCGGCTTGTCTTTCAGAAAACTCGTGCTGATGCCGTGGACGGCCTGCGCTTCGGCCGGCACTTCGCGTTCAGGATTGATGAAGCGATGAAACTCTCGGCCTGTCGGCATGCGATTGATGATTTCGATGCAGCCGATTTCGATCAGCCGGTCGCCCTTGTTGGGGTCGAGGCCTGTGGTTTCGGTATCGAGAACGATTTCACGGGTCATGAGCGCTGTCCTAGCAAGCCGGAGCCCAATCTCGCTGGTAAGCCAGTGCGGGCTGGCCGCGAAGTGCAGCGATAATAGCATCCGTTTGTGCGAAGGTATGTGCCAACGATCCACCGGTATCCACAATGAAATCCGCCCGGCGGCGCTTTTCTGCATCTGGCATTTGCCGCGCGAGAAGTGCGTCCAGCCTCGCGCCGGTCATTCCGGCTCGCTCCAACACCCGGGCGCGCTGCACATCAGGCGGCGCACTGACGACAATCACCGCATCCATTTTTTTCTCGCTGCCGCCTTCGAACAGCAGTGGGATTTCGAGAATGGCTATGGATGCACCATTTACAGACGCCTCTTGAACGAACGCGCGCTCAGCTTGCCAAACCATGGGATGCACGATGGCTTCGAGCCGCTTGAAGCCCGCCGGGTCGGCAGCAAGAGCCCGCGCCAATCGCATCCTGTCGATCACTCCATCTACACAAACACCAGGAAAAACCGCCTCTACCGGAGCAACGGCGCCGCCTTGGTAGAGCCGATGAACTTCGGCATCGGCATCAAAGACCGGGATGCCATGCTCTCTCAGGCGCGCCGCCACCGTCGATTTTCCCATGCCAATCGATCCGGTAAGGCCAACGACGAGCATCAGCGCCCCTCAATCTCGCGGACCATAAGATCATAGAGTTCGCTGGTCACGGCCGGCGTGACGCCAAACCAAACTTCGAAGCCTGGCACTGCTTGATGCAACAACATGCCGAGACCATCGAGCGTGCGCAGTCCGCGCTCGCGTGCGCGGGCAAGAAGCGGCGTTTCTAGCGGCACATAAACAATGTCGGAAACAATGCTCGCGGGATCGAGCTGGGCGACATCGAGTTCCGTGTCGCCGATGCCCTTCATACCAAGTGTTGTAGTGTTGACGACCACACGGGAGTCGCGCGAGCCGGTGCTGCGCTCTTCCCAATCAAACACTTTGACGCGAGGCCCGAAAAGACGTTGCAGCTCGTAGGCCCGCGCTGCCGAGCGATTGAATATGCGCACTTCGCTCGCACCGGCTTTTAGGAAGCCGAAAATTATCGCGCGTGCAGCCCCGCCTGCCCCCAACACACTGACAGCAGAATTTCCGTCCGGCCAGTTGGGATAGCGCAAATCGAGGTAAGTCATATATCCATAGGTGTCGGTGTTGGCGGCGACTAACTTTCCCTGGTCGTGCCAAAGTGTGTTCGCAGCACCGACTGCGATAGCGGAAGCGTGGCGGACATCCGCCAACCGGAAAGCGGTTTCCTTATGCGGAACGGTGACATTGCAGCCGGCATATCCGTTTGCCTCAAGGGACCGCAGAAACGTCTCTAGGTCTTCAGGTTTGACAGCCTCTTTTGTATAGACGCCATCAATACCATAGGCTTTCAGCCAATGCCCATGGATCATTGGCGAGCGCGATTGCTCGATGGGCCAACCGATGACACAGGCTTTTTTCAAGGTTCGCACTTCTTATTGAGCTGCTGCCGGGACACTCACTCCGCGATGACACCGCGAGTCCTCAGTTCTGCAAGCAACGGCAGCAAAGGCAAGCCCAGAATGGTGGCATGATTGCCGATGACCGTCTCGAACAGGTTCACACCAACGCCCTCGATTTGATAAGCGCCTGCCGAAGCCGTCAAAGCGTCTCCTGCCTCGTTGAGATATGTTTCGAGATACTCAGCCGAAAACGCGCGCATTTTCAAGCTCGCGGTGTCTAGGCCTGTCCACACGACATTGCCGTTGAAGCTCAGGGCCGCAGCTGAGTGCAACGAATGAGTATTTCCGCGCAAACGGCTAAGAATATCTTTAGCCCCGGCGCGGTCCGCCGCCCTGAAGATGAGCTGAGACCCGAGCGCCAGCACTTGATCCCCGCCGAGAACAAGGGCCTCGGGAAATCTCTCACTAACTTCCGTGGCTTTTGCCTTCGCCAGAAACAATGAAATAGCTGAGGGGTCTTGCGGAGCGCCGCTTTCGCAAGCGTTTGCAAACAGCGCTGCCTCATCGACTGCGGCTGGTACCACATCGAAGTCAACCCTTGCTGACCGCAACAAGGCGGCTCTCGTCTGGCTGCCCGATGCAAGAATGAACCGCTTGGTCATGGGTTCAAGCTCGGCCGGTAGAGGGTTGATCCGGTTCACTAGGCCCCATGTCGACTGCCTCGGCCTCGGCTTCAGCGGCTTTTTTGTCTTGCATCATCTTTATGATTGCCGCGGCCGTCTCTTCAATCGAGCGCCGGGTTACATCGATGACCGGCCAGCCGTGCTGGGCGCATATACGCCGCGAATACGCAATCTCGGCAGCAATCCGGCTGCGATCAACGTAGTCTTCCAAGTTGCGATCGCCCAGCAAGATGGCCCGGTTGCGACGGATCTCGGAAATCCGCTCTGGGCTAGCAATCAGACAGACGACAAAACACTTGTGCGGCTTCGTCAGCTCTTCTGGAAACGGCAGCGAAGGCACAAGCGGCAGGTTCGCAGTTTTGAACCCGCGTTGCGCCAGATAAATGCCGGTTGGTGTTTTGGACGTTCGAGAAATACCTAGGAGAATGATGTCTGCAGCGTCGAGATCTGCGGGTAGCTTGCCGTCGTCATGGGCCATTGTGAAATTGAGGGCGTCGATGCGGCGAAAATAATCGGCATCGAGCACGTGCTGGCCGGCCACCGTCGGCGTCTGCGGAGCGCCGAGATAGGACTCGAACACCTGCATCACCGGCCGCAAGACCATCAGCGCAGGCAGCGCCAGCTCCTTACACCGATCTTCGAGTTGTTGTGTCAAATCTGGATTGACAAGTGTATAGAGAACAATGCCCGGCGCTTGCTCGATTTCCTGCATCACGCGCTTCAATTGCCGTGAGGTTCGCACGAGAGGGTGGATGTGCTCGATGGCGCGCACTTTTGCGTATTGAACCGCTGCGGCTTTTGCGATCGTCGTCAGTGTTTCACCCGTCGAGTCCGAGATCAGGTGGAGATGAAAGAAGCTTGGCGGGGTGTGGGGCATCTGTGGATAGACTCGATGGTTATCCCAGCCACTGGGCAAGGTCGCAGAGATCGCACGGAGCACCCGCACGTTGTCCAAGGTGATACTCACATTTCAGCCCGCTGGGAGGGAAAATAATCGCGTCTTGGCAAAACTGACTGTTCATGGCACCACCCAGACTGTTTTCGGGTTGTCGACAGGTGATCCCCATTCAACGCTGCTGCAACTTCCGCGGCAAGCCATTGAACAGGAAGCCCGGATTTCCGCTTAGTAGCTTGACGGGGGCAACCACACCCGATCTAGTCTTCGCTCTGGAAAGTTGGGCGTAAGCTGGGGGAAGAGCTAGGACACACGCGAATTACCAGTATCCACCGGGCTAATAAGAATAAGAATAACCTAAGATAGTCTCTCTCTAATTTAAGAAGGCATGCATGACCGCCGTTGCGACCTCAGCTTCCCCGGCCTCCAAGTCCGCGCAAAGTGCTTACCGGTTCCTCGCACCTTTCCGGGGAGAAGCTCTGTCGCCGCCCCCCGTTTGGCTCATGCGCCAAGCTGGCCGGTATCTCCCGGAATACCGGGCAACGCGGGCTCATGCGGGAAGCTTTCTGGATTTGTGCTACAACCCGGAACTTGCTGTCGAGGTAACACTGCAACCCATTCGCCGGTACGGGTTCGACGCCGCAATCTTGTTTTCTGATATTCTGGTGGTGCCAGACGCGCTTGGCCAAAAGGTTCGTTTCCTCGAAGGCGAGGGGCCCCGGCTTGATCCCATCCGTTCGGCGGATGAACTGACCCGGCTCGATCCGTCAAAAACCGGTGCGATCTATGCGCGGATTTGTGAAACGGTGCATCGCCTTCGCCAGGATTTGCCGAAGGAAACAGCGCTGATTGGATTTTGTGGCGCACCGTGGACGGTCGCGACTTACATGGTGGGTGGTCAAGGCTCATCCGACCAGGCTCATACCCGTGCTTGGGCGTATCGCGATCCTCAAGGGTTTGGCCAACTAATCGATATTCTGGTCGAGACGTCGATCGAGTATCTGTCGGGACAGGTGCGGGCCGGCGCTAACGTGCTCCAGATTTTCGATAGCTGGGCTGGCAGTTTGCCAGATGTGGAATTCGCCCGATGGGTGACCGCACCGACCAAACGCATGGTGGCCGAGCTGAAGCGGCGTCATCCGGAAGTGCCTATTCTTGGTTTCCCGCGTGGTGCGGGTCAACTGTCGGTGAACTTTGTGACCGAAACCGGGGTCGATGGCATCAGTTGCGACACCGCACATCCCGTTCGCGGGATGCAGGATTTGCAGGCAACGGGTGTGGTTGTTCAGGGTAACCTCGACCCGCTTTTGCTGGTTGCTGGCGGCCCGGCACTCGACGCACGGGTTCGCGAACTGTTGGCAGCCTTGGCCGGCAAACCATTTATTTTTAACCTGGGGCATGGAATCGTGCCAGAGACTCCGCCAGAGAACGTGGCGCGGCTTCTTGAAGTCTTGCGCAGCACTGCTAGCGCCTGAGCCAAGAAAGGGCATATTTTATGTTGTGGCTCAAAGCTTTGCACATCATGGCTGTGATTGCCTGGATGGCCGGCCTGTTCTATTTGCCCCGGTTGTATGTCTACCATGCCGATGCCAAGGCCGGCTCTGAATTGGCCGAGACGTTCAAGATCATGGAGCAGCGCTTGCTGCGCATCATCATGAACCCGGCCATGATCACGGTATGGATCACGGGAATCGCACTCGCCGGAATGCAAGGCGTTTATCTGGACGGCTGGTTTCTTGCCAAATTTGCGCTGGTCGTTGTTATGACCGGTTTTCACATGGCGCTCGCAAAATGGCGCCGGCGATTTGCGGCCGATGCCAACACCAGGCCCAACCGGTTTTACCGCATAGCCAATGAGTTTCCGACGATCCTGATGGCTGGGATTGTTCTGCTGGTCATTCTCAAACCCTTCTGACGGAGCGATTTTTGGCGGAACACATCAAAAATAAATGTGTTCTAGCCGCTGATAGTATCTTCCGCCGGAAGCCGACCTCTGCTATTTAAATTCGTGTTCCCAAAACATCTCAAGGCCTCTCCGGCCATAGAGACCGCCGCCATGGGCCGTTTATACGGCGTGGCAGGCCTAGTGCAGCACCCATGCTGCTTTCTTACCATCTGACCGGTCTGGCTCTTCATCACCTTCCCGCCCCTCCCGCCGAGACCGTCCTGGAGCTTTCCATGACTGAAATGAAATTAGAAGATTTGAAATTGAAAACTCCGACAGAGCTTTTGAGCTTTGCCGAAGAGCTGGGCGTGGAAAACGCCAGCACACTTCGCAAACAAGAATTGATGTTTGCAACCCTGAAGCAACTTGCCTCAAAAGACATTGATATTACCGGCGTCGGTGTCGTTGAAGTTCTACAGGATGGCTTTGGATTTCTGCGATCACCGGACGCGAATTATCTTCCCGGCCCTGATGACATCTACATCTCCCCCTCCCAGATCCGCCGCTTTGCATTGCGCACCGGCGACACGGTCGAAGGCCAGATCAGAAGCCCGAAAGACGGCGAGCGCTATTTCGCGCTGATCAAAGTCAATAAGATCAACTTCGAAGATCCCGACCAAGTTAAGCACAAGGTGCACTTCGACAACCTGACGCCGCTGTACCCGACGAAGTGGCTGAAGATGGAAATAGAAGATCCGACCATCAAAGATTTCTCGGCGCGCGTGATCGATATTGTGTCGCCGCTTGGCAAGGGCCAGCGTGGTTTGATCGTCGCTCCGCCGCGCACCGGCAAGACGGTGCTGTTGCAGAACATCGCGCACGCTATCTCAGCCAATCATCCTGAATGCTATTTGATCGTTCTGCTCATCGATGAGCGGCCGGAAGAAGTGACCGACATGCAGCGCTCGGTAAAGGGCGAAGTGATCGCGTCCACCTTCGACGAGCCGCCCTCGCGGCACGTGCAAGTTTCTGAAATGGTGATCGAGAAGGCCAAGCGCCTCGTCGAACATAAGCGTGACGTTGTCATTCTGCTGGATTCGATCACGCGCCTTGGCCGCGCTTACAATACTGTTGTGCCCTCATCCGGCAAAGTGCTCACGGGCGGCGTCGATAGTAATGCCCTGCAGCGTCCCAAGCGATTCTTCGGCGCGGCGCGCAATATTGAAGAAGGAGGCTCTTTGACCATCATCGCCACCGCTCTGATCGATACTGGCTCGCGCATGGACGAAGTGATCTTCGAAGAATTCAAGGGCACCGGTAACTCTGAAATCATTCTGGATCGCAAGGTGTCGGACAAGCGCGTGTTCCCGGCCATCGATGTTGCGCGTTCTGGTACCCGCAAAGAAGATCTGTTGGTGCCGAAGGATCAGCTCAAGAAGGTCTATGTTCTCCGCCGCATCTTGAACCCGATGGGAACGATGGACGGTATCGAATTCCTGATCGACAAGCTGCGGTCAACGAAGACGAATGGCGAATTCTTCCAGTCGATGAATACCTGATCGCCAAGGGCGATGACACCACAACCAAACGAAAGAGGGCCGCAAAACGCGGCCCTTTTTTGTTGCCGGCGATAAGGGATCTACGGACCGGAAAATTGGGTCGCGCAGTGCTACTCCTCAGGATGCGGGGGAGCGTGAGGTTCATGTTTTGACGTTTTGAAGAACCGCTTTGGCGGTCCATGACCTGGCACATAGAGAAACGGAAATACCAACTGCTCCAAGTATGACTTTGGAAAGTCCGGCACCTCATCCACTCCAAGATCGTTTGCGCCAACTGGTCTCGGTGGTTCGGCCTGCAGTGTTCCGAGAACACGATCCCACCACGTGAAAAACAGACCGAAGTTACAGTCGCCTTCTTTTCCCCAGTTGACGTGGTGCAGGTGATGGATCTGGCCGATGGAAAGGTGGTTGCGCAGCGGCCCTAAGGCGTAGGCGACATTCGAATGTTGAACGATCAGTTGCATCGAGATCGCGAATCCGAGCAGCACAGCTATTTCGAGTGGCATGCCTAGAACGATCAGCGGGGCTGTCCCGACGATGGTATCAAGGCTCTGGTGCAAAGGATGACGCACAACACCATTGAGCCCGCACATGCGGCCAACGCCGTGGTGCACAGCGTGCAACCGCCACAATAGCGGCCAACGATGGCTGAGAAAGTGCATCATCGTGAAAGCAAAGTCGGCCGCAGCTATGGCGAGTAGTAGTTGCAGCACCAGCGGCCACGACGTGGGCCAGATGCCAACAACCGGAAACAACCAAACGACAATAGGAATGCACAAGATGGCGTGGAGGTTGGACGACTCGTAGACCAGCAAATGCCAGAAGTTTGCCGGTTCATCGCCATGACCGTTGTTCCATTCCTCGTGCCAAGGCAGCGTGTGCTCAGCCAAGTAGGCGAGCACGAAGGCTGTGATCAAGAGTGGAGCAAGCCAAAGATAAGAGTGACCGTTGGCAACGATGCAGTATGCGAGCCCATTGAGGCCGAGCAACATGAAGGGAACGTAGCCGTAGCGGATGACGTGACGCAGAACTGGCATAGAACAATCCCGAGCGACGGGTTTCCTTGAACTTCAAAGTGATAACCGCGACTTCACATCAAAAAGATTACCCATCACTATATGGGCCTGCAAGCCTGAGAGTGTTGACGGTGATCAACAGAGTTATGGTTAAAACCCGGTTACCTTGATGGCCTTGTCACAGCCCTGGCCTAACTTAGAAACCAAACCACACTGGCAAACGGGCTGACTCTGGATTATTGGCTGCTCATGGTCAACACAGCGAAAACGACCGTCTTTGCGCTCGCGACTGCCAGCGGCCGGGCCGGGGTTGCTGTAGTGCGCGTGTCCGGACCGGCAGCCAGGACTGTTATTGAGAGCTTGGCAAAATCCTGTCCCCCACCGCGCCAAGCAACGCTCCGAACACTCCGGCACCCTTCGACAGCAATCGTTATCGACCGCGGTTTGGTACTCTGGTTCCCTGGCCCGCACAGCTTCACCGGGGAAGACGTCGCCGAAATCCACTTGCATGGTGGGCGTGCGGTGTGCCGGGCGATGCTCGATGCCATTGGCTCGCTCCCCGGATTGAGAAGTGCGGAACCGGGAGAATTCACCCGGCGGGCCTTTGAGTATGGTAAAATTGATCTGGCCGAAGCCGAGGGCTTGGCGGATCTGATCGACGCTGAAACAGAAGCACAGCGCCGCCAGGCTTTGGCTACAGCATCCGGCACCCTGTCGGTGCTGTATGAGGGATGGCGCAAAGCGCTGATCGATGCGACGGCCTTGGTCGAGGCCTCGATTGATTTTTCGGACGAATCCGATGTCAGCTCGAAGGCCATCGAGCAGGCTAGGAGCATTGTCGAAAAGCTCCACCATGAGCTGGCTAGCCACCTGTCCGACGGACATCGCGGCGAGATCCTCCGCGATGGTTTTCGTGTCGTGCTGGCTGGTTTGCCCAATGTTGGCAAGTCCAGCCTCTTGAATGCGCTGGCGCGGCGCGAGGCGGCTATTGTCTCAGAGGAAGCCGGTACCACCCGGGACGTGATCGAGGTGCATCTCGATCTGGAAGGCTATCCCGTGGTTGTTTCCGATACTGCGGGCATTCGGCAAACCGTGGTCAAGCTCGAGCGGGAGGGTATTCGCCGGTCTGTGGCGGCGGCCCGCCAGGCCGACCTCGTCATCTGGCTCATGGATGGGCAATCAGCTGACGCTACCTTCCCTAAGGAATTTGAGGAACTCGGCGAGCGCACTATGGCCGTTGTCAGCAAGGCTGATCTCCTGCCGCCGAGCCGTTTGAAAGCGCTTCCGCCAAACCTACCGGCTATCTCGGTAATGACGGGACAAGGGCTGTCCGACATGATGCGCCGGATTTCGGCGATGGCTGCAGAGGGTATTGGCAGCGGGCAAACGGTGATCACATCGGCCCGCCAGCGGAACTTAGTCGCGATAGCCAGCCGCTCTCTTGAAGCATTCCTGGCGGGATCGGCAGCGGCACCTGAGTTGCGAGCGGAAGACCTCCGAAGCGCGGCTTCGGCCCTCGGACGCATCACCGGCAGGGTCGACGTCGAGGATGTGCTCGATCAGGTTTTCAAAAGATTCTGCATCGGCAAATAGGTTAACGGTTTCACGTGAAACCGGCTGAGAGCCGATTCGACGGATCTGGCAAGGCTTTGAAGCCAAAATTTCCCCGTCTCTAGCCGAATGGCTCTCTTCATCTGTCCGTCTATTTGGCCTAATGTCTGTCGCATGGATCAGACCGAAAACAACTCCCAATCCTTCGATGTCATCGTCGTGGGTGGCGGGCATGCTGGGTGCGAAGCCGCAGCAGTCGCCGCCCGCCTCGGCGCGCGCACGGCGCTGGTCACCCACAATCCAAAAACCATTGGCGAGATGTCTTGCAACCCAGCTATCGGCGGTCTTGGCAAAGGCCATCTGGTGCGCGAGATCGACGCCTTTGATGGCCTGATGGGCCGTGTTGCGGATCAGGCCGGCATTCAATTCCGGCTGCTCAATCGCTCCAAAGGTCCGGCAGTGCAAGGTCCTAGGGCCCAGGCCGACCGGCGTCTGTATCGCGAGGCCATGCAGTCGGCCATCGCCGCAACGCCCAACCTTCTGGTCATTGAAGGCGCAGCCGAAGATTTTCTGATGAGCAAGGGCCGGGTGGCGGGTATCGTCACGTCGAACGGGCAAACGCTTAGAGCAGGAGCGGTCGTCTTGACCACCGGCACGTTCTTGAACGGCCTCATCCATATGGGCGAAAAACGTATCCCGTCAGGGCGAGCCGGTGAAGCGCCAGCGCTCCGGTTGTCTGAGCGGCTCTATGGCCTTGGTCTGCGCATGGGCCGCTTGAAGACGGGTACACCTGCCCGTCTCGATGGTGGTTCAATCGATTGGAGCGGCCTGGAGATGCAGCCCGGCGACGACGAGCCGGTACCATTCTCGTTCCTGACCAAGGCCATTACCACGCGGCAAATCTCGTGTGGCATCACCCAGACGACTGAGCGGACGCACGACATCATCCGCGCCAATCTTGCCCGCTCGCCCATGTACTCGGGGCAGATATCGAGCGTCGGGCCGCGGTATTGTCCGTCCATTGAGGACAAGGTGGTTCGGTTTGCTGACCGGTCGTCACACCAGATTTTCCTCGAGCCCGAAGGCCTCGACGACGACACTATTTATCCGAACGGCGTTTCCACCTCGCTGCCTGAAGACATTCAACTTGAGTTTCTGCGGACCATGCCAGGCCTAGAAAAGGTCTTGATCCGCCGTGCCGGTTACGCCATCGAGTATGACTACGTGGACCCGCGTGAGCTGTCTCTTGGCCTTGAAGTGAAGGCTTTGCCGGGGCTGTTTTTGGCCGGTCAGATCAATGGCACCACAGGTTACGAAGAAGCGGGCGCCCAAGGCTTGCTGGCCGGAATCAACGCGGCACAGTCGGCCGGCGGCAGCTCGAAGCCGTTCAGCGTCTCTCGCGCCGAGGGCTATCTTGGCGTGATGGTCGATGATCTCGTGACGCGCGGGGTAACCGAGCCGTATCGCATGTTTACGTCACGGGCCGAGTTCCGGTTGAAGCTTAGGGCTGACAATGCCGACCAGCGGCTGACACCGGCCGCCATGGCTTTGGGGTGTGTCGGCGGCGAGCGATCCGCGCACTTTGCCCGCAAGCAAACCGCCTTGGAAGAAGGAGCAGCGCTCCTGCAACAGCTGACCCTGACCCCCAGCCAAGCCGGCCGCCACGGTCTAGAGGTCAACCGTGATGGCAAGCGTAGGAGCGCGTTCGAGCTGATGGCGATGCCTGAGATCGACGTGGCACGGCTCATTCCAATCTGGCCCGAACTTGGCCGCTTGACTCCGGAAATTGCAACACAGCTCCACGTGGACGCCCGCTATGCCTCTTATGTGCGCCGGCAAGAGGAAGACGTGGCGTCTTTGCAGCGCGACGAGGCCGTCAACATCCCCGGCGATCTTGATATTTCAGCACTCGCTGGCCTTTCAACTGAGATGCGGCAAAAGCTGGCCAAGCATAAGCCTTCGACCATGGCGCAGGCGGCGCGAATTGACGGCATGACACCAGCGGCCTTGATGCTGCTGCTCGCGGCGATCAAGCGGCACGACGGCCGGATGCAAGCGTGATGGGTGCGCCTTTGGCCATCATCGACGGCCCTAGCACTTTTGCAAACAAGTTTAACGTTTCACGTGAAACCGTTGAAAAGTTGGACACTTATGCCAGTCTCCTCAAACACTGGCAGAAGACGATCAATCTCGTATCTCCCGCCACACTCGATACGATTTGGCACCGGCATATGGCCGATTCCGCTCAACTCCTCAAGCTAGCGCCAGTTACGAGTCACCGCTGGGTGGACCTTGGGTCTGGTGCCGGCTTCCCGGGGCTCGTGCTGGCCATTCTGCTGCGCGAGAGGCCCGGCGTGCGCGTAACGCTTGTGGAAAGCGATACCCGCAAAGTGGCATTTCTTCGCGAAGTCGCTCGTCAAACCGGCCTCGCTTCGGTTGTGGACATCTGTCACGCGCGAATCGAAATCGCATCGACTCACGATAGGGTTGGCATAGTCGATGTTGTAACTGCGCGCGCGTTGGCGCCTTTGCCGAAGCTTCTGGGTCTATGCCAGCCCTTCTTCGGACCGCAGACAGTGGGACTGCTGCTAAAGGGCCGGGAGGCCGAACGCGAACTGGAAGGGGCCAAAGCCAATTGGCAGTTCGAGGCCGCTTGCGAGGCCAGCGTGACGGATGCCGAAGCGCGTGTCTTGCGGATTACAAAGTTGCGGGCGCATGATTGAGGGGCGACGGCCAATTCGGGCTGGAGTGAGTGCTGCAGTAGGAAGGTGAGAGCCATGAGCTACGCTATTGGAGCCGGGACGCTGCGCGTTCTTGCCGTTGCCAATCAAAAGGGCGGCGTGGGCAAGACGACGACAGCGATCAATCTCGGGACCGCGCTCGCCGCGGTCGGGGAGCGCGTTATGGTGATCGATCTCGATCCACAGGGCAATGCCTCCACAGGGCTCGGCGTGCCTCCAGATGCCCGCCCGATCACATCGTTCAATGTCATGGTTGGGGAAGCGACCCTCGTTCAAGCCCAGGTGCAGACTAGCGTTCCTGGACTTTCCGTCGTTCCGGCGAACTCCGATCTCGTCGGTCTCGAAACCGATCTTATGGGCGATGGCAATCGCGCCTTCAAATTGCGAGACGCTATCGGCGGTCTGGTTGCTCATATGCGCTCGAAGCCCGATGAGCAGGTGATCAGCTATGTGTTGATCGATTGCCCGCCGTCGCTCAGCCTTCTCACCCTCAATGCGCTCTCGGCTGCCAATGCCGTTCTTGTGCCTGTGCAGTGCGAATTCTTCGCACTCGAAGGGATTTCGCAGTTGAAGGAAACCATCGATCAGATCCGAGCGTCGCTCAATCCGAGCCTAGAAATTCAGGGCGTGGTTTTGACCATGCACGACGCCCGCACGTCACTGTCGCGTGAAGTGGCCGAGAACGTCCGCGCCTTCTTTGGCGCCAAAGTCTACGAGTCGGTAATCCCGCGGAATACGCGCGTCGCCGAAGCGCCGTCGCACGGCAAACCCATTCTGCTCTACGATTATGATTGCGCCGGTAGCCAAGCGTACATCCGGCTTGCGACGGAGATCATTGAACGGGAGCGCCGCAACCAAGCGGCTTAAAGCGTTTGAGCGGGCCGCGCGCCTGCTCAAAAGGTTCAAGAAACGATCTGAAAGAAGGCCTCAGCAAACATGAACGCTCCGCTGCATAAAAGCCGCCTGGGACGTGGTCTGGCATCCTTGATCGGGGACACCCCGCAGGCCGAACCTCGTTTGCCGGTCGAAGGAGAGCAGCGGATGGTCGCGATCGAACTTCTGCGCGGGGGGAGCCTCAACCCACGTAAGGATTTCCGTGAAGACGAACTGGCCGATCTCACCGATTCGATCCGCTCGAAGGGCCTAGTACAGCCGATCATCGTGCGCCGCGACCCTGACAATCGTGCCGGCTTTGAAATTGTCGCTGGCGAGCGCCGGTGGCGCGCGGCGCAAAAGGCGGGGCTGCATAATGTTCCCGTGATCGTTCGCGACCTTACAGACCGTGAGGTTCTTGAACTTGCCATCATCGAGAACGTGCAGCGTGCCGATCTCAATGCAATCGAGGAAGCGACGGGCTATAGAGATTTGATTGAGCGGTTTTCCTACAGTCAGGAGCAGGTCTCGGAAATCATCGGAAAAAGCCGCCCGCACGTTGCCAATACCCTTCGCCTTTTGAAGTTGCCGGAAGGCGTGCAGATCTTCGTGCAGGAAGGCAAGTTGTCGGCGGGGCATGCGCGCACGCTCGTTGGCCGGTCAGATGCCGAGGAACTTGCTCGCCGGATCATTGATCAGTCGCTAAATGTCCGCGAAGCAGAAGCGCTGGTGCAGGCCGGACCTATCGGCGTGGAAGGCTCTACGTCTCGGAAAGTCCGCGAAAAGGACCCCGACACAAAGTCTTTCGAAAAAGAACTTTCCGATCTCCTGGGTCTCAAGGTCGAGATTAGGCGCGGCTCTGGAGAGAGCGGGCACTTGATGATCAAGTATGGCAATTTCGACCAGCTGGATTACGTCCGGATGCGGCTTGCCGGTATGCCTGGCGGCTGACCGGGCCAACGCTCGCCTGCCGGTCTTCACCGGTTGCTCTGTTCTGCCTTGACGTGGCCCGCAGTCGGAGGCTGTGTGTTAGAACAGAAAACGCCGGGACCAAACGCATGAGCACCGACACACTTTCAAAACTTGCCCAAGCCATCCGCAGCCGGCGCGCTGAGTCGTCAACGGTGTCGTATACGCGTCAGCTGCTTGATGCGGGCGTTGAGCGCTGTGCCAAGAAATTCGGCGAAGAAGCGGTAGAGCTGGTGATTGCCGGCGTTTCATCGCCAGAAGAATCCGTGAGGGGTGAAGCGGCGGATGTGCTCTATCATTTCCTTGTCTTGTTAGAGGCTCGGCAGGTGCCGTTTGCCGATGTTCTCAAAGTGTTGGACGGCCGTATGGCGGCGTCGGGATTGGCTGAAAAAGCCGCCCGGTCCGGTACTTGACCAGGAGCGCTCATGAGCCGGTCGAGAACGACTGATTTAAGCATTTCTGGCACGAACGGCTGGAATCCCGTGCCGTTGACCGCCGAGCTGCCATTCTCACCCTATCAAATTTTCAATCGGCAGGACTGGGCGCGGCTCAGAGCCGATACACCGATGACGATCGAACCTGACGAGCTTGAACAGCTCTCGGGTGTCATCGATGAACTGTCGGTAGAAGAGGTGGTTGAGATTTATCTTCCGCTCTCGCGCCTCCTCAATTTGCACGTCGCGGCTCTGCAGCAGTTGCACGCCGTAACGTCGACGTTTCTGGGCCGGACCGTCAGCAAGGTGCCATTTATTCTCGGCGTCGCCGGATCGGTCGCAGTCGGCAAGAGCACAACGGCCCGTGTCTTGAAGGCATTGCTTGCCCGTTGGCCCGATCATCCCCGCGTCGATCTCGTGACGACAGATGGTTTCTTGCTTCCGAATACGGAACTCGATCGGCGTGGCCTGATGGATCGCAAGGGCTTTCCCGAGAGTTTCGATACCGCGGCCCTCTTGCACTTTCTGGCGGATGTTAAATCGGGCAAAGGGCGCGCCGATGCGCCCGTCTATTCGCATTTTCACTACGACATTCTTCCAGGTCAGAAAACTGTTGTTGAAAATCGGATATTCTGATCGTCGAAGGGCTGAACGTGCTGCAGGCAGCCGGGCTTCCTAAAGGCGGAGAGGCCATTCCCTTTGTTTCTGACTTTTTCGATTTCTCTATTTTTATCGATGCCGATCCCGCAGTGATCGCTGAGTGGTATCTGGAGCGCTTCATGCGTCTGCGGGGTACGGCATTCCGGGATCCTGGCGCATACTTCCACCGTTACGCCGGGCTCAAGCCGAATGTTGCCCGCGATCGGGCGAGCGAGATTTGGCGCAGCATCAATCTCAAAAATCTTGAAGAAAATATTCTCCCGACGCGCCAGCGCGCCAGCCTCATTTTGCGCAAGGCAGCCAATCATAGGGTCGAGTCTGTAGCCCTTAGAAAGCTCTAAGCGGGCTTAACCTGCAGGAAAAGAAAACGGCCGCTTGGGGAGCGGCCGTCTTAAGTTCGCATGTTGAGATGGAAACGCGACGCTACGCTAATGAATCGTCTTACCCGGGTCGGGACCGAACGCACACCACGCAGCAGCAAAATCAGTCAATACAGATTGCTGCGAAAGCGCCGCACGAATTGGCGGCGAATTCAAAACATGACCATAGAGTATCCATTGCACGTTCAATGTCGTGGTCATGGAATGCACACCAATATCAGCCCAAACGGAAAACCAGTCGGAGGCAAGTTGGCGGCGGTCGTCGCCGGCGCGCTGTTGCGCCGTTTTAGCTGTCTGAGCGGGCGCGGCTATAGGGGCCGCAACGGTAGGCTTTATGAGCTCAGGCGATGGTGTGGCGACCGGCTTTGTGCGCAAGGCCGGGTTGGCGGACCTCAAGGCCATGATCCGGGCCGGAGTAGATGTCTTGACGGATTGGCAGGCCTGGGCCGCCGGCATGACCTGGGACGTATCGGACAGAGCCAATTTGCACTTATCACGCAAACGGCGAATTGCTGATGGATCGGTGACGCCGAGGGACTTAATCGCCGTGGTCGGCTTTAATTCCGGATCGGCATTCAACAAACTGAATAAACTTTGCAGAAGCTGGCGATCATCAAGACCCGTCCCTTTCGGGCGGCCGCGGGCAAGTTTGGTGTCAGGCATGGCAAAGCCTCTTGGAAATCCCGAATCGTGAGTTCAAAGCATGTGGATATTCGGACAGGGTTTCCAGGGAAATTAAATCAAAAGGTATTAAGAAATGAATTGATGCATATGAAATGGTTGCGTTTTTGTCGAGTGACGCCGCAACAACGAACGAAATTGACAGGGAGTTTTTGCGAAATAGCCTATATTTCAATTGTGCGGAGTATAAACAACAACGCCAGTCTTTCCGCTAAAAACCACTGGCTTTTGCCAATTCGGCAAGTGAACGCGCGGGCCGGGCGCCAATATGGCTGATGATTTCGGCCGCTGCCAAACTGCCGAGACGGCCAGAGGTTTCGAGGTCGCGGCCACTTGTAATGCCGAAGAGGAATCCGGCTGCATAAAGGTCGCCAGCGCCCGTGGTGTCGGCCACTTCCGCAACCGGTACGACAGGGATGGCATGCGATTGGCCCTCGCACAGAACCAACGAGCCGCGCGCGCTGCGGGTAAGAACGGCGAATTGAGTGTCGGCAGCGATGCGGGCCGCAGCAGTATCAAATTCGGTTGTTTGGTAAAGCGATGTGATCTCGCTTTCGTTGGCAAACACGATATCGATGCCAGAGCGGATTAATTCGAGGAATTCGTCGCGGTGACGGTCGACGCAGAAGCTGTCGGACAGGGTGAGAGCGACTTTGCGGCCGGCCGACTTGGCAATCGAAACTGCTTGGCGGAAGGCAGCTTTGGCTTCGGGGCGATCAAACAAATAGCCTTCCAGATAAATCACAGCAGACTGCCGGATGACTTCAGGGTCTACTTCGCCATGGTCGAGTTCGGTAGAAATACCGAGAAATGTATTCATCGTGCGCTCGCCATCTGGCGTTACGAGAATAAGCGAACTCGACGTCGGAGCGCGACCGTCAACGGCGGGGGTCTCAAAGGCAACCCCAGCGGCCGTGATATCGTGACGGAAGATCTTTCCGAAGGCGTCTCCGGCAACCTTTCCGATGAAGGCCGTGCGGCCGCCAAGTGATGCGATGCCCACCATGGTGTTGGCAGCCGAGCCGCCTGAAATTTCGATGGCCGGGCCCATCGCATCATAAAGTGTCGAAATCGTTGCGGCATCCACCAGGCGCATATGACCCTTCGGTGCACCGTGCTGGGCTAGGAAAGCGTCGTCACACCGGCCGATGATGTCGACTATGGCGTTGCCGATGGCGGTCACGTCGTAGCGAAGCGCTGTCATGGTCGATCCTTAGGAACTATGGGTGTGATTTTCACGCACTATATAAGCCGAAGGGCAGGTGGGTAGGGGGCTGTGGCGCGGCTATTGCGCCGGGGGCGCGTGTTGCGGCGGGTCAAACCCGGGCGAGGCTTGCGAGAGCCAGCAACAACCTTTCGGCGTGAGCATCTTCGAGAGTGCCGCCCAAGCGCGCAGATTTAGCCGACGCAGCAATCGCTGCGAGCCCATTGAGGAGTTTCGCGCCTGTCCATAGTCGCAACTGTGCGCTGAAAGCGTTTTTCTGCTTGAAGTGCAGAGGCGGGCGCAAGGCGCGGACAGCATCGTCGAAGGATTTGCCTCGATCGGTCATCGCCCGCACACGATGCAACCGGTGAAAGTAGCGCTCTGTTGCAAGAATGATCGTCTGCGCACTTTCGCCGGAAGATAAAGCGCGGTTGAATTCGGTGACCGCTTTGGCAGCCTGACCGGATGCCGCCGCCACGATGATGCGGTCTAGCGCCAATTCAGAGGCATCGCCAACGATGGCGTCAACGTCGGCTGCATCAATGGAGGTTTTGCCATGGGCATAGAGTGCAAGCTTCTCAATTTCGCCTCGTGACATGGCCCGGTCTGCGCCCAAGCGTGCAATCAGAATGTCACGCGCATCGGGAGTGATCGAAAATCCCTCCGGCTTTAGAACTTCGCGAATGAGCGTGTCGAGATCCTGGCCCTCATCGGCATAGCAGCCGATCGCAGCGGCCCTGTCCGAGCGTTCAAACAGGGCCCGTAAGGGGTCGTCGGGCTTGAGGTTGCCAGCTTCGACGATCAGAATTCCTTCCAGTTGCGGGCCTTCGATAAGCGGTTTCAAGGTGTTGGTGTTGATGCGGCGCCCGGTTGAAGCCCTCACGATCTTCTTGCCGCCGAACATCGGAATGGTGCCGAGTTCGAGGTTCAGACGGTCGGGTTCGGTTTCGAGGTCAGTGTCGTCGATTCGCAGGATTTCCCCGGCGGGCGTTTCGAGCGCGGCGGCAGCCTTCGCCATTGCCTGTGATCGCTCGGAGATGAGACCCGCATCGGTGCCAAACAGCAAAAATGCGCTGTATTTGGAAACCCCAGTTTTTAAGAATGTAGCGGCTTGCTGCCCTTTCACCGCGACCATGGTGTGGGCGCTATGCCTGGTTGGACAGGAAGGCTGCCAAGCGGGACTTCAAATCCTGACCCACAGTGCTGGCGGCACGGTTTTCGGCATCTTCGCGGGCGCGGACGTTGGAAAAGATCGACGAATTCCGCTCAAAACCGGCCCGGCCATAGCTTGTGCCGGTCAGAACCACGGCCTTATCAGAATTGCGGATCAACTTGAAGGAAGCGTCGAGATTGTAAATTTGGCTGCGGGCGTCGCCATCGATACGCACAAGAGTCGAGGTGACGTTTTCACGAACAGCGACATCTAGCGTATAGGCCGCAGGTACGGCTATGCCGCCGCCTGTGGTCTGGAAGATCATTTCATTGCGGATGCGCTGACCGACGCGGCCTGGAATGGTGGTGATTTTGACTTGAGCGAGCTTTTCATCGGCCGCAGCGCCTATCCCGGCTGCACCATAGAGCGGTTTGAAGCCCGAACCATCCGCACACCCGCCCAGCACGGCCACCATAACGGCAGCAACGAGCATCGGCGCATGCCAAAAACCACCCGCGGAACGCCGGGTGATCGTCGTGGTGTTGCCAGCCGTGGTGGAATTGGAAACCATGCTTGCGATACGCCCCAGGCCACGTGAGTTTGAAGGCTACAGTCTTGACTAAGCTACGATATTGACGATGCGATGCGGCACGATGATGACCTTCTTTACGGGCCGCCCCTCCATCGCGCGTACGACACCTTCAAGACCAAGAGCCGCCGCTTCGATTGCCGTATTGCTGGCGTCCCGAGCCACTGTCAGCTCGTCACGCCGCTTTCCATTCACCTGTACGGCAATGGTGACGCGATCGTCAACGAGCAAGGCCGCATCGGCCTGCGGCCAAGCTTGATTGGCGGCCAGAGTGTTGTATCCAAGCCGCGACCAGCATTCCTCGGCCAAATGCGGCATCATTGGTGCGATCATCTGTATGAGAAACTTCGCGGCTTCCCGTTGCACCCAGTCAAAACCTTGGCTTGACTTAGGCAATGCTGCCGAGAACTCGTTGGTAAACTCATAAATTTGAGCCACGGCGACGTTGAAGCGAAGGCCCTCGATGTTGCGGGCGACACCGTCGAGCGCCTTGTGCGCGGCGCGGCGCAAAGCCAGCGCCTCATCGCCGAAAGTGGAGGGCATCGGGGCGTCGTTGGCCGCACATTTGCCGGCGGCCTCATCGATAAGGCGCCAGATGCGCTGCACGAAACGGCCCGCGCCCTGCACGCCGCTTTCGGTCCAGATCACGTCGCGCTCGGGCGGACTGTCCGAGAGCATGAACCAGCGTGCGCAATCGGCGCCCCAGTGGGCGATGATGTCGTCGGGGTCGACGAGGTTCTTTTTCGATTTCGACATCTTGATGATGTCGCCGATGATGACTGGTTTACCGGTGGCGATTTCGCTCGCCCGGCGGTTTACCCCTTCGCCTTCAATTTTGATTTCCGAAGGCAGCAACCACTGCGGCGGGTCGCTGCCATCGCGCGCGTAGGTTTCATGGGTGACCATGCCTTGGGTGAAGAGAGCCGAGAACGGTTCGCGCATGTTGAGGCCGCTGCCATGCCCACTGTCGGTGATGGCGCGGAAGAAAAAGCGCGAATACAGGAGATGCAAAATCGCGTGCTCGATGCCACCGATGTATTGATCGACCGGTAGCCAGTAGCTGGCCGCTTTGGCATCGATCGGCGTTTCCGATTGCGGGTTTGTGAAGCGTGCATAATACCACGAGCTATCGACAAACGTATCCATCGTATCGGTTTCGCGGCGCGCCGGTTTTCCGCAAGACGGGCATGAGCAGTGCTTCCACGTGGGATGGCGGTCCAGCGGATTTCCCGGCTTGTCGAATGTCGCGTCGGCCGGAAGTTTTACCGGCAAATCCTTGGCTGGCACAGCAACGACGCCGCACGTTTCGCAGTGAATGATAGGGATTGGGCAACCCCAGTAGCGCTGACGCGAGATACCCCAATCGCGCAGGCGGAAATTGACCTTGCGCTCGCCCGCCGGTTTGCCGCCAATCTTTGCGGCTTCGAGTTTGGTGGCGACAGCTTCGAATGCATCCTTGGTGGTCATGCCATCGAGGAAGCGCGAGTTGATCATGGTGCCGTCGCCATCCGCGGCTTTGTCTTTAATGGCGAAGGTTGCAGCGTCGGCTCCAGCTGGCAGAACGACGGGTGTGACCGGCAGGTCATATTTGCGAGCGAAATCGAGGTCGCGCTGGTCGCCGGAGGGGCACGCGAAAATGGCGCCGGTGCCATAGTCCATGAGGACAAAGTTCGCCACATAGATGGGCAGCAGCCAATCCTTGTCGAGCGGATGTGCGGCGCGGATGCCGGTGTCGAAGCCCTGTTTTTCTGCCGTTTCGAGATCGGCAACCGATGTGCCCATGCGGCGGCATTCGTCGCAGAATGCGGCGAGCGCCGTGTTCTTTGCGGCAGCGGCTTTGGCCAGCGGATGATCGGCTGCAACCGCCAGGAATGAGGCGCCGAACAGCGTGTCGGGCCGCGTCGTGTAGACCTCCAGCTCCGTTTGCCCTTTCGGCGCTGTTTTCTTATCGAGCGCCCACCGCAGCAGCATGCCTTCCGAGCGGCCAATCCAGTTGGCCTGCATGACGCGGACCTTTTCCGGCCATTTGTCGAGGCTGCCAAGCGCTTCGAGCAGCTCGTCGGAATAGTGCGAAATCTTGAAGAACCACTGGGTCAGCTCGCGGCTTTCAACGAGAGCGCCCGAACGCCAGCCGCGGCCGTCGATGACCTGTTCGTTGGCGAGCACGGTATGGTCGACCGGGTCCCAATTGACTTTCGAAGACTTTCGGTAGGCGAGGCCTTTTTCGAGTAAATCTAAGAATAGTTTTTGCTGATGCTTGTAATATTCTGGCCCGCAGGTGGCTATTTCCCGGCTCCAATCGAGGGACAAGCCCATCGACTTGAGCTGCCCCTTCATGGTGTCGATGTTGGCGTAGGTCCAGGTGCCGGGGTCGGTTTTGCGTTCTATTGCGGCGTTCTCGGCCGGCATGCCGAAGGCGTCCCAGCCCATGGGGTGCAAGACGTTGAAGCCGCGCGCGCGCTTGTAGCGTGCGAACACGTCACCCATGGCGTAGTTGCGCACGTGCCCCATGTGAATGCGGCCCGAGGGATATGGGAACATTTCAAGGACGTAGCACTTCGGTCCGGCGCCTGTGTTTTCGGCCTTGAAGATCTGGGCCTCGTCCCATTTGGCTTGCCAATGGGGCTCGCGGTCGGGCGCGTTGTAGCGTTCTTGGGTGCGGTCGCTCGACATGGGTTCTGGGCGGTCTCTCGATCAAAAGGGAAAGCAAGGCCGCAATGAGCCTGAAAGGGGGGGGAGGGTCAAGGCGGAGGCCAAAAGGGCCTCAGTTTGGACAGTTGAAAGCACACTCATGTCAGTTAATATGTTCATGTTTTGGTATTTTGTGAATGAGTTCTTAGAAGCATGTTCATGGTTTGCATATGTCTTGGAATATATATTCACGTTAGTCATTTTTATGAACACATAGACGTCGTCATGTTCATGCCACGCACATGATTTCGCATTCATGTTCACAATTAGACGTTTTGTGAACATGATGGCTGTGTTAGGTTCACGCTATGAACCTCTGTCGCACAACGGGCTCACAAGACCAAAAGGCATGAACATATGGCCGTTACGGAAACCCATGCCCGCTGACCCGAAGTCTCCCTTTAACGATCTGCCGTTGCTACCGCCGTTAACGGAGGTCGAAACGAAGTCAACGCTCAAGCGCTGCGTAACCGCTCGTGCCGCCGTGGCCGAACTGCGCCAAGCGGGCGAATTGATCCCCGACCAATCAGTTTTGATCAACACCATCCCGTTGCTTGAGGCGCGCGACAGTTCCGAAATTGAGAACATCGTCACCACAAATGACGCTCTGTTTCGCGAGGCCAGCCAAACAGCCGATGCCAACGATCCAGTAGCCAAGGAAGCATTGCGTTACCGGTCTGCCCTCACCAGCGGCTATCATTCCTTGAAGACGCGCCCGCTGACAGCGCGAACCGCGATCGAGGTGTGCAGCAAAATCAAGGGCATTGACATGGATGTTCGCAAAACGCCCGGAACGGCGTTGCGCAACTCGCTCACAGGCGAAGTTATATACATGCCGCCCGACGGAGCGGACCGACTGCGCAATTTGCTTTCGAATTGGGAGCGATATCTCAACGACGAGAGCGACATCGATCCATTGATAAAAATGGCCGTGCTCCACTACCAGTTCGAAGCCATTCACCCGTTCCCCGACGGCAACGGCCGGACCGGCCGCATCCTCAATATTTTATCGCTGATCCAAGCCGGCCTACTCGACATTCCAACCCTCTACCTCAGCCGTCACATCCTGCGCACGAAAGCCGAGTACTACGCGCGGCTGCAAGGCGTGACACAGCGCGGAGAGTGGGAACCCTGGATTGTCTACATGCTGACGGCCGTCGAGTTAACAGCCTCGTGGACCAACCAGCGCATTCGCGCGATCCGTGATCTCATGCTGCATACCAGCGGCCACGTGAAGGCCAACGCGCCAGCAATTTATTCGCACGAATTGGTCGAAACGATCTTTGCTCAACCCTACACGCGAATTGGTCATCTGATCGAGCGCGACATCGCCAAGCGGGTGTCGGCCTCACGCTACTTGAAACAGCTCGTCGAGATTGGCGTTCTCAACGAGGAAAAAAGCGGACGGGATAAACTGTTCATACACCGAAAATATATGGGCCTGCTTGCCAGCGACGAGCATACGTTTCAGCCCTATGCCGCAGCACCCATGCCAGCGGCGGCGGCGCGCAAGGTACCTTCGAAATGAGCAACCCTTCGTCTGTCGATGCGCTGCGGCGCATAGAAGAAAAAATAGCAGCCAGCGCCCGAGAGGTGGGCCGCGATCCATCGCACGTGCATCTTATTGCCGTATCCAAGACCTTCGAGGCCGAAGACATCCTGCCTGTGATCGAAGCCGGGCACCGGGTCTTCGGTGAAAACCGGGTGCAAGAGGCGCAGGGCAAGTGGCCCGGATTGAAAGCTCGCTTCCCGGACATCAAGCTGCATCTCATCGGCCCCTTGCAGTCGAACAAGACCAAAGAGGCGGTCGCGCTGTTCGATGCCATTCACACCATCGACCGGCCGAAAATAGCGCGCGCCATCGCCGAAGACATGGCAAAGGCCGGCAAACGCCTCGATCTCTTTGTGCAAGTCAACACCGGCGAAGAGCCGCAAAAGGCCGGCATCGGCCCGCGCGACGCGGCAGCGTTCGTCGCCATGTGCCGCGAGGATCTGAAACTCGAGATCGCGGGCCTCATGTGTATTCCGCCCGTTGAAGAAGAACCGGCGGTGCATTTTGCGTTTCTTGCCAAGCTCGCGCGCGAAGTGGGCGTGCCGGGCCTCAGCATGGGCATGAGCGGCGACTTTGAAACCGCCGTACAGTTTGGCGCGACACACGTGCGCGTCGGCTCGGCGATTTTTGGCGTGCGTGGGTGAACAGACGAATCTGTTGAAAAGTACCGGAAAACCGGTGAGCAGATAGTGCGCAACGTTGTCCGCAGCACCGACTCGGTTTTCTATAGGCAACTTGTATGGGACCGCCCAAGCTATCAACAAGGGCGGCCCCGCGTCACGAACTAGAGGCCTAGTACCGCGACGTTGCATAGAAAGACTCGCATATGCGAATCGATCATTTCAAGGTGCTTGGTCTCTTTTTGCACAACGCAATTAGAGGAGCCATCAAGTGGCTAGAAAAAGCGCACAGATCAGGTGCATCACTAAGATTCAGAGACACAACCCCTATGAGCGTATCACTCATGTTGGCGGATATGTAGCTGGACCTTGGAAACTGACACAGCTTGAAGCAATTCAACACATCGAAAGTGGTGAGTGGGATTTCTTCGTCGAAGTGCGAGGAGTGAGAAGTGACGTTGTCGTATCGGTGAGTAAATACGGAAACAAATACCTGAAGACAAAGTCGGATGGTGACGAGCCCAACAACCTACTCAGCCTTCCAGAGTGTGTGTAGGCTCTAGTGCTATGCAGTTTGGCGGTTATGCAATGAACAGCGTGACCGCCAAACGGTCGTTTTACTCAGTCGCAAATGAGAATTGGGGGTCGATACCTTCAGCAGTGTTGTTGACTTCACGGCGTCTCCATTGGAAGTGTGAGTTAAGTACACAACAATTGGTTTGAGGAACGGGACCATGAAAGGCACGGCGTTGACTGCGGCATTGATGGCCGGGGTGTTTGCGATGACGATTTCCGCCCGCGCTGATGACACGGGGTTTGCCTCGTCTCATAATCTTGCCAAGCAAGGCGGGAGGCTGTGCATGACAGATCATGCGCATACGGGCACCGGTATCGGCCCGACCAAGCCCGCAGCCCGGGCTGCAGCGATCCGCGAATGGGCATCATTCACGAATTTTGAATACGGGTCAGACTGGGCGAGCTTCTCAGCGGCCGGTGGCGTTACGACGAGCTACACCAAGGAAGCCTCGGGCTGGAGCGCCACTGTCGACGCGCGGCCGTGCAAGCGGTAGTTGGGTCTAGGCGGCCGTTTTTTTCCTGATCAATGTCACGCGAAATTGCGAACCGGTTTCGCCAGTCGTTTCATAGGCCGCCTCGCCGCCATGTCGCCTTGCAATCAGGCGAACGAGCGATAAACCCAAGCCCGTACCGCTGCTTGACGTTCCTTCCGCGTACTGCCGTGTGGAGGCCCTGTAGAAGGGCTCGAACACCGCGTCACGTTCGGCAGCGGGAATGCCCGCACCGTGGTCTGCCACCACGATGACAGCGCGATTGTTATCAGCCTGAACCTCCATGTGAACCGGAGGCTTGCCGTGCCGCATGGCGTTTTCAAGCAAGTTGCGGATCAACCTGCGGATCAGGCGCGGATCGCCCTCCACAGAGACGGGTTGCCCGTCGAGTCTGCAGCCTGGATAGCGCGCACATTCTTCGGCAGCGAGCCCGAGAAGATCGATGCTTTCCTTGTGGTCGAGCGTTTCGATGGCATCGAGCCGGCTCGATAACAGGATTTCATCGACGAGCTGATCCAGTTCGGCGATGTCTTGCGAGATCGCCGCTTGCCGCCCGGCATCTGGGCCATGCTGCAACAGTTCGACGCCCAGCCGGATGCGCGACAGGGGTGTGCGAAGTTCATGACTGGCATTGGCGAGCAACATGCGATGCGCTTTGACGAGGTCTTCGATGCGCTCCGCCGAGCGGTTGAAACTTTGCGCCAGTGCAGCCACTTCATCGCTGCCTTCGACGGTGACGCGCGTTGAAAGATCGCCGGTCCCGAGCGACTCGACACCTTGTTGCAAGCGCTCAAGCCGGTGCGTGAGCCGGCGCACGATCGGATAAGCTCCAATGGCAACGGCCGCTGCAATTGCTCCCAAGAAGCCGACAAGGCCGAGGGCTGGGTGCCATCTCGGGGGACGGCGTGGCCCGCGCATTACGAGGGCGCGGCCATCCGGCAGGGTGATCGTCCAAACGTGGCCGCCGCGGCTATGCATGGGCCCGTCGTTGTCTGTCCAATCAGCCGGGGGTGGCAAGGATTGACCCGCAGAGGCGATCAGGTTGCGGCTGGCATTGTAAAGGGCGAGATCGGTTTTGAACGTCTTGGCAAACCGTTCAAGAGCCGCGCGCTGTTCTTCCGCTGGGGCACTAGCAGGCGGTAACACCGTGCCAGCCAATTCGCCAGCAAAGTCGAACGCGCTTCGTGCCGGAGAGGTGTTTTGCGCAACGCGCCACATCAGGCCGGCAGCCGCCACCACCAGCACAAGGCTGACGATAATCGTCACATAGAACTGAAGAAACAGCCGTCGCTTCATGCCGGGTCAGTCCTGTGCTTTTGCAAAAACATAGCCAGCGCCACGAACCGTGATGACGCGGCGCGGAGATTTCGCATCGTCTTCGATGGCAGCGCGAATGCGCGAGATGTGCACATCGATCGAGCGGTCGAAGGCTTCGAGTGCCGAGCCCTTCAAAGCATCCATCAAGGCTTCGCGCGACATGACACGCCCGGCGTGCTGCGCCAGGACGAGCAACAAATCGAACTGATGCGAGGTCACATCGCACACCGCGCCATCGAGGCGGGCTTGACGGGCGGCGGCATCGATTTCGAGACGTCCGAAGCGAAGTGTTTCAGCTTCGTTGCCAGAGCGTCCACGGCGAAGAATAGCCTTCAAGCGGGCGAGCAGTTCGCGCGGTTCAAACGGTTTAGGCAAATAGTCGTCTGCCCCCAGCTCGAGGCCGACAATGCGGTCCATAGCATCGCCGCGCGCCGTTAACATAAGAATGGGCAATGAGGATTTTGCCCGAATGGTGCGGCAGACCTCAAGTCCATCGATGTCCGGCAGCATCAAGTCGAGTATGAGCGCGTCGAATGGCTGGCGCTCGGCCATGGCAAGGCCCTTGGCGCCGCTTGGCGCGTGTTCGACATGAAAGCCCGCCCCGCCGAGATAGTCGCGGACCATCCCAGCGAGGCGGGCATCGTCTTCAATGAGTAGGATCCTATCGCTCACGGTGAGAGCTTAACCGCGATCGCGGCCACCCCACCAGCCCTTGTGCGGGGGAAACCGCTCGGCAAGCTGGCGGCGCTGCTCAGGCGACAGGATCTCGGCGGCGTCAGCAAGTGCTGCACTCACCCGCTTGCTCATGGTGTCGACATTGGCCATCTGATCGGAACGCAGCTTTTCGATGGCTGCGCGATCGACAGTCGCTTGACCCAGCAGGTCCTGGGCCTGTTTGCGGGCCTGTTGCATGGTCTCGCGCAGGGGCAGGAGGTCTTTGGCCGCCGCCTTAGCTACAACGCTCAGCTTTTCGCGCTGATCGGCCGTGGCGTTGACATCCTTTGCGAGCCGGCCGGTCATCCATTCCACGCGGCGATCAATATCAGCGGGATCCATCTGACCGCTCATGAAGCTATGGGGGCCGTGGTGACGGAAATGCATGTGGCGCGCGGCCTGCGAGATGGCCGCTCCTGCGACCGCGGAAATCAGCACGAGGCCAACGATTTTTAGGCCGCTGCGGCGGTTCCAACTGCGCCCAGAAGCCGGGGGAGTGGGGGGCGAAGAAATGTTGGGTTCAGTCATTTGAGTTGTCTCCATATCATCGGGCTCAGCACTCGGGGGTGAGGGCTCTCCCATGGCGGGCACTATTGCGTGCGTTGGTTTCGCGCGTTTCTCTACTGTGTAAAGTTTTGTAAAGCGCCCGGCCAACCGGCCCAATCAGGCAACGCGCTCGATGATCAAGAGTTCCGGTGCGGGCCCGACAGATGTGATCCGCGCAAAGTGGCTGGCGCTGAATGCTGGTGGCAGGCCGTGCACGAAAGAGCGGACGGCAGCCGCTTCATCTGCGCCGCCCGGATGGCCAGGATAAAGCACCAGGGTTATGAGCCCGCGCTGCTTGAGGAAGGCAAGGGCTTGCTCGAGTGCAGCGAGTGTCGTGTCAGCATGTGTGATTAAATCTTTCGATCCGCCCGGAAGGTATCCGAGATTGAACATCACGCCGGCGAGTTGGCCTCGCGCTTGTGGCGGCAGCAGTTCGGATAACCGTTCATGCCCGGCGTGGATCAGTGTCACCTGCGGCAGGCCGCGAACCCTTGCCGTGGCAGCGGTGATTGCGGCCTCTTGCACATCGAACGCAAACACGCGGCCCTTCTCGCCAACACGCTGGGCAAGCCAGGCCGTGTCGTGGCCATTGCCGGCGGTTGCGTCCACGGCCCAGTCTCCCGGCGCAAGGCAGCGGTCGAGGGCAATATGGGCAAGTTCTGTGGCGCGGAGCATGGCTTAGACGAACTTCATAAGGTCGATCGAGTCGGGAAGTGCAATGCCGTCCACGAGGTGCTGGGCAAAGCAGTGCGCGGCCCAGGGCGCCAGAAGCGAACCCTTCGAGCCAAGGCCATTGAAGTAACCGAGGCCGCGAAGCTGAGGATGGAGACCGGCGATGGGTTGGCTTTCTCGGATCACGGGCCGCACTGCTGCTTCATGTTTGATCACAGTATAGGGCAAGCGCAAAAACCCGGCGAGTTTGCTTTCGATTTCGGCGCGCGCCGCAGCCCCCGGAACCGTGTCCAGCGATTGCACATCATAAGTGGAGCCCGCGCGAAACACATCGGGCTCGGCAGTGGGCGCGAGCCAAGCCCCGCGATGCAGGCTCACAGGCGGAAGCGGCCGGTCGAAGCGAACGGTCAGAATGTCGCCTTTTGCGGCGTTGAACGGCACCCAGGAAAAGTGTGGGTTTTGCTTGGCGGCATAGCCCTCACACGAAATCAGCCGCTTGGCTGTGTGGCCCTGCACGCAAATCCGGTCTGCCGCGAAGGTGACATCCCGCAGCCAATCGATGCGCATGGGGGCATAGGCAAGGTGCTTGCGAGACACTTCGAGATAGCGCCCCACATCCAACTGCGCGGCCCGCATCTCAAAGCCGCCAAAGCTCGTGTCTGCCACAGAGGGGTCGAGCAGAGGTAAGGGCTGCGGCTCGGGCACATAGTGCTGGAAGTCCGGCTGCGTGCTGCGCTTTGACCATGCGGCGCGGTCAGCATCGGATTTAAATAGCCGCACAGCGCGGCGCGCGGCGAAGAACGTCTCGCCCGTTAGCGCTTCGATGCGAGTGTAGAACGCTTGCGCCACGGGAAGCAATTCATCCACGCGCCAGCTGAGCGCCATCCGCAGGCCGGTTATCGGAGTAATCAGCCCAGCGGCGATTTTCGAGGAGGTGACCGCCTCTTCGGCATCAACCAGCAATACGCGCTGGCCCGCCTCAACAAGATGCCAAGCGAGCGTGGTGCCTGCGAGCCCCTGGCCGGCAATGATGACGTCCCAGGGCTGATCAGTCATTGTGTTGTTGTTCCAAGCCCTGTGCTTCAATCGGCGCGGCGGATGACGTCACCGAGGTGAACGCTTCCGCCCTTGATGATCTTTGCCGTGATACCACCATGGCCGCGCACGGCGTTGTAGCCGCCGGGTCCGAGGGCTGTCTCCATGCGGCTACATGGTGCGCAGTCGCCTGAACTTTCAACAAGCGCTGATCCTACCCAAAAGCGGCGACCCTTGAGTGCCAAAAGGTTAATGCCTTCTGTGACGAAGTTCCGGCGCAGTGTGCCGGGCGAAATGTGATCTCGGCCGAGGAACGACGCGATGGCTCCCAAATCCTCCGACGAGATGAGGGTAACCTGCCGCCCCCCGTTGCGGCTGGTACGGTAATGATCGCCTTCGAGGCCATGTTCCGCGATCAAGACGGCCGACGCCGGCGTCAGGGGCGGCAGGTGACGCTGCGGGCGCAGACCAATCCAGACAAGCTTTCCCGGCAGCATGGGACCGCTGAGCAAGGTCTCAAGTGGTGTTTTTGGAGACTGCGGCACTTGGGGTCCCTTTATTGGGTCTGCTTATGGCCGTCTAAGTGCTCAGCCGGGCAGGCTTTCTTAATCGGAAGACGTCTGTAGTACGCGGCAGCTTGCCGGTCGAGCCGCCCGCTGTTACCCCTCGACAAGCAAGCCGTTTTCCACTATCACCCGCCCATTCCACACCCTTTCAGGGTTGCCCAAACTGGGCCGCACGAGCCGTGCGCGCTGAAGTCTTGAGCGTTTCGCAAGAAGCGTGAAGGCCAGCTCCTCAGCTCCTCTGCATTGATGTACAAAGAAAAAGGACTGAAAATGGACATCATACGCCAGCTCGAACTCGAGCAGATGAATGCTGTGCTGACCAAACGCGGCGTGCCTGAATTCTCCCCCGGCGACACCGTTAAGGTGATGGTGCGGGTGGTTGAACTCAGCGAACCCGACCCCAAGGACAAGAAAAAGAAGGCCGCCGCCGCCAGAAGCCAGGCAGAGCGCCTGCAGGCTTATGAAGGCGTTGTCATCGCGCGCTCGGGCGCCGGTCTCAACGAGAACTTCACGGTTCGCAAGATTTCCTACGGCGAAGGCGTGGAACGCGTGTTCCCGGTCTACTCGCCGATCATCGCTGAAATTGAAGTCATCCGCCGCGGCAAGGTTCGCCGCGCGAAGCTCTATTATCTGCGTGGCCGTCGCGGCAAGGCTGCCCGTATCGTCGAGCGGACCGATGTTCGCGCCCGCCGCCTCAACGCTGCCTGGAAGGGCTTCAAGAAGCCGAAGGGCGATGCCGATGATTTGCTGCTGATCAAGGGCATCACGCCCGACATGTTCGGCCGCCTGAAGCAGATCAACTGCATCAAGTTCGACCAGATCGCCAACTTCTCAGATGAAGATATCGCCAATGTTGACGATACGCTCAACCTGATGGGCCGCATCGAGAAGGACGATTGGGTGGGCCAAGCGCAGCGCATCATCGCGGAAGCCTCGGCTGCTGAAATTCCCGCCGACGCGTAACGTGCAGCGAAGCAGGTATCACATTGAAAACGGCGGCCTTCAGGGCTGCCGTTTTTGTTTTTGGGGCCAAGCTTGAACTAACGCCGGTGCAAGGCCACTTCGCAGTGTATTGAAATGCTCATCATTTCCAGTGAAAGAGGCTTATGCTTGAACGTCTGAAGGCGTGGGCGCGCAGCATCAAACGCGACGTTCATGCGCTGTATCTCGCAAGCCGTGATCCTCGGGTGCCCTGGTACGCGAAGGCGCTGGCCATCGTGGTTGCGGGGTATGCCCTATCGCCGATCGATTTAATTCCTGATTTCATTCCAGTTCTTGGCTATCTCGACGACTTAATTCTGGTTCCGCTGGGCATTTTGATCGTCGTCCGGCTGATACCCCCCGGCGTCATGGCCGAGCATCGCGCGGTTGCAGCGCTGGAAGAAAAGCGGCCCGTGAGCCGGGTGGCGGCCGTGGTGATTGTGAGCGTATGGATTGCGTCGATCGGTGTCTGCGCCTGGCTCGCCTATCGCACCTTCGCACCTTGAGGTGTAAACTGGATCGCACAGGTTTCGTTGCGCGCAATGCATGACTTCGATTAGTGTGCGGTAGCCGGATTGGCATCGTGCCGCCGCCACTCACCAATCTGGACAGCCATGACAAACCTCGATGCTAAGACGGCTCATCAAAACGACGATGGGGCCATTCCGCGCCATGGGCCGCAAGCGTTCGCCGCCATGCGTAAGGCCGGTCAGCTGGCCGCCTCTGCGCTCGATATGCTGACCCCACATGTTGTGGCGGGCGTAAAGACGGAAACACTCGACGACATGGTCCTTGAGTTCGCGGTCAAGCATGGGGCCCTGCCCGCGCCACTCGGGTATCGCGGTTTTCCAAAGGCGATCTGCACGTCCATCAACCACGTCGTGTGCCATGGCATCCCCGGCGCAAAGCCTTTGCAGACGGGCGACATCGTCAACATCGACGTGACGCTGATCGTCGATGGCTGGCATGGCGATACCAGCCGCATGTATGCGGTCGGCGCCATTCCGCGCAAAGCCGAACGCCTTATCGAAGTCACGTATGAATCGTTGTTGCGCGGGATCGCTGCCGTCAAACCCGGCAACACCACCGGCGATATCGGTCATGCCATTCAGGTCTATGCCGAAGCAGAGCGCTGCTCAGTTGTGCGCGATTTCTGCGGTCACGGCCTCGGCCAAGTGTTCCATGACCGGCCGAACATTTTGCATTATGGCGAACCCGGAGAAGGCCCGGTGCTGGCACCCGGAATGCTGTTCACGATCGAGCCCATGATCAATCTTGGCAAGGCGGGCGTGAAAGTCCTTGCTGACGGTTGGACCGCAGTGACGCGCGACCGCGAACTCTCGGCCCAATTCGAGCATACGGTGGGCGTGACGGAAAGCGGAGTTGAGATTTTCACACTCTCTCCGGCTGGTTTAGATGGACCACGTCCAGCGGCTGCATAATCGGGGCAAGGCAGAACGCACATGCCGGACCGGGCGGACAAGACTGAGGACGAGGCCCATCAGGGCGGGTTGTTCGAGGCATCGGCTCCTCTGCACACAGGCCATCGTCAGCGCTTGCGAGACCGCTTTCGCAAGGGGGGCGCCGATCCCCTGCCCGACTATGAACTTCTAGAACTCGTCCTCTTTCGCGCGCTCCCGCGCCGCGATACCAAGGATCTCGCCAAGCGGCTGATTGCGCGGTTCGGCTCGTTCGCCGAAGTCGTCAATGCGCCCGAGCTGCGGCTCAAAGAAGTCTCAGAAGTCGGCGATGCCGTCGTCACCGAGTTGAAACTCATACAAGCGGCTTCGCTTCGTCTGATGAAAGCGGGCCTATCGGAAAAGCCGATTCTGTCGTCGTGGCAGCAGGTGCTCGACTACTTGAAGGCCGTGCAAGGGTTCGAAGCGAGCGAGCAGTTCCGCATTCTGTTTCTCGACAAAAAGAACCGCCTGATTGCCGATGAAGTGCAAGGCCGCGGCACTGTTGATCATACGCCTGTTTACGTGCGTGAGGTGGTCAAGCGGGCGCTGGAATTGTCGGCCACAGCCGTTCTGTTGGCCCACAACCACCCATCAGGCGATCCAACGCCGTCGCGCGCCGATATTGAAATGACCAAGCTGATTGTGGAGGCAGCAAAGCCACTCGGCATCGCCGTTCACGATCACATTATTGTCGGCAAGTCTCAGCACACGAGCTTTAAGGCTCTGCGCTTGATTTGACCGCGAAGGGGATCGGTCAGCTAGAAGCCGGAGTTGAAAGTGTACGTGAGGCCAAGGCCGCCGGAGAACTGGTTCTCCGATTCCGTGATCGAGCTGTCGGCGGCGTCATCCAGCAAGTGCGTGTAGGTGCCCGACCACTTCAAGCTCCAGTTCGCCGCAACGGGAATGTCGCCGTAAAGGCCGAAATAGACGTCCTTGATGCCGCTTTCCGCGTCGAATTCTGCAAGGCCAGCTCTTGAGTTGAGGCTCTGGGCGGCGGAGACCGAGAAGTAGGTGTCCATATAGTCGTCGTCGGCGTAGCTAGCACCGGCCTTGGCCGTAACTGAAAAACCAGGACCGAATTTGCCTTCGAGTTCCGTGCCGAAGCGCAATACGCCGCCCGTGTCATCATCGCCCGAAACGCCATGGTGATACGAGATGAATGGCAGGAACGGGCCAGCGCGGTATGCAGCATAGCCGCCGATCACAACGCTTCCGTCGACATCGCCGAGGCCGCGCAGGCGGTCGCTCTCACCTTCGTCGCGGTCAAAGCGATAACCAGCGAGCGGACCCGCTTCAAAGCCGCCGAAATTGATCACGCGAAGCCGAATATCGTCGATGCCGCGAAATTGAACCGTACCGTCGTTCATGCCGCTGTTGGCGGCTGGGGCGACAATGGGAGCTCCGAATACCCGGTAATCTTTCGAACCCTCGTATTTGGGTCCGACGCCGACGAAACCGCCGGCTTGGAGCTTCAACCCTTCGCCGCTATCGGCCAGCGCAACACTGGCGGCGCTAAGTGAGAGTGCGACAAGAAGCCCGCAAGTGCCTGAAATTGCTTTTGTAATTGTCACAGATTTCGGTCCCTCAAGCGCAGAAAATGGCGCATCCCTGCTAGATGACGCCGAATATAGCTACCAAACAGTTGCAATGCACCGCCGCAAGCATCATCCCAGCCGGTATGTCGTGCGTTGTGATCAATCGATCACAGTAGCTCTCTTGAGAAGGCAATCAGGCTCTGCATTGCTGCTCTTCGCAAGTGGCCGGGGCAGAGCGCCGCCAGGGGCTCGCGCTCGCACGCCCCGGGCGCTATATGACTGCCACGCGATCAACCCTCACACTTCCTTTCCAGCAGGACGCCCCCGCATGACAACGCCCAAACACGCTAAAGTCATCATTCTCGGTTCGGGACCCGCCGGTTACACAGCCGCGATTTACGCCGCCCGCGCAATGCTCAAGCCCTTGATTATTCAGGGTATCCAGCCGGGCGGCCAGCTCACGATCACCACCGATGTCGAGAACTATCCGGGCTTTGCCGATGTCATCCAAGGGCCATGGCTCATGGAGCAGATGAAGGCCCAGGCCGAACATGTCGGCACGGAAATCATCATGGATCATATTTCCAAAGCGGAGCTCAAAAAGAGGCCGATCCGGCTCGAAGGCGATTCCGGCGACGTTTACACTTGCGATACGCTGATTATCTGCACCGGCGCACAAGCCCGTTGGCTCGGAATTCCGTCAGAAGAAGCATTCAAAGGCTTCGGCGTGTCGGCATGTGCGACGTGCGATGGCTTCTTTTACAAGGGCAAAGAAGTCGTCGTAGTCGGCGGCGGCAATACGGCTGTCGAAGAAGCGATGTTCCTGACCAACTTCGCCAAGCGCGTGACCGTGGTGCACCGGCGTGACCATTTCCGGGCCGAGAAGATCCTGCAGGAGCGGCTCGCCAAAAATCCGAAGATCGAAGTCATCTGGGATAGCGCGATCGAGGAAATCACGGGTTCGTCCAATCCGAAGTCTGTGACGGGCGTGCGGCTGAAGAACGTCAAAACCGGAGAGATCAGTGAGCGCGCCGCCGATGGTGTGTTCGTCGCGATTGGCCACGCCCCGGCAACCGAGTTGTTCAAGGGCCAGCTTGAAACCACAAAATCGGGCTACCTGATCACAGCGCCAGATTCGACAGCAACGTCGATTGCCGGAGTGTTTGCCGCTGGCGACGTGAAGGATGAAACCTTCCGTCAAGCCGTGACGGCGGCTGGCATGGGCTGCATGGCGGCGCTTGAAGCCGAGCGCTACCTCGCGGCCCAACACGAATCGGCGAAAGCGGCTGAGTAATGCCGGGTACCGGTAGCGGGAAGATGAATAGCAGATGCGTAAACTAACCCGCGGCACGAAGCTGGTCGTTGCCAGTCACAACGCCGGCAAAGTGTGGGAGATCAATCAGCTCATTGCCCCCTACGGCTTGGCGGCCGTTTCAGCTGGCGACCTAGGTTTGAGTGAACCGGAAGAAACCGAGCCGACGTTTGCCGGCAATGCCTTGTTGAAGGCGCGCGCTGCAGCCAGTGGATCGGGTCTTCCGGCGCTCGCTGACGATTCTGGTCTCGAAGTTGACGTGCTTGGTGGCGCGCCGGGAATTTACTCTGCGAGGTGGGCCGGGCCCGGCAAAGACTTTGCCCTTGCGATGCGAAAAGTTGGAGAAGAAATCACAGCCCGTCACGGCTGGGCCGCACCCGGCCCGCGCGCCAACTTCATTTCTGTGCTGTGTTTAGCTTGGCCGGATGGTGCGCACGACCTGTTCGAAGGCAAAGTGTTCGGCACTCTCGTGTGGCCGCCGCGCGGTGGCAACGGTTTTGGCTACGACCCGATGTTCATCGCCGACGGCGAAACAAAGACGTTCGGCGAAATGGAACCTTCAGAGAAATATGCCATTTCCCATCGCACGCGCGCATTTGCGAAATTCAAAGCGGATTGTTTGGAAGCAGGAGCCGGTCATAGCGGCGGCCCAAATGCCCTTCGCGATACGGCAGGCCTTGCCGCCGCCGCTGCCAACATATCGACACGAGATGAACTCGCGGCCTTCATTGGCAACCTGCGTGAAGACTTCGCGCGCAACGGCACGGACTGGGATAACGCGACCCTGGCCGAATTTCTTAAGGGTCTTGAAGCTTGGGCGGCCAGTACTGGCGGCGAACCGCGCAACGGCGATGAACCGCGGTGGCGCACGCTCGCAAAGGCGCTTTTGGCGGCAACCAGAAATGGCTGATCTCAGCACACTCCGCGACATCCGCGATCCCGAATTCGGCGTCTATATTCACTGGCCGTTTTGTGCCCAGAAGTGCCCGTACTGTGATTTTAACAGCCACGTCCGGCATAACGGCTGGGACGAAGACCGTTTCCTTGCAGCCTACAAGCGCGAACTCAATTCAATAGCAGCGATGCAAGACGCATCAGGCCGGCCCCGGCCAAAGGTGATGTCGGTTTTCTTTGGCGGCGGCACGCCCTCGCTCATGAAGCCGTCGACCGCGGCGGCTTTGCTCGATCACGTCGCCGGACTGTGGAGCGTTGAGCCTGGCGCCGAAGTGACACTCGAGGCCAACCCCAACAGCGTCGAAGCCGAGCGCTTCGCTGGCTATCGAGCTGCGGGCGTCAACCGCGTATCGATCGGCGTGCAATCGCTCGTCGATGACGACCTTAAAAAACTCGGCCGCTTGCATTCCGCCGCCGAAGCCAAAGCCGCCATTGGCATCGCCCGAAAGACGTTTGAGCGCTTCACGTTCGATCTGATTTACGCGCGCCCTGGCCAAACAACCGCGATGTGGCGCCAAGAACTCGCTGAGGCGCTGTCTTTGGCGGGGGATCACTTGTCGCTTTACCAACTCACCATCGAGCCAGACACTCCCTTCGCGAAATTGCATGCTGCCGGCAAATTGATCATTCCCGAAAGTGATGCAGCCCTCGAACTTTACGAACACACGCAAGACCTGACGGCTGCTGCGGGTTTGCCTGCGTATGAGATTTCAAATCATGCGCGCCCCGGACAAGAGAGCCAGCACAATTTGCTGTATTGGCGCTACGGCGCCTACGCCGGTGTTGGCCCCGGAGCGCATGGGCGGCTGGTGGCGGCAGGCGGCACCCGGACGACGACGGCAAGCGAACGCAATCCCGAGGCTTGGATGGCGCTTGTTGAGGCGGACGGCCATGGCTTTATCGAGCAAGACGTTTTGCTGCCCGGTGAAGCCGCCGACGAAATGCTGTTGATGGGATTGCGGCTCAACGAAGGTCTCGATCTTGGCCGCCTGCAGCGCCTTGGGAGCGTGCGGCCATCTTCAGCTGCGCTCGATGAACTGATGTCGCTCGGGCTTGTTGAAAGTGTGCCAGGACAAAGCACGCCTGTTCTACCGGATCGTATTCGCGCGACAGGGCGGGGACGGTTTATTTTGAATGAACTCGTGTTGCGGCTATCGGCGAGCTTTGTCCCGCACTTCGAGCCGAATATTTTACAACCCGTCGCGTAGACTTCGTTCTGCCAGCCCGGTATCCACCCTCCATGATGAAAAGCATTTACGATTGGACGATGCGCAAGGCCGCCAGTGAACGCGCGCCGCAAGCACTCTTTGGCGTGTCGTTTGTCGAGAGTTCGTTCTTTCCGATCCCGCCTGATGTCATGCTGGTGCCCATGGTGCTCGCCAACCGGGAAAAAGCGTGGTGGTTTGCAACGCTTGCCACTATCGGCTCAGTGATCGGCGGCGCGTTTGGCTATGCAATCGGGTATTTCTTCTTCGAGGCCCTGGGCGAGCCCATTTTGCGGCTCTACGGCAAGGCCGACAGCTTCCACACTTTCACGCAGTGGTTCAACGACTGGGGCGTCTGGATCATCATCGGCAAGGGCATGACGCCGTTCCCCTATAAAGTTCTGACGATAGCAGCCGGTGTGGCGCACATGCCGTTCCTGCAATTCATGGCGGCAAGTGTGGTGGCGCGAGCCATGCGGTTTTATCTGGTCGCGGGGTTGCTGTATTACTTTGGAGAGCCGATCCGCGAGTTTATCGAAAAGCGTTTGACTCTCGTGCTCACGGTGCTGCTCATCGGTATCATTGGTGGCTTTGTCGCGATCAAGTTTGTTTTGTAGTCCGGGAGTTTATTGGCCATGCTGGAAAGCTCGAAAGCAGATCGCGCGCTCAGTTATCGCATCGGCGGCGTCATGCTGTTTTCAGCTGCGGCCGCAACCGTCGCTGCATTCGGGTTCCAATATATTGGCGGCTATGAGCCTTGCCCGCTTTGCTTAATGCAGCGCTATGCCTATTACGCGGCCATTCCGATGCTGTTCATTGCGATGGCGCTGGCAAGTGAGCAGCCAAAGCTAGCTGGATTTATTTATCTCCTCGTTGCGGTGGCGTTTCTTGCCAACGCCGGTATTGGCACCTATCACGCCGGCGCGGAGTGGAAATTCTGGCCCGGTCCAAGCACCTGTTCAGGCGAAGCGGGCATTCCCGCTTCAGCGGCAGACCTGCTGAAAGACATGAACAACCGGGTGGTTCGTTGCGACGAAGCCTCATGGCGCATGTTCGGGCTCTCATTTGCCGGCTGGAACGTGCTGATATCACTCGGGCTCTTTGCTCTGGGCCTGCGCGCTGCTGCGGTCTCGGCACGCGGAAGCTGAAATTCTATAGATTTTTCAAAGAGATAAAATAAATCCGCAGCTTGGGGGAGGAAAATTCCCCGGCAATGCTCGATTATGAACGAACTGCAAGCAAAATTCCTTCAATCGGTCGAGTCTCCGCCTTTTTTCAGCCGTGGTGTGGCAGTTAATTCACACTCATCGACGGAACACATCGCGAACCTGTTAACGCGAAATGCTCCAAGCGAACCCCGGAACGGGGAGTTGTGTTGAGTAGAGTTTGGGCCTGCAGTTTTTCGTCTGGCCGGTGCGGTTCGAGTGTGTTGCGTCCCCCTTTTTGTTGCGTTGCGTCCCAGTTGTTTGCGTCCCCTGTGAGGAGCGTATCCCTCGAAGCAGTGTGCGTCCCGCGTTTTGCGTTACCTCGTGTGCGTTTGTAAGCGTTGAGTTTGTGTAGCCCTCTCGTGTTCAGATCATGCCCCCGCATGATCCACCAATATGGTCCTCCGGCTGGAGCCTTCGGTTCTGCGTTTCTCCAGCCGGTCGACTGCCCCCCGGTACTGCCCCTTGTAAGCGTTCGTTCAGTCCCCCTCTCAGTGTGCGTCCCCCGCTTGCGACCCTCGCGCACGCGGATCCCGAGTTTGCGTTGGAATGAGTTCAGTTGTGAGGCGTTGATGCCCAATCTTTCGTTGAGTGCTGTGAGTGGCGTTGCCGAAACGGACGATCCGTCTTGGCGTTCCTTGCACGATGTTTTGAGTTCTGTGCTTGGAACCGTTGAATTCGCCTCCGGCTTCAAAGCCGGTCGCCATGAAGACTGAAATTGGCAAGGCGCCGCCCTGGTGAATGGCGGCGGCTCCTGCCTCTGAGTTGGCAAGCGCGTCTCGTGCTCGACACGCTCCTGTCCATAGGTTCTGCGTAAACCAGTTGCGCGTAGCAGAACCGGTGCTTGAGACGTGCTTGCCGCCTTATCTGCCTGAAGCGTTGCGTTGTGTTGTGTTGCCGAGCGTTCCAATTGACTTAGCTTAGAAGCGTACTTTTTAGGAGGCGATCCATGATCCCCGGACACATCAATCCCATGCAGTGGCATCAGGCCGTTGGCGTCGCGCGCCAGTCGTGCGCACGCTTCTTCAGAGATGGGGGTCAGCCCATCGACGCCATGCGCGCCTTTGGCTTGGAGGCTGGCACTGCCCAAGCCGCCGACTGGGGCAAAGCCGTGGATGCCATTGCTGGCGTTTTGTGTGCCGTGCCTGAAAAGAAAGCGGCGTGATCGCGCCGGCCTGCCGTCTCTTCCAAGTCTGCAAACTCAGAAGCCCCCAGACGACCGGGGGCTTTTTTGGGCCTGAGGCCTGAACCTTTGAAACTTGCTGAATGCCCCAATTAACTGGCGCAACACAGCCACAGTCGAACGTGACTGTCAGGTTGATATTGCTTACAAACTTGTGCTGGCTCGCCCCGCTCGCTTATGAACAAGGTCATGATCGGGGCCATGCCGGGGCTTTCCGAGGGTAAGTACAGAGGGTGCGTATGAGACGTTCGATCGTCATGCTGTTGGCGCTGGCCGCTGGGTTCGTATTCGAAACCGGGACGACCCTAGCGCAAGCCAATGGGGTCGACAATGGCCCTGTTTATGAAAGTGACTTGCGACAGCAAGCAGAGCAGGAAGAAGCCGAGCGTGCCGCGCGCCGAAAGGCCTACGCGCCAACTGTCTATCCAAAGTACATGGAAGGCGGCGAGCGCCCTGACATCCAGCCTGTCGCGCCGCCGATCGTCTACTTCGATCAAGCCGAAGAGCCTGGCTCAATCATTGTCGATACCCAAAACAAGAAGCTTTATTTCGTGCTGCCGGGCAAGAAGGCCTATGCCTATTCGATCTCGGTTGGCCGCGACGGTTTCACGTGGTCGGGCACGGAGAAAATCAGCCGCATCGCGGCCTGGCCGTCTTGGACGCCGCCGCCTGAGATGCGCCAGCGCATTCCCGGCTTGCCGGTTACGGTGTCTGGGGGCATGAAGAACCCGCAGGGCGCACGCGCGCTTTATCTCGGAAACACCATCTATCGCATCCACGGCACCAACAACGACCGCACCGTCGGTCGCGCCAATTCGTCAGGTTGCTTCCGGCTGACGAACGAGAACGTCGTGCACCTCGCCTCCATTGCCAAGACCGGCACGACGGTGAAAGTGCTGCAAGCCTATAATGGTGGCGTCAACGAGAATGCTCCGTTGTCATCTCTGTTCGACTTCATGAGCCCCGAACCGGCGCCCGCACCTGTGACAAAGCCGAAGAAGGCGGCGCAAACGAAGAAGCCCGCTGCGACGGCAGCCGCAGGTGCGGCGAGCGCGGTTCCGGCGGCGCCGGTGAAACAGGCCGTTGCGGAACCGGCGGCGAACCCCGCGCCTTCCCCTCCGCCTCCAGCAGCTGTAGCTCCTCCTACTAGTGATGTGCAGGCCGCCATTCAGGCCGCGAGAAGCGCTGCGGCCGAGGCCACGGCGGCGGCACAGGCTGCCAAAACAGCTGCAGCCGCTGCGAAGAAGGGGACGGAGTAGAATCTAGAGCTGCGCGATTCAGTTGTCATAGGCCGAAGTGCACCATGGCTTGGCGCGCGGCAGGCCAGCTTGACCCTCTGCCAGCACCAACCGCCTCCAACCCTACGGTTCCAGTTCCGTATCCCAATACAGATAGTCCATCCAACTCTCGTGCAGATAGTTGGGCGGGAATTGGCGGCCGTTGCGATGCAGCTCGAACACCGTCGGCCGGTAAGGCGTTTGGTGTGGGCGCATGCCGGCCTTGTCGGGCATGAGGCTGCCCTTCTTGAGATTACATGGCGAGCAGGCCGCGACCACGTTGTCCCACTTCGTTTGTCCGCCGCGCGAACGGGGGATGACATGGTCGAACGTCAGATCCTCGCGATCGCCGCAATACTGGCAGGTAAAGCGGTCGCGTAGGAACACGTTGAACCGGGTGAATGCTGGGTAGAGGGCCGGTTTGACGAAGGTCTTGAGCGACACGACGCTTGGCAAGCGCATCTCAAAGCTCGAGGAGCGCACGGTGCGCTCATATTCCGAGACAATGTTGACGCGATCCAGAAATACGGCTTTCACCGACTCCTGCCAGCTCCAGAGCGACAAAGGATAATAGCTCAGGGGCCGGAAGTCGGCATTAAGGACCAGGGCCGGAAAGGCTTCCGGCGATGCAGCATGGGCTGACACGGCCTTGATTCTCTTCCATTGGTTCGGCTCAGTCTGACGCAAGCAATCGGACTGATGGCGGCATACTAGCCGCGCATGTCAACTCTGTGAAGGACCTGGTATCGGGCGGTCGTAGAGGTGGAAAAGCCCGAGGTAGGAGGGTGAAACACAGTTATTCCCGTCGAGCGCCCAAATAGCCCCTACAACAAGGCGCAACTGCGGTGTAGTGTCACTTATTGACTGGCGTTTTCGTGCCAAGCGTTTTGACCTGCTCCAAGGAGCCCGGCTGGTGATGACCCAGAAAATCAGCAAATTCCTCGGTCAGATACTCACAATCGCTATAGCTGCCTGTACCTGTGGCAGTTCTTCGGTTGCTGCCAGCAAGCGGTTTGCAGATTGGGCCACCATTTCGCACCCCCGGCATGGGTTCCAGATTGCGTATCCTGGCAACATCTTCGCGCCATCTGGCGGCCAATCGAGCGATGATGGCCAAGTTTTTGTCTCGCACGATGGTGCCGCAAAGCTGATCGTCGCCGCGTTCGCCAATGACAGCGGTGCTACCATGGCGGACTACCGTGCGCAGCTCTTGAACGAGAACTACGAGGGTGCGGACATCGATTTTGCACCCATTAAACAGAATTGGTTCATCGTCTCGGGAACGCGCGGCACCATGCACTTCTATGAGCGGGTCAGTTTCACCTGCGGAGGGCGGCTGATCAACAGTTGGGCGCTGCTCTATCCAGCCTCGATGCGCGCGTTCTATGATCGCGCTGTCGAAGCCATTGCGCGCACTTACTCTCCGGGCGCTGGTCACGAAGGCCGTTGCGACGGTCTATGAGGCAGCCGGTTTTTCGCTTCGCGCCGAGCCCAAACGGCCTTCTGCATCTCGGGCATGCCTTGTCGGCGCTCGATGGCTATCAAAAGGCCACACGAGCAGGCGGGCGTTTTCTGGTGCGCATCGAGGACATCGATCAGGCGCGCTGCCGCGAAGATTATGTTGCGGCGATTTTCGAGGATCTCGAATGGCTCGGCCTCAAGTGGGAAACACCGGTTCTCCGGCAGTCGCTGCACTTTTCGCGCTATCGCGCCGCCGCACAAGCACTGTTGGACCTTGGTTTACTCTATCGGTGCTTTGCCACGCGCAGCGACATCGCATCGGCGGCAGCGGCAAGCCCCGCAGGCTTTGATCCTGATGGCGCGCCGCTCTATCCGGGGCTGCACAAGGGCCTTGCGCAATCGGAGATCGATCGGCGGCTCGCCCGTGACGAGCCGTTTGCGCTGCGGATAGATATGGAAAAGGCCATGCGTATGGCTGCGCAAAAGTGCGAGCCAAGTCCGCTGACCTTCACCGAGGCTGCCGATGATGGATCAGAGCGGGCTATTCCCGCCCGTCCTGAAACATGGGGCGATGCGGTGATCGTGCGCAAGGATACCCCGGCGAGCTATCATTTATCGGTCGTTGCTGACGATGCCGCGCAAGGCGTCACCCACGTGACGCGTGGGCAAGACCTTTACGCGGCCACTGGCCTGCACCGCTTGTTACAGGTTTTGTTGGATTTGCCCGAGCCGGTCTATGCCCACCACCGGCTATTGTTGGCAGAGGATGGCCGCAAACTCGCCAAGAGCGCGGGTGATTCGTCTTTGCGTGAGCTGCGCGCGCGAGGGGTTACGGCTGATGCGGTTAGAGAGATGCTACAACTCAAGTAGACGTGTTCTCGAGACAAATCGTCAGCATTCGGTAACTAAGTTTTTATATTGGTGTAAGAGCGAGTTACACCATATAGTTCACAAGGTTGCGCCGTTTGCGTCGTAACGCGGCGGCAGCGGACTTCGGGTGGCGATGAAGAAGCAGAAAAAGCACAAACCGAAGACCAAACGTGCCATGGCGGCGCCGATAGCGCCGGTTTCCGCGCGCGCGCCGGTGACTGTTTCGCCAAGGCCGCACAGCATACGGCAATCAACTTCCAGCCGCGAAACCGCCTTTGAAGCCATTGCCTTCCGGCTGTTTGGCGGGGGAACGCCCGCTGCAAAGCCATCGCCCAAATCAGGCGCTCTTGCCCAAGCAGCGAGCTATTCCTCAGACGAGCGGCAAGCGCTGGCTCTGTTGATGTTGCCGTTTTTGCTTGTGGCGTTCGCCATCGGCAGCGGCCAGTCTCTGCGCTGGCAGCCAAAAACCAGTTCCCCTATTGCTGTCCCTGCACCGGTCATACTACCAGCCCCCGTGTCGGTTACTGCTGTACAAGTGCCTGCTGTGAGCGTCACTCCGAGTGCACCGGCGGGAGATGTCCCTTCGCAGCCTGGAAACGTCAGCGTTGCGCAAGGCGAGTCGGAATTGATCCCGGCAAGTGCTGCAAACCTGACCGATGCCTTTGCCGCCGCACCAGCCGTCGTGACACCATCGGCAGCTGGCGCGACGCTCTCTGCATCGCGGCCTGTCGAGATTGCTGCGCTGACAACTCCAGAGCCAGATCCAGCCGCCCTTGGCCCGGTGACGGACCTTGCACGGCCCGCCGCGCCCGAAAACATGTGTGTCGCTGACCCAGTTCAACCGGCGGAGGAAAAACGTCTTCAACTTGCAGCCCTCGGCGCAGAGGCAACCGCAGGAGCAGGTGATCCGATTGCTTTCGGTATGGCGCTCGCGGCGTCCGCCCGCGAACAGCTCGACGATTTTACCGTTTATACTGACAAGTACCGGAGCATTGCCTATCCGATGGGCGACGTTCCGCAGTTTTATGGTGTTTGTACCGACGTGCTCGTGCGCGCGTACCGGGGGCTTGGTGTCGACCTTCAGGCGCTTGTCCACCAGTCCAAATTAGGATCGGGCGACACCAATATCGATCATCGCCGTGTCGGCACGCTTCAGAAATTTTTTTCCAAGTATGGCGTCAGCTTGCCGATCAGCGAGTTTTCTGAAGACTATTGGCCCGGCGACATCATTAGCTATTACCGCCCTCAGAATGCTCATTCGAGGTCGCATATCGCGGTTGTTTCAGATGTTATCGGGCCGTCCGGTAATTTCATGATTATTCACAACCGCGGCTGGGGTCCACAACAGGAAGATGCGCTGTTCGTCGATCAAATGACGGGGCATTACCGCTATTCAGCCATGCGCAAACCTGCAGCTCCAGTTAAGGTGCCCGTTGTTGCGAAATCAAAACCAGCAGCTTCGCCAGCCCAGTTGAAGCAGAAGGCCGCCGCGCCAGGCGCCCGGGCAGCACTTTCACCAGAAAGCCCAAATACCCCTCTTGCGCGTTGAAAATAGAAATTCGTTAATTTTTCTCCCGCAGTTGCGAAACGACGCTATTTTGCAATAGCCAGGTTCAGACTTGCGGAATTCACTTGTCGAAATGCGCGAACGCATTCACCATTCGGTCTGAGGACAACTGTGCGTGCGCTTTGTAGCGCATATTGCAGTTCAATGGCTGCGAGCTTCTTTGGCTCCTGAACTTTTGGCATCGAATAAACGTGATACTCGGGTGGAACAAAGTATTGCCGGCACTCTTCGAGCAGCTTCGGCACAGGCTTGGGGCGGAAACTTTGCTCGAGGATTCCGCGCCCATTGCGGCTTTGCCCAACGAACCCCCACAGACCCATAGCCCGCATCTCGAAAGCCTGCATTGGTCGAGACTATCGGGAGTTGTTTTGGGCGCCATCGGGTCGGCAGCGCTGGCCAATCAATTACAGCGCAGCGCGGGTCAACAGCTCGACAGCGCTGGTTATGCTCTCGACATCTTGAAGTCAGAGCTATCAGCCGCAATGCAATTCGGTCATCCCGAACCCGTTGCTGTTGCTGCGTTGCCCCCCGCGCGTCCGTTGCGCGCTACACAAAAGCGCCAGCCGCTCGCAGCTTAGACCCTCCATCAGCATAACGATGCGGCAACACCTCGTGGCAAATGCGCGTTTCGAAACGGCGCGGCTGTGAGTAGAATCTTTACGCTTCTTGTTCACACTCACAATCGTGAGACAAACAATTGTCTCAAACCACGGCTAGCCCTTTTCGGTGTTCCGTGGCGCGTTGCGTAATTCTGTTGTGAGTGGGTTGTTTCATGAAGTGTGTTGTGCCGTCACGGGCTGTCCGCGCCACCATTGCCGCGACGGCCATTCTTGTTTTTGTTGGCGTTCCCAACAGTCTTTGGCAGACCGGTGCTTCGCACGCACAATCAGCCCCGTTATTTAAAAATCCCTCGAATGTTTCGGCCGTCTATCAGATTGCGTTGAACGGCTTTGGTATCGGCAGCTTCCGCTACACGTCTGAGACGAGCAAAACGGCCTACAAGCTGACAAGCGATGTCGATCTTTCATTGCTCATGGGCGCCTTCCAGTGGAAGGGCGTCAGCCGCACATCCGGCCAGGCTACCGACGCGGCCTTGAAGCCAGGCGCCTTCGGATTCGACTTTTCGAGCAGCCTCAAGAGCGGTTCGGTGGCGATGGGCTTTGCCAATGGCAGCGTCAAATCTGTGTCGATCGATCCGCCAGCCCCCACGGCACCTGATACCGTTCCTGTCAAATCCGAACATCTTGTCAACGTGCTCGATCCGCTGAGCGCCCTTCTGGCCCTGACGCAAGACAAGGGCGGTGAGCCATGCAACCGCCGTCTGGCGATTTTCGACGGCAAGCAGCGTTTTGACTTACAGCTCATTTATCGCCGTCAGGAACCCATTGAGGGCAGCTCCGATACGGCATCGGTGTGCCGGGTGAAATACATTCCCATCGCCGGTTTCCGGCAAACGGAAGAAACAGCCAATCTTGCCCGCAGCACCGGCATTGAGATCTCGTTCCGTCAGGCTCCCGGTGCCCGCCTTTTTGTTCCGCAAAAGATCGTTCTGCCAACCCTTGCTGGCACCGCCGAGATTGCGCTGGAGCGGATCGATATCGACACCCCGGGTTCGGGGCAGGTGGCTCTCATCAACGAGTAAAGCCTGCCAATAGCGGGCGGCAAGCTGGGGCTGCCTCGCGCTCGATCGCTTTTGCCGAGAAAGTGGCTTGATCTCCGCCGGTTGCGGTGTAAAGCCAAGGGGTTCTCTCTAAAGGAGGCCCCTCAATGGGCAGCGACTTGTCTAACCGCATCCGTAATGTCACTGCGGTTCTGGGGCCGACCAATACCGGTAAGACGCATCTCGCCATCGAGCGCATGCTCGGTCATTCCTCGGGCATGATTGGCCTGCCGTTGCGGCTTCTGGCCCGCGAGGTCTACGACAAAATCGCAGCCCGCGTCGGCGCCGACAAAGTTGCGCTGATCACAGGCGAGGAAAAGATCAAGCCCGAGCGCGCGCGCTATTGGGTGTGCACGGTCGAAGCCATGCCGCGTGACGTCGACGCGGACTTTGTTGCGATCGATGAAATCCAACTCGCGGGCGATCCCGATCGCGGCCACGTGTTCACAGACCGGCTGCTGCATGCGCGCGGTCGAGAGGAGACGTTGCTGCTCGGTGCGCAAACGATGCGCGATGCAATCGACGACCTCATTCCCGGCGCCAATTTTATCTCGCGGCCGCGGTTGTCGAAGCTCACCTACGCTGGCGAAAAGAAAATTACGCGCCTGCCGCCGCGCTCGGCCATCGTCGCGTTCTCAGCGTCGGAAGTTTATTCGATTGCCGAGTTGATCCGCCGTCAGCGGGGTGGAACGGCCGTGGTGCTCGGCTCGCTCTCACCGCGCACGCGCAACGCGCAGGTGGCGCTGTATCAATCTGGGCAAGTTGATTTTCTGGTGGCGACAGATGCCATTGGCATGGGGCTCAATCTCGATCTCGATCATGTTGCGTTTTCGGCAACGCGCAAGTTCGATGGCGCGTCGCACCGCAATTTGACGGCGGGCGAAATCGGCCAGATTGCCGGCCGCGCTGGCCGTTACATGAACGATGGCACGTTCGGCGTGACGGGGACGGCCGAGGCCTTCGAAGGCGATCTGGTCGAGCGGCTTGAAAACCATTCGTTCGACAGCGTGCGTCTGCTGCAATGGCGCAATCGCAAACTTGACTTTTCGACGCTGGAGCGGCTGCGCGAGAGCCTGCGCGTTACACCGACCGAGCAGCGTTTGACCCGGGCGCGCATGGCCGACGACGTGTTGGCGCTGGAGACAGTGGCTGGCGATAGCCATGTGGCCGGTTACGCGAGCTCACCTGCGGCGGTATCCAAGTTGTGGGATGTTTGCCAAATTCCCGATTACCGGAAAATCTCAGCCGCCGACCACGCAGAGTTGGTGTCGTCAGTCTATGGGTTCCTGATGGGCCCCGAGGGGCGCATCCCTGAAGACTGGTTCTCGCGCCAAGTGGCCTTGGCAGACCGCACGGACGGCGACATCGACACGCTGTCGAACCGCATCGCCCACATTCGCACGTGGACGTTTGTATCCAACCGCGCCGACTGGTTGAAAGATCCGGTGCATTGGCAGGAGCGCACGCGCGCCATAGAAGATAGCCTCTCCGACGCGCTGCACGAACGGCTTACGCAGCGCTTTGTCGATGCCCGTACCAGCGCCTTAATGAAGGGTCTTCGCGACAATGAAGAATTGACGGCAGAAATTGGAGACGATGGCGAGATCAAGGTCGAGAACCACGCCATCGGCCGGCTAAAGGGTTTCCGCTTTTGGCCGGACGCCCAAGCCGAAGGCGTGAACGGCAAAGCGGCGCGGAACGCAGCATCCCAAGTGGTGGCGCGCGAACTTGGAATGCGGGCCCGCCGTGTGGCCGCCGCCAAGGGCGATGCGTTCAAACTGACGCGCACCGGCAAGGTCATGTGGCGCGACGAGGAAATTGCGCAGCTCGAAGCGGGTGCCGAGCCGATGAAGCCGGTGATCGGATTGCTGATCGATGAGCACATGCCGGCACAGGATCGCGACAAGATTCAAACGCGGCTGGATACTTGGATCGCCGAGCTGATCGCTGACAAGCTTAAGCCGCTCGTTGAGTTGACGAAGGCGGAGGACGTAACCGGGCTGGCGCGCGGTATTGCCTTCCAGTTGAGCGAAAACCTCGGCGCATTGAGGCGCGAGAGCATCGCCAACGATATCAAGAGTCTCGATCAGCCTTCACGCGCGACGCTGCGCAAATACGGCGTGCGGTTCGGGGCTTTCAACATTTTCTTCCCCGCCCTTTTGAAGCCAGCGCCGGCCGATCTAGCGCTGACATTGTGGATGTTGAAGCATGGGGCCAAGGCGGGTCTTGATGTTGCGGCCCCGCCAGAGCCGCCGCGAGCGGGGCTGACGTCGGCTGCAACGGATTTAAAAATTCCCGAGGCGTTTTATCTCGCCTATGGCTTTCATGTGTGCGGTCCGCGCGCGGTTCGTCTTGATATTATCGAGCGTCTGGCCGATCAGATCCGCCCACTGCTGGCATGGCGGCAGAACCCGGACAGCCCGGCTCTTCCCCCAAAGGGATCGACCGGCGACGGCGCCTTCATTGTGACGCCCGAAATGATGTCGATTCTCGGCTGCTCGCCCGACGAGCTCGGTCATGTTTTGCGCTCACTTGGGTTCCGCTCAGAGCGCAGGGCTATCAAGGCAGCGCCGATCGCGCCGGTTGAGGTGACGGCAACAGCAGAGGCACAGGCGGCTGATACCGCGCCAGTAACAGAACATGCGGCGGAGGCGGGAGCGGACGAAGCGCTGTCAGCGGTGACAGACGTTGAGGCCCCGGCTGTTGTCGAGGCAGCGCTGCTTGATGCCGTTCCTTCGGTTGACGGTGCTGTGGCGGCGACCGCTGTGGTTGCGGAGGAAAAATTCGAGGAAGTATGGCGTCCAAAGCGCTCCCGTCAGGGCGACGCCAGGGGCGAGCCGCGCCACCGGCGCCCGCATCGCGAACGCGGGCCTCAACGAGGTGCCGAGCAGAGTGCAAGTTCAGGTCATCGTGGACCGCGTGGAGTGCAGGCTCCGGCAGATCCAGCAACGGGCGAGGCTGGTTCGGCTCCCGTGGCGGAGGCAGCGGGTGCTTCACCGGGAAGTGGCGATCCGCCGTCGCCTCGCCGTGACAGGAATGATCGGGGCGAGCGCCGGGGGGGAGATCGTCCCAGCCACAACCGGGATGATCGAAATCGCGGTCCGGGCGACGGGGCGGCCCGCGACAGCGGCCGTGGGCCACCGCGTCAAGGAGAGCCCGGCCGGCAGGATGGCCCCCGGCGAGATAAGCCGCGCGGCGACTTCGACCGCAATTCGGGAGACCGCGGGCCGCTCCGTGGTGGTCCTGATCGAGACAGGGGCAGGGGCGGCTACACGCCCAATGTCCAGTCGGCTATGCCACCTAAGAAGTCGGGTGTTGCCGATCCGGATTCACCGTTTGCCGCTCTGGGCGCCCTTCGCGAGGCGCTGGCAAAAACAACGAAGGACAAGACCTCGTCATGACGTCTGGCCGCAAGTCCGGCGAAGACAATCTCGCACCTGCCGCGCTCGACATGAACATGGGCCAAGGTGCGCAGCGGCTTGATCGCTGGCTGTGGTTCACGCGTGCCGTGAAGTCACGCACTTTGGCGGCTGCGCAAATCGAGGCGGGCAAGATCCGCGTCAATGCCGTGAAAGTGATAAAGCCCAGTTACACGGTTAAGGCTGGGGATGTGGTGACGACTTCGGCCCAAAAAGAAGTGCGCATTTTGCGCGTTCTGGCCCCTGGCGTGAGGCGCGGTCCTGCGGTTGAAGCCCAGCTTCTCTATGAAGATTTGACACCCAAGCCCGTCAAGCCAGATGCACAAAACCCTCATCCCGCAGAGAGTGGTTACCGGGATGCCGGGAGCGGCAGGCCGACGAAACGAGACCGCCGTTTGATAGAACGTCTTCAGGGACGGGGCGAATAGTGGCGAGCGTGTCATTGCAGCTTGGCAGCTGCCTTTGCTATAGCTTGCCAACTGATTTGAAGAGACCTTGCCGGCCGCGGCGTTAAGATAAGGAAACGGACAGGACGCATGACCTACGTCGTCAATGATAGCTGCATCAAGTGCAAGCACACCGATTGCGTCGAAGTCTGTCCGGTGGACTGCTTCTATGAAGGCGAGAACATGCTCGTCATTCACCCAGATGAATGCATCGACTGCGGCGTGTGTGAGCCCGAGTGCCCGGTCGACGCCATTAAGCCTGACACCGAGCCCGGTTTGGAGAAGTGGTTAGAGCTGAACAGGGAATACGCGGATAAGTGGCCTAATATAACTGTCAAAAAACCCTCCCCACCCGACGCAGCCAAGTATAAAGACGAGTCGGACAAGTTCGATAAATATTTTTCCTCCAATCCTGGAGACGGTGACTGAAGTAATACTATCTTCATTCAAGACTAAACAGTGTTAAGCGAGATGAACGACCCGTGAACGCGGTGTTTGTCTGCGGACGCTTGTAGAGGGTCCAAACACCTCAATCCCGAACGCCTCTTCAGTTTCACTGAAAAATGTGTTAGGATTCTTCCATGCACATCAAACGAACAGAGCAAGAACGGACCGGGGGCAAAACCAGTGCCTGCGGTACGCCTCTAAGAAGTTTGTTTGGCGGATGGACTTGGAACGCCGTGGCACAGCTGACGAACGGCGCTGAAGTTTAGATAAGATATTCGACTTTGCCCACCTGCTGCTTTGCGGCGGGCGGGCTTTGGTGTCTCGAGAATAGCCCAGGCTTTGGCACTTACGGCCAGCGCCTCGGGTTTTTGTGTGGCCATCCCCTGGGGGATGGCGTGTTCCGTGCAGCTGCCGGCGGGCGGTTGCAGGGTTTGGATGGAAAGAGTGAGGCCGAGCAGATGGCAGTAAAAGCAAAGACACAGGTTAAGAAGCAGCAGGCGATCAAAGCAGCCCCCGCTAAGAAAACCAATGCCACTGCCAGCAAGACCGTGTCTCCCGTTGCAGCAAAGCCGGCCGCTAAAACTGTCGTCAAGGCTCCGGTTGCCAAGCAGGCCGCTGCCGCAGCAAAGCCCGTAATCAAAGCTCCCGTCGTGCAGGCTGCCACCGCGTCAAGCAAAGTCAACGCCACAAACAAGAAAGTTGTGGTTGCGCCCGCTGCGGCGGCTGCTGTCAGCAAGGCTTCGGCCGAAATGAAGCAGGCTGCTGCGAAGGTACAAGCGGTTCGCGCCGCGATCGCTGCCTCGCCAGTTATCGCCCGGCCAGTGGCTGCTCCCGCACAGCAGGCACGGACGGTTCCCGCTGCGCTCGCCAAGTCGGGCGCTGCAAAATTGTCGGCCCCTGTTGCTCCGCCGGCTTCACCGAAGGTACTTGCCGAGCGCGCCGCAGCGGCGCAACAGGCGCTTGCCGCTCAGAAGAAGAATGTCAGCCAGCGCCATGGCTTCAAGACCAACGAGTTCATCGTTTACCCTGCTCACGGCGTTGGCCGGATAGTAGGCATCGAAGAGCAAGAAATTGCGGGAATGTCGCTCGAACTGTTCGTGATCAATTTCGAAAAGGAAAAGCTCACGTTGCGCGTTCCGACGGGCAAACTTGAAAGCGTCGGCATGCGTAAGCTCGCTGGCGAAGAGATTGTGCGCCGTGCCATGGACACGCTGAAGGGCCGCGCCCGCGTCAAGCGGACAATGTGGAGCCGCCGTGCCCAGGAATATGTGGCCAAGATCAACTCTGGCGATTTGATTTCGATCGCTGAAGTGGTTCGCGACCTCTATCGCTCGGAAGCCCAGCCCGAACAGTCATACTCGGAGCGGCAGTTGTACGAAGATGCACTCGACCGCATGGCGCGCGAAATCGCCGTCGTCGATAAGCTCGATGATCGCGGTGCCGTGCAGCGCATCACAGACGTTCTGTCAAAGAGCGCCCGTGGCCGCCGGATGGCTGAAGACGGCGTCGCCGCCGATGGTGATGTGAAGGCTGCTTGAGCAATTGAGAGATGAATTAGAAACTGTCCACGGCACTGGGGAAACTCAGTGCCGTTTTTTTTGCGCTTTTCTGCGGTGTTGCGACGAACAGAACCGTAGGTCAAGGCGTTGGCACAGGAGGGCTTGGAGCAATGGCGCGCGGATTTAAATCTTCAATGTCGGCAAGGCCCGATATCTCGATTGAGGGGCCATAGCGGCGTTCAATCCAGCCACGCACCCGCACCGTGTGCCCCTCAAGCGCTTGCAATGTTGCGGCAGCGCCGGGTGCGGCCTTCAACAGAACTTGCGGCACGGCGGCAGTGAAGTCGGTCTTCCAGTCGCTGCCGAAATTGAGAAACAACCGGCCCGCGCGCGTCGTCACGCTGACGACGGTGCCCTCGACCAGCGCGAAGCTCGAACGCAGGCGCATCAGGGCGAACACGTCGCTCGCCTTGTGTGTGCGATAGACAGGATTGGCCCACACCCCCGTGCTGGTGCGGCGCGCGGTTTCCTCTGCGGCCAGCAGGATTTCTTGGCAGGCCAGCGCGCCTCCGTTGCGCGCCGATACGATAGCGAGGCCTTGTTCAACCAGCGCCCGTTGCAGCCAGATCCGCGCGCCATCGCGTGTCGTGATGTAGACCTGAGCCGCAGGTCGCCCATGCCGGTCGCGGCTACTGGGCTCGATCAAAACATCGGCACGCGCAGTCGCGGCTAGGTTTGCCAGGGCCGCGCGAGCGGCTTGCTCTGGTGCCCACGTGGCTCCGGCCATTGGTACTGCGACTGGCGGCGGCGGCGCGATAAGTCCCGCCAGCCGGACTTCGCGACCGTCATCAAGCACCATCACCGTCGCGTCGGCAGCTCGAATGATGGCGTGTGGCTCGCCGCCACTCTGATTGCATTCGGTTGCTGCCGCAGACGACACAAGTGCGGCCACGGTTAAACCTGCTACTGGCTGCAGCAAAAGACCGGCGAGGGCGTACTTATTCCGCCGCCCTTTGCTGCCGCGCTTCGTCTCAGACCACAAAATCATCCGCCTTGAGCTGAGCCACAAGAATGCCCTCCAGCAACAGGGTGCCTTGTGTTCCGGCTGTAATCAAGGTGCCGCCGGTAGAGTTCGTGGAATTGGCGATGACGTCAGCGAAGCTCTCGAAACCGGCCCCGCTCAGATCGATGACGTCACGCACCGGCACGGCAGCCGTTCCGCGCTGGAAGTCGGCGATCAAGTCGTTGCCGAATTGGCCCTGGAAGACAAAGACGTCGTTGCCAGCGCCTCCGCGAAATACGTCATCGCCTTGACTGCCGGTGATACGGTCGTTGCCCGCGCCTGCATTGATGATTTCGAGACCCGTGACGATGACGTTTGTGAGATCGAGAACATCGTTGCCGGCAGTCAGCCGGAGTGTGTCGAAGCCGTCACCGGTGTCGATCGCCTCGATGCCAGAGCTAGGGCCGAGGCCTTGCGCAAGGCCAATGACATCGTTTGAGGCGCTGCCAACGATCTGATCGTAGCCGCTGCCACCCTGATAGATATCGTAGCCAGCGCCTCCACTGACCACGAACGTGTCGTCACCTTCGCCGCCATGCAATGTGTCGGCACCGCGTCCACCGGCAATGCGGTCGTTGCCATTTGAGCCTGTTACGTGGTCATCGCCAGCGCCAGAAGCGATCAGCTCGATGCCGGAAATCTGAATACCTGAAAGATCGATCACGTTGCCAAGCGGCGGTTCTGAACCTGTGCCGCCGGGCGTCGCTGAGCCAAACCTGAGCACATCGTATCCGCTGCCACCGTCGATGGCTTCAATGCTCGAAATTCCGCGCGGCGATCCAGCGACACGGATGATGTCGTCTCCAGCACCGCCGGAAATCGTGTCGTTGCCCGAACCCCCAAAAAACATATCGAAGCCGCTGCCTTTACCAAAGACGGCAAACACGTCGTTACCGCCAAGGCCGCGCAATTCGTCTGGTCCGCCGCGCCCGGTGATGATGTCGGCACCATTGGTGCCGTTCAGCACTTCGCCGCGAGAAGTCCCCGTGATCACGGTAGGTGGTGTTACCGCCTCGACTGTCAACGTGAACTGTGTCGAGCCGCTTCCAGCGCCGTCACTGGCCGAGAGAACGATGTCGAGTGACGCGGCGGCTCCCGCAGGCGGCAGACCCGAGAACGTGCCCGATGCGGTGTCGAACACCAGCCATAGTGGCAGGGCGCTGCCATTTGCGAGGGTGGCAGAAAGAGTGAGAGCGTCACCTTCTGCATCGCCGAACAGATCAACAGGCAGAACAAACGTATAAGCTTCGCCCGCTTGTGCCACGGGTGCGGCTGGTGCCGTCATGGCGACCGGAGCAAAGTTCTTTAACACTCCCAGCTCAACTCTGGCGGTGCTTGCCGCCGTTCCATCGGTAAGGACGTAGTCCAATGAAGCGAGGCCTTCATAGCCGTCCGGTGTTACGACTGTGATATTGCCCGAAGGATCAAGGGTTACAGAAATTCCAGGCGTGCTGGTGGAAATGGTGGCAACCGAGACAGCGTCTCCGTCGGCATCGCTGTCGTTTTGCGTCAGCGCCGAGCTGGAAAAAACCGTTGTTCCAGATCGTATGGCAAATCCGGAGTCATCAATGGCGATTGGCGCCTCGTTGTTGAGGCGAGGGGCGGCTTGTGCCAGCCTGTCCAGGTCGGCGCATGACCATGCGGTGCCATCGCTGAAGACCACACGGTCGATGCTTCGGCCACCTCCGTCGAGGAAGCCGTCGAGTGCGATGCGTCCACCATCGTTCACCGTCAAGATGAGGCTGCTGGGCGTAGCGCTATGAACGTGTAAGCTGATATCGGCGGCAGTTAGATCCATGAGGCGCAGGACGTCGATGTCTTGTTCCGGCCCTTCGTCGGAAATCACATCGTCTCCATCGCCGCGATTGTAGGCGAAGGTGTCGCGACCGGACCCGCCATAGAGGCTATCGCGGCCGGCTCCTCCATAAAGAGCATCATCCCCGTCCTTGCCGGTGAGCTCGTTGTCGAGCTCGTTTCCGAAAAGGACATTGTTGGTGCTGTTCCCGGTGCCCGAGAGCGCCTGGCCAGTTAGTTCCAAATGCTCCAAGTTGAGTGCCAAGGCATAACTGATCGACGTGCGTACGGTATCAATCCCGCCGCCTGAGAGTTCAGTGATGGCGTCGCCAGCTTGATCGACGGTGTACGTGTCATTGCCGGCACCACCTGCCATCGTGTCCGAACCGGCACCACCATCGATCTGATCGTCACCAGTTCCGGTTGTCACAGTGTCGTTGCCATCGCCAGCATCGACGGTCACCGGCCCCAGGTCGGCGAGTAGCGTGTCGTCGTTGAGCGACAATGTGATAATCTGCGGGAGTTCCCGAACGGACTCGCCCTTATCCGGATCATACGCCGGAGCATCGGGCCGCACCTCCAGGGCGTCAGTCAGCGTTCCGTTATTGGTCATCTGCGCGACCGCTGAATCCCAATTGGGATAATCGATCCCGCTGATCGGCCGGCCACCGTCCTCCGGAAGAGTGATGGACGTTCCTTCGCCAAGATCGAAGAAATGAATGCCCAGATCGCCGTCTGAGAAATCCTTGACGCGTATGATCGTTTCAGTCTGTGCAAAGAACGTATTGACGATGTGGGTCCAATCGAGTTCGCGGTGGCCTGTCTCGGTAACTTCGAGGCCGGCGCCAGCAAAGACGTGGATCAAGAGATCAGCGCCTTCACGGTTGAAAAGAATGGCGCCGGTGAATTCGAAGACGCCTTGAGTTTGGTCGTTGCCGTTCCAGACATCATCCTGCATTTGCCATTCGAAGAAGGCAAAGTCAGAGCGGCCTTCCGGGCCGCCGAGCCACGGACCTTTGTTTTCAGGCAGACTTGAAAAGCTCGTTTCACCGGCAAATTGTGTGAATCCGCCAAGTACGGGAAGAAGTTTTGACCCATCGAATACGCCAGGTTCATTTTTGAAGAATTCATGGGGTAGAAAGAGGCGGTCGTCGCTCGCGGCATCGGCAATCACGAATTCGACCGTCGAACTGGTTTCGGTGAGCGCGGACAAAACGAAGCGGTCCGAGCCGGAGCCGCCGGTGGCCAACGAGTGCCCCTTGCCCGACACGATGGTGTCATCGCCGTCGCCGCCTATGATTTGTAAGTCATAGCCATCTTGGCTGTTGGTGAAAGGCGTGACGTCGCGTGCGTCGAGGGTGTCGTTACCTGCGCCGCCGTCGAGCCCACGCATGGTGTCGCTGGCGTAAATGCGATCATCGAGCGCCGACCCGGTAATCGTCTCGGCTGACTCAAGCCAGATGCCGGACGTCGAGCCGATACCGTTGTTGGCTTGTACAAAGTAGAGCCCGCTGGTGGACGCATTGATGGTCATGCCTGTCGAAGCTGCTTCGAACGACACACTGTCGCCCGTGCCCGTTGCATCTTCGCTGTCGAGCTTCAGCGTGAGGTCGCTCCGCATCAAGTCGACGCCCTCGCCGAGAACAATCAAGTCGCTTTCGCCGGCCCAGTAGATGCCTTCGATTGAAAAAAGATGATCTACGCTGCCGTCGTGGATTGCGATGTAGTTGGGAATGACATGGGGGAACGCAAAAGGCACGGCGTCGATGCGCACAAACTTGACATCGGAATAATCGACGGCGTCAAGTCCATCCAATCCATAGTCGAGCCTTGGCTGACCCCCATGAAAAAAGTTTACGCCCTCCGACCAGAGGAATTCGTCGTCTCCGGTTCCTCCGAGAAATCGCTCGACGACCCAGCTGTCGGCACCGCCGACGAGCGTGTCGTTGCCGCCGCCGCCAACAAGCGCGTTGAAGTGGGCGACCATGCGCATCTCTTCGGCTTCGTTTGTGCCGAGCAGCGTAGTCGTGCCCGGAGACGGGCCAACGCCGATCGGCATGTGCCGGGTGACGTCGATGCCCGCATGATACAATATGGTGGCAACGACCGACGAGGAGTTGATGGTCGGCGTCACAGAGGCGGGCGGACCGTAAGCGATGTAGGGAAGTTTTGCTTCGTCGATGGCTGCACCACGGGCGGCCATGTCTTGCCATATGGCCGAAATCGGACCGCTTGTCGGGATGATCACGCTGCCGCGTGTTTCAGGGGTGCCAATGGCCTTGACGAGGTCGAGGTCGCGCTTGCCGCCGTTGGATTGAGACAGGGTCGTTGCGCCGTCGATGCCCTCGACGCCAACATAAGGGCCATCGGATCCTGCGGCATCGCGGAGCCCCTCCAGGACATACCAGCGAGCCTGATCGCGTTGAGTTTGATTGCGTTCCCAGGCGATATGCAGATGATCAAAGCCGAGCAGACCGAGACCGAAAACCGCGATCGGTACGCGCTCAAGACGCAGATTTTCCATGTTACAAACTCATTTGCACGAGGGCAAAGCTCCGCCTTGCAGCGAATTTGAAGCTCGCCCGCCAAGACGTTTCGAACTTGAATTGGGGAACAGGCAACCGGACCCTATTTGGCTCGATGGTCAAGCCTGAGCGATGGGTGGCAGCCAAACGGAGTGGCGTTACACTAGCCTGGAGTCATGATCGCAATCCCCCCGAATTGGTCCGATCAGATAAAGGGCACTGGACGTTGCATACGACATTATGCACGCAGAAGTAGCGTTAATAAATTTAATCAATTTTAAGTTTTATCGTCATCTATCAATCTGCATACGTCAAGTGAAAAGATGGACCTTTTTTGCTCGTGTCAGGACTATGTCTTCGAGGGTTGAGACCTAATGCTCAGAAATACCGATTGAATCTGCTCGAAGCGCGCGGCTGAAAAAAATTTGCAGGCCTCGGCAAGCGTGCGTGATAGCACTCGCGGCGCAAGGTTTGAGATCTGACCGAATGACCTTCGGCAACCGGCACGCTTGTTTGGGCCCTGCCCGGGTATAACTTTGACATTCGAGCGAAAGAACGCATGACGCCGACCTTGCTTTCCTTAGGCCACTACGCTCCAGAACGGCGCGTTCTCAATGCCGAAATCGAAGCGCGCCTGGGGTTGGCGGAGGGATGGGTCGAGAAGCGCACCGGGATTCGCGAACGGCGATATGCGGCATCCGATGAAGCGCTGACCGATTTGGCGGTCAATGCTGGCGAAAAGGCAGTTTCGGGGCTTGGGTTTGGGCGCGACCGGATAGGGCTCTTGGTTCTCGCAACGTCTACGCCTGATCATCTTTTGCCGCCGTCCGCGCCCCTGGTCGCGCACAGGCTGGGCCTCAATGGGGCCGGCGCCATAGATATGGCTGGTGCGTGCGGTGGGTTCCTCTATGCGCTTGCTTTTGCAGACAGTTTCGTAAGAGCACATGCTGTGCCGGTGCTCGTTATCGCCGCGAATATCCTGTCGCGCAGAACCAATCCCGGCGACCGAAAGAGTGTCGTTCTGTTCTCAGACGGCGCGGGGGCCGTGGTTGTGGCGCCGGCCGGCCGGCCGGGCAGCGGGATCGCGGGGATGCATCTCACCTCCGATGGGTCGGCTTACGATTTGATTAAGATACCCGGCGGCGGCAGCCGGCAGCCATTTAGCCACACGTCGAAACAAGAAGACACGCTGATGCAGATCAGCGACGGCCGCGCCGTTTTCGCCAAGGCCAGCGAAATGATGGCCGCGTCGTCGCGCAAGGCCCTGGCGGCGGCAGGGCTGACGTTAGCGGACGTAACTTACTGGGTGCCGCATCAGGCCAACGCCCGCATTATTGCGGCCACGGCCCTCAAGCTTGGTATCGACCCATCGAAAGCTCTCAGCAGTGTGGCGCTGTACGGCAACAGCTCGGCGGCCACCATACCCCTCACCCTGTCGTTGGCCGCTGAAACGGTCTCATTCAAGCCAGGCGATGTGCTCTTGATGTGCGCAGCAGGCGCCGGGCTAACGGGTGGGGCGATTGCCTACCGTCTCTAGGGCCGAAGCCACAATCTGGTGCCGTAATTTCGCCGCCAACGCGTCTGCCTCTGGTAATAAGATCACCTCCACTCTATGTCAGGTGTGAACAACGGCAGCGCCTCAAAAGGTACGAACAATGGACCCGCAACACTCGTTCCGAATGTTGTCCAAATCAAATTTTCCAAGCCGTCTCGCATCCGTTTTCGCCGGTGGGCTGGTGTCTTGCCTTTCAGCAGCACCGGCCATGGCCCACCCGCATGTCTTCGTCGGGGTGGCAACGACGGTGCAATACAAGGACGCCAAGATCACGGGGCTTGAGCACACTTGGACGTTTGACGATCTCTATTCGGCCGATGCGACCCAGGGGCTGGACAAGAACGGCGACGGCGCGTTCTCGCGTGAGGAACTGGCCGAATTGGCCAAGGTCAACATGGATGGCTTGAAAGAGGTCAGCTATTTCACATCTGTGCGTCTCGCAGACAAGCCGATCAAAACAGCGGCGCCTGTTGATCCGTGGCTTGAACATAAGGATGGCGTGCTGCGCTTGCATTTCACGCTCCCACTGGAAGAGGCGGTTGCCGCCGATGCCGAGGGCTTTGGTTTCGCTGTTTTTGACGAGACCTTTTATATCTTTCTCGACTACCCCGACGCCAAGGCCGTGACGCTGAGCGAGGGCGCTCCGTCGGGATGTTCAGCGGCAATTGCCGAACCAAAGCCCGATGTGGAAGCACAGAAACTCAGTGATGCCTTCTCCGAGGCCTTGGGTGCGGGCAGCTATGGAGCCACGATGTCGAAAACGGTTTCCGTTTCATGCGCCAAAACATGACTCTGCTCTCGGCGGCAAGAGCGTCGGGAATGGCTTTGATCGTGCTCGCGGGCGTGTTTGGCGCCGTCGGCGAATCTAGCGCGCAAGCATCCCCAGAGCCGCCTGGCACCGCTCAAGCGGGTGACGGCCTGTCACCTCAGACCCAGGCACCGAAGGCTTTGCCAGGGCTCGGTAAGCCAAGTGCAGCGGTTGAACGGCCCGCTGCTTCGGATGGCTTTTGGGCTTGGATCGAACGCACTCAACGGCAAATCAACGGGCAATTGTCGGCCGCAATTCGCGATCTCAAATCGCAGGGAAGTTTTGCAGCCGCCGGTCTGCTAGCGCTGCTTGGCTTTGGCTACGGCGTTTTGCATGCCGCCGGTCCAGGGCACGGAAAGGCTGTGATATCGTCATATGTGCTTGCGAATGAGAAGACGATGTGGCGCGGCGTCAAGCTGTCGTTTCTCGCGGCCTTCATTCAAGCGATGTCTGCGATTACCATTGTGGGCGTTCTGTACGTTCTGTTGAAGACAACCAGCATGCAAATGCGCATCGCAGAGGCGTGGATTGAAACCTTAAGCTGGGCGCTTGTTGCAGGCATTGGCGCTTGGCTGCTGTATCGTCAATTCGAAAAGCTTATGCCGGCCCGCGCGCCGATAGCGGCAACGAAGCATCATCACGATCATGATCATGCTGCGGACGGCAGTTGCATCCATAATCACGGCCACGACCACAAGCACGCCCATGCCCCCGCAGAAGTGGCCGGACCCTCGAAAGGTCACGCCGCAAGCGCAGTTCATGACCACAGCGCCGATGTTCATTGTGCCCATTGTGGTCACGCGCACATGCCCGACCCCAGCCAACTCGAAGGTGAACTTGGCTGGCGCAAGTCGCTGGCGATCGCTTTCTCGGTCGGCATCCGGCCGTGTACCGGTGCCATCTTCGTTCTCGGCTTCGCCCTCAGCCAGGGCATGTTGTGGGCGGGCATCTTTGCAACCTTTGCGATGGCACTGGGTACAGCCATTACGGTTTCGACATTGGCAGTGCTTGCTGTCGGCTCGCGCGATCTGGCGCAACGCATGGCCGGCAGTGATAGCCGTTGGGGCCAGCGGATAGAATTGGGCGTCGGTCTTGCCGGATCAGCCGCTGTGTTTCTGATGGGCGCCGTGTTTTTTGTCGCGTCGCTCGATGGGCCGGGGCCCCTTTAGCGTTTTGGGCGTTAACCAGCGCTCCTCCCGGTTTGCAATCGCAACCCTCAAATGGCGCGAAATTTGAAGGGACTGCCTCACGCCCGCGGGCCATAAAGGTCTGCGCGGCAGTGTGAGTTTTGCCGATGTCGCGTTTTGGGATTGCCGCCCTCATTTTTGCCTGTCTCGCAGCGCTCGGCCCCGCCACGACCAACGCGGCGCTGGATCTGACCGATCCGGCCGATCAGCCCTCGGATCTCGAGATTGTCGTGATCGAGGCCCCGGGCTGCATCTATTGCCACTTGTTCCGCCGCGACGTCTGGCCGACGTATGAAAACTCCCAACTTGCCAAACAAGTGCCGATGCGCTTCGTCGACCTCAACAGCAAAGCCGCAGACGAGATTTCCCTGCAAAGCCCCATCGACAGCTTGCCAACTGCATTGGTCATCCGGCAAAAGGCTGAGATCGGCCGCATTCCTGGATATGTAGGACCAGAGAGCTTTTTTCACTCCATTGACCGGCTGCTCGCAAGCGCGCCCTAATCTCTCCCGTTGTCATGGCGATGCCGATGGGCTTTTATGCACTTCGTGCCAGTAGCGTCACGGGGGAGTTCACCATGGATCGCCGGGATTTTCTAAAGACGACGAGCGGCGCTGCAGCTGCTGTTGCAGGGGCGGCGGTAGCCGTATCAACGGCTCACGCGGCCGATGATGCCCAACTCGTCCCGGCAGCCTTACCCCCAATTTCCAGCAAGAATGCGCGCGAGCTTTCGTTTGCTATTTCAGGGCCCGACACCGGCCGAGGGCCGGGCGAAAGTGCCCGGCGGCTGGCGCGGCGGATTGAAGTGCTGACTGGCGGAGCCTACAAAATCTGCGCAATCCCGGATGCCAAAGCCGGAACGGCGGATATCTGGCATGGCTCGGCGCATGATCTCAGGGACGCAGACGCTGCGTTTTCTTATTTCGCTGGGCTGCCTGGTCCGCACGGTCTAGCTCCGGCTGATCTTGATGCTTGGATGGCGATCGGAGGCGGGCAAGGACTGTGGGACGAGCTTGCCGCGGCCCACGGATTCAAGCCGCTGCTGGCTGGGCATACGGGAACGGCCCCCGCCATCTGGTCGCAAAAGCCACTGAGTGCCGAGAGCGGCTTCCAAGGCATTCGCTTCTCCGCTGAGGGACTAGCCCGTGAAGTTGCGCGCGGTCTTGGTGCTGAGACGGTAGATGTCTTGGCGGTTGATTTCGCTTCGTCGCTGCAAACGGGCGCGGTTGTTGCAATTGAAGGGCCGGGTGCAGCGTTTGCAATGGCGGCTGGTCTGCCACAAGTGGCCCCCTATGCTCTGGCAGCCGGCATCAACCGGTGTGGGGTTGCCCAGTCCATCTCGATCAAACTGAGTGTGTGGGAGTCTTTGCCCGACTCAGTGCAGGCTGCTTTTGCTGCCGCTGCAGCCGAGGAATTCCGGCTCAGCAACGCCGAAGCACGCATTCATGAAGCGCTTGCTTGGCGTGTGATGCGTAGCCGCCATGGCATAGAGCTTCGCCAGCCAGCAGATGAACTCATCAACGCCATTAGCCGCGTATCCGATGCGGTCGTGGCGCATGTCGCCGGGGCAAGCCGGTCCGCGCAGCGCATTAACGCCAGCTTCATGGCCTTCCGGGCTATGTTGCCTGTGCCCGGTTTGGGCCAAGCTCTCACCTGACGCTTTGGGCGCACTTTGCTGGCGCCTCACACGTTGCAGCGTTCTTGTAAAGTCACTAGACTGTAGAGTGTTATGAGTTTGGCGGCGGCGTTAGACCGGGATTGGTTTCCAATCCCGATACGCACGCAGGGAATGTGCCGATGAACGCCGATACGTTTGAACAGATGCGCACTGCGAGCGCGCACCGCGATAGCCGCGACGACCGTATGGAGCAGGTGCGCCAGCTTCTCGTCGGCGATCAAATGCGTGATGTTGAAGCGCGCTTGGTGGCGCTCGAACAGCGGTTGCACGATCTTGACGGAACGGTCGCTCGCAAGCTGGATGCTGTCTCAGCGCGGATTGATGCTCTTGCGGGCCAGTTGGACTTCGACCGCAGAGCGGCGTTCTCGGATCTCTCGCAGGGTATCCTTGAATTGTCGGAGCGCATTCGTGCCGTCTCGAAGGGCAATGCCATTTGAGCGGAAGCGCCCCGCAGGGCATTAGCTGCCTGTGGTGAGGCAACGTGCTTAACCATGCGACCGGCAACGGCATAATGGAACGTTGATGGCTCAATCTGTAGAGAAGCTCAAAGAGCTGCTGTTCGACTCGGAATCCCGCGCGCTCGAGACGCTGACGCAGCGTGTGCACAATGTCGAATCTCTCACGCTCGATGACCGCCGCCAGCGCGAAGGCATCGCGCAGCGCGTTGATGCGGTGTACAATCGCGCAGGCACGAGCGAACGCTTCGAAGAAAGCATTGCCGAAGTTCTGGATGGTGCTTTGCGCCGTGCCGAAGTCGATCGCCACGCGGAATTAGCAAGTGCAATTGCGCCGCTTGTCGTGCGCACGGTCAAGACAGAAATCCGCAACAGCCGCGATGAATTGGTGGAAGCGCTCTACCCGATGACCGGGCGCATGGTGCAAGCCTATGTGGCAAGCGCCATGAAAGATCTCGCCAAGGACATCAACCGCCGCCTTGAGCAGAACGCGATTATGCTGCGCTTGCGCAGCTTGGCCGCAGGAAAATCTGTCGCTGAAATTGCCATGGCGGATTCGCAGCGTTTGGTGGTGGAAGACCTTTTTCTCATTCGCCGGGGTTCAGGCGAACTTGTCGGCCGCTGGCCTGCCGCCGCGGAAGATTCCGGCAACCGCGATCATGTGATGAGCGGCGTTCTCACGGCAATCAATGAGTTTTCATCCGAAGCGCTGAAAGACGATGGCAGCACACTGCGCCAGATCGATCTTGGCGAACGCCAGCTGTTCTTGCGTGTCTCGCCTGCATTCTTACTGGCGGCAAAATGCAGTGGGTCGGCGCCCGAGCCGGTCGAAGCTGTTCTTGATCAGTCGTTCCTCGAAACGATCGAGCGTTTGCAGCAGTTGCCCGACGGCGGCCGCCAGGCGGATGCATCGCAGAGTGGCGGCATTCTGCAGGATCTTTCACAGAACTTGGAACAACGGCTCGACGACAAGACAGCCGAAATGGCCTCGCAAGCAGGCGGTATAAGCCCGCTTCGATTGTTGGCTTGGATCATCGGATTGCCTCTGGCCGCGTGGCTATCGTGGATCGTCTACGCCGACTATAAAACCGAGAAGGCGCGCACCATCGCGTTGAGAACCCTTTCATCGTTCAGCGAACTAACCGGCTATCCGATGTCGCTCGACGTGTCGCGTCTGGGCCGTGAAGTCACAGTGTCAGGTCTGGCGCCAGCGCAAGAGGTGAAGCTGAAAGTCGTTGAAGGGCTAGAACAGGCCCTGCCAGGGTCGCTCATCAAAGACCGCCTATCGGTCTTGCCCAACGGATTGGAGGCCTTCGAGCCGCGCATTGCGGGTGTAAGGCGCGATGTCAGCGCTCTGGCACCCGAGCTTGCGCGCGCGCGCGACGACATCGCTGCAGTTGATCCAAAAATCGACAGCATGAGAGACAAGCTCGCTGGCCTTGAGAATGAATTGCAAGCTGCATCCCTGGCGCGGGCACTGGATCGCACACAGTTGCGATTGCAGGAAGCGCAGGACGTTATGGCAGGCCTGACATCGGGTGCTGCCGATGCCGCCGTCGATGGAGGCACCGCGCGCCGCGCGGTTTCGGGCTTGGAAGCCGCAGTGAAGTCGCTCGGCAAGGTTCGGAACGAGACCGTGAATTCCGCTACGGTTCTTTCACCGGCCGGGCGTGGATTGATGGCAGCGGTCGCAACGCACATTCATGAGGCTGAAGCCGGGATCTCGGCGATTGCCGGTTTCCCGGCTCGCCCGGGGCGCAGCGATACGATCTTGCAAGAAAAGGCGGCCCTCAGCGCGCTTTCCGAAAGCCTTTCGGCCCAGGCGGACCGCTTGGCGAGCGTAACGCTTGCCGCGGCGCAGGTCGTGGCGTTCAAGCGAAGCCTGCCAGTGGCGGCTGGTCCGTCGGCGCGTGAAAGGCTGGTGGCGTTTTCGCGCGCCAACGCGATTTTCTTCACCAACGATGTAGACTTCAGAGCGCCAGGGCAAGCCAACGCCGCCTTGAACGAACTCGCCGCGCTGATGAAGGGCAATGACGTTCTGGTGCGTGTCGTCGGCTACACTGACAATCAAGGAACGCCAGAAAGCAATACGGCCTTGAGCGCTGCGCGGTCAGAAACCGTGATGGCGGCGCTGCGTGAGCGGGGTGTGCCCGCGAATCGTCTGGTGAAGCTCGGCCGTGTTGATAGCGTCGGTATTAGCCCCGAACGCGGCGCGCTGAGCCCAAACCGGCGTGTGGAATTCGAAATTGGCTTTGCTGGTGAAGCGGCCCCATGACGGCGCGCAAGGTGATGCTGCTGGGCGAAATTGGCGTTGGCAAATCGTCGACGGTGCAGCGGTTGGTGTTCGACAAATTCGATTTCAACTACAAGCCCACCATCGGCGTCGACGTCTACCGCTATGACCTTCCAGAGGTGGCCGGGCGCGAGCGCCAAAGCCTCATCGTTTGGGACACCGACGGCAACTTCGGCGAAGCGATTTTCCGTCACGTCTACATGAAAGAGGCATCGGCCGCGATGATCGTTGGAGATCTGTCGCGCCCGCAAACACTCGATACTATGGTCAAATTGGCCGAAGGATTTGCTGGCGCTTTGCCCGGGCGGCACATCTCGCTGCTGCTCAACAAAATTGATCTTGTATCAGCTCCGGGCGCTGTGGAATTGCCAGAGGACTTTGCGCGCTTGAGAATCGCTCCGGTGATGACCAGCGCCAAGACCGGACAGAACGTGCAGGATTGCTTCGTGCGAGCTGCCAACGACATCAACCGGCGTGGCCAATAGAGTGTCTCAATTTTCCACACCTCCTCCGGCAATGACGCGGCAAGCGCCGCTGCTTGCAGCGGCCATGCTTCTCGCGGGCCGCAGTGTGTTCGGTCTCGTCTGGGTCGATGACCGCTTGAATGTCACCGCGCGCTATGGCGTGCTGGCAGACTTCGTCGAGATCGGTGAGCCGATTACAGACAGCATTCCGCCGTTGATCGGCATAGAAGCTGATATTTTAGAGTTGAAGCATAGCGGCGGGGCGCTGCTGGAATTGCCTGCCGTGTCGATTGTCAGCAGCCAGGGTGCAGCGCCAAAACTAAACTTCACGGCTCTGTGGTCCGAGGAAGAGCAGTGCATCCTCGTGCTCATTTCGCGGGCGGGCTCGCAAAGCAATATCGAGGTCGAACTCAGCCGCCAAATCCGGGCGCGGCTCATTGCGGAAGCGGAAGTCACGCATAAATCGAAGGCTCTGACCAAGGCCAATGCCGAGTTGGCGCGCGCAAATCAAGACCTTGAGGAATTCGCCTCGATCATTTCGCACGACCTCAAGGGGCCGATGCGAGCGCTGCGGTTTATCGCCGAAGATCTGGTGCAGCTGGACAGCGTCATGTCGCAGCCAGACGTTTTAGGGCAGCTCGAGAATATACGGGCGCAATCGCAGCGCATGTCTGAGATGCTGACTTCACTGCTCGAATATTCAAGTGCCGGGCGCAAAGACGAAATGCGCGAAGAAGTCGACTCCACGGTGCTCATCGCGGCGATCATTCGTGCAACGCCGCGCCCCGTTGGTATCGACGTGCGCACGACAGGCGTGTGGCCGGCGTTTGAGACTTTGCGGGCGCCGCTGGATCTTGTTCTGCGCAATCTCTACGAAAACGCGATCAAACATCATGACCGGCAAACGGGCCTCATCCGGCTCGGTTGCGAAGACCTCGGAGACAGCCTTCGGTTCGAAATCGAAGACGATGGGGCAGGTATCGAGCCGCGCCATCATGCCGCGATTTTTCTCCCTTTCCGGCGGCTGGAGGCGGCGGCCACCGGCAACGGCCAAGGCATGGGGCTGGCCTTCGTCAAGCGGTGGGTCGAGGCGGCCGGCGGCCGGATCGGGGTAAGATCTGAGGCTCCGGTGACACGCGGTACCGTGATTTGGTTCGACTGGCCCAAGACCGGCCGTTAAGCGCGATCAATTTGCCGCTGGTCGCTTGGCTTTCTGCGCGTTACGTTGGCAGCTCTATTGAAAAGAGCTTGGCGGCAGACAGATATCCGGGCGCTTGCAGCATGGCTCACTGAACGCGGGGCCAGTGACTTAACGCGTTGTTACAAAATGTTTTTGAGTGTGTCGCGGGGCTATCTTGAGCCCGAGGAAAGTTAGCGTATGCCATCAACATCGAAACGCTCGGGAGGTGATTTCCTCATTCAAAAGAGCGAAGTCACAAAGTTGCGCAAGCAATTGCCGCAGTTGCATGACATCCTCGTGGTGGACGACGAAACCTTCGATGCTGACCGGTTGCAGGCGACGCTTCGTGTGCTGCTGGGGTATGACATTGAGCTGCGCCGTGCGGCTACCGTAGCAACAGCCGTCGACAGCGTTCTGAGCCGCATGCCGGAACTGGTGTTTCTCGATGATTGCCTGAAGCCCTCCGACACGGCCACCGACACTATTCCTTTTTTGCGCCGGGCCGGTTTCAACGGTCCCATTGTGGTTATCAGCGGCCAGGTGACGCGCAAACGCCGTAAAATTCTGATGGAAACAGGCGCCACCGAGGTCATCCATAAAGATGAAGTTGACAGTGTCCGCCTAGCAGAAGCGATGGTTCGGGTCTATCCGCCTGAGAGCCCTGCCGCCGCCAAGGCGTAGAGGTTAACATCATGAAAAACATGGGAAATTGCATGCGTTGATGTTTTCGGTGCCGGGCTGATAGCTTAGCCCGGCACAGTCCTTGCGCGCACAGTGAGCTGTGAGGGCCTGGAGCCCTGAAAGGCTGGGAACTGTGGATTGGTTGGATAAGCATCGGTACTGCGGCTGGATGGATGGGTTCTGCCATTGTTTTGCCTTGTAATTCGTGCTGCAACGCACAATAGAAATCGAATGGGGAGAAATGGGGCATGGTCAAAACGTCAGTCGCCCTGATCGCGATGCTGTTGTCCGTTCATGTGGCGCGGGCCGAGGAAAAGTTTGATCTGCCGCCCGAAGTGACACCGGCCTTGCGGTCGGCCTGCGAGAGCGACGTGCGCCGCTTGTGCATTGGGGCAGACCCGACAGTGTCTAAGGTCAAAGCCTGCATCGCTGCCAAATTCATGCATCTGGGCAAGCGCTGCCAGATCCAGATCGCGCTCGCCGGTCTCAAGCCTTAAGGGACGTTCATGCCTCGGTACCGGCTCCACTGTTTCAGTGTCTCGGGCAACTGCTACAAAGTTGCGCTCTATCTGAATTGTGCGGGCCTCGATTGGGAACCGGTTCTGGTCGATTTCTTTGGTGGTGAAACGCGAACGCCGGAATGGCGGGCCGCCGTCAACGAGATGGGCGAAGTTCCGGTTTTGGAAGTTGATGATCGCAAACTCACCCAGTCCGGCGCCATTTTGAGTTACTTGGCAGAAACAACCGGCAAGTTCGCTCCTGCCAACGCGGAAGAGCGGCTGGACGCTCTGCGCTGGATTCTTTACGACAACTATCGCTTCACCAGCAATTTCGGCACTCGGCGCTTTTTGAAGTCGTTCGCCGCGGATGCGCCGGATCCGGCCGTTCTGGCATTCCTCAAAACGCGGACCGATGGTGCGCTCGGCGATGTCGATGCTCATTTGAGCAGCCGTAAATTTATGCTCGGCGATGCGCCGGCGATCGCCGATTTCTCGCTGGCCGGGTATCTCTTCTATCCAACTGAAGAAACCGGCTACGATCTCAGCGTATCGCATCCGCACATCCAAGCCTGAAGGAACGCATCAAGGCCCTGCCCGGCTGGAAAGATCCTTATGATCTCATGCCGGGTCAGCGGCTGACGCCTTTGCGTTGATCGCAAGCTAGACGTTCCACAACGAAAAACGCCAGCCGTTCGGGGCTGGCGTTCTCATATCTAGTGACTTGCAAAGACGATCAAGCCGCCTTGGCGGCAGCCGAGGGCTTTGAGGCCGCGACCAGCGAGGCCATGGCCGCATCAACGCCGCCCTTCTTATGGGGCACCCCAGCGAGCGTCAGCGCCATTTCAACGCCCGTCAACGCACCCATAACCGTGAGGTCGTTGGTGTCGCCCAAATGACCAATGCGGAAAGCCTTGCCAGCGAGCCGGTTCAAACCGGTTCCGAGCGACATGTTGAACGTCTCGAGCACCAGCTTGCGGAAGGCGTCGGCGTTGTGGCCCTCTGGCATGAGAACGGTGGTTACAGCGGGCGAATAATATTTGGCATCGCGGCAGTTGATTTCGAGGCCCCAGGCGCGAACGGCGCAGCGCGTCGCCTCGGCCAAGCGCTCGTGGCGGTCAAAGACGTTCTGCAGGCCTTCTTCGTGCAGCATGTCGATCGCTTCGGCCAAGCCGTACAGCAGGCTGGTGGCGGGCGTATATGGGAAGAAGCCGGTTTCATTGGTCGTCAGCATGTCGTCCCAGCCGAAGTAGGCGCGCGGCAGCTTCGCCGTCTTGCTGGCCGCAATGGCCTTGGCGCTGATGGCTGTGAATGACAGGCCCGGCGGGAGCATCATGCCCTTCTGCGAACCGGCGATGGTAACGTCGATGCCCCATTCATCGTGGCGCAGATCGGCGGCGGCCAGACCCGAAATGGTGTCGGCCATCAGCAGTGCCGGATGGCCGGTTGCGTCGATGGCCTTACGAACTTCGTTGACGCGCGTGAGGCAGCCGGTCGAGGTTTCGTTGTGGACGACACAAACCGCTTTGATGGCCTTGGCTTTGTCGGCGCGCAGACGCTCTTCGATCAATGCTGCGTCGGCCGCGATGCGCCAGTCGGTTTCGATCACTTCTGCCTTGAGCCCCAGGCGGTCGGCCATCTGCTTCCACAACACAGCGAACTGGCCGGTTTCGACCATCAGAATATGGTCGCCAGGCGAGAGCGTGTTGCTGAGAGCAGATTCCCAGGCGCCCGTGCCCGAAGCGGGAAAAATGATAACGGGCTGAGTTGTCTTAAAGAGTGTCTTGACGCCAGTGAGTACGCGCTTGCCCAGTTCTTGGAATTGGGGGCCGCGATGGTCGAGGATTTGCCGCGACATGGCGTTCAAAATGCGCTCCGGTACCGGCGTTGGGCCAGGAATCTGCAGGAAATGGCGGCCGGGGCGGCGCGGTTCGTGCGACATTAGAAATCCTTTTTCAGATTGGGCACAGGTGTCCCATATAGATTCGTGCCGTGGACGGCTTGAAAGATATGGAGAAAGCCGGGAAGTTGTGGCGCAGCTATAGGGACGAAAAGGGAAATCCGTCAAGCTGGACAAGGGTGTGAGTGCTGCGTCACGGGGCCCAATTTGTTCGCCTCAGGAACGGGTTTTCTCATCGCGGGAGATTGGTTTACTGAGAGTGGAGGGCGGTGGCAGGTAAATCGAAGCCGCGTTCGACGCGAAGCACGACACGGCCCGGACGCACCTTGGATTTGGACACCATGAACTTGCATAAACTGACTGCTCAAGACGCCGCGACCGGCATCCGTTCCGGCGCGTTTTCTTCGACGCAATTGGTCCAGTCCTGTTTGGAGCGCATTGCAGCTCGGGACTTGGCGGTTCAGGCGTGGGCGCATCTCGATGCCGGTATCGCTCTGGCTCAAGCCCGCGCCGCCGACATGGCGATGGCTCGCGGCGATAAACTGGGTTTGCTGCACGGTGTGCCCGTTGGCATCAAAGACATCATCGACACTCTAGAATGGCCGACTGAAAACGGCACAGTTGTGTTCAAGGGCCGCAAGGCCGTTGAAGAGGCCGAATTGGTGAAACGGCTCAAAGTTTCAGGTGCCGTGATCCTGGGCAAGACGGTGACAACCGAGCTCGCATTTTATGCTCCCGGCAAAACAACAAATCCGCACAACCGCGCGCACACGCCAGGTGGATCCTCTTCAGGTTCAGCCGCAGCCGTTGCCGACTTCCAGGTGCCGCTTGCCGTTGGAACGCAGACGGCAGGCTCGATCATCCGGCCAGCGTCGTATTGCGGCGTCTTTGCGCTGAAGCCGACGTTTGGTGCGATCTCTACCAAAGGTGTGCTTACGCAATCGCCGCCGCTCGACACCATTGGCGGTTACGCGCGCAATGCGGCCGATCTGGCGGTGTTGATCGAAGCTATGGGCGGGCCGGCAGCGGCCCTATCTCAGCCGATGGGCGAAGGCGCGCGCGGCGCTCCGCGATTTGCGTTTGTAAAGTCGCGAGCGTGGGCTTCGGGTGAAGATGCCATGAAGGCAGCGGTGCTCGACTTCGTCACGCAGCTTGGCGGCCATGCTGAGGAAACCGAATTGCCGCCCGAGTTCGACGGAACGGACGGCCTTCAGCGCGAGGTTCAGTTTCATGATATCGCGGCAAACTATGGCCCGCTGTATGATGCCAATCCCGATGGTGTGAGTGCCAAGCTTGCTGAGGTCATTGCAGAGGGCCGCGCCGTCAGCGCGTCAGAATACGGCGTGGCATGCGCTCGTAGCGATGTCATCTACCGGTCGCTCGCCAACATTTTCGAGCGCTTCGATGCGATCTTGACTCCATCAGCATCTGGGCCCGCGCCTGAAGGGCTCGCCTCGACAGGATCGCCCGCGTTCAATTTCATCTGGACATATCTCGGTTGCCCAGTGGTCAATGTGCCGTGTCTTGAAGTCAATAGCTTGCCGCTTGGCGTGCAGCTGGTTGGTCCGCGCGGTGGCGATGCAAATCTGCTCGCAGCCGCCACATGGTTGTTTGAGAAGGCGGCGAACCGCTGATTACCGCAGCGCTCTCAGTGTGGTGTCGCTGGCGGTTTCGTTCGCACCCGCCTTGCTGCCAACGCTAGCTATTGGCGATGGCGCGGGCTTGGGCGGCAGCAAGCGTGGCTCGGGGTTCGATTTTGAATGCCGGGTGAGATCGTTCAACAGCACTTCGGCGAGTGGAGCTGCAACTTGCGCTGCATGCAAACTGTTAGCCCACGGTTGCGAGCCGGTGCCAACAAGCACGACATACGAATAGGCCGCGCCGTTTTGAAACTGCAGACCACCCGTAATCCAATTGTCGACGGTCGCGTTCGCATCGGTGGTCACTTGTGTGCCGGTCTTGGCAAAGTGCAGCCGCAGGTCGCCGCGCCGGGCCGCGCACCATGCCGAGAGAGACTTTAAGGTGCCCGCCGTTGCGCCGTTCGTTGTGTAACATAAGGGTGCTTCGAGCAGTGTCTTGATCAAGGGCACGGCGCTGCGGTTGATCAGTTTATTGGGCACAATGTCGGTCGTGGCCGTGCCTGTCGCCGCTGCGGTTTTGGTGTCGATGTAGTCGTAAGACTTCACGAGGGACGGTAGTCCGACCGGCTTTGAGCCCCGCTGGATGAGGGACGCGAGCACGACGCTGGACATCTGATGGACGCGCCGGGGCGACCCTGAAATCTGGCCCAAAACGGCAGCAGTCGAAGCGGGAACCGGTTCGCCGGTGGCAGACGCGGGCGGCATGGTGAAGCCCAAGCCATCAATGATGTGCTGAACGCGAGATTGACCAGCAAGCGCGGTTCGGTTGAGCAGCGGGTTATTGAGCGAGCAGGCGAACGAAACGATGGCTTTGCGGCCATGGCGTTCAGTGCCACCTTTGGCGCACGTGTCCAGACCGTTTGCTGGCGCCTGGGTATCGAGATAGAGGCTCGAGGCCGTATCGCGGCCTTCGTTGGCAATGGCGATTGCCGCAATGATTTTCCCTGTCGAGGCGATCATCCGGCTCTCGCGGGCGGGCTCGTATAATCCGCTCGATGTGCTGCGTGCCGGAATCGATCCGAAATAGGGTGCGGTTTCGCCAGTCTCGAAGTAGCGCACGATCTCGCCGCGCGCGTTGGCGGCGACAACGACGACATCAGGCATCCGCACGTCAGCGCTGATCTTGACAGGATCGAGTGTGTAGGCCGCCGCAATTTTCTCGCGGTTGGTCATCTCGACGACCGCGAGCGCCGCTTTGATTTTTTCGCTGAATGCGAGATTCTCGGCGGCATCGAGCGTGGTCGTCACACCGCGAACATATTGCCGCCAGCCAAAACCGTAGTCTTGTTTCATTTCTTCGCGCAGGCCAAAGCGCGCAGACTGCATCAGAGCATTGGCCCGGATCACCGGGTTCACCTGGGCGCGTTTTGCCAGCGCCGGCTCGAACTGATCGAGAGCAGCCTGGAGTTTCGGTTTGACTTGCGGATCGGGGGGGCCCCCCGCTAGGGCTACGAGTTCAAACAGCACTTTGGCCTTCTCGTCCTCGCCAACGAGGAGCTTTTCGGCGCAAGTGCGGGCGCGCACTTCGGTAATGTAGCGCCAGCGGTCGAGACGGACTTCGTTGAGCTTGTCGCTGCCTTCGAGCAGGATGATTGGTTTGTTGACGGCGGAGGCAAGGACGAATTGTTCGGCCACCGTCAGATCCTTGGCCTCTTTGCCAAAGACGATACGGCTGGTGACTTCGATGCCATGAAGCGGCGAACCGCCGGTCCGCTGGGCGAGCCACAAATGGTTGGCGGCCCATTGCTTTAACGCCGTGTTGTCGCCGCCCTTGGTCAACTCGGCGTAGACAACCGGGGCCAGCCACCATTCGGCGAGCTTGCGTTTGAACTTTGTAAAACCGCCTTCGCGCGAGTCGGGCGGCGTTTTGTAAATGACGCGAACAAATTGCATCGGCAAAGTCGAGCCGCCAACGCCAAGGGCTGGCCGCTTAAGCGCGATCGACCTCGTGATGGAGCTGAATGGAATTTTCAATACACCGGCGAGATCGATGCCAAACGGATTGAGTGGACCTCCGAGATAGCGGTCTTCGTGATAGCTGAGGCATTGCCAATAGTGCTCTGGCACTTCGCGAACCGGGATCGACTTGTGGTCTGGATTGGCCGTGTAGTCGCCAAGCTCGATGGATTTGTCGGTGTAATTGACATCGCGCCGGCTATCGAGACGCGGATCGAACGTACCAGCAAACCCCCCTTTGTTGTCGTAAATGGCGGTCGCCACCCAGCGTTCGGCGTCATAGCGCAGCTTGTCACCGAGATAAGCTTGCCCAATGATGCCGCGTATGGGGGCCGCGACATAGACAAGGAGCAAAGCAAACAACAGGTAAGCAATGCCGCCAGCGAACACATAGCGCAAAGGGCCGAGGCGCGGATTGAAGGCGATCCAATCGGAAACGAGGGCGACGGCGCGCAGAGGAATTGCGGCGGCAAGCTCGATGACGCGAGACAGCAGGCGGAGCAAGGGCAGCATCGGGCCAACACAATCGCGGACAGAGAAAACGCACCCGCTGGCGGCACGAGCCGCCATGCAAACGGATGACGCTCAAAGACGAGCGCTGTTAGAAGCAATGTACGGGGTATTTGTGTCAGGCCACGGGCGCGATTGCGGCCAACATCGGGTGGTTCACGGCGGAACCATTGCGCACGGTGTGCGGCTCGCAAGCCTGCAGAACCATCATCTCGGATAGCGGCCGGTATTACAAAGATAGCCAAGGCTACTCAGCCTGCTGCGACTGAATGCTCAAGGCGTTAAGAATGATACCAGCGGACGCTACTCAACTGTTCTGCAGCAAGAAGAACAAGAACACGCCCACCACCGGACCCGCTAAAGACGCAAGCACGAGCATTATAAAAGGTTTTGCAGCCATGACACTTACCCTGCATGACAATTTCTAACCGCACACTCCGTGATCAATGGCAAACTGAACATATCCATTCATTCCGGCTGTCTTGGATCTCCCTCGAAATCCTAGACAAATTGAGCATAATCTAAAAATTAAGTGGATACACGTCATTTTCGCATTGCTGACACAATCTCTAGAGTCAAGCGGTAATGCAATGATTCGATGCAGGCCTGCCGGGTTGGAGGCATGCTAGTGGACTGATTAATATTGAAAAAACCAGCTAGACGCGCCTCGCCACCGCGCAGAGCGGAATCTGGATAGTCTACGTCACATAACTGTTATCCACAGCAGTCTGCACTTTGCAGCCTAGCGAACGTCGAAAAGTTTGAGTTGGCGCTCGTCCTGCCCCTTGGTCTCGTGTGCCAATTGCTCAATGCGATCGAACGGTACCTGCTCGGCTTCGATCAGTGACCGCTGAGCCTTCATCGAGCGGACCAGACCTTCCTGCACGAGGTGGAATTCGCCCACGGTTTGGCCTGGTAGAACGGCTGCCGGATCAAGCCCGCTCTCGCTCTGAAAGGCCGCCTTGAGTTTGCGCAAGGCCGTGTCTTCACGCACGCGGCCGATGAACCAGCTGGTGATCTGGTCGCGGCTTTTATAGTCGAGGTCGCCCGGCGACTGCGTCGCGAGCATCAACCCGAGACCGGCTGATCGTGCGCGCTTCAATAGGCTCTGCAGCGGCTCTGCCGTTGCGGGCTTTGCGTTCGCGGGAATATAGAGGTCGGCTTCGTCGAACATGACGATCGCCTGCAGTTCATCGTTCGGGTTGCGCTGACAGAAGCGCAAAGCTTCGGCCAGGAATTGCGAGACCCAGAACAAGATGTTCTCGTTGTCGCCGAGGAAGCCCGTGTAGATGATCGACAAACGCGTGCGGCCCTCGCGTGCAAAGGCCCCAAGGCCCAATAGCGCGTCCATGCGCAGGCTCTCGCCGCCACCTTCGAACAGCACGGAGTTGCGGTGCCTCAAACTATCGAGCTGCGCCACCAGATCGCGGCGGATGCGGCCCGACGGGTCCATGCGCTGTGTCAGATCGGTGAGTTCGGGGTCTTCGTCTTCGAGCAGCATGATGAGATCGGCAAGCGTCACTTCGCGGCTGTAGCGCGAGCCGAGAATGCGCAGTGCCACCGAAAGCGTGCCTGACTGCTTCTGGTGCGTTGCCGAATTTTTAAGATGCAGCATGTCGCCCAACGCTGCCGCCGAAAGATTGGCAAGCAACTGTTGCTCATGATCGGGCAATTCGTTGATGCCATTGGGCAGCAGCGTGATCGAAATGGGGCGGCCCGACGAGCGGCCAGGCGTATAGACGGCAACGTCGATCGCATCGGCGAGCTTTTCGCGTTCGCCGCGCCGTTCAGTGAATTCGTTGTCGTTGGCCCGCCAGACGTCCGGGTTGGCGTAGGAGCAGAGGTCGCCTTTGCGGTCGATGAGAACAGCGGGAATGCCCTTCAGCAGAAGCTGTTCGATGAGGCACAGCGCGAGCGTGGTTTTGCCCGAACCCGAACCGCCCAGCACCGCCGCATGGCGCTTCAACACGTTCATATTGAGCGTGATCGGGCCACCCTTGCCACCAGATTGGCGGCCAGCAAGGATGCTCGAACCCGATGAACCGTTTTCATCGAGGATGACTGATAGCGGCAGATCATCGTCATTGGCGGCAAGGGGTTCGGCCGCGGGTTCGCCCCACTGCGCTGTCCACGCTGCAGACGGTGCAGCTTTCTCTCCCGCAGGTTCTGTCGATGCATGGGCGGACACAGTAGAACCAGCTTCGGGCGCTGGCGTTTCGAGATCAGCCGCGGCTTTTGTAGAGCGCGGTAGCGAGCGGCCAAGCAAATCCAGGCGAAGTAGCTGGATTAGTGTGATGAGGTTGGACAGCAGCTTGGTATTTTCGAACCACCCTTCGAAACCAGCGTCGGAGCGATGATGCGAGTGGAACTCGCGCACCGTCATCATGCGCTCCCACTCCGGAATGGGGACGAGCAACTGCCGCCCGCCGGCATCGCGGAACTTGCGGAACGCCTGCGCTGTCTGGTTTTTCTTGTTGGGCGGAAAATCAGATGCGCGCAGCATGAAGCAGGGCTTACCTGCCATCGAGGACAGCACTTTGTCGAGCTGACGCTTCAGGCCGCCGCCTTGCGTGGTGCGATTGCACAAGAAGATGCGCGTGTCGGCGACCATGTGGCCTTTATGGGATACACGCAGATCGAGCGCAGGCAGATCGTCTGCAATTTCCAACCTTTCGAGAGCGATCGAAACGCCGCCGTCCCATTCGTCCTTCGCAAGATTGAGCGCGGCCGCGAGAATATCCATCAGTTCATTGTCGTCTGAGGGAATTTCGGCTTCGGAGGCATTCTGGAACCGGTCCCAGGCATCGCGGAAATCGACCGACGCCCGCGAAGGGAAACGGTCGCGCGGTTCTGGTTCTCCCGATCCGAACACACCGCCAAGCACCGAGCCAAGTGTCGACATCCAGCCGAGGCTCGGGTCTTGCTCTTCGGGCTCTGGCCGCACTTTGTCTTGCAGTCGGTTCTGAGCGTGTTCGAGAAGGCGGCGTGTCGAGAGACCGCCGAACTCCTCGAAGAATTCGCGGCCGAAGAATTGCGAAGGATCGGGAAAACTTAAGCCTTCGGCACGCTGTTCGGCTTCGTGCTCAAGGCGCTTGGCGATAATGAGTCGCGCTTCCTCTGGCGAGCGGCTCTCGAGCAGTGCCACCGGGCCAGATTTCTCGATGCGGTCGACATAAGATTGCGCCAGCACCCCGCGCACTTGGCCATAGAAATCTTCCAGGCACGAGATGATCACGATCGAATGCGGCAACCGGTTTGCAATTTGAATGAGGTCGCGCACCGCCTTCTGGAAGCGCTCTTCGGCGTTATCGAAAAAGCGCAAATCTTCGACCTGATCGATGGCAAACACGAGCGAGGCCTGTTCGACGGTCCAGATCAACGTGCCAAGCGCCGTGATGATTTCGAACGAGCGGTCTTCGCCGGTGTTGGGATCGAGCGCGGCGACGGCTTGATGGGCAAGTGGCGTCAATTGACGGCCGAACAGATACTGGCGCACACGCTGATCGATGCGCGGGTCACGGCGCTCAAGATAAAGCAGTGCGCGCACAATATTGATGTCGAGTTCCAGGTCGCGGAACTTCGGACTGGCGACAATATCGTCTGCAAGCTGCAGCACGAGCCGCGCCAGGGCATCCTCGTTGAGGTTGGCTTCGCGCAGGTTCTTGACGTCTTCTTTGGCAAGCGTATCCGCATCGGCCACGAGCCGCTTGGTCAGCCGCGCCAGCGAGGTCTCGCCGTCGCTCGCGCTGTCGGGATCGTAGGGCTTTTCAAGTGAATGAATAAGGCGGCGTAGATAGTAATCGGCGTAGTTGGCGATATCCGGTGTCATCTGGGCATAGCCGAAGTAAGCTTTGCCGGCACGATGGGACGTGGTGCGCAGGGCACGCAGCAAGTGGGTTTTGCCCGCGCCCGACTGGCCGTGGAATAACAGGATGCGCGCTTGCGTCGAAGACGCCTTGCTATTGGTGACGCTCTCGAGCAGCCCCTGGAATTTGGCGCGCGCCTTGGCGTGCACAGCTGGCACATCGACTGGGTCTGCCCGCCAGATGTCTTCTTCCCAGGTGATGGAATGCTCGAACGCCCCGGCAAACTGCCCGGGGGCTAAGATCTTTTCGGCTTCTTGATGCATCAATCAATCTTCCTCGACGCGCACAAAATGCCAGACTGTATTTTTATAGGCGATCGCTGAACTTTCGATCGCAGCCATGGATTTCTTGTCTTTAAGGTCGGCTGTCGCCAGCACCACCTGGCCGAGCCGGTGTGCTTCCGCGAGCATGCATTTGAATTCGATCTCAGTTAGATCCCACGCCGGGTGGAGAAGTCGAATCGCATCCCACACGTGGCTGATAAACGCCTTGCGGTTTCCTGGCCAGCCCTCAGCGCGATTGGCTGCTGCCGATTTTACGGCTGTTGCAAAAGTACCCGGATCCGGGCGCGCAGGCCGGGGCTTTTCCAGAGCTGGCGGGCCTGCATCGTTGGCGGCCTTGGGGGCAGAATCGGCTTTGGAGGGGGCCGGAACGCGATCCGGTGCCGGATTTGAGCGATTGGCGGCCGATTGCGCCGCCGGATCACGCGATGCCAGGGCGGCAACGGCGCGCGTTCCCAGATTGCGCCAAATGGCGGCACGCAGCGCTTCATAGTCGGTCTGCACGGCACCGACGGCCTCTGCTGCCAGAGCCGTAACAAGGCGTTGATCTGTTGGAAACTCTCGCGGGTTGACCGACAACTGTCCAGCCAGTGCGCGACCGGCTTTTGCGGTAAAGGCCGCGCCCTTGCCAAATCCGCCCTTTAACGTGTTGCCGAAAGCGCGTTCGAGCGCCACCAGCGCTAGTTGAGCCCGCAACTTCGATAGGGACGGATTCTTCTTGGACGGCAATTTGAAGACACTTTGCAAGATCAGCGCGCGCAAGCCTTCTGGGCGCAAGGCGACTTTAATCCGGGACAGACTGTCGTTTTCAAGACCAAGCCCCTTAGCAACGAGATGCAGATCGCGAATCACCGTCCATTCGGGTGCGGCCGTGCTGCTGTAGCCGGTGAATGCCGCTGCAATTGCGCGCCCACTTTCCGTGACACGCAAGCGGTTGCGGGTTTCAGACGCAAATCCGGCGGCGATTAAAAGACCAATGTGGGTCTCAGCCATCTGCCGCCATTCGCCGGGTGAAAGTTTGTGACCGACAAAGCCTGCAAGGTCATTCCCGATTTCCGAGCGCGTCACTCCGCCCTCACACATAATCCGCGCAAGCAGCAAAGCGCCCAGCGGCGTGGCGTGACCGGGGTCTTCGGTGGGCTGCGGCTTGGTCTCTCTCACTGCCGGCATCGGCGGCGTTCCTCTCGCGGTCGTCTCCTAATATCCGGCCTTTTGAGACGCGCCGAGGCTTACATGAGCGCACGAATCACCCACACTTAGATCGCACTGTGCGAGACTTGTGCTTCCGGGAAAAGGGCTGTTGCGCCAACAGTATCGTTTTTCCCGCACCACGATTGGTTCGGCAACACAAACGACGGTGGTGGGCCTGTTCCGGCATCTTCCGGCATCGGCCATGTTTTGCCCTCTGCCGGTCAAATTGGCGACACCATCCTTGGCGAAGACAGTGTGGGGGGCGATCAAGACAGCGCCTGGAATTTCATCACATGCACCTCACCACCGCGCGAGTGCCGGGCCATCCGTGGCGCGCAACAAGGCCGTACTGGGGCATATGCTAGCAGTGACTTTACCATTAACGATGAGTTAAGCGACATATGCCATGATGAACGGAGTTACCGCGCGTCAATTGGCGGGAGTGAGGGTCATGTATCGCGTCGCACTCTGTGCAGGGCTGGCAATATCGCTGGCTGCTTGCAGTATGAATTCCAGTTCCATATCCAGCAACTACAGTCCATCGGCTGAAACCCGGTCGATCCCCGACAAGAAGGCCGTTAAGGGTCTGGCGTTAGGCGGGGAACCATCGGCGGCCCGCACTCAGGTTGCAAACCTTCAGGACAAAGCTCCGAAGGGATCTTATGAAACCGCCGCCAGAGGCGCGCTTTCAGATCGCGACTATACGTCGACGGCGCTCGATCATGAGCGCGCGCTCGACCTCATCAATCAGTATCGCTCAGAGAAGGGTTTGAAGCCGTTGCGCTTCAATGCCAAGCTGACAGAAGCCGCCAAGGCCCATTGCCGCGATCTGGCCAAGTGGGACCGGATTTCGCATTTCGGTTCTGACGGCTCGAACCCCTGGGACCGCGTCAAGCGCACCGGCTACAAGGCCCGGTTGGCTGCGGAAAATGTCGGCACCGGCCAAATCAATTTTGATGAAGTTCTCAAAGGCTGGAAGCAAAGTCCCGGCCACGACAAGAACCTGCTCATTCAAGATGGCCAGGAAATGGGTATCGCCTTGGTGCAAGACCCCAAGACCGAGTTCAAGTCGTTCTGGACTCTGGTCATCGGCACGTCGATGTAAATGCGGTGCGGTCCCTGCCTGGGGGCCGCCTCTTCAGTTACGATACCGCTCGCGGTGAGACCGCCGTATCCCTCGCCCATTCAACGCCGGTCAACCGGTGCTGCTCGCGCTTGCGGACAAGTTCGGCAACACCTGCCCATGCCCAAGACCGCCCTGCATCGCCTTGTTCGCTATGCAGGCTCGAAAAAAACTCGGCAACACCAGCCGCGTGAAGGCCGTGGCGGCCTTCCAAAGTGCAGGCCATGAATTCCACATCGCTGGGTGTGGGGGTTGCGTCGTTGTCGGGATGCCAGCTCGCAGTCATCATGAAATCCTCGCCGTGCAGGGTCCGCTCGTGGCGGATTTTCCTAACATTGAAAGCAAGAACAACGCCAACGGGTGCAAGGCGGGCATTTTCGGCCCGGAGACCGTGACGGCGCACTATTTTGAAACAGTCTTGCAACGGCGGCGTTCGGCTGAAACGGGTGCAGCGCTTCAAATCAAGACCACGGTTGAGATGCTGAGGCCATTGAGCGCTTAGGGAGAGACGGTTGGCTTGATTGCAGCGGGCGGCGCCACAGCTGGCTTTGCAGCTGCGCCTTGCGCGGGTTTGACTTGGGCGGTGTTGGTGCCAGCGCCCGGGGCAAGTGCAGCGCCGTTGGCGGGCTTTGCTGCAGCTGGCGATTTGACATCGGGGGCCAGCGTGGCTGGCTTCGTGTTACCCGGCCCAGATGCTGCTCCTGCCGCGTCCTTTACCTTTGCAGCCTTTGCAGCGGCTTCTGCTTTGGTCTTGGCGACGCGCATGCTGACTGTCTTGGGTTTGGCCTTGCTCAAGTTGACGTTTTTGGGTCTTCCGCGGCGGCCGCATTCCCATGAAATGACCGATTGGCGCATGCTGGTGACGGGCCGCGCGTCTGAAGCAATGGGCAGACTGTCTATGGTGGTCTGGTTGAACAACATCTTCCAGCCGAGATTCTGAAACCCGTGTTCGAGAAGGGCTGCGGCGCGAATTGTGCGATCCCCGCCCGTCGCCTCGCCGAGCACCACCGCCATTAGCCGTTGGCCTTCGCGCGTCGCGCTGGCGACGACGTTGAACCCGCTATCGCAGATGAAGCCGGTTTTCATTCCATCGGCCCCTTCGAAGGTTTTCAGAAGGCCGTTGTGCGAGCCCAGCCGGATTTTGCCAAAGCGCATTTCCCGCATGCCCCAATAGTGGCTGTACTGGGGATATTCTGCGAGTGTCGCGCGGGCCAACTTGGCGAGATCGCGCGCTGTCGAGATTTGCTCAGGGGCTGGCAATCCGTTGGGGTTGACGAACGTCGTGCGCGTCATGCCGAGGCGGCGAGCAGTGTTGTTCATAGCGGCCACGAAAGCCGTTTCGCTGCCCGAAACCGCTTCGGCGAGCATCATGGCGACGTCGTTTGCAGACTTGATGATCAATGCATGCAGCGCCGTTTCCACCGTCATTTCAGCACCGACTGGTAAGCCAACCTTGCTGGGGCTTTGCAAGAAGGCGCGCTCGCTGCAGGAAATTTTCTGCTCGAGGGTCAGCTTGCCTTCCTTGATCGCCTCGAACACGAGGTAGGCAGTCATGATCTTGGTGAGCGATGCCGGGTGCCATTGATCGTCGAGATCTTCGGAGTAGAGCACTTTGCCGTTCGAGGGATCGAACAGGAGGGTCGGACCGGCGTATGCAGGGGATGCGACAAATGTAAGCAGCGCCGCGAAAACGGCAGCGAGAGATCGCAATCGCATTGGCCAACATTTCATCCAGAAACGCCCAAAATTAAAGAACGGAGATTGGTGGTAACATGGGTCTGGCCTTGGCGGCAATCAGGCCCCGCAATTGGCCTGCGGTTGTGAGGCCGGACACAGAGCTTATGGTGCCGAGTGCCCTAAGGTCATGGCATTCTTTCTGAGATTTGGTGGTGCCCCAGGCCGGAATCGAACCAGCACACCTTTCGGTACTCGATTTTGAGTCGAGCGCGTCTACCAGTTCCACCACTGGGGCAATCAGTCTCGAAGCGCCGTTCTATATGTGTCACGGACTTGGCGTCAAACACTTTGCTTGGCTCGCGGCGACTCGTTAGCGTGGCGCGTCCCGACTCCGCCCTTGGCGGAGCCGGCCGGGACGCGCGATGGGTTAGGGCGGTGAACCCGCTGCAAATGCGAGCGGCGGCCGGCTCCCCGCTGGGGAGTCGCCGCAAGTCAAGTAAAGGCGCCCGGACGCGCCAAGCAAAAATTTTATTTCCAGCTGAAGGTCGAGCGGCCGGTGCCATGAATATGCTCGGTAATTTCGACGGGCTGGCCGGTCTTGGGGTCGAATGCCCGTGTCGTCATGACTTTCGCTTCGCGGCCATCTTCGAGCTTGATGACGACGGCCAAGCCGGTATCGACGCCCTGGGCATTCATGCTGGCTGCAGGTGTGACCGTCTCGATGACGCCTTTGACCTGGCGGTTTTTCACTGTGGCATCGAGCCCCGTGAACCACAACACGCCGCCAGCCAGCATTAGCAATCCGGCAGCAACGGCAGCCCGATTGAACCATTGGCGCCGCAACGCCTGGTCGAGTTTCGCTTTCGTCGCGCTACGCATGGTGTGTGTCCCTTGCCATCACTGGCGCGGGGTTTACGCGACGAGAGTGTTCTTTGTCAGCGTCCAAAGTGATGCATGGGGAACCGACACTGGGTACAAGACGCTTCAAGCCGCTTTAGCTTGCCCCGCTGCCACGATGCCAACGATGTCGGCCATGATGTCGTTGAGCTGGAAGTTCTTGGGCGTGTACACAGCGGCAACGCCAAAGCTCTTGAGCTTCACTTCGTCGTCCGGCGGGATGATGCCGCCGACGATGACTGGAATGTCGCTTAGACCCGCCAGACGCATGCGCTCCATGACGTCTTGGACCAGCGGCACATGGCTGCCCGACAGGATCGACAGGCCGACGACGTGGACAGACTCGTCCAGTGCCGCGCGCACGATTTGAGCTGGTGTCAGCCGGATGCCTTCATAGACCACTTCCATGCCAACATCGCGCGCCCGCACGGCAATCTGTTCGGCGCCGTTCGAGTGGCCATCGAGACCTGGCTTGCCGACAAGGAATTTCATGCGGCGGCCGAGCTGTGCCGATACGCTTTCGACCGTTGCCCGCACTTCGTTGAGACCAGCCCCGTCGCGCTGCACGGCAGACGCCGAAACACCCGTCGGTGCGCGGTATTCGCCAAAGATCTGGCGCAACAGCCCGCCCCATTCGCCCGTCGTTACGCCAGCCTTGGCGCAAGCAATCGAAGGCTCCATGACGTTCCGGCCTTCTTTGGCCGCCTGCTCCAAATCGGCAAGAGCCGCCTTCACGGCCTTGTCGTTGCGGCCGGCGCGCCAGGCTTTGAGGCGTTCGATCTGGTCGGCCTCCATGGCCGGATCAACGACCATGATCGAGCCGTCGCCCGTCGTGAGTGGCGACGGTTCGCTCTCCGTCCACTTGTTGACGCCGACGACGATCTGCTCGCCGCTTTCAATCCCGCTGAGGCGTGCCGTGTTGCTTTCGACCAGCCGCCGCTTCATGTAGTCGATCGAGGCCACCGCTCCACCGTTGGCGTCGATGGTCTTCAGTTCTGCGAGAGCCTGTTCCTTCAGCTGTGCAACCTTGCGATCGATTTCCTTCGAGCCATCGAAGATATCGCCGTATTCGAGAAGATCGGTTTCGTACGCGAGAATCTGCTGCATGCGCAAAGACCACTGCTGGTCGAACGGGCGCGGCAGGCCGAGCGCTTCGTTCCAAGCGGGCAATTGAACAGCACGGGCGCGCGCGCGCTTCGACAGTGTGACGGCCAGCATTTCGAGCAGAATGCGATAGACATTGTTTTCAGGCTGCGGCTCGGTGAGGCCGAGCGAGTTCACCTGCACGCCATAGCGGAACATGCGATGCTTGGCATCTTTGACGCCGTATCGTTTGGCGGTGATCTCGTCCCACAGTTCGACGAACGCGCGCATCTTGCAGATTTCGGTTACGAACTTGAGGCCCGCGTTGACGAAGAACGACACGCGGCCGACAACATTGCCGAAGTCTTCTTCCGAGACTTCGCCCGAGGCCTTCACGGTATCGAGCACCGCGATGGCGGTTGCCAGTGCGAACGCGAGTTCCTGCACCGGCGTCGCGCCAGCTTCCTGCAAGTGATAGGAGCAGACGTTGGTCGGGTTCCATTTCGGCACTGCGGTCCAAGAAAACACGATCGTGTCCTTGATCAGCCGCAGCGAAGGCTCAGGCGGGAACACGTAGGTGCCGCGCGACAGGTATTCTTTGATGATGTCGTTCTGGATGGTGCCCGTGAGCTTGCCGCGCGGAGCACCTGTTTCATCGGCGTAGGCAACATAAAGCGCCAGCAGCCAGGCAGCTGTGGCATTGATGGTCATCGAGGTGTTCATCTGATCGAGCGGAATACCGTCGAGCAGCGTGCGCATATCGCCAAGATGCGAAACGGGCACGCCAACCTTTCCAACTTCGCCGCGCGCGAGTTCATGATCGCTGTCGTAACCGGTCTGGGTCGGCAGGTCGAAGGCGATGGACAGGCCGGTTTGGCCCTTCGACAGGTTCTTTTTATAGAGTTCGTTGGATTTGGCCGCCGTCGAATGGCCGGCGTAAGTGCGGAACATCCAAGGTTTATCGCGTTCGGGCTTGGAACCGGTTGTGCTCATGGCGGCCTTCTTTGAGATCAATGATGCGCTCGGCGCACCCATCTCACCCCATTTGGCAGACAGGAAGAGGGCGCACGGCCATCATTCATGACCTTTGGCGGCCGGTTGTGCAATGCGCTATCTTATGAGGGGCGGTTATAGCCGGTTGCCGAAGGGCTCAAGTGCCCGGATCGAGGTCGCGCAGACGGCCATCGGGATCGGGCGGGCGGCGCAAATCGCCAATGCCGATCCAGAGTCTGATGATCGCCAGCATCATCACAAAGGCGATGATGATGCCAAAGCCCGAGGAAACAACGGCGTTTGCTTCTTTGTTACTGGAAAAAAATACGCCAGCCTGGGACAACACATAGATGCTTGTCAGCGCGCCAAAGGCGACCGCCGGCACGAAAAAAATCGTCATCAGGTTTGAATCTGTGGTTTCGCGAAAAATGACCCCGGAACCCGCCACCAGGGCCGCGACGACGAAGGCCGTCGAAAAATTCACATGTAAAATGGCGTTCAGAGTGTCGAGCATGGCATTGTCCATCTAGGCCAATTGGGTACGCTTGGGCGCCTTGCCCCGCACCAAGGCCCAGGAACGCACAGTGGACCGACAAGTTTAACTTTGCGTTAAGACCGCGCCCTGCCGTCGCAGGGCAGCCCCTTTCTTGCGTTGCAAAAAAGTGCTTGAAACGTCTTTGAAGGGTTGGGCCCCCCGTGGGGGAACACTCGTTAAGGAGTGACGGGATAATGACGAGCCAAAGCGCCGCGCAGAAAGTGGAATCGGGTGGAGGGCCTGGACTGATGACCGCAAAAAAAGACCTTTACGAAATCGGCGAAATTCCGCCGCTCGGACATGTACCAAAAAACATGTACGCTTGGTGCATTCGGAAAGAGCGCGAAGGGTTGCCCGAAACGGCCATGCAGGTCGAAGTGGTCCCGACCTGGGAACTCGACAGCCATGACGTGCTGGTGCTCGTTATGGCCGCTGGCGTCAATTATAATGGCGTGTGGGCCTCACTGGGCCAGCCGATTTCCATGTTCGATGTGCACAAACAACCATACCATATTGCAGGGTCGGACGCCTCGGGAATCGTATGGGCCGTCGGTTCAAAGGTGAAGCGCTGGAAAGTCGGCGACGAAGTTGTCATTCATTGCAACCAAGACGACGGCGATGATGAAGAGTGCAACGGCGGCGATCCGATGTTTTCGCCGTCACAGCGCATTTGGGGCTATGAGACGCCCGATGGCTCTTTTGCCCAGTTCTGCCGTGTTCAAGACCGGCAACTGCTCGAACGGCCCAAGCACCTCTCATGGGAAGAGAGCGCGTGTTACACGCTGACGCTTGCAACCGCCTACCGTATGCTGTTCGGCCATCGCCCGCACGTTTTGCGGCCAGGTCACAACGTTCTGGTTTGGGGCGCGGCTGGCGGACTTGGCGCATTTGCTATTCAGCTTTGCGCCACGTCAGGTGCCAACGCAATCGGCGTGGTGTCCGACGAAGACAAATTCGATTTCGTGCGTCAGCTTGGCGCCAAAGGCGTCATCAATCGCAAGAACTTCAACTGCTGGGGTCAGCTGCCGAAAGTCAATTCTCCCGAATATAGCGCGTGGCTGAAGGAAATGCGCAAGTTCGGCCAAGCCATCTGGGACACGACCGGGAAAGGCGTCAACGTCGACTGCGTGTTCGAACACCCTGGAGAAACCACGTTCCCGATTTCGGTCCAGGTCGTGAAGCGCGGCGGCATGGTCGTTATCTGCGCCGGAACCACAGGCTTCAATTTGACGATGGACGCCCGGTATTTGTGGATGCATCAAAAGCGTGTGCAGGGCTCGCACTTCGCCAACCTCCAGCAGGCCAGCCAAGCCAACAAACTGGTTCTCGAACGCCGTATTGACCCCTGCATGTCGGAAGTATTTGCTTGGTCGCAGATCCCGAAGGCCCACATGCGGATGTATCGCAATGAGCACAAGCCGGGTAACATGGCGGTGCTGGTTTCCGCTCCGACGACGGGCCTCAAAACCCTCGAGGACGTGATCGAGGCAGGTCCCCGCAGCTAACAGTTATTTTTTGCAGCAATGTCGGGTGGCCGGGTGTCTGAATGACATCCGGCCACGGCCGTTTTAGGCGATGCGTGTGCGCTCGATAGTGATTTCAGGTTGAGGTTTTTGCATCTCGCCAATTCGCTTCAACTCCAGGATGCCGCGATTGATCTCGGCGCCGAGGATGATAATGATTGCTGTAAACTGGAAGAAGATCAGCGCCACCATGAGCTGCGACAGCCCTGCATAGAACCGCGCGTAGTCGCTGAAATCCAGATAGTACGAATAAAAGCCGGCGATCATCAGCCACAGAGACGTCGAAATGGCGATTCCTGGCCAAACGTCCCGCACGCCGCGCCGCCCTGCCGCCAGCCAGATGTGAAACGCGAACAACTGCGAAGCGATGACCGATCCCGCGAGGGTGTAGCGCCAGACCGATGAAAACCAGCTTTGGTCGAAGAGCGACTTGGTCCATTCTGGCTCGTACTTGGCGGCGATTCCCGGGCCGACAACCACGAACCAGGTAAGGATCAGCATTGAGGCTGCGCTGACGAACACGAACACCATCGAGATGAGGAGGCACAGCGGATAGGGCCGCGTCTCGGTCACCCGGTAGGCAGTGTTGAGTGCAGTGCGCATGGTTTCAATGGCGCTGGTGGCGAAAAAAAGAGCCAAGAATCCGCTGAGTGTCAACAGATCGATGCGGCTTGAGCCCATTATGGCATCGACCTGCGGCACCAGTGCCTGCGCAACGGCGGCTGGCAGGATTTGGAACAATTGGGTAATCGCTTCTGCGGCGAGCTCGCGGCCACCAAAGACGCCCGAAAGGGCCCCTAAGAAAATGCAGAAGGGGAACAGCGAGACAACGAACGAAAAGGCCACGGACCCCGCAAGTGAAAAGCCCGAGTGTTCATAGAGGCGGTAGACCGATTGGATGAATGTTTGTTTGCGCATGGTGCCACGAGATTTAAGCTGGTCAGCCTACTATGTACAACGGCAAGCTGTCGCAAAAGCAGAAGTCCCTGTCTTAGGCACAAGTTTGTTCAAGGGCGGTTCCCAGGGCATCGGTCTGGCGGTAGTATCCGTTGTGGCATGGCATCCCAAAGCGGTCTGGCGGCCCGGGTGGCGAGAGTGACCTGTGCGATCAATGGTTGACATCATCCTATCGGAACAAAGCGCAACCTTGCGCAGTTCCATTGCGGCCTTGCGCTATGCCCTCGATGCGGACGACAATTGGCGCGCTCTTTCCGCACTCGACTCGGTCGGTGAGGCAGCTGGCGGTGTGGCCGGATACGCTTGGTTGGCCCGGCGAGAGGAGCTGACCGAAGCGCTGGAAGCCAATCCGCTTTATGGACTTTTGTATGAACTCGAGCGGGTGTTGGCCTTTGTTTCGCAACAGTTGGATCACAACTTTAACCCGGAAGTCCAGAGCGTTGAGCCGCACGTCACTGCCGGTACCGGGGCCGAGCCAGAAGGGCTAACTGCGGCCGCTTTACGATATCCCGAAAGTCTGCCGGCCGAGCAGGCTCCTGTGCCATCCGATGGTGATGTCTCAGACTTGCCAGTCGAAGTTGTTTTGAGCAGTGCTGCCTCCGCGCCAGATTTGCCAATGCCAGTGGAAGTCAAAACTGAGCCGCGCCGCGAACGCATTGCCGAGCGCATCGCTTCTCTGAAACTGACAGGCATGTTGCCGGTCTCTGGCGAGGTGACGCACCCGTCGCAAGCGCCTTCTGTCACTGAAGAGACGGCGCAAGAGGCCGCTATCAAGTCCGCGGCGGCTATCACTCCTGTAGCGGCTGTTGAAGCCGCCGCGATGAGCATTCTGGCTTCGCTGTCAGCAGTGAGCGCTGCTCCTGGTGCTGCCAATCCCGCTGCACTCGTGCCGGAGACAATGCCGATTGCAGACCCCGGCGAGGAAAGGCTCGCTGCTGGGGGCGAAGTTGCGAGTGATGGCATTGATATCGCAAATGGCGCTGAACCGGACATCGCTGATGAGGCCGCTGGGCCAGCAGAAGAACCCATTTCCAGCACTACCGCACTCGACATCCCGGCCGCTGAAATTAGCCCCGCAGAACATGAGATCCTGACAAACGCCGAACCGCTTACTATCGAAGTAAATTCAACGATCGCCTCAAATGTGGAAGAACCTGATCCGGTGTTTGAGTTGGCCCGCGACGAAATTCTTACAGAGTCCACTGCGGCGTTGGATTTTGATGGTGGCGAATACAGCGGCGATGATTTCGAAGAAGCCGAAGTCAGCATTGTGCCGCGAGCTTCGACACCTGAGCCGCCGGTATCAGAACACGCTGCAACCGCCGTTGCTGCCGGACATGACGAGGACGACAGTGACGCAGGCCCACACGAGACGCTGGAGCAGCGATTGCAGCGTCTCGATCGCCAATCAGAGCGCCTGATTGCGCCGCCCTCTACTTCCAAGTCTGCCTTGCAGCAGCCCGAAGCCGGTCCGGCACCACAGACCTGGCTGGAAATCATGCGTGCGCGACGGGCCAGTGCGGCGCGCGCCGCCGAGACGGCGGCCATGGCGGCTGCAGCCGAAACTGTGACTTGGTCGCAAGCGCCTATCGAAGAGCCACCTTTGCCCCAAGGGCTCTCCAAGCCATTTCCGCCTGTTTCTGATGCCGGGCCAATTTCTGGCCCACCTCTCACACTCCGGAGCTACGACGGTGACGGCGGGTTCGAAGCGGAAGTTAGTATTGTGCAGAAGCGGCCTGCGGTTCGAAATGCGGATGCTTTTGCCGGCCGCAGTGCACCGGCGCGGGATCGGCTCTCTAAAGCGCTCAGGCCGCGGATTGGGGTGGCTTCGCGCGATGAGTCCTCCGGTGTGCTCGCAAATTTTGCGGCGCTACAGGAAGAGGCGAGCGTCGAAATTGTGCGGCAGCCGGCCAGCCGCCGGTCAGTGCAACAGCCGCCCTCAGAAATGCCTCCGGAGACGTCGTCAGAACAGCTGCAAGGTACGCAGCACGAGACGGCCAAGCCCGAGCCGGACGCTTCGCGTTTTTTTAAAGCCTTAACGGGCGATTAATCGCGGCTTCCCGCTGTCGTGGCGCCCGCGCCTGGATGTCGCGCTTAGCTGCCGCATAAGCCGATTGTGTTGGCTGGGCCTCACTTTAAGTTGCCCGCCGGGCTGTGCTAGTTGATTATCAAGAGAGCCAATCAGCGCCTTGCTGCGTAGGTTGCCTACAAGTGTTAGAAGAGACCCCCAAACGTTCAAGGAGCAGAGCCGATGTCGATCGCGCAGTTGAAGGCTGGTACGGATATTCTCGCAGGCGGGGCAGACCTTATTCTGTCACGTGCCGCCGAGGCCGTGTTGGCCGCCGAGCGCGTGTTGAGCCTCGGCAAGGCGGGCGTGCGTATCAAGATCCAGGAATTGGGGGGCGTTGATCAAGCCCAGCACGCCGCTCACGGCCTCGCATGGCTTGCGACGACGGTCGAAGGTTTGCGCCAAATGCATCTTTGGGCCGTGCGCCTGAAAGAGGAAGGTAACTTCGGCGAATTCGAACAACTGATTTTGTTGGCAGCGTTTGCCGAATACGGCGCTCAGATTGCGGGCGGCATTCCGATGAATCAGGGCGAGATCATCCGTCCGGAAGCCATGGGGATCGCGCGCGCCGACATCCGCCGTTACGAAGATGCCGTTGCCGATATCGTCGAAGCCGGCAGCGAGCAGAGTGTCAAGTCGCGGCTGGCTCAGTTCATCAAGGATACTCAGGGTGCAACGACCTACGGCATCTCGGGCCTTGATGACGTGCACTGCGAAATCCATGATCAGATGCGCAAGTTTTCGGAAGCCGAAGTGGTGCCTCATGCTCACGAATGGCATCTTCAAAACGCTTACATTCCCCTCGAGATCGTCGCAAAGCTCGCTGAACTGGGCGTTTTCTCGCTGTCGCTCCCCGAAGAGTTCGGCGGCATGGGCCTCGGCAAGCTCGCCATGTGCGTCGTCTCGGAAGAACTGTCGCGCGGCTATATTGGTGTCGGTTCGCTTGGCACGCGCGCCGAGATTGCCGGCGAATTGATCCTGCACAACGGCACGCCCGAGCAGAAGGCGAAGTTCTTGCCGCTTATCGGGAGCGGCGCGATGCTGCCCACAGCAGTGTTCACTGAGCCCAATACGGGATCAGACTTGGCTTCGCTCAAGACGCGCGCGGTCAAGGATGGCGATACCTACAAAATCACCGGCCAGAAAACCTGGATCACGCATCCCGTGCGCGCCGATGTGATGACGGTTCTCGCCCGCACCAACCCGAATGAAAAGGGCCACAAGGGTCTTTCGATGTTCCTTGCCGAAAAACCGCGCGGTTCGGATGAAACGCCGTTCCCGGCGAAAGGCATGACGGGCGGCGAGATTGAAGTGCTCGGCTATCGCGGCATGAAGGAATACGACATTTCATTCGATGCATTCGAAGTGCCTGCCGAGAACCTGCTTGGCGGGGTCGAAGGCCAGGGCTTTAAGCAACTCATGAACACCTTCGAAGGTGCCCGAATCCAGACGGCGGCGCGAGCGGTGGGTGTTGCTCAGTGCGCCATGGATCTGGCGCTGAAGTATGCGCTCGACCGCCAGCAGTTCGGGCAAGCGATCTATAACTTCCCGCGCGTGTCGAACAAGATCGTGATGATGGCTGTTGAAACCATGGTTGCGCGCCAACTGACGTACTTCTCGGCTCGTCAGAAGGATGAGGGCCGCCGTTGCGACCTTGAAGCAGGCATGGCCAAGCTGCTCGGTGCTCGCGTCGCCTGGGCCAATGCCGACAACGCCCTGCAAGTTCACGGGGGCAACGGCTTCGCGCTTGAATATCCGATCAGCCGCGTGCTGTGCGATAGCCGTATCTTGAACATCTTCGAAGGCGCGGCTGAAATTCAGGCGCAGGTCGTTGCCCGCCGTCTGCTCGAAGGCGCGAACTGATCTGATACTGCACAATGCCTGCCGCGATCGCATTTGATCCGGCAGGCCCGTCTTTTGAGGTGCGTGCATGGCCCAACTGATGATTGCCTGCGCCGGGCTATTTTTAGGGCTTGCCGTGGCATCGGCCGCAAATACATCGCTTGAGGGCGAATGGCGGCTAGTGAAAGTGCAGGACATGCAAGTCGACGACGGCGGCACGCTGCTGGTGAAAGACGGGCATATCTCGGGATCGACGGGCTGCAACCGTTTCCGCGCTTCGCTTGAGGTCAAGGGGCCGGCGATCAAGATCGCACCCGTCGCTGCTACGAAAATGTATTGTCATGACCGGGCGCAGGTCGAGCGCGCTTATCTCGCCGCACTTGAAACCGTGACGCAGTTTGAAATTACAGGCGGCACGCTGCTGATGCATTACCAGCCCGGCGACAAGCTGCTGGAATTCAAGCGTTGAAGAGCGATCGCTGAAGTCTAATTCCGCGGGCGCGACTGATAGACCGGCTCGGGCCGCTGCGCGACAGCCTTCACGACCAAGTGCGGCTTTTCGAGCGCCGCATAGGCGAGATTGACCCTCCGCGACATGATGGCGAGATAGTCGCGCACTTCAGGCGGCAGATCGGCATTGGCGTAGCGGTCGGGGTGATAAACCTTCGACAATGCAAAGTATGCGGCGCGCACGTCTGACCAATCGGAGTTCACCTCGACGCCAAGGACTTGGTGCGGATTAAAGTCATCGCCATCGCGGACGCGGTTTCTGAGATTGGATGAGGACGGAACGGCGACAAGCCGGACATCGCGAAGCGACGCCTTGGAAACGAAGCGGCGATCTTCGCCATAAGCCTCGAATTCGAGAAAAGGGTGGGGCGCGTTGAGGATGTCGGCAAACGTCCGACCTGAGGCGATGAAAAACTTTCCGCGCCGGATTTCGCCGTCGTCGAACGTGACTTCGGCTGGGATCGCGAGTTGCGGTGCCTGGGTGACGGTATCGACCTTATTGCGTTCGAACATCTGAGATCCTGATCAGTTGGGTGGGGCATTGTCCCAAAATGAGCGCGGCCGGGCATGTAGCGCTCCCATCCCACCGATGGGAGCAAGGATCGTGCTAATGTGCGTGCGGTCCTGCTTAATGTGATGCGGTTGAGGCCGCTAAGTCAGGATGCCGTGCGGCACAGGCGCGTTAACCGAGGGTCTGCTGGCTTTCGGCCGCATGTTGTGCTAGGTCCCCGACAGATTTTGTGCGCCGCAAAAGCGGCCCGCTGGCGCCGCTTACCCCATGAGACCGTTATGAACTTGAGAAACATCGCGATTATCGCGCACGTCGACCATGGCAAAACCACCCTCGTTGACGAACTGCTCAAACAGTCCGGATCGTTTCGCGACAACCAAAAGGTTGCCGAGCGGGCCATGGACAGCAACGACCTTGAGCGCGAACGCGGCATCACCATTCTCGCCAAATGTACCTCGGTTGTTTGGAAAGACACCCGCATCAACATCGTCGACACACCCGGCCACGCCGACTTCGGCGGCGAGGTTGAGCGCATTCTGAACATGGTCGATGGGGTCGTCGTGCTGGTGGACGCCTCGGAAGGCCCTCTGCCGCAAACCAAGTTTGTGGTGTCCAAGGCCTTGAAGCGCGGGATGCGGCCGATTGTTGTGGTCAATAAGATCGACCGCCCCGACGAGCGCCACACCGATGTTCTCAACGAAATTTTCGACCTATTCGCAAACTTGGATGCCACCGACGAACAGCTCGATTTCCCGGTTCTCTACGGCTCTGGCCGAAATGGCTGGATGGCGCTTGATCCCAAGGGTCCGCAAGTAGATTTGGCGCCGATGTTCGACCTCATCGTGCAGCACGTGCCGCCGCCAATAGTTGAGCCCGGACCCGCGCGCTTGCTCGCGACCACGCTAGAAGCTGACAGCTTCTTGGGCCGCATTTTGACGGGCCGTATTTCGTCAGGCGTGATCAAGCCCAACATGCAAATGAAGGCGCTCGATCGCACCGGCAAGCTGGTTGAAAACTTCCGCGTCTCGAAGGTTTTGGCCTTCCGCGGCCTTGAGCGCGTGCCTGTCGAACAGGCCGAAGCCGGCGAGATCGTAGCGCTGGCCGGCATGAGCGAGGCGACGGTGGCCGATACCTTGTGCGATCCCTCGGTTGAAACGCCCATCGCGTCGACCCCCGTCGATCCGCCAACTCTGTCGATGACCTTTCGTATCAACGACGGGCCGTTTGCTGGCAAAGAAGGCGACAAGGTTCAAAGCCGCGTCATTCGCGAACGCCTTCTGAAAGAAGCCGAGCGCAACATCGCCATCAAAATCACGAGCATTTCGGACGGCGACAGCTTTGATGTCGCTGGCCGCGGGGAACTTCAGCTCGCGATCTTGATTGAAAATATGCGTCGCGAAGGCTTCGAGCTGACCGTCTCCCGGCCCAAGGTGCTTTACCGGACCGACGAAGAGACCAAGCAGCGGCTCGAGCCGATCGAAGAGGTCATCATCGACGTCGATGAAGGCCACACCGGCATCGTGGTGCAGAAGTTGTCCGAACGCAAAGGTGAGCTGCTTGAAATGCGCCCCTCGGGCGGTGGCCGTACGCGCATGGTGTTCAACGTGCCGACGCGCGCGCTTCTGGGATATCAGTCAGAGCTCTTGTCCGACACACGCGGCACAGCGGTGATGAACAAGCTGTTTCATTCCTATCAGCCGTTCCGGGGTGAAATTGCAGGCCGTGCCACCGGCGTCATGATCTCGAATAGCGATGGTGAAGCCGCCGCTTACGCGATCTTCAACTTGCAAGATCGCGGACCGTTTTTCATCGGTGCGCAGACAAAGGTCTACGCCGGCATGATCGTCGGCGAGCATTCGCGCGACAACGACCTGGAAGTCAACGTCGTCAAGGGCAAGAAGCTCACAAACGTGCGCGCATCGGGCAAAGACGATGCCGTTCTGCTGACGACACCCGTCAAGCTGACGCTAGAGAAGGCGATGAGCTACATCACCGACGAAGAACTCGTCGAGATCACGCCGGAAAGCATCCGCTTGCGCAAGCGCTGGCTCGACCCGAACGAGCGCAAGAAGCAAGAGCGCAAGCGCGAGTCCGAGCGCGAAGGCAACGCGGCCTGAACGGGACTTGGCCAGCTTTTGTTATATGCAATCCAAACACCGCAAAAGCGGCATCTGCAACCAGATGCCGCTTTTTTTGCCTCCGGCGAATTTGGCGGTTTTTTGGACACGAGGGCTGCGTTTTGTGCAGTGCAGCCCGGCGCCGCTCAAGCTACCTTTTTTAAGTGATTCCGGTTAGTTTATGCCCATCCTGAACCACCAAGGTTCGACTTTTTCTATTGCGCTGCACAATTTGCGGGCGACAGGAATTTACATTCGGAGACGGGTTATGAAGTTCGCATATATCGCCATCACCAGCATCATCGGTTCGCCGCGCGCCGCTAAGGCTCCGGTTGGTGATCGCAAGTAAGATTTGGTTTTCAGCTTTGGCGCTCTTTGAGCCAGCCGAAATGAGATCGCATAGTTAGAACGGCAAAAGCGGCTCCCAAATCGGGGGCCGCTTTTTTGCGTGCCGCTATCTCATCCCCCGCCATGGCGGTGCATCGCCGCAAAACCGGTTCCCTGCTGTGCGGAAGCACTCTATGCACCAGAGAACTCAAATAGAGGTTCCTGAGTGTCCCCTTCAGATCCTGTGAAGTTCGACGTTTTCGGATTGCCGGTCCCGGCAGCTGCCGCTGGACCTGACGGAACTTGGCCGGGTGGCATTACGCCAACTTCGGAATATGTGGCGGCTCTCGATCACATTCGCTCCGGCGATGGCCATTTGTTCGTCACCGGCCGGGCAGGAACCGGCAAATCGACCCTCCTGCGGGCTCTGCGCGATCTCATTCCCGATGAGTACATTGTTGTCGCTCCAACGGGGCTTGCGGCTGTCACAGCAGGCGGCCAGACCATCCACTCGTTCTTCGGCCTGCCGCCGCGCCTGATACGGCCCGACGACATTCGCCGCAGCCGCAACGGCGCGCTCATGCGCAAGTTAAAGCTGCTCGTAATCGATGAAATCTCGATGGTCCGTTCTGATCTAATGTGGGCCATCGACCAGTCATTGAGGGTCAATCGCGGGCGGCCGCGCGAAGCCTTCGGCGGGGTTCGGCTGATCATGTTTGGCGATTTGCATCAGCTGCCGCCGGTGGTGCAGGAGGCCGAAGTCGCCGAACATTTGGACAGTCAATTCGGCGGGCCGTTTTTCTTTTCTGTCTCAGCGCTGCAAGAAGGCTCTGGCACGCATTTGGTCGAACTCACTCAAGTCTTCCGGCAGAACGACGAGGATCTGGTGCGCGTTTTGAACCGCGTGCGGGAAGGCGACGCCGACGAAGAAGACCTCGAACTGCTCAATGCGCGGGTTTCCCCGGTGCGCACCCTCAGCGAGGGCGACCCTTATGTCATTCTGACGCCGACCAATGCGGCGGCGCAGCGGATCAATATGGCTTACCTCGAAGCGCTCGCTGGCGAGCCGCGCACCTACGAGGCCGGCATAACCGGCGAATACAGCGCGGGCGCACACCCGACAGATACCTCGCTGATGTTGAAGCCGAATGCGAAGGTGATCCTTTTGCGCAACGATGCGGACCGGCGCTGGGTCAACGGCACCATCGCTCGCATCGCGCGACTGGAGGAAAAGCGCGTTTGGGTGGAAGTGGATGGCAAAGAGCACGAAATCGAGCCAGTGGCATGGGAAAGCCGCCGCTATGCCTACGACACCGCAGCACAAAAGATTGTCGAGACGGTTGCGGGGACGTTCAAGCAGTTCCCGGTCCGCTTGGCTTGGGCGCTGACAATCCACAAGGCTCAAGGCCTGACACTCGACCGCGTATATATCGATCTCGGGCGGGGAACGTTCGCCCACGGCCAGACCTACGTGGCACTGTCACGATGCCGCACGCTGCAAGGTTTGGCGCTGGCGCGGCCGTTGAAGCCGCACGACATCCTGTTTGACCGCGCTGCCATGGGTTACCGGGATGTTTTTTCGGCACTGTAGTTCATCGTGCCTAAGTCTATGACAAAAATGATATTTCGCTTATGCGAGATGGGACCATATTCTGAGCAGATTGTGACACTTTGAGTGCTTCTGCAACTTGTTCGTTTGCCCCATATAAATATACGTTTCCCGCAGGTAAAGGCGCAGATGCACAAATTTTTTGTTGCATTGCACAATGGGTGTGATAGACAGTGTGCCTAAGAAGTAGGCGATACAAACCGCTGCTTCGATGTTCCGTCCAACCCGCGAGCAGACCGAAGTGTCCTGCTCACCCTAAGAGAGTGCACTCCCATGAACGATCAATTCACGCGTCAGGCTCAAGACATGTTCAGCGCTGCCAAGGACGCACGCATCCCCGAGAACGTTCAAGCTATGGCTGAAGACGGCGTTGCAAAGACCCGCGAAGCTTATGCCAAGATGCATACGGTTGCTAAGGATGGCGTCAAGGTCATGGAAGACGTGATGGTCACCGCTCATGCCGGCGCCAAGACGATCACCGACAAGGTCCTGCGCAACACTGAAGTCAACACCGAAGCCGCTTTCGATGCCGCTCAGGCCATCGCTCGCGCCAAGACGTTCCCGGAAGCCATGCGCCTCCAGACCAGCTTCATGCAGCAGCAGCTCCAGGTTGCTGGCGCACAGGCTAAGGAACTGTTTGAACTCTCGACGAAGCTCGCTCAGCAGAACTTCGAAACGATGAGCTCGGTCACGACCAAGGCTTTTGAGCAGGCCAAGAAGGCCGGTTGATCTGAAGCCGGGCGAAAGTCCGGCTCAGCACTCGATCCAAGACAAGCGCCCGGTTCCGTTGCAGGAGCCGGGCGCTTTTTCTTTCAGGCGGCGTTAGCCGTCGCCCGACAAAGGCTCTTCGCATCGCAGGAAATTCGGAGCTATACTCGACCGATGTTAGGTTTGAGTTCCGAGATTAGCGTACGCAAAGGGAAGGCTGCAGACGCCGCCGGCCTTGCCTGTGTGTTTGCCGAATCCTGGCGTCAGGCCTACCGGGGCATTATTCCAGCTGCGCATCTCGAGGAAGTCATCAGCCGCCGCCAAACCGGTTGGTGGCTCAATGCTTTGCGGTCGGGTGACGCGATCCTGACACTCACCTTCGCGGGTAAAATTGCCGGTTATGCGACCTTCGGGCGTTCGCGCGCGGGGGGGGCATATCGCGGCGAAATCTATGAACTCTATCTCGCCCCTGCCTATCAGGGGCTTGGCTTTGGCGAATTTTTGTTCGAGGCCTGCCGGAACGGGTTGGATCAGCGCGGATTGCGCGGGCTTATTGTTTGGGCGCTCAAAGATAACGATGGGGCCTGCAATTTTTATCAGCGGCGGGGTGGTCGAATCGTTGCAAAAACAACCGAAATGCTCGGCGGTGCAAAGTTGGCAAAGTTGGCGTTTACCTGGGAGTGAGCCTAGGCAACGAACCGAATGAAACCCCCTTAACATTGTGGTTAAACGAAGAGACGTAAAGGGCTGTAGTCTTGCCCAAGCGCGCAATCCGGTCCAACAGTTGTAGGGCTGGAGGACAAAAGACCGGCTGGCTTTCATCAGAACGCTTTCGACACCCCACCAATCAGGATGCACCGATGCGCATTGACGCCATTTCCGTAGGCAACAACCCGCCCGAAGACATCAATGTCATCATTGAAGTTCCCGTCGGCGGTGAGCCGATCAAATACGAAATGGACAAGGAGTCGGGTACCTTGAGGGTTGATCGCTTCCTGTACACGCCGATGCGCTATCCTGGGAATTATGGGTTTGTTCCTCACACGCTCTCTGCAGATGGCGATCCGATCGACGTGCTCGTCTGCAATACCCGAGCAATCATTCCCGGAGCGATCATCAATTGCCGGCCGATCGGTGTTTTGGTGATGGAGGATGACGGCGGGGGCGACGAGAAAGTGATCGCCGTGCCGTCATCGAAGCTGACCATGCGCTATGATAAAATCCGCACAATTGCCGACATGCCGGATATTTCGACCCAGCAGATCGAACATTTTTTCAAACATTACAAAGACCTGGAGCCGAACAAGTGGGTTCGTATCGAGCACTGGGGTGATGCCGATGAGGCCAAGCGCCTGATCATCGCGGCGATTGAACGCGCCAAGCCGAAACAGGGAAGCGGCAAGCCAAAGCGGTAACCTGATTGCCGCACTTTCGCTGACGTCTTGCGGTTGTTATATCGCGCCACGTCTTACTAACCGGACAACCCGATGACCGAAATGAGGATCGCCGTCGTAGGTGCCGCTGGCCGGATGGGGCGTGAGCTCATTCGGGCTGTGCATGCCGCGCCTGGCTGTGTCGTCGCGGGCGGCGCCGAGCGTGCCGGGGTTGCCGAAATTGGTGCGGACGTCGGTCTTATCGCCGGCATCGGCCCATTGGGTATTGCAGTCACGGACGACGCGCTGGAGCTGTTCACGCGGTGCGATGCCGTGATCGACTTTACGACACCTGCCGCAACGGTCGAATTTTCAGGGCTTGCGGCACAGGCGCGGATTGTCCACGTCATCGGCACTACGGGGTGCCAAGACGAGCATGAAGCGGCCATCAAAGCGGCAGCCCGTCATGCCACGATCATCAAGGCAGGCAACATGAGCCTGGGCGTCAACTTGCTGGCGGCCATCACCCGCAAGATCGCCGCGGCGCTCGACGAGGACTTCGATATCGAGATTGTCGAAATGCACCACAAGCGCAAAGTCGATGCGCCCTCCGGCACAGCCTTAATGCTCGGCCAAGCCGCAGCAGACGGCCGCGGAATCGACTTGAAATCGCGATCAGTGCGTGCGCGCGATGGTCATACGGGTGCACGCAATCGTGGCGATATTGGTTTTGCCACCCTGCGCGGCGGAGATGTTGTTGGCGACCATACCGTGATGTTTGCCGCCGACGGTGAACGCATCGAGCTGACGCACCGGGCAACCGATCGCAGCATCTTTTCACGTGGCGCCGTCAAGGCAGCGCTATGGGGCCGAGGCAAAGGCCCCGGTTTGTTTACTATGGCCGACGTGTTGGGACTTTCTTGATTGCGGGTGCGGGATGTCGACACAGCAAAGACAGCAACGGGCGGAAAAAATGACGAACACGCTTGTTCTTGTTCGTCATGGTCAGAGTGAGTGGAACAAGCTCAATCTGTTCACCGGGATTCGCGATCCGGGCTTGACCGACAAGGGCCTTATTGAAGCCAGGTGGGCGGGACGTGTACTACGCGACGAAAAGCACTCCTTCGATTATGCCTTCACGAGCAATTTGCGCCGCGCGCAGGCGACGCTCGACATTATTCTTGCCGAACTCAGTCAATCGGCAACGCCGATCACGCGGAACGCCGCATTGAACGAGCGCGACTACGGTGCCCTGACCGGTCTTGACAAAGACGCCGCCAAGAAACGATTTGGCGAAGACATGGTTCACTTGTGGCGGCGCAGCTATGACGTCGCTCCGCCTGGAGGTGAAAGCCTGAAAGACACCGGCGCCCGCGTGATGCCCTACTATCAGGACCACATCCTGCCGCTGGTCTTGTCGGGGAAGTCGGTGATCGTCGTCGCGCACGGCAATTCACTGCGCTCTCTCATCATGCACCTCGAAAAGCTCGCAGGTGATGCGATCTGGAAACGCGAATTGGCAACAGCTGCCCCGGTCGTCTACAGGCTGTCAGCTTCCGGCGAAGTCGAGACCCAGAAAGATCTGGTACCGTCCGAGGGACGCGACGATGGCATGGGATGAATTGGGCCGGATGGCCGACAAAGAAAACCAGCACGATCGCGAAAAGCAAATCGGGATCTATATCGGGGTCCTTGCGGTGTTTCTTGCCCTGAGCAGCATGGGAGGCGACAATGCCTCTTCGGAGGCCAGCAACCGGAATATAGAGGCCACCAACACATGGGCCTTCTTCCAGGCGAAAAACATGCGCCGCCATGTGCTGCGGATGCAAGCCGACGAACTCGAGCTGAAACTGCTCGCTGAGCCAAGTATGCCCGAGGCCGCCAAGATTGCCATCACCAGAAAAATTCAATCCTATAAAGAGCAAGACACGAAGCTGACTTCAGACACGGCCTCGCAGGAGGGATTGGATCAGTTATGGGCCAAAGCCAAGGCACTTGAGCAAGATCGCGATCTTGCACTGAGGCGCGGCCCATCGTTCGATACCGCCAGCGCGTGCCTGCAGATTGCCATTGTGCTGGCGTCGGTGGGGCTCATTGCAAGTGGCACTGTCTTGCTGGCTGTTAGCGCTCTGCTGGGGGTAACCGGCGCGCTGTTCACGCTTAATGGCTTCACGCTGTTTCTGGACGGGGCTTATTTTGCCTGGATGTTCCAGTCGTTTAATTGGCTATGGAGCGAGATCAAAAACCGCTGACGTTTCAGAAACCGTTTTTCCGCCTCGAACAAGGGCCGCTTTGCCGGAATAGCGGCCGGGCGGCCATGCTGCCTGGGTCAGCTTCTTTCCTGAAAATGACAGCCACGTGGCCTTGGGGCGATCCACAGGCTTGCCTGGATCGCCCACAGCAAAGCCTTGAGGGCCCGTCAGGCTTATCTGCACCTGATCGCCAGCGCGCAAGTTCATGAAGCGCGCAAAATAGACAAGCTGAGGACTGGTTGCGGTTGGTAGCTCGGGCGCATGCTGATCTTCCACCGTATCCTTGGTCGGAAGAATTCCCGTGAAGCCCGATCCCAAGGCCTGCCCATCGGTGTAAGCGAGTGCCTTGGCCGTTGCTTCCTGCCATAGACCGGCCACTGCAGCCGTGTCTTTGAGACAAATGGCGTTTTGCGGCTGACCGGTGAACGGATCGATCACCTCATTGTTGTGCCGGACCTGCAAATGCACGTGGGCGAAATCGGCCGCGCCGGAAAAACCGGTGTCTCCGAGGCGCTGCCCGCGCGTGATGGCCTCGCCCGATTTGACGGCGACGCTGCCTTTTCGCAGATGGCAATATTGCGTTTCCCAGCCGCCGCCATGATCAATGACGACACCGTTGCCGCATTCGCGGTCCTTGACGCTTTCCATTCCGCCGCCGCGGCTGACAAAAATGTCGGTCATACCGTCGCGCACGCCTTTGACAGTGCCATCCGCCGAGGCCAAAACGGCGATAGCCTTGGATGTTTCGGCGGCCGACTGCAACCGGAAGTCGACGCCTTTGTGGCCTTCATAGGTTGCCGCGCCGCAGGCGAAGTCTTGAACGCCCGGGCCTGGGTCGATATCGACGTAGTTCTGAATAAAGCAGGTTTTACCGGGCTCACAGGCGATCGGCAGAGACAGTTGCGGTGCCCCTGACTGTTGCGCGGCGGCCAGTGCCGCGTTTGCCGCCATCGCTATTGCAGCGAATAAGATGGTGCCGGCCGCACGCGATGCCATATCTTCAACTCCTTGAAGCGCCTCAGCATCTGATGCCGCGCCCGCTTGCAGGCAGCAATCTTCCGGGCTAGTACCGCCGCCAGACTTGACAGCGTCAGAGAGCGAACCCGCAGGATCTCCCAAATCATGGCCAATTTCAAACTGCTCCTTCTGCCCGGCGACGGCATCGGCGTCGAAACCATGGCAGAAGTCGAGCGTGTCATCGCCTTTTTCAACAAGACGCAGGGAAAGCCGCTGTTTGAGTGCGAGAGTGATCTTGTCGGCGGGGCAGCTTACGACGCGCACGGCGTTGCCGTTACCGATGCCGCCGTTGCCAAGGCGAAAGTATCAGACGCCGTTATTTTTGGCGCGGTTGGCGGCCCGAAGTGGGACAAGGTTCCCTATGCTGTCCGCCCGGAAGCTGGCCTCTTGCGCTTGCGCAAAGACCTCGGCCTGTTTGCAAACCTGCGCCCCGCGATCTGTTACCCGGCCCTCGCGGATGCCTCGTCGTTGAAGCGCGAGCTTGTCGAAGGCCTCGACATCATGATCGTGCGCGAGTTGACGGGCGGAGTTTACTTCGGCGAGCCCAAGGAAATCGTCACACTTGAAGACGGCCAGAAGCGCGCCGTCGATACGCAACTTTATACGACGAGCGAGATTGAGCGCATCGCCAAGGTGGCCTTCGATCTTGCCCGCAAGCGCGGCAACAAAGTGCATTCGGCGGAAAAGCGCAACGTGATGAAGACGGGTGTTTTGTGGAACGAAGTGGTCACGGCGGTACACAAGTCGTATGCGCCTGACGTCACGCTCGAGCACATTCTGGCCGACAACTGCGCCATGCAGCTGGTTCGTAACCCAAAGCAATTCGACGTGATCGTCACCGATAACCTCTTTGGCGACGTGCTGTCGGATGAAGCGGCGATGTGCACGGGCTCCCTCGGTATGCTTCCGTCCGCGTCGCTGGGTGCACCGGATGCA